>Ga0181521_10000026_pt1 | contig 167285 bp, 165 predicted proteins | sample PEATcosm2014_Bin_32_FD_119764 | JGI IMG/M metagenome (GOLD analysis project Ga0181521, IMG submission 119764) | Peatland microbial communities from MTU Mesocosm Facility, Houghton, MI, USA - PEATcosm2014_Bin02_60_metaG | ecosystem: Environmental > Terrestrial > Soil > Wetlands > Peat | place... | reverse complement strand
GGCGAGCAGCAGGAAGCCGCCGAACGTGATCAGGTAGCCGTCGATCACCCACGTCAGGTTCGCCTGCGTGAAGTGCAGTTCGCGCTGGATCGACGGCAGCGCGACGTTCACGATCGTCGCGTCGAGCACCATCATCAGCTGCCCGAGGCACAGCACCCAGAGCGCGATCCAGCGCCGGCGCTCCGAGGTGGCGGACAGTTGGTGGGTCTTGGTTTTGCTGCTGAGAAGAGCGGTCATGGGGTTCCTCCGAAGTAGCGGAGAGCACACCATAGCAATTATCATCCATCTAACAAGGATGATCTACGAAAAACTAACAATCGCTGCTATTGTGATGATTGGTGCTTAGATGATGTATAGACTTCGAGACATGGCCGATCAGCGTGACTGTGCCCCCGGCTCGGCGGTGCTGCTGAGCCGTCTGGCCAAGCAGGTGTATCGGCGCTCCAACGAGGAGCAGCTGGGCATGCACCTGCGCCACCTCGTCGCGCTCAGCTACGTCTCAGACCACGACGAATGTCCCCAGCAGGATCTCGCCGACGCCTTCTGCATGGACGCCAACAACGTCGTCCTGCTGCTCAACGAGCTCGAGCAGCTCGGCTACACCACGCGCCTGCGCGACCCCAGCGACCGGCGCCGCCACGTCGTGCAGATCACGCCAGCCGGCCGCAAGGCCCTGGGCCTCGCAGAACGCGCCCAGCTGGCGATCGAGGACGATGTGCTACGGGCACTCGACGCAGACGAGCGCAGGACCCTGCGCGAGCTGCTCACCCGCGCGCTGCGCAGCATCGAGCCGACCAAGGACGCTGATAGCGCCCGGGTCGCCTCCGTCTCGGCATAGGCTGCATAAGCAGTTCACCGTCGGGCCGGCGGCGCGAACCGCGGCCGAGGATTGCATCGCAGTCGGTGAGTAGCTTCCTCGTCAATGCCCCCTGCGACACCGACTCCCGCCGTCGGACGACCCCTCCCGCGCGCGGCCGAGGCCTACATGACACCCGAGAAGCTCGATTGGATCCTCGCTGAGCATGAACACGGACCAGAATGGCTGCGCGTGTTTCGGATCCGCGATGCCGATGCCAAGGTGACCAGGTCGTGGCACTACGCGGACGCCGGCGAAGCCCCACGACTGGTAACCGCCTACCCAACTTCCTAACATGCCCCTCATGCCAGCCGTACACCAGTTTGCGACCCTCGACCTTGTCGAGCTGACGGCGCCGATCGACGACATTCCGGCCGGTGCCCGTGGCGGGGTGCTCGAGCTGCGCGACGGAGACACGGCGATGGTCGAGATCACCTCGCTCCCGCTCGACTCCGTTGAGCGGATCGTGTTCGTGCCGCTCGCCAAGCTCCGCCACGTCGGCTGAGCAGCCAGCGAGCGTCCGAGAGCGTCACACCGCGACGATCGCGTCGATCTCGACCTGCGCGCCGCGTGGCAGCGCCGCCACGCCGATCGCCACGCGCGCCGGGGGGTCCTCGCCGAAGAAGGACCCGTAGACCTCGTTGACCTCGGCGAACGCCGCCAGGTCGGTCATGTACACGGTCATGCGCAGCGCGCGGGCGAGCGTCGTGCCGGCCGCCTCGCACACCACATCCAGATTCTGCAGGCAGCGCCGGGCCTGCTCGGCTGGGCCGTCGCCGACGATCTCACCGGTCTGGGGGTGCAGCGGGATCTGCCCCGAGCAGAACAGCAGCTCGCCGTAGCGCACGGCGTGGCTGTACGGGCCGACGGCGGCCGGCGCGGCGTCGGCGTTGACGGTCTCGCGATCGCTGGCCATCGACGAGACCCTACAGCGAGCGATCGGACATCGGCGCGCGCGAGCGAATGGACCCGCGCCGCTCGAGCGCAGTCCAGGCGCAACGCGTGCACTCGATGCAATACGCCGCACCAAGCAATAGATTCCAATGGATGAGACCTTCGGCGCGCAAGCTCGCTGCGGTGCTGTTGACGGTGTGCGCGTGGGTCTGCGCGCCGGCCGCGTCAGCGCACGCGCAGATCGAGTTCGCGCCGTGTGGAGACACCAACAACTTCGCCTGCGGGCATCTCACCGTGCCGCTGGACCCGACGGGCGCGACGCCGGGCACGATCACGCTCGCGATGCGCCGCCATCGCGCCGCCGTCGGGGAAGCGCGCACCGCGATCATCGCGCTGGCCGGCGGACCGGGCCAGCCGGCGCTGCCGTTCGCGGAAGACTTCGCCGAACTGCTCGGCCCGATCGCCTCCACGCGCGATCTGATCGTCTTCGATCAGCGCGGCATCGGCCTGTCCGCGCCGCTTGCCTGCCACGCCTTCGAACGACCCGACCTGTACCACTCCTACGGGGCGCTGATCGAAGCGTGCGGCGACCAGCTGGGACCGACGCGCACGTTCTACACGACCGCCGACACGGTCGCCGACATCGAGGCGATCCGCGAGGCCGGCGGCTACGAAAAGCTCGTGCTGTACGGGACCAGCTACGGCACGAAGGTGGCCGAGCAGTACGCGCAGGACTACCCCAGCCACGTCGAAGCGCTGGTGCTCGACTCCGTCGTGCCGCCGAACGGGCCGGAACCGCTCGACCGCTCCACCTTCGCCGCCATACCGCGCATCCTGCGCCAGCTGTGCGCCGACAGGGCGTGCGCGGGCATCACCTCAAACCCCGTCGCCGACCTCGCGCGGGTGCTCAGGCGCATGGAACGCGCGCCGCTGCCGGCGCGCGCGATCGGCGGAGACGGCAAGGCGAGTGAGGTGCGGCTGTCCGCCAACGAGCTGTTCGGGATGCTGCTCGCGGGCGACTTCTCGCCGCTGCTGCGCGCCGAATTCCTGACGACGATCGCCGCGGCCGCGCGCAACGACACCGCGCCGCTGGCGCGCCTGACCCTGGCGTTCGCCAGCGGCGAAGGCGAAAACGAAGACTTCGACGGGCCGCTGTACTACGCCACCACCTGCGAAGAGCAGGACTTCCCGTGGAACCGCGCGGCCGACCCCAGGGCCCGCATCGCCGAGGCGGCCGCGGCGGCGAAGGCGCTGCCGGCGAGCACGTTCGCGCCCTTCACCGCGACCGACGCCCTGCAGGAGAGCGACATCGAAGGGTGCGCCCACTGGCCGTACACGACGCCCGCGCCGCCCGTCGACGACGCGCCGCTGCCGGACGTGCCGACGTTGATCCTCAGCGGCGCCGACGACCTGCGCACACCGACCGCGAACGCCCGCGAAGTCGCGGCGCGGATCCCGGACTCGCATCTGCTGGTCGTGCCCTACACGGGCCACTCGGTGCTCACCGACGAGCAGACCTCGTGCGCCAGCGACGCGCTGCAGGCGCTGTTCGCCGGCGGCGCCGTCAAGCCGTGCCGGCCCGCGCCGATCCCGCCGAGCCTGCGCCCGCCGCCGCTTGCACCCGTCAAGCTCGCGCTCGTCGCGCCCGCGAGCGGCTACAGCGGCGTCCCCGGGCGAACGCTGCATGCGGTCGCGCTGACGCTCGGAGACTTCCTGCGCCAGCTCGTGCTGCAGCTGACGCTCAGCGGCGCCCTGGAAGGCTCCGGCGCGCTGGCGCCCCTGCGCGTCGGCGGCCTGCGCGCCGGCTGGGCGGAGCTCGCGAACGGCGCGTTCGGGCTCCACGACTACTCCTACATACCCGGCGTGACGATCTCCGGCTCGATCAAGACGGAATCCGAGGACCTGCAGATCAGCGGGCCCGCCGCCGCGCACGGAACGTTGCAGGGCGCGCCCCACAAGCCGCTGATCGGCACGCTCGGAGGCCGGCACGTGGTCCTGCCGGCGAAGGCGATCGCCACTGCGGCTATTGTCGGCAACGATGTACAGGCGAGCTCTCACCCTGGCTCTGGCGGCGCTGCTGCCCGCAGGGCTGCTCGCCGGCTGGCCCAGCTCCTCGCCAGCCTCGGGTCTTAGCTTCGTACCCTGCGCCAACACCAGCACCTTCGAATGCTCGTCGCTGCCGGTACCGCTCGACCGCGCGGGGACCGTGCCGGGGACGATCTCGCTGAGCGTCGAGCGCCGGCTCGCCGGCGCCGCCCCCAGCCGCGACGCAGTCGTGACCCTCGCGGGCGGGCCGGGGCAGGCGGCGCTGCCGCTCGCCGAATTCATCGCCGAGTCGATCGCGCCCGCGCTCGCCTCGCGCGACCTGCTCGTGTTCGACCAGCGCGGCACCGGCGCGTCCGATCCGCTCAGCTGCCCCGTGTTCGAAGCGTTCAGCACGAAGCCCGCCGGCGTGATCTTCGAACAGTGCGCGTCTGAGCTCGGACCGGCCCGGGCGGCCTTCACGACACAGGAATCCGTCCAGGACATCGAGGCGCTGCGCGAGGCGGGCGGCTACGAAAAGCTCGTCCTGTACGGCACCTCCTTCGGCACGAAGGTCGCCCTGGAGTACGCCGAGCGCTACCCGCAGAACGTCGAAGCGCTGGTGCTCGACTCGGTCGTCCCGCCCGAAGGGCAGGAACCGTACGCGATCCCAACCTTCCAGGCGATCGCGGGCGTGCTCGACGAGCTCTGCGCCGGCGACGCCTGCGCCGGGATCACCGCCAATCCCGTCGGCGACATCGCCAGCCTCGCCGCGCAGCTGCGCAAACGCGCTCTCAGCGGGTCGGTGTACGACGGCACGGGCAGGCGCCGCACGACGACGCTCGACGAGCAGGGGCTGCTGGACATCCTCGAGGCCGGCGACCTGAACCCCGCGCTGCGAGCGCTGCTGCCCGCCGCCGTGCGCTCGGCGCTCGAGCACGATCCCGACCCGCTGCTGCGCCTGCGCCTGCTCTCCGAGGGCCTGATCCCCAACGTGCCGATCGAAAGTCGCGGCGGCGAACCCTCGCAGGAGCTCGACGAAGCGCTGTTCGCGGCGACCAGCTGCGAGGAGAGCCCGTTCCCGTGGCAGCGGGGCGCCCCGCCGGCCACGCGGCTCGCCGAAGCGCTCGACTACCTGCACGCACAGTCGCCGAGCGACTTCTACCCGTTCGACGCCGTCACCGCGTACGCCAACAGCCTCGTGCCCGACTGCGCCGGCTGGCCGGACGCCTCGCCGGCGCCCCCCGCCCAGAGCGCGCTGCCCGACGTTCCCACGCTGATCCTCTCCGGCGAGCAGGACATGCGCACGCCGACCGCCGACGCGCGCGCGGTCGCCGCGCGGATCCCCGACGCGCAGCTGCTCGTCGTCCCGTTCACCGGGCACTCGGTGCTCGGCAGCGACGTCAGCGACTGCTCGGCGCTGGCGGTGAAGTCGTTCTTCGCCGGCGGGGCGGGTGGGGGTCAAATCCAACCGTGCACGACCACGAGCAACCCGTTCGCGCCCACTCCGGTGACGCCCACCAGGCTCGCCCGCGTGCACCCGCCGGCGGGCTTCGGCGGGCGGCCCGGGCGGACGCTCGTGGCGGTGCTCGACACGCTCGTCGACCTCAACCGCCAGGTGATCGCCGCCACGCTGGAGGCCGACGCGGAACTCCCGAGCGGCTCGAGCTTCGGCGGCCTGCACGGCGGCTACGCCAAGCTCACCGCCACGAAGGCGATCCTCAAGAACTTCTCGTTCGTGCCCGGCGTAGAGCTGACGGCGACCTTCCCCGTGCGCAACGGGGCGCTGCAGACGACGAGCATCCGCATCTCCGGCACGGAAGCCTCGCCGGGAACCGTGCGCGTCGGCGCCAACTCCGTGCGCGCCAGCGGCACGCTCGCCGGCAAGGGCTTCGACGTCAGCCTCGCCAGGGTCACGCTGTCCCGCGCCGGCGCCCGCGAATGGCCGTCGCCCGCCGCGATCGACGGTCTGCTGGACGGCCGCCGCGCGGGAGCGCGGCTCGGCTCGCCGTCCTCCTCGTGGCTACCCTGAGCGCGTGCCCAACGCACTGGCGCAGGAGACCTCGCCGTACCTGCGCCAGCACGCCGAGAACCCCGTCGACTGGCTGCCGTGGGGTCCCGTCGCGCTCGCGCGGGCGCGCGCCGAGGACAAGCCGCTGCTGGTGTCGATCGGCTACTCCGCCTGCCACTGGTGCCACGTGATGGAGCGCGAGTCCTTCGAGGATCCGGCCACGGCGGCCGTCATGAACGAGAGCTTCGTGTGCGTGAAGGTCGATCGCGAGGAGCGCCCCGACGTCGACGCCATCTACATGGAGGCCGTGCAGGGGATGACCGGCCACGGCGGCTGGCCGCTGAACGTGTTCCTCACGCCCGAGCAGCTGCCGTTCTACGGAGGCACGTACTTCCCGCCCGACGCGCGGCAGGGGATGCCCGCGTGGACGCAGGTGCTGCAGGCGATCGCCGAGTCCTGGGAGCAGAACAGGGAGGAGATCCGCGCGGGCGGCGAGCGCCTGCGCGAGCGCCTTTCCGGCGGCGCCCAGCTCACGCCCTCCACCGAGCCACCCGACGAGCGCGCGCTCGAGCGGGCGGTTGCAACGCTGGCGGAGAGCTTCGACGCGCGACATGGAGGCTTCGGCCGCGCGCCGAAGTTCCCGCAGGCGCCGGTGCTGGAGCTCCTGCTGCTGCGAGACGGCGGGCGCACGATGGCGCTCACGACCCTGCACGCGATGGCCAGCGGCGGCATCCACGACCAGGTCGGCGGCGGCTTCGCGCGCTACAGCGTCGACGCCACCTGGACGGTGCCTCACTTCGAGAAGATGCTCTACGACAACGCCCTGCTCGCGCGCGCGTATCTGCATGCCTGGCAGGCGTCCGAGGAGCCCCGTCTGCGGGAGGTGTGCGTCGACACGCTGGAGTGGGCGCTGCGCGAGATGCGCGGCCCGGAGGGCGGCTTCTACAGCGCGCTTGACGCCGACTCCGAGGACGTGGAGGGGCTCTTCTACGTGTGGACCGTCGCCGAGCTGCGCGAGGTCCTCGGCGAGGACGCCGACGCGGCGATCGCCTGGCTCGGCGCGAGCGAGCAGGGGAACTTCGTCGACCCCCACCATCCGCAGCCCGGCCTGAACGTCCTGCAAGGCCACGGACCCGAACCGCAGCCGGGCGTACGCGACCGCATCCGCGAGCGTCTGCTGTCGGCGCGCGAACAACGCACCCGCCCGGCGCTCGACGACAAGCGCCTGACGAGCTGGAACGCGCTGATGATCTGCGTGCTCGCGGATGCCGGCGCCGCGCTCGGCGACGACGACGGGGGTCGGTATCTGGACGCCGCGGTCGCGTGCGCGGAGTTCCTGCAGCGCGCGATGCGCGACGATCGCGGGCGCCTGCTGCGCACATACAACGACGGCCACGCCAAGATCGACGCCTACCTCGAGGACCACGCCTTCCTGCTGGAGGCGCTGATCGCGCTGTTCGAAGCCACATGCGAGGAGCGCTGGTTCCACCAGGCGATCGCGCTGGCCGACGAGATGATCGCCCGCTTCGCCGACAACGAGCAGGGCGGCTTCTTCTCGACCGCATCCGACGGCGAAGCGCTGATCGTCAGGCGCAAGGACCTCGAGGACTCCCCCATCCCCTCCGGCTCCTCCAGCGCCGCCTTGGGCCTGTTGCGACTGGCGCAGCTCACCGGCAATGACGAGTACGAGCGCCACGCCCTCGGCGCGCTCGCGCTCGTCGCCGAGATCGCCCCGCGCCACCCCACGGCCTTCGGTCACATGCTGCAGGCGATGCACTGGCAGCTGGCGCCAGCGCGGCCGATCGCCTGCGCCGTGCCTACAAGATCGACAGGTAGCGGTCGAGCTCCCACTGCGTGACCTGCACGCGGTAGTCGTCCCACTCCTGGCGCTTGATCTCGACGTAGCGGTTGAACATGTGCTCGCCGAGCGTGCGCAGCACGAGCTCTGACTCGGCGGTCAGCTCGATCGCCTCGCCGAGGCTCTCCGGCAGCTGCTCGACGCCGAGGCGCCTGCGCTCCTCGCCGGGCAGGTGGTAGAGGTTCTTCTCCATCGGCTCGGGCAGCTCGTAGCCCTTCTCGATGCCCTCCAGGCCCGCCTGCAGCAGCACGGCGAACGTCAGGTACGGGTTGCACGCGGGGTCGGGGCAGCGCAGCTCCATGCGCGTCGCCTTCTCGCGGCCGGGGTGGTACAGCGGCACGCGCACGAGCGCCGAGCGGTTGCGCCGCGACCACGCCACGTACACCGGCGCCTCGAAGCCCGGAACGAGGCGCTTGTAGGAGTTGACCCACTGCGCGAAGATCGAGCAGATCTCGCGCGCGTGCTTGAGCTGGCCGGCGATGAACGCCTTGCCGACGTCCGACAGGAAGTACTGGTCGTCGGGGTCGTAGAACGCGTTCTTGCCGCCCGAGAACAGCGACTGGTGCGTGTGCATGCCCGAGCCGTTCTCGCCGAACAGCGGCTTGGGCATGAACGTCGCGTGCCAGCCGTACTTCATCGCGTACTCCTTGACCGTGATGCGGTAGGTCATGCAGTCGTCGGCCATCTTCAGCGCGTCCGCGTAGCGCATGTCGATCTCGTGCTGGGACGGGCCCACCTCGTGGTGGGTGTACTCCACGTGGATCCCCAGCTGCTCCAGCGCCAGCACCGTCTCGCGGCGCACGTCCGAGCCCGCGTCGAGCGTCGTCAGGTCGAAGTAGCCGCCTTCGTCGAGCACCTCCGTCGAACGCGAGTCCTTGAACAGGAAGTACTCGAGCTCCGGGCCCACGTTGAACGTGTCGAAGCCCATTTCCGCTGCGCGCTCCAGCGCCCGCCGCAGAACATGGCGCGGGTCGCCCTCGTACGGTGTTTTCTCCGGCGTGATCACGTCGCAGAACATGCGCCCCACGCCCTGCTCCTCCGGGCGCCACGGCAGCACCGCGAACGTGCTCGGGTCGGGCATCGCGATCATGTCCGACTCCTCGATCGCGTTGAAGCCCGTGATCGACGAGCCGTCGAAGCCCATCCCCGCCTCGAACGCGTCGTCGAGCTCCGCCGCGTTGATCGAGAACGACTTCAGCTGCCCGAGGATGTCCGTGAACCAGAAGCGGATGAAGCGGATGTCGCGCTCCTGGACGAACGCCTTCACGTCATCTGCGGTCTTCGGCTGGTCCGGCATCCAGCAGGACCTTAACCGATGCCCCACGCCGGCCGGTATCGACTGTTGGCCAAACCGCTCGCGGTCAATGACCGGCGACAGCCGCCACGAACTTCGCGACGTCTTCGGCTTCCTTGCCCTGGTAGAGCAGCGCGGGCATCTGCCCGAGGCCGCGCGCGCGGCCTTCCTGGATCGCGTTCTCGACCAGTGCGATGCGTCCCGCGTTGGTCGCGATGTCCACGCCCACGCGGATGTCCAGGTCGGGGCCGATGCGCCCGACGGACTTGACCGCCGCCAGCGTGTGGCAGACGGCGCACGCGTGCGCGAACAGTTCGCGGCCCTTCTGCTCTTCGCCGTTCAGCACCACGCCGCCGACCGCGACGCTCGCCTTGTGCTCGCCGTTGAACGCCAGCACCAGCGCCGGCACGACCAGGCCGAACGCGAACACGACGACGACCCCCAGCGTCACCAGGCGCTGCCCGATCGTCGACGGTTCCTGCGAGGAGCTCGGCGCGCCGCGCGGGCCGCCGCGCATCGCCACGAAGAACGTGCCCAGGGCGAGCAGAATGAATATCGCGAGGACTATGTACAGCATTGAGCGCGAGAAGATATCGGGTGGCGCCGCCGGACGGCGCGATGAGAGCCCTCCCACCTTTAGGAGCCCCGAAGGAGCCGCGCTAACCTGGAGGGGTCGCACAACCCAAGGACGTGGACGCACAGCGATGAACATCCTCCGACGTCTCCCCCTCTCGCGCCTGCTGCTCATATGCGCGCTCGCGCTCGTCGTCGGGATCTCCGCGACCGCGCTGGCCTTCGCGCTCGGCGCCGGGCCCACGCCGCCGGCCAAGCCGCTCGCGCAGGCGATCCACGACGCGCTCGGCGGGGCGAACGGGGAACAGATCCAGGGCGTCAGCGCGAGCGTCACGCTCACCGACCACCTGCTCGAAGGCGCCAGCCTCGCCACCGGCGGGCGCGGCGGCGAACTGGCCTCCAGCCCGCTGATCACCGGCGCCTCCGGCCGGCTGTGGATCGCCAAGGACGGCGACGTGCGCCTGGAGCTGCAGTCCCAGAAGGGCGACACGCAGGTCATCTACGACGGGCGCACGGTGACGCTGTACGACGCCGCCAGCAACACGCTCTACCGCTACACGCCGCCCGCCGGCGAAGGCGGATCGGGCTCCGGCAAGCCGTCGGGGTCCGGCGACCACGAAGTCCCGAGCGTCGCCAAGGTCGAAGAAGCGATCGCCCACCTGAGCAAGCACGCGGACGTCTCCGGCGCGACGCCCACCGACGTCGCCGGCCAGGCCGCGTACACCGTGCGCGTCTCGCCGGACGAAGGCGGCAGCCTGTTCGGCGGCGTCGAGCTGTCCTTCGACGCCGTCCACGGCGTGCCGCTGCGCGCCGCCATCTACTCCTCCACCAGCGGCTCGCCCGTGATCGAGCTCGCCGCCAGCGAAATCTCCTACGGCCCCGTCGCCGCGTCCATCTTCGAAATCAACCCGCCGGCCGACGCCAAGGTCGAGGAAATCGCGACGCCGTCCGGCAGCGAACACGCGGGGCACACGGGCGAAAAGCCCAAGGTCACGACCTCCGGGCACGGCCCCGCCACGATCGCCGTCCTCGAAAGCAAGATCAAGAAGGATGCCCGTGGCGGTGGCGGGGAACCGCTCGAAGGCCTCCCCAAGGTCACGATCGACGGGGTGAGCGCCGACGAGCTGCGCACCGAGCTCGGCACGCTGCTGAGCTTCGAGCGAAACGGCGTGCGCTACCTGCTCGCCGGCTCCGTCACCCCCGCGGCGATCGAAGAAGTCGCGCGGGGCCTGTAGCGTGGGCGACGACGCGTCGCCCCGGGGCGACGACGCCGCACCGGTCAAGGCGCGCGGGCTGGTCAAGCGCTATCGCGAGGTCCTCGCGGTCGACCACATCGACCTGAACGTCCACGCCGGCGACGTGTACGGCTTCCTCGGCCCCAACGGCGCCGGCAAGACGACCACGCTGCGCATGGCGCTCGGCCTGATCACGCCGACGGAGGGCACGATCGAGCTGTTCGGGCGCGACCCGCTGCGCCACGGCGCCCGCGCGCTGGAGGGGGTCGCGGGCTTCGTCGAGGCGCCGCGCTTCTACCCGTACCTGACCGCGCGCAAGAACCTGCAGCTGCTGGCCGCGCTCGACGGCGACGGCGCCGCCGCGCGCATCGACGAGGTGCTCGACGTCGTCGAGCTGTCCCCGCGCGCCGGCCACAAGGTCGGCGGCTACTCGCACGGCATGCGCCAGCGCCTGGGGATCGCCGCGGCGCTGCTGCGCCGGCCGCGCCTGCTGATCCTCGACGAGCCAGCCACCGGCCTGGACCCCGCAGGGATGCGCGACATGCGCACGCTGATCCGCCGCCTGGCAGACGAAGGGATCACGGTGCTGCTGTCGAGCCACCAGCTGCCAGAGGTGCAGGAACTGTGCGACCGCGTCGCGATCGTCGACTCGGGGCGGGTCGTGTACGAGGGCGCGCTCGCGGACCTGCGCCGCCAGGGCGGCGCCAGCTACCGGCTGCGCACGAGCGACGACGCGCGCGCGCTGGAGGTGGCGCGCTCCCAGGCGGGCGTCGAGCACGTCTCCGCCGGCGAGCACGGCATCGGCCTCCAGGCCGACGAGCAGCACGTGGGCGAGCTGTCGCTGGCGCTGGGGCACGCCGGGGTCGCGATCCTCGCGCTCACGCCCGAGCTCGCAACGCTGGAGGACCTGTTCTTCAGGCTGACCGAGGGCGGCGACGGGAGCGGCAACGGAGCCAAGCCGCAGGCGGTGCCGGTCGGATGAGCAGCGCCGCCGCCGCTCCGCCCGCCGGCGCGTCCCCAGCCGCGCCGCGCGCCTTCGCGCGCTCGCGACGCCCGTCCGTGCTGACGGTCTACCGCTGGGAGCTGCGCAAGCTGCTCGCGCAGAAGCGCACGTACCTGGGCCTCGCGCTGGTGGTGATCCTGCCGCTTATCTTCGTCGTGTTCGAGGGCGTGCACCACGCGCACAACCACGGTGAGAACATCTTCGCCACCGAGATCACACAGTCCGGCCTCGCGACGCCCGTGCTGATGCTGTTCTTCATGTCCGGCTTCTTCCTGCCGCTCGCCGCCTCGCTCGTCGCGGGCGACATCTTCGCCAACGAGGACGGCAACGGCACGCTGAAGACGATCCTCACGCGCTCTGTCGACCGCGGCCAGGTGTTCGCCGCGAAGGCGCTCGCGGCGATGACGTACGCCGCCACCGCGGTGTTCCTGTCGGCGGCCGTCGCGACCGTCGCCGGCGTCGCCTCGTGGGGATTTCACTCCGTCAGGACGTTCTCCGGGACCGTCGTCTCCGCGAGCGAAGCGCTGCTGCTCGTGTTCGCCGCAAACGCCGTGTACCTGATCCCGCTGTTCGCGCTCGCCGCCATCGGCGTGCTGCTGTCCGCCGCCACCCGCAACAGCGCCGGCGCCGTCGTCGGCACCATCGGCCTCGTCATCCTGCTGTTCATCGTCGCCCAGATCCCCGGCCTGGAAGGCATCCAGCCGTACCTGCTCACCGAACAGCTCCAGGCCTGGCAGGGGCTGCTGCGCACCCCCACCGACTGGGCGCCGATCGCGCACTCCGCGTGGGTTTGCGCGCTGTACGGGGTGCCGTCGCTGCTCGCGGGGTACCTGGTGTTCCTGCGGCGGGATGTGGCGGGGGGGTAGGGCGAGCTACGCGGCCAGCGCCTGGCGAAGCGCGCTCGCCTCTAGATGGGCCGGCGGCCAGCTGAGCTTCAGCTCGCCGGGACGGTACGCGCGGGTTGGGATACAACGCGCGTTCTTGGTTCGCTGAAGAGCTCGCGAAGCGCCGCACCGTGCCGATCCGCGGCAACGGCTTCTGCGGGTGTGGAACGAGGTCGAGAAATCCCCGATCCGAGCCCGCGACAGGCATGCAGATCAGGGATCGCCCGGGGCTTGCAGGTAGACAAGGCAGTCGGTCAACTGCCGGTCGGCGACTGCACGGATCGCCGTCACCAGGGGGCCGATGCCCACCGCGCGGCGTGAGAAGCGGGATGAGAGCGCGATCAGCACGCCGGGGTGGTGCCGGCCGGCGACGAGTTGCTCGGCAGAGATGCGCGTGAGATCCGCGACGTTCTCGGTGAGCAGCGTGCGTCCGTCCGCGATCGCCGCCGCGAAGACCTCGGGGTCGGAGCTTCCAGCCAATCCGAGCTCCACCGCGGTGCGAGCATCGACATCCGCCGCTCGGAGCGCTTCGGCAAGACCGGGCGAGTACATCTCGTCCAGCAGCAGCTTCAATGCGCCTCGGCAGCGCCCGTTTCGCGGCGGTGCAGCTCGATGCGTGCGGCGATCTCATCCGGATAGGCGGCGCGATAGCGAAGCGCCGCGTCCACCTGCGAACGCGTGAGGATCGAATCCTCGACCAGCGCCGCGACGGGATCGGCCTCCGCCGCGAGATCCTCCGCCCACATCGCGACCTCCCACACGTCGGGGCCGCCCAGCAGCCCCGCGCGCCGGCCGGTCGGGCCATCGCGAAACGCGATCAGCGGATGCTCCTCGTGGCGGGTTCCCTCCTCGGCGTAGCGACGCAGCCGATCCGAGAGAGTCTCACCCGCGGCGCGTGCCCGCAGGCGAAGGCGCTCCGCCAATTCATCGTCGAGGCGTACCGAGACGTTGACCGACACGTATGCAATGTAGCACAACGTCTGCATACGCGTGCGCACGGCACGACGCCTTCTCTGTGGCTTTCTTTGCAAATGCAAATACAGCAGGACCCAGGCACGCTAAGCGGTTCCACGGGCATAGAGACGCTCGTAAATCGTCGCCACAGTCGAGTTGTCGTGCCATGGCTGCGCACGCAGCCGGCCGGCCTCCTCTACGGCGCGTTCGATCATCGAGTCGGTGCTGGCGCGAATGAAGCGAGCGCTGTAGCCGGTTTCCTTGGCCAGCGCGTCCCAGGCGGTCGTGTCGACCTCGTCAATCCGCGTCGCTCCGTCGATGCTCATCGCCAAGCGGGTGCTCAGCTCGGGTCCTTGCGGATCAGGCGTCCGGCTCGCTGGCCGGCGAGATAGACGATCAGCTCGCTCACCGGTCGCGAGGCTTCAGCTCAATGTCGAGACCGAGCACACGCGCGACGTCCATCGCAATCTGAAGCTGCACCGTGCCCTTCCCGCGCTCCAGCTCGCCGACCACCCGCCGGTTGACGCCGATGACCCCGGAGATCTCCTCCTGGCCGAGGCCAAGCTCTCGGCGTCGCTTACGCAGCGCCTCGCCGAGCTCAGTGGGAGTCCGAACGATCATGGTACCGATCGGTAACAATAGCAGCCGAAGCCAGCTAAAGTGATCGACCGGTAACATTTGCGGCCGAGGGCTGGCGATGTAATCGTTCGGTAACTCGACGCACGCGGACTGTGCGCCCCTGTCCGTCGGCGCGCGTCAGCCTCAGGCCACCTCGGCGGGCAGATCCACGACCGTCAGCTCCACCCCGCCCATCAGCCGCCGCGCCTCGCGCGCGTCGATGATCCCCGCCCCCAGGCGCCCCGTCGACTCGGCTCCGCAGGCGACGCCGAAGCGCAGGCACTGGTCGGGGGCGCGGCCTTCGTAGCGCGCCGCCAGGAAGCCGGCGAGGAAGGCGTCGCCGGAGCCGCTTCTGGCGACCGGCTCGCGCGGCTCGATGCGCGCGCGCTTCAGGCGTCGCTGGCCATCCACGAGCACCTGTGCGAAGCAGCCGTCGGGGAGCGTCATGATCGCTTCGCGGGGGCCGAGCGCGGCGATCTCGGCGACCGCCAGCGAGCGCTCATCCTCGCCCGCGAACTCGTGCCCGACCAGCTCCTCCGCCTCGAGCACGTTCGGCGAGACCACGTCCGGCTCCGCGCGGACCGCCTGGCGCAGCGGCTCGCCGTCGGTGTCGACGACCGTGATCACGTCCAGGCGCTCGAGGTCCCTGATCAGCGACGCGTACATGTCCGGCTCGACGCCGCGCGGCAGCGAGCCCGCGAACACGACGATCGCCGCTCCGCGCGAGAGGTACAGCAGCTTGTCGCGGAACAGCTCGACCTCGCGCTTGGACACAGCCGGGCCGCGTTCGTTGATCTCGGTCTGTTCGCCCGTCGTCGGGTCGAGCACCGACGTGTTCGTGCGCGACTCCTCGCGGATGCGCACGAAGTCGTTGAGGATCGACTCCTCGGTCAGCTGCTCGACGATGTGCGTGCCCGTCGCGCCGCCCGCGAAGCCCGTCGCGATCACCGGCTGGCCCAGCGCCTTCAGCGTGCGCGCGATGTTCACGCCCTTGCCGCCCGCCATCGTGCGCTGGTCGACCGTGCGGTGGCGTCGCCCGAGCCTGAAGTTCGGCACCGCGAGCGACTTGTCGATCGCCGCGTTCAGCGTGACCGTGATGATCATCTTCGCCCTCTACCCACCTTCCGGCACGCCTGAACGGCAGAAGATGCCCTGGCGTGCACGACACAAAGGCTAGCGAAGATCGGAAAGCCCCCACGCCGCCTCGCGCAGGCGCTCCGCCTCCGCGCGCGCCGCCGCCGCGGGCTCCCCGCCGTGCGCCAGATGCGCGTTCGCGATGCTGCGCGAGGCCGACACCAGGCCGCCCGCGCGACCCGGCGCGAACGCCGGCGCCAGCTCCTCCACGCGACCGCCCTGCGCCCCCACGCCGGGGAGCAGGAACGTCGCGCTCGGCATCAGCTCCCTGGCCCGCTGCAGATGGCCGGGCTCGGTGGCGCCGACGACCGCTCCCACGTCGCTCATGCCCCCCTCCCCCACGCCCGGGCCGCCGAGCTCGTCCACGAGCGCCGCGATCCGCTCCCATACGCTCCCCGAGCCCTCCAGCCTCAGGTCCTCGATGTCCGCCGCGCCCGGGTTGGACGTGCGCACGAGCACCAGCACGCCCGTGCCCGCACGGCGCGCCGCGCTCACGAACGGCTCGACCGCGTCGCTGCCCATCAGCGGGTTGACCGTCGTCAGGTCGGCGCCGATCCCCGCGATCCGCCCGAACGGGCTGTCGATGCCGTCGATCAGCGCGCTCGCGTACGCCTGCGCGGTCACGTCGATGTCGCCGCGCTTGCCGTCCGCGATCACCAGCAGACCGAGCGCCCGCGCGTGCGCGGCCACCGCTTCCAGCGCCGCCCAGCCCGCCGCGCCCATCACCTCGAAGCGCGCGAGCTGCGGCTTGACCGCCACGCACGCCTCCGCCGTCGCGTCCAGCAGGGCCCGGCAGTGCGCGAGGACCGCATCGGCCGCGGCCTGCGCCGGCGTCCGGTCGGCCGGCGCGCCTGCGCCGCTGCCCGGCCACAGCGCCTGCAGATCGGGGTCCAGGCCGAGCACGATCTGCGACTCGCGCTCGGCGACCCGAGCGACCAGGATGTCGCCGAACGAACGCGGTGGGCTCAGCGACCCTTCACCGCGCTCTTCAAGCCGCTGCCCGCGGTGAAGCGGGGCACGCGCGACGCGGCGATCTGGATGCGCTCGCCCGTGCGCGGGTTGACGCCCACGCGCGCGCCGCGCTCGCTCACGTGGAACTTGCCGAATCCCGACACCGTCACCTCGCTGCCGCGGCGCAGCGCGTCTTCCACGGTCGCCAGCACCGCGTCCACCGCCCGTGAGGCATCCTGCTTGGTCAGATCGGCGCGATCCGCCACCTGGTCGACCAGCTCGGACTTGGTCACTTCGCCCTCCTCGTTAGTGAAACTGTTGCAGCGAAGCTAACACCGCGTGCGGACAGGCGCATCGGCAACAATACGCCGATGGCGATCACGCGCATCGCATGGCTGGTGACGGTGCTCGTGGCCCTGGTCACCGCGCTGCTGCTGGCCCTGTCCGGATACGACGGCTACGCGGGGCTCGGCGTCGCGGTCGCCGCGTCGGCCGCGATCAACCTTCTTTAGACGGATGCCCGGGCGTCGGGCCGCAAGCCGCGTGGCGGTGATCAGATGGCGTTCGCCGGGTTGCCCCGAAGCCACTCCAGGAGCGCCCGCGCGGCGCGGCCACGATGGCTGATCGCGTCCTTCTGCGCGTCCGACAGCTCGGCCATCGTGAGAGCACGCCCGCCCTCCTCGACCGGCGGGCCGTCGTCCGGCACGAACGCCGGGTCGTAGCCGAAGCCGCCCTCGCCCCGCGGCGCAGCCGCCAGCCGTCCGCTGCAGCGACCCTCGAACACGCGCTCGACGCCGCTCGCGGGATCCACGTAGGCGATCGCGCACACGTACTCCAGCGCGCTCCCCACGGGCGCCTCGCGCAGCAGCCTCTCCAGGTTCTCCGCGTCCGTCGCGTGCTCGCCCGCGTAGCGGGCCGAGCGCACGCCCGGCGCGCCGCCGAGCGCCGCCGCCGCGATCCCCGAGTCGTCGGCGATGCTCACCCGGCCCGTCGCCTGCGCCGCGATCCGCGCCTTGCCGAGCGCGTTCTCCGCGAACGTCTCGCCGTCCTCCGGCGGCAGCGACACGGCCTCGGGCAGCGCGTCGATCTCGACGCGCTCGGCGCCCGGGCGCTCGAGCAGGCGCGCGAGCTCACGGCGCTTGTGCTCGTTGTGCGTGGCCAGCAGCAGCTTCAAGAGCCTGCGGCGATCGCCTGCTCCTGGGCCGCTCGCAGCTGCTCGATGCCCGCCGCGGCGAGCCCCAGCAGCTCGTCCAGGTGCGTTCGCGACAGCGGCGTGCGCTCCGCGGTCGCCTGCACCTCCACGAGGCCGCCGCCGTCGGTCATCACCACGTTCGCGTCCACCTCCGCGGTCGAGTCCTCGGAGTAGTCGAGGTCGAGCAGCGCCGCCTCGCCGATGATCCCGCACGAGACCGCCGCCACCGACCCGCTCAGCGGCGTGCGCTCGAGCCGGCCCTCCGTCTGCAGGCGCGCGCACGCCAGCGACAGCGCCACGTACGCGCCCGTGATCGACGCGCAGCGGGTGCCGCCGTCGGCCTGCAGCACGTCGCAGTCGAGATAGATCGTCCGTTCGCCGAGCGCCTTGAAGTCGACGACCACGCGCAGCGAGCGCCCGATCAGGCGCTGGATCTCGATCGTGCGCCCGTCCTGGCGACCGCGCGTGGCGTCGCGCTGCTTGCGTTCGCCCGTCGACGCCGGCAGCATCCCGTACTCGGCCGTCACCCAGCCGCGGCCGCGGCCGGTCATCCAGCGCGGCACCCCCTCCTGCGCCGAGGCCGTGCAGATGACGCGCGTCTCGCCGACCGAGATCAGCGCCGAGCCCGTCGCCGTGCGCATGAACCCCGGCTCGATCGTCGTCGGACGCAACCCGTCCGGCCCGCGGCCATAGCTGCGCTCGATTGACCCGCCTTGCACGCGCGCCATCATTCCAGAGCGCTACGGTCGACGGATCTTGCGCGCGCTCGTGGTCTCCAACATGCTCCCCGACGCCGTCCATCCCGAGCGCGGGCGCTTCGTCCGCGACCAGGTCGCCGCGCTGCGCCAGCTCGAGGGCATCGAGGTCGAGCTGCACGAGTTCCCGCCCGGGGCGCGGGCGCTCGCCGGCGCGGGACCGGAGCTGCGCCGGCGCTTCCCCGCGCGCTTCGACGTCGTGCACGCGCACTTCGGGCTGACCGCCTGGCCGGCGCTCGCCGTCCGCGCCCGCGTGCGCGCGCTCACGGTTCACGGCACCGACCTCAGCCATCCCCGCACGCGCTTGGCGACGGCCGCGGTGCTGCCGCTGATCGACCTGCTCGCCGCCGTCTCCGCGCCGCTCGTGCAGCAGCTGCCCGGGCGCGCCGCGCGGCGCCGCGCGCAGGTGCTGCCGTGCGGCGTCGACCTCCAGCGCTTCCATCCGATCCCGCGCACGCAGGCGCGCGCCGAGCTGGGTCTCGATCCCGAGCGGCCGTACGTGCTGTTCGCAGCCGATCCCGCCCGCCCGGAGAAGCGCCACGACCGCGCGCTCGCGCTCGCGCAAGCCGCCGGCGTGCAGCTGCTGACGCTCGGCCACGTCGACCCGCAGCGCGTGCCGCTGTGGGTCAACGCCGCCAACGCCGTGCTCGTGCCGTCCGAGCGCGAGGGCTTCGGGCTGGCCGTGCTCGAGGCGCTCGCCTGCGACGTGCCCGTGCTCGCCACCCCCGTCGGCATCCATCCGGACGCACTCGCGCAGGTGCCCGGCACGCTGTGCGCGCCGTTCGATCTCGAGCGCTGGCGGACCGCGCTCGAACCGCACCTGCGGGAGCGCGATCCGCGGGTCGCCGGGCGCGCCGCCGCGAGCCGCTTCTCGGCCGCCGAGATGGCTGAACGCGTCGCCCGCGCATGGCGCGAGGCGCTGGCGCGATCGCGGTAACGGTGCGGGTAGCATGGATCCGGCGTGAATCAGATATCCGGCACCATCCCCACGGACGCACCGGCGCAGGCACAGGATCAGAGCCCGTCCGCCCCGCCCGCCGGCGCCGCGATCGCAGCCGAGCCCAGTGGCGCTCAGCCGGGCGGCTTCCAGTCTCGCGGACGCGCGCGGCGCCGCGCGCGCTTCCTGCGCAAGGCGCGCGAGCTCGCCTACCGCGACCTTGGCGGCCTCGTCTTCAACCTGCACAGGTTCGGCGCTCGCAACGACGCCCTCGTCCTCGCCAAGCTGACGACGCTCACGCAGATCGACACGGAGCTGCGCGCGATCGAATCCGCGCTCGGCGAGCGCCGACCGATCACCGTCCTGCGCGAGGCCGGCATCACCGCGTGTCCCCGCTGCGCCGCGATCCACGGCAGCGAAGACAGCTTCTGCCCCAACTGCGGGCTGTCGATGGGCCGCCACGTCGACCTGCCGATCGGCGGGGCAGCCGCCGCGCCCGCGCCGGCCGCACAGCCGGCCGCTCCCGCCCCGGCGCCGGCTCCGTCGCCCCAGCCGGGCGCATCCGCTCCCGCCCCGGCCCCAGCGCCGCAGGCCGCACCGGCGCCGCCCGCTCCCGCACCCGCACCCGCCGCGCAGGCCACGCCGCCCGCGCCCGCCCCTGCGACAGCCGAGCCCGTTCCAGCGGTGCCCGCGCCCGCGGCATCCGCCGGGCGCTCGCCGACCCCGCCTGCCACCTTCGGAACCGCTCCGGCCAACGAGGACAGGCCCACCGAGATCCTCCGTCCGCCGGCCTCGGGCTCGTGAGCGTCGCCACCCCGCCGGCGGGCAGCGGGACGCCCGCGGCCCCGCCGCCGCCCGCGCCGCCCGGCGAGGCGTGCCCGCTCTGCGGCGCGCCGCTGCACCCGGAGCAGGAGTGGTGCCTGAGATGCGGCGCCGCCGCGCGCACGCGGCTCGCCGCCTCGCCCCGCTGGAAGGGCCTGATCGCCACGCTCGCGGTCGTCGTCGCGCTGTCGCTGGGCGTGCTCGCCGCCGCGCTGGTCAAGCTCGCCGCTGGCTCGGACTCGGCGCCAGCGACGACGCGGACCGTCACCACCGCGGCGGCGGTCGTGCCCACGACGAGCACCGCCGTGCCGAGCACCGGCTTCCCGGCGACCGGCGCAGCCGGAGCGAGCACGACGGGCACTGCCACGACGGGCGCGGCCACGACGGCGACGACCCCGGCGGCCACGTCCACGGGGACGACCGCGACCGGCGCCACCGGCCTGAGCACCCCGGGCGTCAAAAAAGCAAAACGCAAAGCGAAAGACCTCGGCCTCGGCAAAACGATCGAAGAACTCATCGAAAGGCGCAAACTGCTGAACAAGGCCGGGACCGGCTGAGCGGCGCCGAGCGGACCGTCGCCGGCGCGGCGGGACGGGGCCGCGCGTCGCGGACATATACGGTTCCCGCGATGCCCGTCCTTCCCTCGGCAGGGATCCACGAGGCCGACGTCGCCGTGGTGGGCGCGGGCGCGGCCGGCCTGTACGCCGCGCTGTGCGCCGCGGGCGAACGCGCCAGCGTCGTGCTCGTCTCCGCCACGCCCCTCGCGCAGACCGCGAGCTACTGGGCGCAGGGCGGCCTCGCCGCGGCGCTCGCGGAGAACGACAGCTTCGAGCTGCACCTGCGCGACACCGAGCTCGCCGGGCGCGCGCTCGTGCGGCGCAGCGCCGCCGAAGCGCTCGTGCACGAGGCGCCCGACCGCGTCCGCGACCTGCAGGCCCTCGGCGTGCGCTTCGACGCCGACCGCTTCGGGCGCCTCGCGCTCGGCCTGGAGGGCGGCCACTCGGTCAGGCGCGTCGTGCACGCCGGCGGCAGCGCCACCGGGCGGCGCGTCGTGCGCCAGCTCTCCGCGCTCGCCGCCGAAGACCCGCGGATCGACGTGTTCGAGGGCGCCCGCGCGCAGGCGCTGTGGGTTGATGGGGACCCCACCCACCCCCCCACCCACCCAGCCACCCGCCCAGCCACCGGCCCGCGCTGCCGCGGCGTCGTCTGCGACGACGGCCGCGTGATCGCCGCGCGCGCGGTCGTGATCGCCACCGGCGGCGCCGCCGCGCTGTGGGCGCGAACGACCAACCCGCCCGGCTCGCAGGGCGTCGGGCTGCTGCTCGCCCACGCTGCCGGCGCCACGCTGGCGGACCTCGAGCTGCTGCAGTTCCACCCCACCGCCGTGATCGGGATTCGCGGGCGCGAGGGCTACCTCGTCACCGAGGCGATCCGCGGCGAGGGCGCGACCCTGCACGACGCATCCGGCGAGCGCTTCGTCGACGAGCTCGCCCCCCGCGACGAGGTCTCGCGGGCGATCCAGGCGCTGCTGGAGCGCACCGGCGAGCGCTCCGTCGGCCTCGACATGCGCGCGATCGATCCCGCGCACTTCCCCAACGTCGTCGCCTCGCTGCGCGAGGCCGGCCTGGACCCCACGCGCGAGCTGATCCCCGTCGCGCCCGCCGCCCACTACATGATGGGCGGCATCGTCACCGATCTGCAAGCGCGCTCGACGCTCCCCGGGCTGTACGCCGTCGGCGAGTCCTCGTGCACGGGCCTGCACGGGGCCAACCGCCTCGCCTCGAACTCGCTCAGCGAGTGCTTCGTGTTCGCCCGTCGCGCCGTCCTCGACGCGCTCTCGCGCGAGGCCGACGAGCTCCCCGCGGCGAGCGAGCGCGAGCTGCAGCGGCTGCGCGAGCTGCCGGCGCCCGCGATCGCCGAGCGGTCCACGCGCGCGGCGCTGTGGAACGACGCGGGCGTCGTGCGCACGCCCGAGGGCCTGCGGCGCCTGCTCGAGGACCCGCACCCGCTCGCCCGCATGATCGCCGCGTGCGCGCTCGCGCGCACCGAGAGCCGCGGCGCGCATCTGCGCGCGGACCACCCCGAGCGCGACCCCGCGCTCGACTTCCGCCACGTGCTCGTCGGCCGCGAGGACTCCATCTCCTGGGAGACCTGGCACTGAGGCCTCCTAGCAGAAGATAAGAATTTCGGTCGCGATCTTTATCTCGCGCTCCATTCCGTTTGCTTGCGTGTTAGTTGCAGGGGAAGTTCCCGGGGCGAACGGAGTCTCCGGGAACAGGCGGGTGTGCTCTCTGACCATCGGATCGATCGAAAGAGGGCGAGGAGCAGTCACATGTACCAGTTCAGCAGGGCCATCTACCGGGAGCTCGCGCCCCAGATACAGGCCCCACCCCCGGGCGCGCCCGCAACCAGCAACCACGTCGCCGTCCTGCGCGCGTGCGAGCAGGTGATCACGCGCCTGGCCACCGACCGCCACTACTTCGCGCACCCCGCGCGCACGCTGTTCCTGGACATCCGCAACTACTTCCCGATGTCCGCGCAGAGCCACGTGCACAGGGCGATCAGCCGCTACGTCGGCTACGCGCAGCTGTTCCTGGCCGAACACCCGCACGAGGGCTACACCGCAGTCAGCGGCGCCCCGCCGCAGTGCCGCGCGACCACGCGCAAGGGCTCGGCCTGTCAGCGCACGCCGCTGCCGCACAACGGCTACTGCCCCTCCCACCAGCATCTCGCCGACACGGAGAACCGCGAGATGGCCGCCGCGTGAGCCTGCCGTAGGCTCCCGGGATGCTCCTGGGCGTGGATGTCGGCGGCACCTTCACCGACGCCGTCCTGCTCGGCGACGACGCGCGCGTCCACACCGCCAAGCTCCCCTCGACGCCCTCCGATCAATCCGTCGCCGTGCTCGCGGCGGTGCGCGAGGTCCTCGCGCGAGCCGGCGCGCACGCACGGGACGTCGAGCGCTTCGCGCACGGCATGACCGTCGCCACCAACGCGCTGCTGGAGGGGAACACCGCGCGCACCGCGCTGCTCGCCACCGCCGGCTTCACCGACGTGATCGAGCTGGCCCGCCAGAACCGGCCCCATCTCTACCGGCTGTGCGAGGCCGCGCCCGCGCCGCTCGTGCCAGCGGAGCTGCGCTTCGCCGTGCCCGAGCGCATGGAACCCGAAGGCCCGCTGCGCGCGCTCGACCCCGGCGACGCGCGCGAGCTGATCGCCGGGCTCGCCGACGCCGCGCCGGAGGCGATCGCCGTCTCGCTGCTGCACTCCTACGCCGACCCCGCGCACGAGCGGCTGCTCGGGACGCTGCTTGCGGAGCTTCTGCCCGGCACGCACGTGTCGCTCTCGTGCGAGCTCGTCGGCACGTTCCGCGAGTACGAGCGCACGGCCACGACCGCGCTCGACGCCGCCCTCTCCCCCCTGCTCGCCTCCTACCTCGGCCGCCTGTCCGGCGACGCCCGCGACCTCGGCGTGCCCGAGCCGCAGATCATGCAGTCCTCCGGCGGCCTCGCCGACCTCGCACACGCCGGCGCGCACGCCGCGCTGACGGTGCTCTCGGGCCCCGCCGGCGGCGTCGGCGGGGCGCTCCTGCTCGCGCGGCTCGCGCGGGAGGCCGACGTGCTGTGCTTCGACATGGGCGGCACCTCCTGCGACGTGTGCCTGATCGACGGCGGCCAGGTTCCCGAGACGGCCGAGCGCACGGTCGCGGGGCGCCCGCTGTCGCTGCCCGCGCTCGACATCCACACCGTCGGCGCCGGCGGCGGCTCGATCGCGTGGCGCGACCCCGGCGGCGCGCTGCGCGTGGGTCCCGCCTCGGCGGGAGCCGACCCCGGGCCGGCGTGCTACGGCCGCGGCGGGCGCGAGGCGACCGTCACCGACGCCAACCTGCTGCTCGGACGGCTGCTCGAGGACTCGCCGCTCGCCGGCGGCCTGACGCTCGACAGAGGCGCGGCCGAGCGCGCGATCTCGCGCCTCGCGGACGAGCTGCAGCTCGAGCCGATCGCGTGCGCGGAGGGGATCGTGCGCGTCGCCGAGGCGGCGATGCTCGGCGCTCTGCGCGTGATGAGCGTCGAGCGCGGCATCGACCCGCGCGGCCTCGCGCTGATGGCATTCGGCGGCGCCGGGCCGCTGCACGCGGCGGCGCTCGCGCGCCAGCTGGGCATCGCGCGCGTGCTCTGCCCGCGCGCCTCCGGCGTGCTGTGCGCGCTCGGCCTCGCCGCCGCCGCGCCGCGGCGCGACTCCGCGCGCACGGTCATGCTCGGCTGCGCCGGCGGCCGTCCCCTCTCCCCGCAGCGCCTGTCAGACGAGCGCGACGCGCTCATCGCCGAGGCCGGCGCCGCGCTCGCCATGACCCCCGCGCGAGTGCGCGTGCGCCACGAGCTGCGCTACCGCGGCCAGTCGTTCGAGCTCCCCGTCGAGGAGGAGCTCGACCCCCGTGGCGGGCTCGGGCCCGGGGCGCCCGCCGCGTCGCGGTCGGCCGGGCTCGATCGCGGAGGGCTCGACCCCGACGGCCTGCGCGCCGCCTTCGCGCGCGCGCACGAGCTGCGCTACGGCTACCGCGACGACGACGTCGAGGTGGAGATCGTCAACATGCGCGCGTCCGTGTGGGGCCCGTCGCCGTCGCTGCGCCCGCGGGCGGCGCACGCGCACGCGCCCGCCGCCGACGTGCGCCCGATCGTCTTCGACGGCGAGCCGCTCGACGCGACCGTCCTGCGCGGCGAGCTGCCGCCGGGCACGCGCGTGTCCGGGCCGGCGCTGTGCGCGCTGCCCGAGGCCACGCTGCTCGTCCCGCCCGGCTGGTCCGGCGAGGTCGACGCGCAGGGAACCGTCCACCTGGCGAGCGAGGCGGGGGCGATCGCGGGATGAGCGCGCTCGACCCGATCGAGCTGCAGGTCGTCAGCGGCGCGCTGCGCGCCGCCTGCGAAGAGATGGGCGTCGTGCTGATCCGCTCGGCGCACTCGTCGAACATCAAGGAGCGCCGCGACGCCTCCACGGCGCTGTTCGACGCCGTCGGGCAGATGGTCATGCAGGCGGAGCACATCCCCGTGCACCTCGGCGCGATGCCCGCCGCGGTGGCGGCGGTGCTCGGCGAGCGGCACGCGCCCGGGGTCTCGTGGATCCTCAACGACCCGTTCGCCGGCGGCACCCACCTGCCCGACATCACGGTCATCACGCCCGTGTTCGCGGACGGGCGCCTGATCGGCTTCGCCGCCAGCCGCGCGCACCACGCCGACGTCGGCGCGCGCGTGCCCGGCTCGATGCCCGCCGACAGCCACAGCCTGGACGAGGAGGGCGTCGTCATCTCCCCGCGCCCGCTGGACGAGCGCACGATCGACGAGCTCGTCGCGCGCATGCGCCAGCCGCGCGAGCGCCGAGCCGACCTGCGCGCCCAGCTCGCCGCCAACCGCACCGGCGCGCTGCGGCTCACAGAGCTCGCCGGCCGCGTCGGCGTCGACCGCCTGCGCGAGGCCACCGACGCGGTGCTCGACTACTCCGAGCGGCGCACGCGCGCCTGCCTCGCGGCGCTGCCCGACGGCGAGCTGCGCGCGGAGGACGTGCTCGAGGCGCCCGACGGCGATCTCGTGCTGCGCGTGCGCGCGGTCGTCGACGGCGAGCGACTGCTGCTGGACTTCTCCGGCAGCGCGCCCCAGCACGACGGCAACCTCAACTGCCCGCTCGCGGTCACCCGCTCGGCGTGCCTGTTCGCGGTGCGCGTGCTCACCGACCCCGACATCCCGCCCACCGCCGGCGCCTACCGCCCGATCGAGGTCAGGGCGCCGGAGGGCACCGTGCTGAACGCGCGGCCCGGAGCGGCCGTGGCTGCGGGCAACGTCGAGACCTCCTCGCGCGTCGCCGACCTCGTGCTCGCCGCGTTCGGGCGCGCGCAGGGCCAGGGCACGATGAACAACCTCACCCTCGGCGTCGCCGGCTCCCCGCCACGCGTCAGCGGATCACCGCGCGGCGACGCCGAGCCGCAGCCGCGCGCATCCGATTTCTCCTACTACGAGACGCTCGGCGGCGGACAGGGCGCGTGCGCCGACGCGGACGGCCCCAGCGGCGTGCACGTCGCGATGAGCAACACGCTCAACACGCCGATCGAGGCGCTCGAGCGGGAGCTCCCGCTGCGCGTCGTCGAGTACGCGCTGCGCCGCGGCTCCGGCGGAGCGGGGCGCCATCGCGGCGGCGACGGCGTCGTGCGCGAGCTCGAAGCGCTCGTCGAGATGACGTTCTCGCTGATCGCCGAGCGTCGCCGCCACCCGCCGCGCGGCGCCCGCGGCGGGCAGCCGGGCGCGTGCGGGCACGACAGCCGCGACGGGCGTACGCTGCCGTCGAAGAGCACCGGCACGCTGCTCCCGGGCCAGCGGCTGCGGATCGAAACGCCCGGAGGAGGAGGATATGGGGATGCCCGCGCGCGAGACGACAAACCTGGCTGATCTGGGATCCGTGGGCTTCCTCGGCCTGGGGATCATGGGCTCGCGAATGGCGGCCAACGTCGCGCGCGCCGGCGTCCCGCTGTCCGTGTGGACGCACACCCCCGGCAAGGCCGAGGCCTGGGCCTCCGAGCACGGCGCCACCGCGTTCGCCACCCCAGCCGAGGTCGCCGAGCGCAGCGACGTCGTCGTCAGCATGGTCGTCGACGGCGAGCAGGTCGCGAGCGTGCTGCTCGGCGAGCACGGCGTCATCGACGCCGCGCACCCCGGGCTGCTGTGCGTCGACATGTCCACGATCGGCCCCGTCGACACGCGCCGCGTCGGCGCCGCGCTCGGCGAGCGCGACGTGGCGATGCTCGACGCCCCCGTCACCGGCTCCTCGCCGCGCGCCGAGGAGGGCTCGCTGACGATCATGGTCGGCGGCGGGCACGAGCAGTTCCTGCGCGTGCGCGCGCTGCTGGAGACGATGGGCAGCCTGATCGCCTACGTCGGCGAGCTCGGCCAGGGCCAGATGCTCAAGCTGATCAACAACTCGCTCGGCGCCGCCAACGCCGCCGCCGTCGCCGAGGCGCTGCTGCTCGCCCGCGCCACCGGGATCGACCTCGACGCGCTCGTGCAGGTCACCTCCGCCGGCTCCGGCGCCTCCGCGCAGCTGACGCTCAAGTCCGGGCCGATGCGCGAGCACGACTACACCACGCTGTTCAAGACCGCGCACATGCTCAAGGACGTGCGCCTGTGCCTGCAGGAGGCCGAGACCGCCGGCGTCCCGTTTCCCGCGGCCGCCCACGCCCGGGACATGCTGACGGCGGCGATCGGTCGCGGCCACGCCGACCAGGATTATGCCGCCATCATCGAGGCCGCCGAGGGGCTCGCCGGGCGGCGCCTATAGCCCTCCGGACCTTCTCCGGACCGCGCCCAGACTGGCCAGGCGACCAAAAGTCGCCAAAAAAACCGCCCATTTGCAGGGGATTTGGGATTTCCGCCCAGGTTTCGTATCTTTAATGGGCTGCGCGACGCTCTCACCAGGTTTGCGAGCGCAGCTCAGTCCCGACGTTTCCCTCTCATCTCGTTCGTCTCGTTCGTTTCTTCTGCCATGCCAATTGCTTTCAAAGAATGGGCCGTCACCGTCCGCGCACTCGCGGAAGGCGAGCAGCTGCTCACCCTGCGCAAGGGTGTCTCGCCGTCTGACAACAAGCCCCTCAAGCTCGCACACGAGCGTTTCTTCCTGTACCCCACGTTCGACCACCAGCCGGGCGACCTCGTGCGCGAGTCCCACCAGCCCGAGCTGCGCAGGGCCCTCGAGGAGGGCGTCTGGAGCGACGGCGAGCCGCCGCTGCACTCGTTCGTCTCCGGCGCCCCGCTGCAGCAGCCCGACCGCGTGCGCATCCGCGCGTGGGCGGAGGTCACCGACCACTTCACCATCGTCGACCCGCGCTGCGTCGACGCGCTCTCGCCCTTCTACGTGTGGACGCCCGACTACGCCGAAAAGCGCCTCGGCTGGCGCGGACGCCAGCCGCTGCACGTGCTGCTGCTGCGCACCTACCGCATCCCGCGGCCCGTCACCGTCAAGGTCAAGGACGAGTACACCGGTCCCAACCCCTGGATCGAGCTGCAGCGCGAGCTCCCCTTCGAGGGCACCCCCGTGCTCTCCGACGCCGAGTTCGAGCGCGCCTCCGAGGAGATCCGCGCGATCACCTCTGAAGCAGCCGGCCAGCCCGTACTGGTCTAGACGGCCGCTAGCCGGCGCGAGGCGGCGTCCTCGGTCGCTCGTGTGCAGAAGCACACCACGCTCCCTGCGTCCTGGCCTCGCTTGACTATCGACCGTCTAGACGGGTCGGTCCCATTTCAGGGCGTCGCGGGCAGCCTCTGCTCCTGACGCCGGGACGAGCACCTCGCGCGGGCCGATCATCGGCGAGTAGCCGCCGATCGAGTTGCGCAGCAGGCACGGGATGCCCTCCTCGAGCAGCAGGCCGGCGATGAACTCGGCCTCCGGCTGATTCTTGGCCTGGGCGACCTTCACGAGCTCGCCCTCCGTGTACTGGGGCTTGATCTTGCGCGCCCGCTGCTGGCGCGCGCTCGGGGCATGCTCGGCGCCCGTCGGATGCACGAGCGGCATCCCGCACGACTCGCAGAAGCGCTCGCTCGGCGAGTGTGCGCGCCCGCAGGTCGGGCAGACGATCGTCTCCGGAGCACCCATCAGCGCACCTCGAGCGGGACCTCCCGGACCTTGCCGTCCTCGATCAGGTAGGAGCGAACCTCGGGCTCCGCGCCTGTGGCCAGGCCGACGATGATCCACTCGACCCCCGGCCAGCTGGCGGCGAAGTTGATGTCCGTCTGCGACGGGTACGGCCGGCTGCGCACGTGCGAGTGGTAGATCGCGCCGAGCGCCTGCCCCTCGGCCTCGATCCCCAGGTACAGCGCCAGCAGCTCCTTCGGGTCGATCTCGAACTTCAGCGGGCTCGCGTGGATGTTCGTGGCGCGCAGCACCCGCACCGCCCGTGCGTGCCCCTCGCCCTCGCCCGGCGCCGATGGCCCCTCGTCCGCGCCCGCGTCCTCGACGGCGACGACGCCGCACACCTCGTTGCCTGGGTCCTCCAGCGCGTGCGCCACCAGCTCGTCGAGCAGCTGTGCAGAGATGTTCATGTCAGCCCGCCAGCCGTGCGCGGGATCGCGCCGCGCCTACCACCACACGGTCGACTCGAGATTCTCGATCTCGTCGACCGGCAGCGTGTAGATGCCGCTCGAGAGGTACTTCCAGCCGTCGTCGGCGACCACGAACACGACGTTGCCCTCGTCCAGCTCGCCGGCGATGCGCACCGCGATGCTCGCGATCGCGCCCGTGGAGACGCCCGCGAACAGCCCCTCCTGGTCGAGCAGCTTGCGCGTCCACACAATCGCGTCGCGGTTGGTCACGAAGATCTTGCGGTCCAGCAGCGACAGGTCGATGATCGGCGGGATGAAGCCGTCGTCGAGCGAGCGCAGCCCCTGCACGGGCTCGCCCTGCATCGGCTCCGCGGCGACGATCTTGACGGCGTCGCCGAACGCCTCCTTCAGGCGCCTGCCGTTGCCCATCAGCGTCCCGCCCGTGCCCAGGCCGGCGACGAACGCGCTCACCTCGTCGAGCTCTTCGAGGATCTCCAGCGCCGTGCCGTTGTAGTGGGCGTTCGGGTTGGCCGGGTTGCCGTACTGGTAGGGCATGTAGCACGAGGGATCCTCGGTGGCGAGCTCCAGCGCCATCGCGACCGCGCCGTTGGAGCCCTGGTCGCCCGGCGAGTACACGATCTCCGCGCCGTACATGCGCAGCAGCTGCGTGCGCTCCGGCGTCACGTTCTCCGGCATCACCACCTTCAGCCGGTAGCCCTTGCGCGAGCAGATCATCGCCAGCGAGATGCCCGTGTTGCCGGACGTCGGTTCGAGGATCGTCTGACCGGGGGCGATCGCGCCTTTCTCCTCCGCGTCCTCGATCAGCGCGCGCGCGACCCTGTCCTTGACCGAGCCGGTCGGGTTGCGCGACTCGAGCTTCGCCCAGATGCGCACGCCCGGCTTGGGCGACAGGCGCGACAGCTCGACCAGCGGCGTGTGCCCGATCGACGCCACGATGTCCGCGTAGCGGCCCCCGCAGGGCCTGTTCCTCAGCCTCTCCGCCGCCATTACTTCACGGAATATAGCGAGGTATGGGAGCGCTATCGAGCGGCGCCCGCCCGAGCCTCGCACCCGCGCGCCGCACGCGCGCCGCACGCGTTGGTAGGCTCGCGCCGAGCGCGCTGGAGTGCGCGAGCGAATCTTCTTGAGATCGGGGGCGTTGATGGGCGTTATCGGGTTCCTGCGGTGGCGCGCGGCATGTGGCGCGGCGCTCGTTTCGATGTCTCTGGCCTTGCTCATCACGCCGCCGCAGGCGTCGGCGAAGGGCGGCGGGGTGTCCTTCCAGCCCTTCTACGAGTACAAGGTCGTCTTCGACGGCAAGGGCAGCTACACGCGCTCGGTGAGCGACGAAGGCGGCGGCCTGCTCAAGGAAGAAGCCAGCTGGAGCTGGAACACGATCTACCCGCAGGTGCTGATCCCCACGACCGCCTCGAGCCCGCTCGCCGGATCGGGCTTTCCCGCCTACGGACTCGGACAGCTCGCCGACGGGAACTGGACGATCACGAACACCGGCAGCGAAGACGAGGACTGCTCGCACAGCGGCACGCTCGGGCTCCCCAAGGACGGCGACGGCACCGGCGGCGGCGGCGTCACCGTCAAACGTCCCGCCGGGGGCAGCAAGGGCGTCATCTTCATCGTCGAAGCGCTCACCGCCTACGAAACCACCTCGGGCGCCGGCAACGGCGTCCTCGCGTGCGAACCCGAAGACTGGTGGCACGACATCATCGAAAGCTTCGCCGGCGTGGGCTACAAGCACACCGATCCCGACCTGCCGGACGTGCATCCGCTCACCGCGAAGATCCAGCTCGCCCCCAGCGAGCTCAAGCACGGGGGCGTCACCAAGCACGTCTCGGTCAGCGCCGCCGAAATGGTCAACTCGGACTGCGGCAGCGGCGGTGGCGTCACCTGCCAGCAGGACTTCACATGGTCGGGCACGGTGACGTTCACCAAGAAAAAGTTCAAGAAAGGCTGAGGCCGCGGGCGGTTTGGCTGTACGGCCAGCCAGCCACTAAGATGCGGTTTCCCCACACGACGGAGGCAATTGCAGCCATGGACGCGTCCCGCGACAGATTCGACTTCGACTGGCTGGTCATCGGCTCCGGCTTCGGCGGCAGCGTCTCGGCGCTGCGCCTGTCCGAGAAGGGCTACTCGGTCGGCGTGCTGGAGTGCGGCCGGCGCTTCGCCGACAACGAGTTCCCGCGCGCGACCGCCGACCTGAAGCGCTACTTCTGGAACCCGCGCCTGGGCATGAAGGGGATCTTCCGCCTGACGACGTTCAAAGACGTGTCCGTCGTCTCCGGCTGCGGCGTCGGCGGCGGCAGCCTCGGCTACGCCAACACGCTGTACGTGCCGCCGAAGGCGTTCTTCGAAGACCGCCAGTGGGCGGACATGACCGACTGGGACTCAGCGCTCGCGCCCCACTACGCCGAAGCCCAGCGGATGCTCGGCGTCGTCGAAAACCCCCACGAGGACCCCGCCGACCAGCTGCTGCGCGAGCTCGGCGAGGAGCTCGGCGTCGGCGACACCTACAAACGCACGCCCGTCGGCATCTACTTCGGCGAGCCTGGCAAGACCGTGCCCGACCCGTTCTTCGACGGCGAGGGACCCGACCGCACCGGCTGCCAGCTGTGCGGGCGCTGCATGGTCGGCTGTCCGCACGGCGCGAAGAACACGCTCGTGAAGAACTACCTGTACTTCGCCGAGAAGCTGGGCGCGCGCGTGACGCCCGAACGCACCGTCGTCGACATCCGCCCGCTCGGCGCCGCCGACGGCAGCGACGGCTACGAGGTCGAAAGCGTGCGCTCGGGCGCGTGGCTGCGCAAGGAACGCCGCGTCCAGCGCGCTCGAGGCGTGGTCGTGTCGGCCGGGCCGCTGGGCACGAACAGGCTGCTGCAGCTGTGCCGCCTGAAAGGCTCGCTGCCGCGCATCTCCGCGCGCCTGGGCGAGCTCGTGCGCACGAACTCCGAGTCGATCCTCGCCGTGACCGTGCCCGAGGACTATCCCGAGAACCTGATCAAACGCGTCGCCATCACCTCCTCGATCTACCCCGACCCGCACACGCACATCGAGACCGTCACATACGGCGACGACGGCGACTCGATGCACCGCCTGAACACGCTGCTCGTCGGCGACGGCACGCGGGTGACACGCCCGCTGAAGCTGATCGCGCAGAGCATCCTGCACCCCAAGCGCGTCGCGCAGGTGCTGTTCCCCAAACACTGGTCGCGGCGCACGATCATCCTGCTGGTGATGCAGACGCTCGACAACGCGATCGCGCTGCGCCCCCACAAAGGGCCGTTCGGCACGTTCTGGCTGAAGACCGAACAGGACCCCGAGCGCCCGATACCCACGTTCATCCCGATCGCCAACAAGGCCGCCGAATGGTTCGCCAAGCGCACCGGCGGCCTCGCCCAGAGCTCACTCACCGAGGCGTTCTTCAACATACCCACCACCGCCCACATCCTCGGCGGCGCCGTGATCGCGCCCGACCCCGAGCGCGGCGTCGTCGACGCCCGCCAGCGCGTGTTCGGCTACGAGAACCTGCTCGTCTGCGACGGGTCGGCTGTGCCGGCGAACGTCGGGGTCAACCCGTCGCTGACGATCACCGCGCTGGCGGAGCATGCGATGAGCCATGTGCCGGCGGCGCGTGCGGGCGCCGAGGCCGACGCCCAGCCCACTGAGAGCGCCCGGGCGGCTTAGCGCTCAGTTCCCGCCGGCCATCGCCGGCAGGATCACGAGCGTGTCCGCGTCGCCGACCGCGGTGTCCAGCCCGTCGAGCACGCGCACGTCCTCGTCGTTGAGGTAGACGTTGACGTAGCGGTTGAGCTCGCCGTCGGCGGAGAACAGCTGCTCCTGTGTCGCCGGGTGGTTGGCGGCGAGGTCGCGCAGCACGTCGCCGACGTTATCGCCGGAGGCGCCGACCTCCTTCTCGCCGCCGACGGAGGCGCGCAGCACCGGTGGGATCTTGATCGTGGCCATGCTGGCGGCAGCCTACCCGGCGGCGGCGCAGAACGCCTCGTAATCGGGGAACACGCCCATCTCCTCGTCGGCGATCTCGTCGGGGTCGCGCGAGCAGATCGGGCACTCGGGGTCGCGGTGGACCTTCACCTCGGTGAGCGTCGCGCCGAGCGCGTCGTACAGGAGCAGGCGCCCGATGGCGGGGTCACCGATGTCGAGGATCAGCTTGACGACCTCGGTGGCCTGCAGCAGGCCCATCGTGCCGGGGAGCACGCCGAGCACGCCGTTGGCGCCGCACGAGGGCGCGAGCTCGGCCGGCGGCGGCTCGCGGAACAGGCAGCGGTAGCACGGGCCGTCGTAGGGCTTGAACACCGACAGCTGCCCGTCGAAGCCGAGGATCGAGGCGGACACGACGGGGATCCGCAGGCGCACGCTCGCGTCGTTGAGCAGGTAGCGCGTGGGGAAGTTGTCGACGCCGTCGACGATCACGTCGTAGCCGTCGATGATCTCCATGATGTTGGAGGCGTCGATGCGCGTCTGGTACTTGACGACATTGACGTCCGGGTTGAGCGCGTGGATCGACTCCTCCGCGGAGTCGACCTTGGGGATGCCGATCCGCTGGGTGGAGTGGATCACCTGGCGCTGCAGGTTGGACAGGTCGACGTCGTCGTCGTCGACGATCCCGAGCGTGCCGACGCCCGCCGCCGCCAGGTACAGGGCCGTCGGCGAGCCGAGCCCGCCGGCGCCGAGCAGCAGCACCTTGGCGTCGAGCAGCCGCTGCTGGCCCTCGGCGCCGATCTCGGGGATCAGCAGGTGGCGCGAGTAGCGCTCGCGCTGTTCGGCGCTGAGCGCGCGCGGGATCTCGACCTCGTAGCCGCGGTCCTTCCACAGCGTGATGCCGCCGGTCATCGAGCGCACGTGCTCGTAGCCGAGGTCGTCCTGCAGCGTGCGCGCGGCGTAGGCCGAGCGGTTGCCCGACTGGCAGTACAGGATCAGCTCGGCGGAGCGATCGGGCGCTGCGCTCTCGATGCGCGCCTCCAGATGTCCCCGCGGGATGCTCTTGGCGCCGGGAAGATGGCCCGTGGCGAACTCTTCGCTGCCGCGCACGTCCACGATCGTCACGCCCTCGCGGATCAGCTCGTTGACCTCGGAGGGGTCGACCTCTTCTATCTGGCTCTTGATTCGGCGGAGAAGCTCCGCACCGGAGACGCTCATCTTCAAAACTCCTAAACCAGGGTCGGGATTCAGGGACTTCACAAAGTGTAGCGACACTTTGCGGGGTTGTCCGCCCCTTTGACGACCAGCCGCCGCGGGCGCCTGCGCGCTCAGGAGACGAGCAGGTACGTGAAGCCGACGGCGCTGGGGCTGGCGGTGCTGGAGCCCTCGTAGGTGGCCTTCGCCCGCCACGTTCCGACGGCGGGCGCGGTGAACGGCACGCTGGCGAGGCCTTCGCTGGCGACCGCCCGCGCTTCGCGGTAGAACTGCCAGCCGAAGACGGGGTCGAAGCGTTCGATCTCGACGCTGACGGGGCCGGACTCGGCGGGCGCGACCTTGACGTCGATCGACAGGCCCTCGCCGGGCGTGGCCTTCGCGCTGGAGAAGGAGATGCTCGTGGCGGTGATCGTGCGCGACTCGCGCACGAGCGTGAAGTTTCCGGAGCTGCCGTTGCGCTCGGAGACGACCGCGTAATAGGTCCCGGGGAGCAGCTGGTGCGTGAGCGTCTGCGAGCCGCTGCCTTCGCAGTCGCATTCGATCACGTCGCCGTTCTGGTTGCGCAGCTGGAGCTTGAATTCGGCGGACTCGGGGGCGGTGAGCTTGAGCGTGAGGTTGGAGTGGCTGGTGACTTCCATGCGATACAGCCGCAGCACCTGCGCGCTGCGCCCGTTGAGATAGGAATGGGCGTGGGCGTAGTTGCCGAGCAGGAGCCCGGGGGCGGTCTCGGAGGGACTGGCGGGAGCGATCTGCAGGTGGAAGCGCTGGACGCCCCGGTGCGAGAGCCGCGGCGTGATCTCGAAGCTGTAGCGCCCGCCCGCGCCGGGCCCGGGGGTGAACAGGCGAAAGCCGCCGCAGTGGATGCTCACCAGCCCGGAGGCGGAGCCTTCTTCCTGTTCTTCTTCGCCGAAGGAGCTCGTGCCGGGGGCGAACAGCGCGCCGCTGACGCACGCGTGTTCGGTCTCGTTGGCGAGGCTGATGATGTAGCTGACGCCGGAGCGCATCGTCACCGAATAGGCGGCGTTGATGTTCTGAATGCGGTCGACCTGGCCGCTGACGCCACCCGCGGGCAGCGGCGGCCCGGGCGGCTGGACGGCGGGGGTGGGCAGGAACACTTCGAGCGCGAACGCCGCGAGCTGCGAGTTCGCCAGCGCGGCCACCCGGATCTCGTACAGGCCGTTCTTGGCGGCCTTGAACGACACGGACGCCTTGCCCTGGGAGTCGGTCTGCTGGCAGCCGACGGAGATCAGCTGCGAGCGCACGGCGTGGTAGACGTCGATCGTGGCGTCGAGCGCGCCCGCGGCGGCGAGGTCGAGCGCCACCCGGTGCGCGGCGGGCAGGCGCAGGCTGTACCAAACGGAGCTGGTCGTGGGTATGCGGCACCCGGATTCGGGTTCGCCCGCTTCGCTGGTCGCGCCGACGGTCGTGCCGTTGATCGACGCGGGCAGGTTGTGGATCGGCAGGGCGCCGGCGAGCGTGTCGTTGGCGGGCGGCGGTGGCGGCGGCGGCGGCGCGCTGGAGGTCGAGGTGCCTTCTCCGGAGGCGCTCGCGGTCAGCAGCATCGCGACGCAGAGAGCGAGCGCGAGCGCACCCGGCAGCGCTCGTGCCATTGCAATCGGGACGCGCCGATGAGGCAGCATGCCGCGTAGCGTACGGGTCCGCCCGGTCGACCCCGCGACCGCGGCAGGCGGCCCTCCTCGCCGGCGACGCTCGCTCCGCTCGCCGCCCTCCCCTACCCTCCCCGCCATGCTCGAGCGATCTCCCGCCCCGCTCGCATCGCTCGCGCTCGCCCTGGCGCTGGCGCTGCCGGCCGCCCTGGCGGGCTGCGGCGGGCAGAGCGCCGCTCCGGCAACCTCGTCCTCGGTCTCGGCCGGCCCGGAAACGGGCTTCGACGGCGCCGCGTTTCCGCTCGGCGCGAGCTCTCCGGGCTTCACGCTGAGCAACCAGTACGGCGCTCGCACCTCGCTCGAGGAATACCGCGGCCGGGCGGTGCTGCTGACGTTCGTGTACTCGACGTGCGGCGACACGTGCATCGTGATCGGCCAGCAGATCCGCGGCGCGCTGGACGAACTGGAAGCCGAACGTGCGCGCCTGCCGGCGGTGCTGATCGTGAGCGCGGACCCGGCGGCGGACACGCCGGCGCACGTGCGCCGCTACCTGGCGGAAGTGTCGCTGAGCGGGCGCGTGCAGTACCTGACGGGGCCGCTGTCGCGGCTGCGCTCGATCTGGCGCGCGTACGGGGTCAAGCCGGCGAGCGTGGGCGCGCACGAGTTCGACGAGTACGCGCCGGTGCTGCTGCTCGACCCGGAGGGTCGCAAGCGGGTGCTGTTCGAGTCCGAAGAGCTGACGCCGGAAGGCCTCAGCCACGACATCCGCAAGCTGGATCGAGATCCCGCCGACCCTGGAGATCCCACCGGCCCCTGATACCCTAGCGGCGAGGTAGGAAATCTTGCGATGATGTTCTCAACCAAGGCCGAGTACGGCGTACGCGTGATGGTGGAGCTCGCTCGACGGGCGGGCGACGATCCGGTGCCGCTGGCGGAGATCGCCGCGCACGACGGCCTGCCGCTGGCGTATCTCGAGCACCTGGTGGCACGCCTGCGCAAGGCGGGGCTGGTGGACTCGCGCCGGGGCTCGCGCGGCGGCTACATGCTCGCGCGCCCGTCCAACGAGATCACGATGGCCGAGGTGGTAGAGGCGCTGGAGGGCTCGATCGCACCGATCGAGTGCATCTCCCAGGCGCCGGACGGCTCGATCGTGTGCGCGCGCGAGTCCAGTCCCGACCATGTGTGCCCGACGAAGCTGCTGTGGACGCGGGTGCGCTTCTCGATCGTGAACACGCTGCGCGAGACGACCCTCGCCGACCTGCTGCCGAGCTCCGCTCCGACGCTGAGCGCGACGAGCGGACCGACCCTGCCGACCGTGGGCGTGCAACCGCTCACGGCGGCTGCCCAATCAACCCTGACGACCGGAGCCTGACCACAAGACATGGCCGACCTAGAGATCAAAGACCTGCACGTACGCACCGACGAGCGCGAGATCCTGCGCGGCGTCGACCTGGAGATCAACCGCGGCGAGATCCACGCGCTGATGGGCCCGAACGGCTCGGGCAAGTCGACGCTCGCGAACACGCTGCTCGGCCACCCCTCGTACGAGATCACGGAGGGCTCGATCACGTTCAAGGGCGAGGACATCACGGAGGCCGAGCCGCACGAGCGCGCGAAGGCGGGGCTGTTCCTGGCGTTCCAGTACCCGGTGTCGATCCCGGGCGTGTCGGTGGCGAACTTCCTGCGCATGGCGATCAACGCCAAGCGCGACGAGCCGATCCAGGTGAAGGAGTTCCGCACGCAGCTGCAGCACGCGATCGAGCTGCTCGACGTGGACCGCGCGTTCACCTCGCGCCACCTCAACGACGGCTTCTCCGGCGGCGAGAAGAAGCGCGCGGAGATCCTGCAGATGGCGATGCTCGCCCCGGACATCGCGATCCTCGACGAGACCGACTCGGGCCTTGACATCGACGCGCTGCGCACGGTCGCGGAGGGCGTCCAGCGCCTGCACGACGAGCAGGGCCTGGGCGCGCTGATCATCACGCACTACCAGCGCATCCTGCACTACGTGAAGCCCGAGTTCGTGCACATCCTGATGGACGGGCGGATCGTGCTGGAGGGCGGCGTGGAGCTGGTCGAGCGCCTGGAGCGCGAGGGCTATGACCAGATCCGCCAGGAGGTTGGCGTACCCATGGGGGCACAGGCGGGCGCGGCGGCCGCCGGTGACAGCGGTGTCTGAGCCCGACGACGCGACGAACGACGGAGCAACCGGCAACGGCGCCGCGGGCGTGTCCACCAACGGCGCCAAACCCGTCCAGGTCAAGGCGGGCCGCCACCGCGAGGCGAGCCTCTACCACGCGCTCCACGGTGCGGGCGCCGGCGACGGGCGCACGCTCGGCCAGCTGCGCGAGGCGGCGCTGAAGGCGTATGAGACGCTGGAGCTGCCGGTGTGGCGGCGCTCGGGATTCTGGTCGACGAGCCTGCAGAGCCTGGACCTGGACGCGCTGCAGACGAGCGTGCAGGAGGACGGCGTCCCGGACGTCGTCACGCGCACGCTCCCCGACGGACCACGCGCGGGGCGGATCGTGCAGAGCGCGGGCGCGGTGGTGCAGGTGGAGCTGGACGAGGCGCTGGCGGAGCGCGGCGTGATCCTGTGCTCGCTGGAGCAGGCGTTCGAGCAGCACGGCGCGCTGGTGCGCGAGTGGTACTCGAAGCGCCTGCCGATCGACCGCCACAAGCTGGAGGCGGCGAACGCGGCGCTGTGGACGGGCGGCGCGTTCCTGCACGTGCCGCGGGGCGTGGTCGTGGAGGAGCCGTTCGAGATCGTGTACGCGATCGACCGCGCGGGCGTGGCGCAGTACGGGCGCACGCTGGTGCTGGGCGGCCCGACGAGCGAGTTCCGCGTGCACGAGTACGACCTGGCGGAGGACTTCGAAGGCCAGGCGCTGCACGCGGGCGCGTTCGAGTGCTACCTGCAGGACGGCGCGCGCTGCCGCCTGGCGCAGTTCCAGGATTGGGGCTCGGGCGAGGTGTACGACTCCTCGACGCGCTTCGTGGGCGTGGGGCGCGACGCGTACTGCCACTGGCTGCCGGCGCTGCTGGGCGGACACCTGGTGCGCCAGCACCTGGAGCTGGCGGTGAGCGAGAAGGGCGGCGACATGGCCTTCCGCGGCCTGTTCTTCGCGGAGGAGCACGAGCACCTGGACGTGTTCGCGGTGGACCTGCACGAGACGGGCCCGTCGGGCGGGGATGTGCACTGGCGCGGGACGGCGACGGGCGAGAGCCGCGCGAGCTTCGAGGGCCTGATCCAGATCGACCCGGGCGCGCAGCAGACGCACACGTACCTGCAGATCCACACGATGATGCTCTCGCCGAAGGCGCGCGTGGACGCGATCCCGTCGGTGCTGGTGTCGGCGGACGACGTGTCGGCGTCGCACGGCGGCACGGTGGGCGAGCTGGACGAGACGGCGATCTTCTACATGCAGTCGCGCGGCCTGGATCGCGCGGCGGCGGTGCGGGTGATCGTGGAGGGCTTCTTCGAGCCGCTGGTGGCGGAGCTGCAGGACGAGGCGCTGGAAGAGCTCGTGCGCGGCAGGGTGGCGGAGAAGCTTGCGGCGGCGCGCGAGGACATCGAGGCGTATGCCACCAGTCGCTGAGAACGACCTTTTTACGAAGACGCCCTCCGGGCGTGTGCGCGGCGTTCGCAGTGACTTCCCGATCCTGTCCCGGGAGTTCGGCGGGCGTCCTCTCATTTACCTGGACTCGGCGTCCACCTCGCAGAAGCCACAGGCGGTGATCGAAGCGCAGGCGGAGCACCTGCGCAGCCACAACGCGAACGTGCACCGCGGCGTGTACGCGCTGGCGCAGGAGGCGGACGCGGCGTACGAGGACACGCGCAGGCGCGTGGCGGCGTTCGTGGGCTCAGAGCCTGAGACGACGATCTTCACGAAGAACGCGACGGAGGCGATCAACCTGGTGGCGTACGCGTGGGGACGCGCGAACGTGGGCGCGGGCGACGCGGTGCTGGTGACGCAGATGGAGCATCACGCGAACCTGGTGCCGTGGCAGGTGCTGTGCCACGAGCGCGGCGCGGAGCTGCGCTACCTGGACGTGGACCAGCACGGCGAGCTGTCGCTCGCGCAGCTGGATGAGGAGCTGGCGCGCGGCGACGTTCGGCTGCTGGCGTTCGCGCACGTGTCGAACGTGCTCGGCACGCTGAACCCGGTGGCGGAGATGACGGCGCGGGCGCGGGCGGCGGGCGCGGCGACGCTGGTGGACGGCGCGCAGGCGGCGCCGCACATGCCGGTGGACGTGGGCGCGCTGGGCGCGGACTTCTACGCGTGGACGGGCCACAAGGCGCTGGGGCCGACGGGCATCGGCGTGCTGCACGGCGGCCGCGAGCTGCTGGAGCGCATGCCGCCGTTCCTGACAGGCGGGGACATGATCGCGTCGGTGGACTTCCAGTCGGCGACGTGGAACGATCTGCCGTACAAGTTCGAGGCGGGCACGCCGCCGATCGCCGAGGCGGTCGGCCTGGGCGCGGCGGTGGACTACCTGCAGGGGCTGGGCATGGAGCGCGTGCGCGCGCACGAGCGCTCGCTGACGGAGTACATGCTCGCGCGCCTGGCGGAGGTCCCGGGCCTGCGCGTGGTCGGCCCGCCGACGGCGGAGCGCCGCGGCGGCCTGGCGTCGTTCACGATCGAGGGCATGCACCCGCACGACGTCGCGGAGCTGGCCGACCGGGCGGGCGTGTGCATCCGCGCGGGCCACCACTGCGCGCAGCCGCTGATGCGCTGCCTGGGCGTGAGCGCGACGGCGCGGGCGAGCGTGGGCGTGTACAACGACGCGTCTGACATCGACGCGCTGGCGCAGGCGCTGCTGGCGGGCCGCGAGGTGTTCGGGCTGTAGCGCGACGAGGGCCCCGGATTGGCTCAACCGAGCCACGGGGAGGGTGTGTGCGGCGATCCGTCCGCGCGGTGGCGCACGATGCCGGACTCTTTGAGACGCGCATCCCCGACATCGCTGCGCTCGTGGCAACGCCACGCGCTTGACCGTCTGGCCGGCTGGCGGGAGGGGCCGTTCCTGATCTCGGCGGCGCCGGGGGCGGGCAAGACGCGCCCGGCGCTGGAGCTGGCGAGGGATCTGCTGTCGAGGCGGGTCGTCGCGCGGGTGGCGGTGCTGTGCCCGACGACGCCGCTGACGCGCCAGTGGGCGTCCGCGGCGGCGGCGCTGGGCGTGCAGCTGCAGCCGGACGCGTCGGGGCCGAGGCCGCCGCGGGACTTCGACGGCGTGGCGGTGACGTACGCGCGCGTGGCGAGCGACCCGGGCGCGTGGGCCGCGCAGGTCTCGCCGGAGACGCTGGTGGTGGTGGACGAGGCGCATCACCTGGGCGAGGATCTGACGTGGGGCGCGAGCTTCCGCCGCGCGTTCGCGGCGTCGCCGCGCTGGCTGCTGCTGTCGGGGACGCCGTTTCGGTCGGACGCGACGCCGATCCCGGGCGTGCGCTACGACGAGGAGGGCCTGGCGATGCCGGACGTCTCGTACACGTACGCGCAGGCGGTCGCCGACGGCATCTGCCGGCCGGTGGCGTTCGTGACGTTCGACGGGACGCTGTCGTGGCGCAGCGGCGAGGACGTGATCGAATCGTCGTTCGAGACGGTGCTGAGCACGCGCGAGGCGAGCCGCCGCTACCGCACGGCGATCTCGACGGAGCTGCCGGACGGCCTGCCGCGGATCGTGGGCGAGGCGGACGCGAAGCTGCGCGCGCTGCGCGCGGGGGGCCACCGCGACGCGGGCGCGCTGGCGGTGGCGGCGGACGCGGAGCACGCGCGCCGGATCGCGAAGCTGGTGGCGGAGGCGAGCGGCCGCGCGCCGGTGGTGGTGCTGCACACGGAGGCGAACGCGGCGCGCAAGCTGCAGTCCTTCCGCGACTCGCGCGAGCCGTGGATCGTGGCGGTGAACATGGTGTCGGAGGGCGTTGACATCCCCAGGCTGCGCGTGGGCGTGTACGCGACGGCGGCGAAGACGCCGCTGATCTTCCGCCAGATCGTGGGGCGCTTCGTGCGCACGATCCCCGGCCGCCCGCCGGAGCCGAGCTGGCTGTACCTGCCGGCGGAGCGGACGCTGCGCGTGCATGCGTCGGAGATCGAAAGCGAGCTGCGCCACGCGCTGCGACGCGAGGAGCCCGTGGAGGGCCTGGAGGAGCTGCGCGAGCGGCGCGCGAGCGAGCCCTCGCCGAGCGCGGAGTTCGTGCCGCTGAATGCGGAGTTCGCGGCGCAGATGACCCTGTTCGGCCCGCCCCAGCCGGCGCCCTCCCCCGCCCCCGTCGCACAGCTGCCCTCGGCGCCCGAGCGGCCGGCGGCGGCGGCGTTCGAGCGCCGCGAGCAGTTGCGCCAGGAGCGCAGCCGGCTGGTGGCGGAACTGCACCGCCGCGACGGCCGCAGCCACCGCGAGATCAACGTGTGGCTGAACCGCGCGGTGGGCGTCGGGCGTGTGGATGCGGCCAGCATCAAGCAGCTCGAGCGCTCGATCGACGTGCTCGTGCGGGAGCTCACGCGCGGCGCCCGCCGCGCGGCTCCGGGCTGATCCGGGCTGACGTACTACCGTGGGGCGGGCAACGGCCCTCCCCACCCGAGCCCCTGACGCCATGGACGATCTGTACCGCGACTACATCCTCGACCACTACAAGCATCCGCACAACTTCGGCGAGCTTGAGCCGCACGACCTGGAGGCGCTGGAGCACAACCCGCTGTGCGGCGACGAGCTGGGCGTGCAGATCCGCGTGAAGGACGGGCGCATCGAGGACCTGCGCTTCCAGGGCCACGGCTGCGCGATCTCGCAGGCTGCGGCGTCGATCGCCTCGGAGGAGCTGAAGGGCATGACCCTGGAGGAGATCGGCGAGCTGAACGCCGACTGGATGATCGATCTGCTCGGCATCCCGGTGTCGGCCACCAGGCGCAAGTGCGCGCTGCTGAACCTGAAGGTCGTGCGTGGCGCGGTCACCGGCGATCACAGCTGGCCGGCGTGAACGGGCCCGGTCGTACGACGTGCTGGCGCAGACCATGGTCAGCGGCCCAGAATCGTGTGATCCCCGTCGAGTGTGATCTCCAGCCCGTGCGCTACGCGCGGCTGGCCGTTCACTGCGTAGCGGATGTCGATGGTGTCGTTTTGCCGGTAGGTGCCAACCCCCCAAGCGCCGAGGAACCACCGCCAGCCGGAGATGTGGTCCTTCCGTAGCGGCTGTTTGAAGATGAGGACGCGACCTTCGACGTCGAAGTCGACATGAGGCTGCTGGAGTACCCCGTTGAGATATACCTCGTAGTCTCCGCCGATGTCGGCAGGCAGCTCGACTACGGAGCGAGGCGTCACGGTGACTTCCGGGGCGGACCGCTGGCACGGGCGTCCGCGTGCGGGGCGGGACGCTGCTCGTTGAGATGGTCGAGCAGAGCCTGGGTGTGTTGGACTTGCGCGGTCAGGACTTGTCGTGCCAGGTCTAGTAGCTGGAAGGTCCGCGGATCGCGCACGCGGTAGAAGACGCTCGTGCCCCGGCGACGGGTCGCCAGTAGGGGCGGGCGTCTCATGGCGCTGAGGTGTTGAGAGGCTGCTCCAGGCTCGATCTGGAGTGCTCCTTGGAGCTCGCGGACGCTCATCTCCTTGCGGGCGCGCAGCAGTTCGAGCACCCTGATCCTCACGGGGTGCCCCAGCGCACGAAAGAGCTCGGCATTGATGACGTCGACAGACGCCTTCGTGTTCGTGCGTAGCGTTTCGGAGGCGCGGGTCGCGCTCATCGCTCTTCGTCCTTGGGCAGCCAGTTGGCGACCGTAGGGCCACTATACCTGTCTATCCTAATCTTAGAAGATGATAGGATTGTAAGGGATGGCGGGTTCGCAGGCGAGATTCTCTGGATGGGCCTCGGCCGAGCCGCCGCTGCATGCCTTCAGCCTCCCGAGCTTTGACGTGGAGGCGCGGACAGGTTCCACCAGAGGACGGGGTTGGTTTCAGTCGTTTGGCGAGCTGTGGGGCGAGGTCGCTCTCGGGGATCCGGTCGGGCGCCATGTCGATCCCCAGACCGTGGGAGGTCAGGCCAAGCGGCGTTTCGATCTCATACAGCGCGATCTCCTGGCGCTGTGGAAGGGGTCTGGCGCCGGCCGTCGCTCGGTCTTGTGTTACGCGGCTGTGTCGCTTGAGTGCAGTGCGCGGGTGTGGCGCGCCTTCGGTCCTGTGGCAGGTCAGCGCCACCTGCACCTGCTGCACCGTTTGGAGCAGGCGCTCGGAGCAGCCGAGCGCGAGATCCGCGCTGCGGAGCAGCCGCTGCTCGTCAATCGCGCGACGATCATGCAAGCCGCGAACACTGCTCGTGCGGCGATCGACGAGCTTCTGGGCGCGACGTGCGACCCGGCTACGGCGCTTGCGACGCTGGAGGATGCTGCGGTCGATCTGGCGTCGCTGACGGTTCGCATAGCCAGGCACTTGAACGAGATCGGCGGTACTCGACGTGCGCACGTCGACCAGCCGGTGGCGCTTCGACAGCAACTGGAGGCGCTTGCGGGGGAGGTGCGCAGCATGGCGCACGTTCAGCGATCGCGATCGGGCGAGGCCGCGGAGGAGGATCACCTCGGCGCGTGGCTGCGTGCCACGCTGAGCATCGCTCCGCCCGTTGAGGCTGTCGAGCTGGCGTCTCTCAGGCGCGGCGATCCAGGTCTGCGCGCCGATGCGCTCCTCGCGCTTCGCGCGCGCTGGCTTGAGCTGACCGTCGGACTGTGGGTGATAGTGCAGGCGCTGGAGGATCTGCTGACGGTGGGGGCGTTCGGCGACGAGGAGCGACTGCGGAGCACTGTGAGCTCACGCGCGGGGACGGCACTGGTGGCCTCTGAGCTATATCTGCGTCCGGGTGACTTCGATCATCGGCATGCGTGGGATCGGCAGCGCGAAGCGCTGAGTGAGCTGGTGAGCGATGTATGTCTGGCACTGCAAACGTGTGACTCAGACGCGGTGTTGCGCAGCCAGCAGCTTGCGCTGCGGCGGCTTGCACGCGCGCTGGCCGCGATCTGGACGATCGACGAGCAGGTGCGCTCGCCACTGGCAAAGGCAAGCCACGGAAGCCGTCGAGGGCAGCGTGGACGATGACCGATGTTGCCGAGCTCTATGACGCTCGGCTGGCACGAGCGATCCTTGAGGGTGGCGCTCATGCCCCCGCAGCAGCGGCGACGCTATTGGAGTACTGCGAGCCCTCCACGCTCGATGCCGCGGTCGGGTTGATTGCCCGCTACGGCATGGTGACGCAGGACGCCTTCGATTGTGTCGCGGATGCCTGGGAGACCTACCGTCACATGCGACACCTCAGCTGGGACTAGCTCGTGGCTGCATCCTCGACCAGTGAGCGCTCACCTGACCGCCGGCGATGGTGGGTGCGCAGCTATGTCCTTGACCGCCGCGATTTCAACGAGATCCGCATGCGCCTGCCCCGCGCGGTACGGCGCGACGTTGAAGCCGCACCTGAGGGTCACGTCGGGCTCGTCGTCCAGGCGATCGCGGGCGAGGAGGGCGACATGCCGCTGGCGGTGCTCTACGACAACGCGCCGGCCTCCGTCGCTGGGGAGAGCGTGCGAAAACTCGAGCAGCGCCTCGCGGAGCTGCTGCGATGAACGCCCGTCAGCGAGCCCTTCCGATTGGGCTGTATCTGCATAGTCTTATTTTATTCTAAGACTTATTGCTTAGAAGGCTGTGGTATATCTTTGTGGGGTCGTGACCGGCCCGATTTGTCAACCAACAGCCAAGCCTGCGGCTCGCATGACCGCGGGCTGTGGGCTTGGTGCTTCTCTGACGTCGGCGCGAGTCGATGGGATCATCAGCTGCTCTGAGTTGACGTTGCTGGCGCACGGGTGAGCGCTTGATGAGCGCACCCGCGACGCTGGCCCTCGCTGGGGCGTCGGCGGTCCTCGCCGGTGCTGTGGGCTCGGCCGTAAGCCGTTCGCCGCGTCCTGGGCTCGCTGTGCAGTCGATTGGCGCGGTGTTGCTCGGGGCGGCCGGCGTGTGGGTGCTCGCCTCGGGGCACGCTGTGGGCGCGGGGTTTCGCGTCGAGGTTCGCCCGGCGTTTGGCGTCGACGGGCTGAGCGGCTTCTTCCTGCTGCTCGTCGCCGTCGTCGGGGCACCGGCCGCGCTGTTCGCACGCGACGCTCTGCACGCGGATGGACAGGGCCGCTCGCTCGCGCTCGCCACGGGAGTGTTCCTGTTGGCTTTGGTCGGGTTCGTGTGCGCCCGCGACGTGAGCACCTTCCTCGGTTTCTGGGAGCTGATGACGCTGGTGCCGGCGGCTGCGATCCTGATCGCCCGCCAGGATCGGGAGGCCCGTCACGGCGTGTTCGTGTACCTCGCGATCACGCACATCGGGGGCGCCGGCGTCTGGGTGTCGATGCTCGTGCTCGCCCAACACGACGCGCTTGCCGGCCACCCTCTGGGTGGCGGCCTGGCGACACTCGTCGCAAGCGCGTCGCTCGTGGGGTTCTCCACCAAGGCGGGGTTGATGCCGCTCCATTCGTGGCTGCCGCGCGCGCACCCGCTGGCGCCCGCGCATATCTCGGCGCTGATGTCGGGCGTGATGATCAAGCTTGCGCTGTACGGGCTCGTGCGCGTGCTGTTCCAGTGGCTCGCTTCGCCCGGGCTGTGGGTCGGGATCGCGCTGTTGGCGATTGGCGCCCTGTCGTGCCTGGGTGGGGTGTTGTATGCGCTGATGCAGCACGAGCTCAAGCGACTGCTTGCGTTTCACTCGATCGAGAACGTCGGCATCGTGGCCCTTGGGCTGGGGGCGTCACTGGTGTTCCGCGACGTCGGGCAGCCCGTCTGGAGCGCGATCGCGTTCGCTGCGGCGCTGCTTCACTCGCTCAATCACGCGTTGTTCAAGGGGCTGTTGTTCCTCGGCGCCGGAGCCTTCAGCAAGGCCGTCGGGAGTCTCGAGCTCGACCGGCTGGGCGGCCTGCTGCGGCGGATGCCGTGGACGGGCTGGGCGTTCGCGCTCGGCGCGATGGCGATCGCGGGGGTGCCGCCGCTGAACGGGTTTGCGTCGGAGTGGCTGACGTTGCAGTCGCTGCTGCACCTCGGGGTTGCGAGCCACCTCGGGGTGGCGCTCGCGGGGGCGCTCGCGACACTTGCGCTCGCCGGGACCGCGGCGCTGGCGGTGTACTGCTTTGTGAAGGTGATCGGCCTGGTGCTGCTCGGCCTGCCGCGCCGCCCGGAGTGCGAGCAGGCGAGCGAGGTGCCGGTCGGGATGCGCGCGAGCATGGGCTTCCTGGCCGGGGCGTGCGTGGTGTTGGGCGCGCTGCCGGGGCTGCTGGTGCCCACGTTGGCGGCATTGGGACCAGCGCGGGCGACGCTGCATGTCGGTACGGGCCTGAGCGTGCCCGGCACCGGCTCGCTGCCAACCCTGGCGCTGGCACTCGCGCTCGTGCTGCTGGCCGTCGTATTGGTGAGACTGGCCAGGAGCCCGCGCGCCACCGCCGCTCCGACATGGGTGTGCGGTCAGCCTCCGGCAGCCGGCCTCGCGTGGACCTCGGCGGGATTCACCAAGCCGCTGCGCCTCGTGCTGGAGGCGCTGTTGCGCCCGCGGCGCGAGGTGCAGGTCATCGTCTCCGCGGGCGTGGTCGAGGCCGTCGCCTATGAGGCCGAGGTTCCGCACCTGTTCGACACGCTGCTCTACGGGCCGGTGTGGCGAGGCGCGCTGCGCGCCGCGGGAATCGCGCGCCGCGTGCAGTCGGGCAGCCTGCGCACCTATCTGATCTACCTGCTCGGACTGTTGGGCGTGCTGCTGGCGCTCGCTCGAACCGGGGTGCTGGGATGAGCGCCGAGACTGTGATCGCGGGCGTCGTGCAGGTCGCCGGCGGCGTGCTCGGAGCACCGGCGATCATGGGGCTGATCCAGCATCTGAAGGCGCGCCTGCAGGGCCGGCGCGGACCCTCGGTGCTGCAGCCTTATCGCGAGCTTCGCCGGCTGTGGGGCAAATCCGGGGTCGCGCCTGAGCCGCACACGCTCATCTACACGCTGGCACCCGCGGTCGCCGTCGCGTCCACGGCGCTGGTGCTGCTGTTGCTCCCGATCGGTGGGCACGCCCCCGAATGGGGGTTCGGCCACGACGCTCTCGTGCTCGTCGGCCTGCTGGCACTCGCTCGGTTTGCGCTGACATCGGCGGCGTGGGACACGGCGGGCGCGTTCGGCCTGATGGGCGCCGCGCGGGATCTGATGTTCTCGGTGTTCGTCGAGGGGCTGCTGCTGTTGGTGCTGTTGCTGCTCGCGTTGCCTCTCCACAGCACCGACCTGCTGTCGATGAGCCACGCGGCCACGCTGGCCGAAGTGTGGGCGCGACCGGCGCATTGGGTGGCCGCGGCCGCGTTCTGCCTGGTGATCCTCGCCGAGACCGGCCGCCAGCCGGTCGACAATCCCGACACCCACCTGGAGCTCACGATGGTCCACGAGGGGCCGCTACTGGAGTACGCGGGCCGCGATCTCGCGTATCTGCAGTGGTCGGCGGCGGCCCGGCACTGGATCGTGCTCGTGCTCGCGTGCGAGCTGTTGATCCCACACCCGGGGCCATTCGCCGCGCAGCTCGCCGTGCTCGTCGTGGGCGTGTTGGCGCTTGGCGCCGCGCTGGCGGTGTGCGAGACCGTGCAGGCGAAGATGCGGATCCTTCGCGTGCCGCTGCTGCTTGGCTTCGGGGCGGCGCTGTGCCTGCTGGGGCTGGTCAGCTGGTTCGCCGGGAGCGGCGGATGACCGGCGCGGTGACCTGGGGGCTGGTCGTCAGCTCGCTCGCGGTGATCGTCGTGCGCCGCCGCTCGCTGGCGATCGCGCTGGTCGCGGCGCAGTCGCTCGGGCTCGGCGCGTACGCGTTCACGCAGGGGTCGCGCACATCGACCGCCCTGGCGGTGGCGGGGACAGTGCTGATCGCAAAGGCACTGGTGCTCCCGGCGCTGCTGTTCTCGATCGTCCGGCGTGCCCGCAAGGAGCGGCTGATCGCCAGCGAGCTGCCGGCGCTGGCGCGACTGGCGATCTCGCTCGCGGCGGCACTCGCCGTCGAGCAGCTGATCCCGCGGTTTGGCCTGACGGCCGCCGGCGTGGAACACGCCGCGGTCGGCGTGCTCGCGCTCGGCATCCTGACCGCGGTCGTGCGCCGCGCGGTGCTCTTCCAGGCGCTGGGATTCTTGATCGCCGAGAACGGGATCTATCTCGCCGGGCTGTCGCTTCCCGGTGGCCTTCCGGCGTTCATCGAGCTCGGCCTCGTATTCGACCTGGTGGTGATCGTGTCGGTCGCGGCGGCGTTCGCCGCCAAGATCCACGAGCAGCTCGGCAGCGGCGACAGCTCTCTCCTGGAGGCGCTGCGTGACTGACGTGCTCCTGATCGCCGTTCCGAGCGCGCCGCTCGTTGGAGCGCTGCTGGTGCGCTTGCCCCGCACGCCTGGCGGCGCCGACCGCGTGAACATGCTCAGCGCGAGCATTAGCGCCATCGTGGCGCTCACCGCGAGCGTCGTCGGCTTCGTCCACGGCGCGCGCGGACTGCAGGGCTCCTGGTTCGTGCTCGACCGCGCCGGCGCGAGCTTTCTCGCGGTGATCGCGCTCGTCGGCTGGTGCAGCGCGATGGTCTCCCCGGCCTACCTGGCCAGCGCGGGCAAGAGCCTGTTCACCGCGCGTCGGGCGCGCGCCTGGTACTACACCGCGTTCCATCTGTTTTGGGCGGCGCTGCTGGCGCTGGCGCTGGTGAACAACCTCGGGGTGGCGTGGCTGCTGATCGAGGCGACGACCGGCGCCTCGGCGCTGCTGGTCGCCTATAGCGGTGCGAAGAACGCGCTGGAGGCCGGCTGGAAGTACCTCGTGTTGACCACCTTCGGCCTGGCGGTTGCGCTGCTGGGCATCCTGATCCTGTTCGTCGGGCTGGCGCCGCACGGCGGGTCGCTCGCGACGCTCGACTGGCAGAGCATCGCCCGCCACGCCCGTGGCGTGCCCCGCCAGACGGCGTTGTTCGCGTTGATCCTGATCCTCGTCGGGCTGGCCGCGAAGATCGGCTGGGCGCCCGTGCACAACTGGCTACCCGACGCGCATAGCGAGGCGCCGCCGCCGGTGAGCGCGCTGCTCTCAGCCGCGTTGCTGCCGACGGTCATGCTGATCGCCTGGCGCGTGGTGCTGACGCTCGGCGTCGCGGTCCCCCATCACCTCGCCGATCACCTGATGCTCGCGTTCGGGCTCGCGTCGCTTGCGGTCGCGGTCCCCTTCCTTTGGCGTCCGATGGCATGGAAGCGGCTGCTCGCGTACTCGAGCCTCGAGCACATGGGCATCCTCGCACTCGGTATCGGGTTTGCCTCACCGCTGGCGACCGTCGGGGTGATCGTCCACCTCGCCGGGCACGCGCTGGCCAAGGCGCTCGGCTTCTACACGGCAATTCCACTGGCACGCCACGAACCCACGAGCTCTCACCGGCCCCCCCGCGGGCTCGCGCGGCTGAGCACGCCGGTCGCCAGTGCGGTCGGCGTCAGCCTGGGGACGCTGAGCGGGCTACCGCCCTCCCCCCTTTTCTTCAGCGAGCTCCTGATACTGCTCGGCGGGGTCGCCGCGCACCAGATCGTGGTCGTCTCGATCGCCGCGGTGCTGATCGCGCTCGGGTTCCTCGGGCTCGCACACGCGCTGATCGAAACGCTCGCCGGAGAGAGCCGTGGGCATCGCTGGCGCTCCGGACGCACGGTCCAACTCACCCGCCGGCTGGCAGTCGGGCTCACGCTGGGCCTGCTGGCTATCTCGGTCGGCGCCTACGTGCTCGCCGACTCCAATGCCGGCGCGAGCTTGATGCGAGGCATAGCGTGAGCAGCCGTGAGCGACCGATCGCCCACGCGCTGGCGCCAACACGGGTAGAGCCCGTCACAGCGCGAGAGTGGCGCTCGGCGTGTGAACGCCAGGCCCAGTCGGGTGGGCGCTTCTGCGGGCTGTTCGCAAGCAACGGGTCACTCGGCCTGCAGGTGAACTGCGTGTTCGCGCAAGCGGGCAACGAGCATGTGCTCTGCGCGCCCGTGCCGGCGGGCGCAATCGACACGCTGGCCGACCTGTTCGCGGCAGCCGCCTGGGACGAGCGCGAGGCACACGACTCCTACGGTCTGCGCTTCGACGGACACGAGCCGCTGCGTCCGCTGCTGGAGCATCCCGCCGACCCAGAGGCATGGACGGTCGCGGTCCTGGGTCACGACGCCTACCAGGTCGCGGTCGGCCCGATCCACGCTGGAGTGATCGAGTCCGGTCATTTTCGTTTCACCGTCGTCGGCGAGCGCATCCTGCAGCTCGATCTGCGCATGTTCTACAAGCATCGCGGTCTGCAGCTCGCCGCCGAGGGCCAGCCACTCCCCGAGGGCATGGCCTACGCCCAGCGCGCCTGCGCCGCCTGCGCGGTGACCAACACCGTCGCGTACGCGCAGGCGTGCGAGTCAGCGCTCGGGCTGGCGCCAGACCGCAACCTGCGCCGCGCGCGCACGCTGCTGCTCGAGCTCGAGCGTCTCTACAACCACCTCAACGACATCTCCGCAATCTGCGCCGGGGTCGGCTTCGCGCCCGGGTCGATGGCCTTCGCGGCGCTCAAGGAGCGCGCGCAGCGACTCAACCAACGCCTGACCGGCCACCGCTTCCTTTTCGGCAGCGTCGCGCTGGCCGCCAGCAGGTTGAGCATCGGCGACGCCGACGCGCGTTTGGCCCGCGCCGAGCTCAAGGCGCTGCACGACGATCAACAAGCTCTATGGCGCGAGCTGCGGTTCGCCGCGTCGCTGCAGGACCGCCTCGGCGAGGTAGGACAGCTGACGAAGGAAGACGCGATCCGCCTGGGCGCCGTCGGCCCGCCCGCGCGCGCCGCCGGCGTGCGCCAGGACACGCGCAGCGAAAGCCCACGACTGTCCTACCGCGAGTTTGCCCCCGCCACGCCACAGCGGGCGGCCGGAGACGTCGCGGCGCGGCTTGACATGCGCGGGCTCGAGCTCGTACAGAGCTTCGCGATCCTGCAGGAGCTGCTCAGCGAAGAGCTAGCACCCGGCGGCGTGACGAACCCAAACATCCCGGTCGCAGGCATCGGCGTGGCGCGCGTGGAGAGCCCTCGCGGGGAGACGGTCTGCACGGTACAGACCGACGGGAGCACGATCGCGCGCCTTCATCTGCGGACCGGCTCCTACGCCAACTGGCCAGCGCTCGCACACGCCGCCCGCGAGAACCTGCTTCCCGACTTTCCTCTGATCAACAAGAGCTTCGAGCTCTGCTACGCCTGCGCGGACCGCTGAAGCAGATGTTCGTGCTGCTCAGACACCTGCAGCGCATGCGCCGCGAGATCGCGCTGCCCGCCCCGAGCCGGCCGGGATCGTTGGCCTTGCGCCACGTCGACGCCGGCTCATGCAACGGCTGCGAGCACGAGCTCGCCGCAACCGCCAACCCCTACTACGACCTGCAGCGCCACGGGCTGAACATCGTCGCCTCCCCCCGCCACGCAGACCTGCTGCTCGTCACCGGGCCGATCACCACTCGCATGGCCGACCCGCTACGTCGCGCATACGATGCTATGCCCGAGCCGCGCCTCGTGGCCGCGCTCGGCGACTGCGCGAACGGCTGTGCGGCACTCGCAGATCCCGCACAGCTCGCCGGGCCGCTCGAGCAGATCCTGCCCGTTGATCTGCGAATCCCCGGATGCCCGCCCGACCCACAGCAGATCGCCGACGCGCTGCTCAGCCTCATGGGCGAAAGCGCAGCAGCCCACCCGACCCCGTCCGGAGCGTCATCTCAAACACGTACGTGCCACCAGCCGATTTCCGCTCGGCTACACGTCGACCGCGAAGGAGCGAAGCATGCCTGACATCGGAGCTCCGGCCCCAGCACCAAACGATATCTAACAGCCTGATAAGGTTATAAGAAAAGAGCGGGGCAGGAACCGGGAGATACGCCGGCTGCCACAGCTACGATTGCACTCGCTGCAAGAGCCATGAACTCAACTTCAGCCCAGAGATCTATGCCATGAGTCCGCGGTCGCGCGATAACGCGGCAGCCCAGGCCGTCCAGCGGCGGGCCGTGTACCAGATGAAGGCCGAGTTCTTCCGCACCCTCGGCCACCCCGTGCGGGTCCGCATCCTGGAGCTGCTCAAGGACGGCGAGCGCACCGTCGGCGATCTGCAGAACGAGCTACAGATGGACTCAAGCGGAACCTCTCAGCACCTCGGCGCGCTGCGCAAGCACGGCATCGTTGAGGGTCGCCGCGAGGGCACCAGCGTCTACTACACCGTCCGCGACCCCCGGATCTTCCAGCTCCTGGAAGTCTCCAGGCAGATCCTGACCTCAAGCCTCACAGAGTCCCAGGCGGTGCTCGGCGAGCTCACCGCCCCCGGCTAGAACGCTCCACCCTCACGAGATCGCGACCGACGCGGCTGACATCCAAGACCGCGCTATTTCGCATCCCCATCGATGCCGGAGCGGTGACAGCGCTCGTGGCGGGCGACGCTCTGCGGGTGCTTCAGCTCAGAGTGAAGCGTCAAAGGCGACCCCGCGCGCTCGCTGCCATCAGGGAGGACCACCAACGTCGGCTCGTAGGCACCGATGACATCACCGCAAGCGGCACAGTGCAGAGGCTCCATCGGTGCAGAATGTGATCTCACGTGAGCCCTCGCAACCGCGCCTCACCGCACTCCGATCCGTATTTCCCACGGTTGCGGAGTTTGGATCTCATCTATCTCACGCTGCCTGTAGGGGGGGCTTTTCGCGGCGGCGGCGAGCTCTGACACCGTGCCGTGTCCCTGCGCACTGCGGGCGCCCAACGCGGCGAGCAACCGTAGGTGCGCACGAGCCAGCACGCTAGAGGCGCTTTCGCGCGCCAGCGTCGGGGACCGCGAACGCTGCGCCTGGCCGGAGGTCAGCAGCTGATCGATCTCGTCCCGGAAGCCCCTAAGCACAGGACCCCAGACCGGCGACCGCAGCATCTCAGGGCGTGACCTCTGGCGGTCCGTGGGAAGTGGCACATCAGATATCTTATTCACTTAGGAGTTCATAAGATGGCAGCGCAGCCCGCCACGAATCACCGCTAGCAAGCAGGCCTGAGCTCAAGGCCGCGGCCGTAGCGGCGCGCACCGGCGCTCGCATCACCGCCCTGTGCAGCCCTCAGGCCTTACGCGCTCTGACCGCCGTCCCGTACGCGCAGATCTCCGTCCAGACCGAGCCGAGCTCGGAGGTGTCGAAGCGGAACGCGACGATCGCGTTCGCGCCTTTCGCCTCGGCCTCCTCGGTCAACCTGTCGGTGGCGTCCTGGCGGCCCGCCGCGAGCATCTTCGTCATCCCCTTCAGCTCGCCGCCGACCAGCGACTTGAGGCTCGCGCCGATCTGAGACCCGAGATTGCGCGAGCGGACCGTCAGCCCGAACACCTCCCCGAAGACCTCCTCGATCTCGTAGCCGGGGAGATCGTTCATCGTCGAGATGAGCATGCCTCGGATATCCTAGCTCCGGCCTGAGTCCTCCGACGTGCCCATTCCGTTGAGCGCTGACCCGCGCACGTACCGCGCGATCCGAGCCCTCGTCGCCGGGACGGTCCAGGGCGTCGGCTTCCGAGAGGCGGCCCGACGCCGGGCGACCAAGCTCGGCGTGAAGGGCTGGGTGCGCAACGAAGAGGACGGCACCGTGGCCGTGCACGCGGAGGGTCCGCCGGCGGCGATCGAGGCGCTCATCTCCTTCCTTCGCGACGGCCCACCAGGCGCGACCGTGATCGACGTGGCCGTGCAGGACGTCCGGATCGAGGGCCATGAGCAGTTCGCGATCCGCGGTGTGAGCGCCGGGGTGTTCGTCGTGCAGCAGCACGCGGCGACGGCGCGCCACTTCGACCTGCGCCTGGAGGTCGACGGGGCGATGCGCTCGTGGGCGGTGCCGAAGGGCCCGTCGCTCGATCCGTCGGTGAAGCGCCTGGCCGTCCAGGTCGAGGACCACGACATCGAGCACAACGCGTTCGAGGGCGCGACCGACGGCGGCGGCGTGATCGTGTGGGACCGCGGCCGTTACGAGCAGGGCGGCAGGGTGGCGTGGCCGGAGGCGCTCGAGCGCGGGCACGCCGTGTTCGTCCTGCACGGCGAGAAGCTGCGCGGCGGCTTCGCCCTGCAGCGCACTGGAGCACGGACTGGGCCGAAGGCGCAGTGGCTGCTGCTCAAGCGCCGCGACGACGACGCGCGCCCCGGCTCGGACATCGTCGCCGAACAGCCCGCCTCGGTGCTCAGCGGCCGGACGCTGGACGAGCTGCTGGGCGAGACCGCCGGTCTCGATACAATTCCTACTTCACAGCACAGGATTGCCAAGCGAACCGCCTGCGAGGAGTCTCATGGCCACGATTGACCGCACGAAGATCGACAAGCCCAGCCCGATAGTCGAGGACGAGCAGGGTCAGTTGCGCGCCCGCCAGGGCATCTCGCGCGAGGTCGTGACGGAGCTCTCGAAGATCAAGGGCGAGCCCGACTGGATGGCGGAGAAAAGGCTGAAGTCGCTGGAGATCTTCGAACGCAAGCCGATCCCGACGTGGGGACCGGACCTGAGCGGCCTGAACCTCGACGACCTCGTCCTGTACTCGCCGCCGACCGCGGGGCGCTTCAACAGCTGGGACGACGTGCCCGAGGACATGAAGCAGACCTACGAGGACCTGGGCATCCCCCAGGCCGAGCGCGAGCACCTGGCGGGCGTCGTCGGCGTGTGGCGCCAGGAGCCCGTATACGAGGGCCTGAAGGAGGAGTACGCCAAGCAGGGGATCCTTTTCTGCTCGATGGACACGGCGATCACCGAGTACCCGGAGCTCGTGCAGAAATACTTCATGACCAAGTGCGTGCCCGCGCAGGACAACAAGTTCTCGGCGCTGCACGGCGCGGTCTGGTCGGGCGGGGCGTTCTGCTACATCCCCAAGGGCGTCAAGTGCGACCTGCCACTGCAGTCCTACTTCCGCATGGAGGGCGCTGGCGAGGGCACCTTCGAGCACACGCTGATCATCGCCGACGAGGGCGCTGAGGTGAACTACATCGAGGGCTGCACGGCGCAGACCTACAGCGTCAACTCGATGCACTCGGCGGTCGTCGAGATCTTCGTGCACGAGGGCGCCAAGGCGCGCTACACGACCGTGCAGAACTGGTCGAAGGACGTCTACAACCTCAACACCAAGCGCGCGGTCGTCGAGGCCGAGGGCACGGTCGAGTGGGTGGGCGGCTCGATGGGCGCCAAGTACGTGATGCTCTACCCCGGCTCGTTCCTGATGGGCGAGGGCGCGCGCGCCGACCACCTGAACGTGGGCGTCGCGGGCAAAGGCGTGCACAAGGACACGGGCGCGAAGGTCGTGCACCTGGCGCCGAACACGACGTCGAACATCCTCGCCAAGTCGATCTCCAAGGACGGCGGGATCATGGGCTACCGCGGCCTGGTCAAGATGGGCCACAACTCCGCCGGCTCGAAAGCGCGCGTCCAGTGCGACGGCCTGATGATGGACGGCGAATCGAAATCGGACACCTGGCCCGACATCCAGATCCAGAACCCGCACGTGACCGTCGCCCACGAGGCGACCGTCGGGCGCATCTCCGACGACCAGCTCTTCTACATGGGCTCGCGCGGCTTCACCGAGGACGAGGCGGCGGCGATGATCGTCAACGGCTTCATCGAGCCGGTCACGAAGGAGCTGCCGATGGAGTACGCGGTCGAGCTCAACCGCCTGATCCAGCTGGAGATGGTCGGCTCAATAGGCTAGGCGCCGCGGTTGCGCGCGCCTGTCGACAACATCGTCGCGCCGCTGTTCCCGACGAAGCTGCCGTGGGCGAACGCGAGCGGGCCGCAGTCGATCATCCAGCAGGGCAGGCCGATGCTGGTGGAGTTCTGGGACTTCTGCCGGCCGAGCTCGCTGCGCACGCTGCCGTACGTGACGGCGTGGCACGAGCGCTACGCCGCCGCAGGCCTGCGCGTGATCGGCGTGCACTGCCCCGGCTTCGAGGCCTCGCACGGCGAGCAGGCGGTCCGGGACGCGGTCGCCCGGCTGGGCATCGCCCACCCGGTGCTGATCGACAGCGAGCTCGAGGTGTGGCAGGAGTACGAGAACGTCGGCTGGCCCGCGCGCTACCTGTTCGACGGTCGCGCGCGCCTGTTCGACTACCACTTCGGCGAGGGCGCCTACGCGGAGACGGAGCTGGCGATCCAGGAGCTGCTCGGCGTGGAGCGCGAGCCGCTCGCGCCGCTGCGCCCGGAGGACGCCCCCGACGCGCTGCTCGCGCCGCAGACGCAGGACCAGGAGGGCGCCTACAACGGCCCGTATGAGGCGGGTGGCGTGTGGGCGGTGCTGGAGGGCAGCGGCGCGGTGCGCGTCAACGGCGGCCCGGCGGCCGGCGGCCGGCAGCTGGAGGTCTCACACCCAGGCGCCTACCCCCTGATCGAGCACGAGCGCCACACCGCGGGCGTGCTCGAGCTGGAGATCGGCGAGGGCGTGCGCTGCTTGGCGACGTGCTTCACGCCGGGACTCGCCTGAAGGGCTCGGCTACTTCCACACGGGCCTGTCGGGCGCCGAGCTACCGAGCTGACCTGAGCTGCTCGAGCGTGCGGTCCTGCAGCAGGCGCCCGACCGTCGGGGGACCGTGCTCGTCGACCAGCACGTACGTGCCCGGCCAATACGGGCTCTCCCCCGGAGTGCCGGTGAGGAAGATGCTCGCGTAGGTCCAGCTGCCGGCGTTCACCAGCCGCGCGCCCCCGCGTCCGCGCCACTCCCGCTCATCATCGCCGGAAAGCGGCCCCACGCGGTGGGTGTGGCCGAAGACGACGTACGCGTCGCCCAGATCCAGGCGCGCGGCGACCTCTCCCATCGCCGCCAGCCCGGCGCGACGCAGCTCGCTCATCGACAGGTTCGCGCGCAGCGGACCGATCCCCGCGCGGTTGAGCGCAGCCACGGCGAGCGGGAAGCCCGCGACGATCGCGCGACGGCGCAGCCAGCGTGCGGGCGTAAGACGAGCGCGTCCGGCTCCCACGCCGCCGCCCCTGAGCGCGTCCCACGCGACGACCGTGGCCGCGCCGTTGAGCGCGGACCCCGTGCGCGCGTCGCGCGCGACAGCGTCCCGCCAAGCGAACATCGGCGCCCCCACCGCCTCGTAGTCGCCGACGCTGTCGAATGCGCTCGCGGAGCGTCCCAGCAGGCGGCTCATCGCGCCGACGCTGAGGCGCTCGAGCGTCGGCACCGTCAGGTGGCAGTCGAGAAAGTGGCCGTGGGTCGCGTACACGTCCGGACGCAGCCACAGCCCCGGGTAGGCGACGCGCACGCTGGCGGGCGCGGCCCAGGCTGCCAGCCGCTCGATCGTGGGCGACGCGTCCGCGGGGTCGAGCAGCTGCTCGACGCCCAGCGCCGGCGGCTCCTCCTCCAGGCCGCGGCCCGCGAGCCACGGTTCGACCAGCGCATGGTCGTGATTGCCGGCGACAATCACCAGCTCCCTGCCGGCGAGCGCGCGCCCGAGATCTTCGAAGACCGGCCGCGCGGCGGCAAGCGCCTCGCGCACCGGACCGTGGCGCAGCTCCAGCGCGTCGCCGAGCAGCACCACCCGATCGACGTCCGCGATCGCCTCCAGCAGGACGGCGCGCATCTCTGTGCGGCGCAGCAGATCCGATCGGGAGACGCTGCCGAGGTGCAGATCGGAGACGACTAGAGTGCGCAGGCTTCGCGTATCTGCTTGGGGAGCATGAAACGGACATCCTCGCGGACCACGTCGAACTCCGAGATGTCCTCCACGCCGCGCGCGCGGAAGAAGTCGACCAGCTCGACCACGAGCTCCTCCGGCGCGCTCGCCCCCGAAGAGATGCCGACGACGCGCCTGTCCGCCAGCCACTCCTCCCGGACCTCGCGCGCGGAGTCGATCAGGTGCGCTTCCGTGCCGCAGTCGCGAGCGACCTCCACCAGGCGCACCGAGTTGGAGGAGTTGCTCGAGCCGATCACGAGCATCAGGTCGCAGCTCGCCGCCATCTGCTTGACGGCCGCCTGGCGGTTGGTCGTCGCGTAGCAGATGTCGTCGGTGCGGGGCCCGACGATGCTTGGAAAGCGCTCGCGCAGCCGCTCGATGATCACGGTGGTTTCGCCCACCGCGAGCGTCGTCTGCGTGACGTACGCGATCCGCTCTGGGTCCCGGACCTCGAGCTCGTCGACGTCCTGCTCGTCCTCGACGAGCACGATCCGGTCGGGCGCCTCGCCCATCGTCCCTTCGACCTCCTCGTGCCCGCCGTGGCCGACGAGCACGATCGTGTAGCCCTGCTCGGCGAAGCGAGCGGCCTCACGGTGGACCTTTGTCACCAGCGGGCACGTCGCGTCGATCGTGCGCAGACCGCGCTCGGACGCGCCCGCGCGCACGCTGGGGGCGACGCCGTGCGCGGAGAACACGCACACCGCGCCCTCCGGCACGTCCGTCTGCTCGTCGACGAAGATCGCGCCGCGCTCTCGCAGCTGCGCGACGACGTGCTTGTTGTGCACGATCTCCTTGCGCACGTACACCGGCGCGCCGTGGATCGCCAGCGCGTGTTCAACTGTCTGCACGGCCCGATCGACGCCCGCGCAGTAGCCGCGCGGCGCCGCGAGCAGCAGCTTCTCGACGCTGTTGGACATGGGCCCCATTGTAGGGGGCGCCTCGGTACGCTAAGCCTGATGAACCAACGTCACCTCGACAGGCTGACTCCGGTAGACGCCTCATTCCTGCATCAGGAGAGCGCCGTCTCGCACATGCACATCGGCGGGCTGACGATCATCGAAGGCCCGCCGCCGGACATGGAGGAGTTCCTCGAACAGATCCGCCGCAGGCTGCACCTGGTTCCCCGCTACCGCCACAAGCTCGCGCACACCGCGATCGACAGCGGGCGACCCGTGTGGATCGACGATCCGAGCTTCAACCTCGACTATCACGTCCGCCACACCGCCCTGCCCGCGCCGGGGCAGTGGGAGCAGCTGCAGGACCTGACCGCGCGGATCTTCTCCCAGCAGCTCGATCGCTCCAAGCCGCTGTGGGAGATGTGGCTGATCGAGGGCCTGGAGGACGACCGCTTCGCGCTGATCACCAAGACCCACCACTCGCTGATCGACGGCATCGCCGGCGTCGATCTCGCGACGGTGCTGTTCGACCTCTCGCCCGACCCGCCGCAGATCCCCTACTCCGGGCGCCCGTGGCAGCCCCACCCCGAACCTGGGACCGCGCAGCTGCTCGCCGCCGGCCTGCTCGGAGCGGCGCGCGCGGGAGTGACGCTGGCCGAGGGCGCGCTCGACGCGCTCGCGCACCCCGAGCGCGCGCTCTCGCGCGCCCGCGAGGCGGCCGAGGGCGTCGGCGAGATCGTGTGGGCGGGCCTGAACCCCGCGCCCGAAACCCCGTTGAACGTGCCCATCGGGCCACACCGGCGCTTCGTCGGGATCACCAGTCAGCTCGATGACTTCAAGGCCGTCAAGAACGCCTTCGGCGGGACCGTCAACGACGTGGTCCTGGCCGTGGTCGCCGGCGCGCTGCGCTCCTTCCTGATCTCCCGTGGGCGGCACACCGCGGGCGTGGAGATGCGCGCGCTCGTGCCCGTGTCGGTGCGCACCGAGGGCGAGCACCACGAGGGCGGCAACCGGATCGTCGTGATGCGCGGCCCGCTGCCGATCTACATCAGCGATCCGCTCAACCGGCTGCGCTTCGTCTCGAGCGCCATGGACGGCCTGAAGGAGTCAAAGCAGGCGCTCGGCGCGGAGGTGATCGCGGGCGCCCAGAACTTCGCCCCGCCGACGATCCTCGCCCAGGCCTCCAGATTGAACTTCTCCACGCGCCTGTTCAACCTGATCGTCACGAACGTACCCGGCCCGCAGTTCCCGCTGTACGTGCTTGGTCGCGAGATGCTGCACGCGATCCCCGTGGCGTTCCTGCCCGAAAACCACGCGCTGGCGATCGCGATCATGTCCTACAACGGCCAGATGAACTTCGGCCTGCTCGGCGACTTCGACGCGCTTCCGGACATCGACTCGATCGGCGAGGACATCGCCGCCGAACTCGCCACGCTCGTCGCCCTCGCGCGCGAGTCGGCCGCCGCCCCCGTCTAGGATCTGGCGAGCACGCGCCTGTAGCGAAGGTAAACGACGCGAGAGCCAAACGTCTTCGTCTCGACCAACTCCAGGTTGATCCTCTCGTCCAGGGTCGGGAAGTAGGGCGTGCCACCGCCGAGCAGGATGGGGCTGACGAACAGCCGCCACTCGTCGATCAGCTCCAGCTTCATACACGCACGGGCGAGGCCGGCGCCGCCGACGGCGATGTCCTTTCCGGGCTGTTCCTTGAGCCTGGAGACCTCCTCGCCGACGCCGTCCCCGGCCAGCCTGGTGTTGCCCACCACGCTCTCCAGCGTCGTGGAGAACACGACCTTCGGCAGGGCCTTCCAGATTTGGGCGAACTTGACGTGCTCCGCGGCCAGCGGACTCTCCTCAGCGGTCTCCCAGTAGACCATCGTTTCGTAGAGCCGCCGTCCGCAGAGATGCACGCCGATCTCCTGTATCTGCTGGGTGTGGAACCGAAACAGCTCGTCGTCGGGCACCGTCCAGTCGATCGCGCCATCGGGTCCGGCGATGTAGCCGTCCAGCGACACAGTCATCGAGTAGATCAGCTTCCGCATCACGGTCCTCCTTCGGTTGGACCCCATTGTTCTGCCCTCACATCACGCCGTCGCCCGGGCGAGAGGCTATCCGTCGCTGTACGTTCAGCTTGATCTGACGCCTGTTGCGGCCGATAGATACAGGATGGCCGGACTCGGGGGAATCGACGACGGGGATGCTCGCGATGTGGAGATCGCGTGGCGGCGCGAGCACGCGGGCTCGGGGCTGACCTCGCGCCTGATCCTCACCTACGTGGAGCGCGAAGCCGGAGGCCAGGCGGTGGAGCGCATGCTCGCCCTCGCCGGCCTGTCCGGCGCCGAGGAGCGCCTGCGCGACGAGAACCACTGGTTCTCCTACGAGACGAAGCTAGCGCTGTGGCGCGCCGCCGAGGAGGTGCTGGAGGACCCCGAGATCGCCGAGCACGTTGGCGCCGCCGCGCTCGACCTGTCGGTGGCGATGGGGCTCAAGCAGACGCTGCGCGCGCTCGGCACCCCGGGATTCGTCTACGGCAACGTGGTGCGCGCGAACGCAAAGTTCAACTGGGCGCACCAGCTGGTCGTCGTCGAGAAGGGCCCCACGCGCGTACGCATGCGTTACACGGACATCGCCGAGGTCGGCTACCACCGCTATGACTGCGCCTACACGAAAGGACTGCTGGCGACGGTGCCGCAGCTGTTCGGGCTGCCGCTGGCGCACGTCGAGCATCCTGTCTGCGGCGCCGCCGGCGGTCCGTGGTGCGAGTTCGACATCCGCTGGAGCACCGGCACCCAAGGCCTCATGCGCGCGGCGGTCGCGCTCGCGGCCGGCGCCGCCGCGCTCGCCGGCGTTGGCGCGCTGACGGACCCGGTGCTGATCCCGGTGGCGGCCGGCGTGCTGGCAGCCGGCGAGCTCGGCATCGCCGCGCGCGCCCTGAGATTCCTGCGCCGGCGGGTGCGCGTGCTCGAGCTGCGCGTGCGCGAGCAGGACGACGCTGCCGAGCGCCTGCTGTCCTCGCTCAAGGACCTGTCTTCCGATCTGCGCCTGGACGAGGTGCTCGACCAGATCACCGCGAAGGCGCAGACCGCCGTCGGCGGCAAGGAGTTCGCGCTGCTGCTCGCCGCCGATGCCCGGATGCGCGCCGACCGGCACTCGGGGGTTCCGGCGCCCTCGCTGGCGGCGCTCGAGACGTGGGCGCAGCAGCATCGGCAGGAGTTGCTCGAGCGTGGCACCGTGGTGGTCGACGACCTCGCCACCGACCCCGCGCTCGCGGAGCTGCCGCGCCAGGAGGGGATGCCGCTCGGCTCGATGTGCGCGGCGCCGCTGGTCTTCCGCGAGGAGATGCTCGGCGTGCTGGTCGCGCTCGCGCACGGCTCGACCGTCTTCCTGCCCGGAGACACCGCCGCGCTGTCCGCCTACGGGGCACACGCGGCGATCGCGCTGTCGAACGCCCGCCTGGTCGACCGGCTGGAACGGCAGGCCGCCGAGGACCCTCTCACCGGGCTGGCCAACCGCCGCGCCTTCTACCGCAACTGCGCCACCGAGTTCAGCCGCGCCCAGCGCGCGCACAGCTCGATGTCGATCGTCATGCTCGACCTCGACGACTTCAAGGCGATCAACGACGAGCACGGGCATCCGTATGGCGATCAGGTCCTGCTCGGGGCGGCTGACGCGCTGCGCGCCGCGATTCGCGGGCTCGACACCGCCGCGCGCATGGGCGGCGAGGAGTTCGCGATCCTGCTGCCCGACACCGACGCCGGCGCCGCCTACGAGGTCGCCGAGCGTGCTCGTCGCGCGATCGCGCGCGTCCCCGTCGCCGACGGCACGCTGTCGTGCTCGGCCGGTGTCGCAACCGCCTCGCCCAAGGACACCTCGCCCGCCGACCTGCTCGCGCTGGCCGACGAGGCGCTATACCACGCCAAGCGCCTCGGCCGTGACCGCACCGTCACCAGCCACAGCGCCGCGAGTCACTCCGGCCTGGCTCAGTAGCCGAGCGCGAACTTCGCGTCTTCGCTCATCATCTCCGGCGACCACGGCGGCGTGAACACCATCTCCGACTCCACCGTCTTGACGCCGTCGACTTCGCCCACGAACTCTTCGATCTGTTCGTTGACCTGCGGGCCGATCGGACACCCGGGGGTCGTCAGCGTGAAGGTCACGCGCACGTTGCCCTCGGCGACCTCCACCCCGTAGATCAGCCCCAGCTCGACGAAGTCCAACCCCAGCTCCGGGTCGATCACGTTCGACAGCGCCTCCATCACATCGTCCTCGGAAGGCGCAGCGGTCAGCTCGGTCATGAAGGCCAGTCTAGCCGCGCTAGTTATCGCAACCTAGGCGGTCCCACATATAGAGCTGTATGCACTCGTTGGCGAGTTCGATCGCGCGCGCGCTCGACAGGCGCGGGAGCACGGTGTCCAGCGCCTGATCCTCGGCCACGCCCGCCTGGAAGGCCTCCTCGCCGCGGAAGCCCGCCGCGATCTTCAGCGCCTCGCGCCGGTTCTCGCCGAGGCTCGGGAACACCCCTACGAGGAAGTCGGTGTTGGGGATCGGCTGGCCGACCTCGAGCGACGCGTGCCAGGCGGCCAGGAGGTGCAGGTCGTCCTCGTCGAGGTCCGCAATCGCCTTCGCGTAGTGGACCGAGAGTTCCTGGTCGGGGATGTCGTCGACCCACGCGCGCACGACCTCGCCGACCAGCTGGCGGCGCGCCTCACGACCGACTGACTCGGCGATGACGCGGATCGCATCCTGAGGCTCGATGAAGCAGAGTGGCATCGGTGACTCCCGGGGGCTCGGAACAACTTTCTGCAAGGCACTGTAGGCGGCCGTGTGGACGGCATTTCTCGGGGGCGCCGGCTCAGAGCCCGAGCGCGTCGCCGGCGCGCTCGAACGCGCCGTCGTCGCGGGTCTCGCGCGGGAAGCCGAGGGTCGCCGGCTGCGGCGAGATCCAGTTGGCGAGCGCGAGATCGAGCGTCTCGACCGGCACCTCGACGGCCTGCGCGAGCGCCGCCGCGCGGCGCTCCAGGAGCAGCTGATCGCCGATGCCGAACACGCGCTTGGCGGCCTGCGTGGTGAGGTCCTCCGCGGAGAGCCCGCGGGCGCCCGCCAGCTGCAGCGAGTCGGGAAGCATCTCGTACAGGCCCAGGCGTCCGAGCACGACCAGCAGCTCGTAGCGTCCGGCGCGAGCGAAGCCCGGCAGCGCCAGCCGCTCGAACACGCGCTCGAAGCGCCGCTGCGGACTCCACGCGGGATCGCCCGTGAACGCGACCGCCTGCGAGCCCTCTCCCCCGCCCTCCGGCCGAGCTGCGACGCTCGCGCGCCCGCCGCGCGCCACCCACTGGCGGTAGGCGATCAGCGTCTCCTCGCCGCGCTGCGGGTCATGGGACGTGCGCGGGCCCAGCGGAATCCCGTCCAGGTCTGGCAGCTCGCCGGGCGCGCTCGCGAGGGCGGCGCGGATGCCGGCGAACGGATCCTCGCCCTCCAGCGGGCACAGGTAGACGATCAGGAAGCACGTCCACGTCGCTTGCTCCAGGTCCTCGCCGGCGAGCTTGCGAGCCTCGCCGTACAGCCCGGGCGGCTGGGCGGCGAGCGCGAGCAGCCGTCCGCTGGAGAACGAGATCTCCTCGACCAGCCGCAGCGCGTCGGCGGAGGCGCGCAGGCCCGGCACCAGCTCCGAGCGGTAGCCGTCGTCCTCGGCGCGTCCCTCGCGGTGGATGCGCACGCCCTCGGCGCGTACGCGCCGGCGCTGGGCGCCCTCGCCGCCGGAGCGAGCGCGGGCGCGCGCGGGGGCCTTGGCGCGCGATGAGGACGAGGCGGTGCTGGGCGAGTTGCCGGGCAGCGTCTTGCTGCAGATCGGGCAGCGCTCTATGAAGCGATTGTGGCGGCAGAAGGTCGGCATGACGCCGGTGGGATATACCCGTTTGCGCGCGCGCGTGCGCCGCCCGCGCGCCGCTCGGCGGCGAGCGCGTGCAGATAGTCGTCAAAATCGACCTGGATCGTGTGGCGCTTGGAGGCCACGTAGCGCGCGTGCATCGCCGCCTGATCGGCCTTGATGTCGGCGCGCACGGCGGCGTCGGTGGGCAGCGCGTAGTCGCCCACCAGGTAGTCGCCAACCCACGCTCCCTGCGCCTCCGCCAGCGGCATGATCGCTCCGAGCGGCTGCAGCAGGCCGATGAAGAACACGTTCGGGATGTCCGGGTGGAAGACCCGCCGGAACAGCTCGATGTGGTTGTCCGGCGCGGAGATGAAGTCCTCGTCGAAGAACGGGAAGGTGATCTTGTAGCCGGTGCAGTAGACGACCACGTCCGCCTCGACCGTGCTGCCGTCGACGAAGCGCACGCGCGAGCCGTCGAAGGAGTCGATGTTCGGCTTCGGCGCGATCGTGCCGTGCTGGATGCGATCGAGGATCCGTCCGGAGATGGTCGGGTGCGCCTCGCCGAAGCGGTGGTTGGGCTTCGGCAGTCCATAGCGCTCCGGCGGCCCGGCGTAGCTGCGGATCACCTGCTGGATCATCCGCTGGCGGATCCTGAAGGGGATACGCGGGTCGTTGCGCATCTGGTCGACCGGTTTGCCGAACACGTACTTGGGGACGATCCACACCCCCTGGCGCGCCGCCAGGTAGGTGCTCTCGGCGACATACGAGGACTCCACGGCAATGTCCATCGCCGAATTCCCCATGCCCAGGACGACCACCCGCTTGCCCGCGAAGATCGAGTTGTCCACGTAGGAGTGGGCGTGCAGCTGCTGCCCGGGGAACGTGTCGGCGCCCGGGAACGCCGGTTCGGGCCAGCGCGGGTTCCAGTGATGTCCGTTGGCGACGATCAGCGCGTCGTAGGTGCGCGTCTCGCCCGTGTCGAGCGTCACCGTCCACAAGCCCGCCTCGTCCCTGGAGGCGTGCTCGACGCCGGTCTCGAACGTGATCAGCTCGCGCAGGCCGAAGTGGTCGATGTAGGCGTCGAAGTACGCCGCGATCTGCGTGTGATGGGGAAAGTCCGGGTAGGACTCGGGCATCGGGAAGTCCGAGTACTCCATGCGCGGGCGCGAGGTGTTGATGAACAGGTCGCGGTAGGCGGCGGACATCCCGTTCTTGTTCTCGAAGACCCAGTTGCCGCCGACGCGGTCGGACTTCTCGAAGCAGTCGAAGGGGATGCCGCGCTCGTGCAGCGCCTTGACCGTCGCGATCCCCGAGGAGCCCGCGCCGATCAGGCAAACGTTCGGCAGCGCCGGCGAACCCTCAGCGCCTTGACCATTTGCGTACGACGCGTTCATTGTTCTTAAGCCTACCCGTCCGGCGCGCTGATGCCGGGCCCCGCCTGCTGCGGCGGACCCTCCGGGCCGTTGTCCGCGTCGGCGTGGCCGGCCAGGCCGGCGTCTTCTGGGAGGAGCGCGCCGGGGTCCTGCGCCCCGTTGCGTCGACTTGCGAGATAGCGGTCGACCATGCGCGCGCACTGGCGCCCCTCGTTGATCGCCCACACGATCAGCGACTGTCCGCGACGGGCGTCGCCGGCCGCGAACACGCCGTCCACGGAGGTCGTGTACGGCTTGACCGAGGCGACGTTGCCGCGCGGGTCCTTCTCCACGCCGAGCTGGTCGAGCAGCTCCTGCTCGGGGTGCAGGAAGCCCATCGCCAGCAGCACCAGCTGCGCCGGCAGCTCGCGCTCGGTGCCCGCGACCGGGGCGAACGGCGGCTCCGGCGCGGCCTGCGCGATGCGCAGGCCCGCGAGCGCGCCGCGGCCGTCGTCGACGAACGCGGTGGTCGTGACCGAGTAGTCCTGCTCGCCCACGCCGAGCTTCCTCGCCTCCTCCATGGCGTAGCTGAGGCGGTACTTCAGCGGCCACTGCGGCCACGGGGTGCGCTCGTCCGGGCGGTGCGCCGGAGGCTCTGAGAGCAGCTCGAGCTGGACCACCGAGCGGGCGCCCTCGCGCAGCGAGTTGCCCACGCAGTCCGCGCCCGTGTCGCCGCCGCCGATCACGACGACATCCTTGCCCGCGGCCGTGATCTCGTTCTGCACCGGTGGCTGGGCGACGGTCGGCTCGGGGCCGAGCTCGCGCGCCACCCAGCGGTTGCGCTGGTAGAGGTAGTCCATCGCGAAGTGCACGCCGTCGAGCTCGCGGCCGGGGACGGGCAGGTCGCGCGGCACGCGCGAGCCCGTCGCCAGCACGACCGCGTCGAAGCCGCCGCGCAGCTCCTGCACGCTCACGTCGCTGCCGACCTCCACGCCGCAGCGGATCTCCACGCCCTCCGCAAGCAGCTGCTCGACGCGCCGCTGCACGACCGCCTTCTCGATCTTGAAGTCGGGCACGCCGAAGCGCACGAGGCCGCCGACCGCCTCGTCGCGCTCGAACAGCGTCACGCGATGGCCGGCGCGCCGCAGCTGCTGCGCCGCGGCCATGCCCGCCGGGCCCGAGCCCACGACCGCCACCGCCTGGCCGGTTTCGCGGTCCGCGCGCGGAGGCTGCGGGACGATCCAGCCCTCCTCCCACGCGCGGTTGACGATCGCGTTCTCGATCTGTTTGATCGTGACCGCGTCGCCCTCGCGGATCTCCAGCACGCACGCCGCCTCGCACGGCGCCGGACACAGGCGCCCGGTGAGCTCGGGGAAGTTGTTGGTCGCGTGCAGCTGCGCGATCGCGTCGGCGAAGCGGTCGCGGTAGACGAGGTCGTTCCAGTCCGGGATCAGGTTGCCGAGCGGACAGCCGTTGTGGCAGAACGGCACACCGCAGTCCATGCAGCGAGCGCCCTGCTCGCGCAGCTCCTCGACGGGGCGCGGCAGCAGGAACTCGCGGTAGTCGCGCGTGCGCTGCAGCGGATCCCGCTGGGGGATGCCGTGCCGCTCGATCTGCAGGAAGCCGCCCAGCTTGCCCATCAGGCGCCCGTCTCACCCACGGCGTCCAGCGGGCGCAGCGCGTCCGCCTCGGCGGGTGAGGCTCCATTCCCGGCAGCACGCGACGCCAGCGCCTCTTCCTCGGTTGCTCGCCTGTGCCCCGAAGGGGTACGCAGCACGCGCTTGTAGTCGTGCGGCATCACCTTCACGAACGCCCCCCGCTCGAGCAGCTCGTCCCACTGCTCGAGCACGCGCGCCGCCACCGGCGAGTCGGTCCGGCGCAGGTGCTCTTCGACCATCGCGCGCAGCTCGATCGCGTCGCTCTCCGACAGCGCTTCGAAGCCGACCATGCCCATGTTGCAGCGCTGCGCGAACGACCCGTCCTCGTCCAGCACGTACGCCACGCCGCCGCTCATGCCCGCCGCGAAGTTGCGTCCCGTCGGGCCGAGGACCACCACGCGCCCGCCGGTCATGTACTCGCAGCCGTGGTCGCCGATGCCCTCCACGACCGTCCACGCGCCCGAGTTGCGCACCGCGAAGCGCTCGCCCGCGAGGCCGCGGAAGAATGCCCTGCCGGCGGTCGCGCCGTAGAGCACGGTGTTGCCGACGACCACGTTCTGCTCGGCCTTGAAGTGCTCGCCCATGCCCTCGCGCGGGCGGATCGCGAAGACGCCGCCGGAGAGCCCCTTGCCGGCGTAGTCCTGCGCGTCGCCGTGCAGCGTGAAGGTGACACCCGGCGCGAGCCAGCCGGCGAAGCTCTGTCCCGCCGAGCCCTCGAAGTCGACGACGATCGTGTCCTCCGGCAGACCCTCCGCGCCATGGCGCTGGGCGATGTGGCTGGAGAGGATGCCGCCCACGCAGCGGTTGCGATTGCGGATCGGCAGCTCGAGCTTGACCCGACCGCCCGTGACCGACGGCCCGGTGCGCTCCCTGAGCGCCGCCTGCGAACGCTCGACGAGCTCCCAGTCGAGCGCGTCCTTGAGCACCTCCGGCGGCGCTTCCACGCGACGCCGCGGCGCGGGGTGGGCGGGATCGTCATCCTCGATGTGCGTGAGGATGTGCGTGAGGTCGACGCCGCGCGCCTTCCAGTGCTCGATCGCCGCGCTCGCGCCCAGCAGGTCGACCCTGCCGGTCGCCTCGTCCAGCGAGCGCAGGCCCACCGACGCGAGGATCTCCCGCACCTCCTCGGCGACGAAGAAGAAGAAGTTGACGACGTGCTCGGGCGTGCCCTTGAAGCGCTTGCGCAGCTCCGGGTCCTGCGTGGCGATCCCCACCGGACACGTGTTCAGGTGGCAGGCGCGCATCATGATGCAGCCGGTTGCGATCAGCGGCGCCGTCGAGAAGCCCATCTCATCCGCGCCCAGCATCGCCGCGATCACCACGTCGCGGCCGGTCTTCAGCTGCCCGTCGGTCTGCACGACGATGCGCGAGCGCAGGTCGTTGAGCAGCAGCGTCTGCTGGGTCTCCGCCAGGCCGATCTCCCACGGGATGCCCGCGGCCTGGATCGAGGACAGCGGCGAGGCGCCCGTGCCGCCGTCGTGGCCGGCGATCAGCACGCGGTCGGCGTTCGCCTTGGACACGCCCGCCGCGACCGTCCCGACGCCGACCTCGGAGACGAGCTTGACCGACACCTGCGCCGCCGGGTTGGAGCAGCGCAGGTCGTAGATCAGCTGCTTGAGATCCTCGATCGAGTAGATGTCATGGTGCGGCGGCGGCGAGATCAGGCCGACGCCGGGCGTCGTGTGGCGGATCGAGCCGATGTAGGCGTCGACCTTGTGGCCCGGCAGCTGGCCGCCCTCGCCGGGCTTGGCGCCCTGCGCCATCTTGATCTGCAGCTCGTCGGCGTTGACGAGGTAGTGGATCGTCACGCCGAAGCGCCCGGAGGCGACCTGCTTGATCGCCGAGCGGCGCCTGTCGCCGTTGCTGTCGGGGGTGAAGCGCGAAGGGTCCTCCCCGCCCTCGCCCGTGTTCGAGCGACCGCCGAGGCGGTTCATCGCGATCGCGAGCGTCTCGTGCGCCTCGCGCGAGATCGAGCCGAGGCTCATCGCGCCCGTGCAGAAGCGCTTGACTATCTCGCTCGCCGGCTCGACCTCCTCCAGCGGGATCGGCTCGAGGCTGCCGTCGCCGATCTGCAACAGGCCGCGCAGCGTCGCCCGCCGCGCGGCGTCCTCGTTGACCATGCGCGCGTACTCGCGGTACTTCTCGAACGCCGGGCTCTCGCGCACCGCCTCATGCGCGGCGCGGTCGCCCTTCAGGGCAGCGCCGATGTCGCCGTTGGCCGCGCGCACCGCGTGCTGGACGAGCGCGATCGTCTCGGGATTCCACATGTGGTGCTCGCCGTCGCGCCGCCACGCATACACGCCACCGACGGGCAGCAGCCGGTCCGGCGCCGCCGGGTACGCGCGCGCGTGGCGCTCGAGCGCCTCGGTCGCGAGCACGTCGATGCCGACGCCGCCGATGCGCGAGGCGGTGTAGGTGAAGTGCTTGTCGATCAGCTCCCTGTCCAGGCCCACCGCCTCGAAGATCTGCGCGCCGCGATAGGACTGGATCGTGGAGATGCCCATCTTGGAGATCGTCTTCAGCAGCCCTTTGTCGATCGCCTTGACCACGTTCTGGGCCGCCTCCTCGGCGCCCAGCGCCACCGGCTGGGCGGGTGGGGATCCATTCTGAACGGCGCGGGCGATGCGCCCTTCGGCGACCATCTCGTCGAGCGTCTCGAGCATCAGGTACGGGTTGACCGCGCTGGCGCCGTAGCCGATCAGCGTCGCGAAGTGGTGCACCTCGCGCGGCTCGCCCGACTCGACGATGATCCCCGCGCGCAGGCGCGTGCCCTCCAGCACCAGGTGGTGATGGACCGCCGCGACCGCCAGCAGCGATGGGATCGCGACCCGCTTGGGCCCGACCCGACGGTCGTTGAGGATGATGATGTTGACCCGTTCGGCGATCGCCTCGCGCGCCTGGCGGCAGATGCGCTCGATCGCCTCGGTCATCCCCTCCGGCCCCTCCGCGACGGGCCAGGTGATGTCGATCGTGCGGGCCTTGTAGACGTCGTGTTCGACGTTGCGCAGCGTCTCGAGCTCGCGGTTGAGCAGGATCGGCTGGTCGAGCAGCAGCTTGTGCGCGTGCTCGGGGGTCTCGTCGAACAGGTTGCGCTCGTTGCCGAGGCTCGTCGCCAGGCTCATCACGATTTCCTCGCGGATCGGGTCGATCGGCGGGTTGGTGACCTGCGCGAACAGCTGCTTGAAGTAGGAGAACAGCGGCGGCGCCTGGTCGGAGAGCACCGCCAGCGAGAGGTCGTTGCCCATCGATCCGACCGGCTCGGCGCCGTCGGTCGCCATCGGCGCGAGCAGCACCCGCAGGTCCTCCTGGGAGTAGCCGAACGCCCGCTGGCGCAGGTGCAGCGGCTGGTCGGAGAGCGTGACCTGTTCGGACGGCGGCAGATCCGCGAACGGGACCGCGTTGCGCGCGAACCACTCGCCGTACGGATGGCGGGTGGAGACCTCGCGCTTGACCTCCTCGTCCTCGACGATGCGCCCGCGCTCGAGGTCGACCAGGAACAGCTTGCCCGGCTGCAGGCGGCCCAGCCGCCGGATCTGCTCGGGCGGGATGTCGAGCAGCCCGGACTCAGAGCCGAGCACCACGTAGCCGTCGGTCGTCTCGACCCAGCGTCCGGGGCGCAGCCCGTTGCGGTCGAGCGTCGCGCCGACCACGCGGCCGTCTGTGAACGCCACCGACGCCGGTCCGTCCCACGGCTCCATCAGGCACGAGTGGAAGGCGTAGAAGCCCTTCAGGTGGTCGGGCAGGTCGTCGCGATCGCGGTAGGCCTCGGGGATCATCATCATCGCCGCGTGCGGCAGCGAGCGCCCGGCGAGCATCAGCAGCTCGAGCACGTTGTCGAACGTCGCCGAGTCGGAGTTGCCGGGCGTGACGACCGGCAGGATCTTCTGCAGGTCCTCGCCGAACAGCTCGCTGCGCAGCTCGCTCTCTCGCGCGCGCATCCAGTTGACGTTGCCCATCACCGTGTTGATCTCGCCGTTGTGGCAGATCACCCGGTAGGGGTGCGCGAGCTCCCAGCTGGGGAACGTGTTGGTCGAGAAGCGCGAGTGCACCAGCGCGAGCGCGCTCTTGGCGCGCTCGTCGCGCAGGTCCGTGTAGAACTGCGCCAGCTGGTAGCTGATCAGCATGCCCTTGTAGTTGATCGTGCGCGACGAGCTCGACACGACGTACAGGCCGGGCTCCTGCGCGGTCAGGTCGCTGATGCGGCGGATCACGTACAGCTTGCGCTCGAACGCGTCGCGGTCGTTCTGCAGATCCCCCGCGGCGCCGACGAACAGCTGGCGAATAGCCGGGCGGCAGGCGGCCGCGACCTCGCCCGTGTGCTCCTCCTCGATCGGCACGTCGCGCCAGCCGAGCAGCCGCTGTCCCTCGTCGCGCACGATCCCCTCCAGGAGCCCTTCCAGTCGCGCCCGTGCGGCCGTGTCGGTCGGCAGGAAGCACATCAGCACCCCGTACTCGCCGGGCGGGGGCAGCTCGAAGCCGACGACCGCGCGCAGCAGCTCGTCGGGCATCTGCATGAGGATTCCCGCGCCGTCGCCCGTGCACGGGTCAGCCCCCGACGCGCCGCGGTGCTCGAGGTTCTCGAGCGCCGTGATCGCCCGCACGACCACCTCGTGGGTGGGCACGTTGTCCAGCCGCGCGACCATGCCCACGCCGCAAGCGTCGTGCTCGAAGCGGGGGTCGTAAAGTCCGACGGCCTTTGGCGGCTGCTTGTTGTGCGAGTTCATGGAAGTGCTCCCTTGGGCGGTGCATCCCGGCAGAGAGGCGGGCAGTCCGCTTTGCGGGCATACCCACCGTCGCGCAGGCAGGCGGGCACCTGAGGCGGAGTCGAAAGCGTAGCAGTGGAATGGCGCCGCAAACCAGGCGGCGCGCACGAGCTCAATGGTCTGCGCAGCGAGCCAAAACGCGGGCTCAGGGGCCCGTCGCGAGCTCGCCGCCGTGTGCGCGCTCGGGCCGCGGGTCCTCGCGCAGCGTCTCGCTCTCGCCCCACGAGCAAAGGCCCGTCCGGCCCGGGCATGTGAGGCACAGGCCCCGGTGGGGCCGTGGGCTGACGGCGAAGCCGCCCGCCCGGGCGTCGGCGATGCGCGCCGCCAGACGCCCTTCGAGCTCGCCGCGTTCGCGCGCCGTATAGCGGACGCTCACCGGCTGTCCCGGACGTTCCAGGAACCAGTGGACGATCTCGACCGCCGCCGCCCCGTCGCGCAGGACCGCAAGCGCGTAGAGCAGCCGCTGGACCGCGTAGTCGCGCTCGACCAGCGCCCGCAGGTCGACGTCGGCGCCCACTCGATCGCTCTTGTAGTCGAGCACCAGATGCCCGCCGTCCGCCTCGCTCGCGAGCACGTCGATGAACCCGGTTACCAGCGGCGCCCGCGGTCCCAGCGAGAACGCGAACGGGTGCTCGCGGCGCACCGTCCTCGCCGCCGCCACGCGCGCGGCCGGCGGCGCCTCGCTCGCGGCCGCCATCAGCCTGGCGATCTCCTCGCGCTCGGCCTCCCCCACCCGCATTCCCAAATCAGCCGCGCATCGCCCCACGTCCTGCAGCGAGACCGCACGCGGCCGCGCGAAGTCCAGCGACTCCAGCAGCCGGTGGATCAGCGTCCCCCGCGCGCGCGCCTCCAGGCCCCTGTGCTCGGGCGCGGCGCGCGCCGCCGCACGATCCTCGGGCAGGTGCAGGATGCGTTCGAGGTAGAAGCGGTAGCCGCAGCGCTCCAGCTCGGTCAGGGACGTGTAGCTCAGCGTGCTCAGCGCCTCATCCGGGAGGGGCGTGGGCGGCCCCGGTCGTCGGGGCTCGTCGCGGAGCTCGGTAGCCGTCGTATCTACGCGTGTGTCGTTGCGTATGGACGATGGCGCACCCTCGCCGTACATGGAGAGCTGCTCGCCCGCGAACGGCTCTGCCGGAGCGGGCGCCTCGGCGCCCTCAATTCCCTCGGCGCTCGGCAGGCGCAGCACCCCGCCTACGGTGCCCGGCGCGTTCAGCCGGCAGCGCACGCTCGCCGAGCCATCGCCGATCGGCAGGTCGAACACGGGCGCGTCAGCGGTCGCAGCCAGCGCGGGCAGATCGGCGACCAGCGCCGGGAGATCGGCCGACAGCGCCGGCCCGAGCCATGAGATCGCGGTCGGAGCCTGGCGCGAGGCGGGCCAGCGCTCGAAGTCGACGGCGCCGCTGAGCAGCAGCCGCTCGCGCGCGCGGGTCATGGCGACGTACAGGATCCTGTCCTCCTCCTCGGCTTCGCGCGCGCGGCGCTCCTCGCACAGCTGCTCGTAGTCGAGCGCCGGGGTCGACCGGGCGCCGTCGAGGCGCATCAGGCGCACGCCGACGCGCTCGCCGTCCACGAGCAGGTCGGGGGTCTGCGTGTTGGGCTGGCGTCCGAGGTCGGCCAGGCACACGACCGGGAACTCCAGGCCCTTGGCCGCGTGAATCGTCATCAGCCGCACCGCATCGGGCTCCACCCCTTCGACCGGCGCGTCCGGCTCGACCTTGACCGCCTCCTCGAGATACGCGACGTGATCGAGAAAGCCGCGCAGATCGCGTCCTTCGCTCGCTTCGAACCGGCGCGCGAGGCGCAGCAGCTTGTGGGCGTTCGCGAGTCTCCGCTCGGCCCAGTCGAGCCCGAGCACGTGCTCGCGGTAGCCGCCGGCGTCGATCGCCCGCTCGATCAGCTCCGAGAGCGTTCGCCGCGGGGCCGCCTCGCGCTCGCGCTGCAGGCGCGCGCAGAACGATGCGAGCGCGGCGCGATCGGCGGGCGCGAGTCGCGACGCAAGGCCGTTCGCGCCGTCACCGGCGCCCGCGCCTTCGTCCTCGCCCGGAACGTCCTCGACGCCGCCGCCACCGACCGCCGCGAGCGCCGTCTCCCACACCCCGCGTCGATCCGCGCGGGCGGCGTCCGCCAGCAGCGCCAGGCAGTCATGGGAGCAGCCGGCCAGCGGCGAGGCCAGCGCCGAGTAGAGCGCGCGCTCGTCCAGCGGATTGGCCAGCGCGCGCAGGTAGGAGATCAGGTCGCCGATCTGCTGGTGCCCCCAGAAGGCGCCCACGGCCGCCAGGGTGCGCAGGCCACAGAGCTGCAGCGCGCGCTCGAACACCTCCAGATCTCCAGCCGCGCGCAGCAGCACCACCACCTCCCCCGCCCGCGCGCGTCCCTCGGCGACCAGCTCGGCGACGCGCTGGGCGAGCATTCGCGCCTCCGCCTGACGCCACAGCTGCGCGTGGGGCAGCCCCGCCGCGATCGGCCCGACCAGGTCCTCGCGCTGCTCCCAGCCGCGGACGTCTGTCAGCAGCAGCTCCACCTCAGACTCGTCCTGCGCCGCCGGGTCGGCCTCGAAGCCGAGCTCGTCCCCATGCCGTCCCGGCGCCGGGGCGCCGTCCCTGCCGGCGATCAGCGGCGCGTACCCGGAGAAGCGCTCGGCGAACACCGCGTTGACGACCTCCAGCAGCGCCTCGCGACTGCGGAAGTTCCGGCTCAGGCGCAGGCTCCCGCCCAGCTGCTCCAGCTCGCCGCGCCGCGCCCGGAAGAGGCTCACGTCGGCATGCCTGAAGCCGTAGATCGACTGGAGCTCGTCGCCGACCGTGAACAGGTTGCCGCGGTCCAGCGCCGCCAGGATGCCCAGCTGGCGGCGGTTGGTGTCCTGGAACTCGTCGACCATCAGCAGCTCGAAGCGATCCGACCACGCCGAGCGCAAACCCTCGCGCTCGAGGAGCAGCTCGCCCGCGAGCAGCTCCAGGTCGTCGAAGTCCACCGCGCCGCGCGCGCGCTTGAGCCGCTCGTAGGCGTCGCCGAAGCGGTGCAGCAGCTCGTCCAGCAGCGCGCACGCCCGCGCGGCGTCGGCGGCGTCGAGCGCGGCGTCGGCATGGGCGTCCTCAGGCGCATCGTCGGTGTCCGGGCCGCCCTCCTCGCGCGGCGGTCGCGGTCGCGCCGGCGGCAGGCGCGGCAGGCGCTGGCCGCGGCTGCGCAGCTCGCCGTACGCCTGCTCGAGCATCGTCCGCACGCGATCGACGCCGTACGCGGCGAGCAGATCCACCGCCTCGCCGCGCTCCTCTACGAGGAAGTCGCGCAGCGCCGCCCTGAACGCCAGATCGCGAAGGCGTCCCGCCAGTCCCTCGTCGAGGATCGCGAAGCCCGGGTCGAGCCCCGCGGCCAGCGCGTGGCTGCGCAGCAGGCGCGCGCAGAAGCCGTGGAAGGTGCCCACGAACGCCGCCTCCGTGTCGCGCGCCGCCTCGCGGTCGCCCAGCTCCAGCAGGCGCGCGCGCACCCGCGCGCGCAGCTCGCCCGCCGCGCGCTCGGTGAACGTGATCGCGAGGATCCGCGCCGGCGCGATCCCGTCCTCGCGTACCGCCGCGACGAAGCGCTCCACCAGCACCGACGTCTTGCCGCTGCCCGCCGCCGCCGACAGCAGCAGCGGCTCGGACCTGCGCGCGATCGCGTGCGCCTGCTCGTCGGTCAGCGCCACGCCGTCCGTGCGGCCGGCCATCACCACTCCGAGCGGCAGATCGACGGGAACATGCACCCTCCTCGGAACGCGCACGTCGGCGGGCGCGCCTGCAGCTCGCCCCGGCCCGCCTCGCCCGCCGCCGCGAGTGCGAGCGCGACCGCCTGCTCCACCAGCTCTCGCGCCTCGTCGTGCTCGAGCACGTCCGAGCGCACACACTCCAGCTCGATCCCCGCGTCGCCGTCGAGCACGCCGCGGGCGCGCAGGTCCTCGCCCGTGAGCGGCTGGTAGAAGCCGCCGACGACCGACATCCGCAGGAGGCTCTCGACGGCGCGCATGTACAGCGCCACCTGCACGCTGCCGTCCCTGATCCACCGCGCGCCCGCCGGCGCGCGGCCGCCCTTGTAGTCGTACACGACCGCCTCGCCGCCGGCGCTCGCGTCGACGCGGTCGATCCGCCCGCGCAGGCGCACGCCGTCGCCGAGCTCGAGCGCCGGCAACTCGCTCGCCTCGCCGTGCTCGTCCGTCCCCGCATGGCGCTCGCCCTCGGCGAAGCCGAACCCGAGCTCCAGGGCGAACGGCTCGAGCGGGCTCTCGGCCGCGGCCGCATGCTCGAGATAGCGCTCGAGGTCCGCCTGCAGACGCCGGCGCACAGCCGTCCCCCGCTCCGGCGTCGTCGACAGCGGATGCTCGGCCGCGTTCTCCGCCAGCGCCCGCTCGAGCAGCTCGCGCGCGCGAGCGAGGCTTGCCGGCGTCAGCCGTGCGCTTCCCGTCTCGCGGCGGAGCCCTTCCAGCGTGTCCTTCAACGCCGCGTGCGCCAGCGCCCCCCGCGCGAGCGGCTCGGGGTCAGGATCGAACCTGTCCGGGCGCAGCATCCGCTCCACGAACCAGCTCATCGGGCACGCGATCCATCGCTCCAGCGACGACGGCGACCACACGTGCTCGCGCAGCTGCGCCAGCAGCCGCTCGTCGCGCAGCGCGCGGCTCGCGGGCGCCGCGCCCCGAGACGAGCCCCCGGCGGGCAGCCCGTCGACGGCGCCCAACGGCCGCCGCGCGCGCAGCTCGCAGAGGCTGTCCGCGAACAGATCGCACACGTCGTCCACGAACAGCGACCTCGACGTCGCCTCGCCTTCGTCGTCCGCCACGTGCCAGCTCAGGAACAGCCGCTCCTGCGGGCGCGACACGGCCGCGTACAGCAGGTAGCGCTCGGCCGCGAGCACGTCTTCCTGCTCGCCCAGCCTCAGCCCCGAGACCTCCGCCAGCCGCCGTCGCTCCTCCTCGGCCAGGAACGGCTGCGGACGCGCGCGCGCCGGGAACACGCCCTCCTGCAGGCCGCACACGAACAGCGCCCGCACCCTGCGCGCGCGCAGCGCCAGCGGGTCGAGCACCGCCACCGCGCCGCTCGGGGAATTCCCGCCGGCGGCGCCCGGGCCAGCGACGGCGCCCCGGCCCGCCTCCTCGCCGATCAGCTCGACCCGCGCCAGCGAGCGCGCGAGCTCGCCCGCCGTCGCCGGAGCCAGCTCGGGCGCGATCCGCGCCAGCTCGCGCAGCTCCCCGAGCGCCCGCCTGCCGGCCGCGAGCGCGCTCGCCTCATCGCGCTCGTCGGCGCCGAGCACGCTGGCGGCGGCGCGCCTGGGGGCGCAGAACAGCCAGTACAGCTCGCGCGCCGCGCGCTCGCACAGCGCCGCCGCGCCGCGCTCCTGCGCCTCGGCGAGGCGGTCGATCGTCTCCAGGCGCCAGTTGCGCTCTTCCCACAGCGCCCGCGCGCGCTCGGCGCTCACCGCCCCCGTGCGCCGCGCCGCGATCTCCAGCCGGTCCGCGAGCGACGGCCCGGCGCCGCGAGCGGAGGGCCTCGCCAGCAGGCCCGGCGCGCGTAGCCACGCCAGCAGATCGCCCAGCTCGCCCGTCTGCGCATGCCCTTCCGAGCGCCGCTCGTCGGCGTGCCGCTCCTGCGGCGCCGGCACGCACCGCAGCAGGCCGATCAGCGCCCTGCCGATCGCCGTGTCGCCGAACGGCCGCGCCCGCCGCAGCGCGAACGGGATCGCCGCCGCCGCGAACACCTCTTCGAGCAGATCCACGTCGGTCCCGCCCGGGCGCACGAGCACGGCGACGTCCTCCGGCGCCATCCCCTCGCCGAGCAGCGAGCCGATCTCCGCGGCCACCAGCTCGAGCTCCGCGCGCTCGCCGCCGCCCTCCAGCAGCCCCAGCGCCGCCCCCGGCTCCACTCGCGCGGCGTCGGGCTCGAACAGCGTGCGCTCGAGGTGGCTCAACGCCGGGCGCGCCCGCGGCGCGTAGTAGTCGGCCCGCGCGTCGAGCTGGCGGTGCTCCCTCGCCAGCGGGAGCAGATCCAGGAACGTCCGCGCGCGCCCCGCGAACGCCGCCCGCCCCGGCTCGTACGCCAGCGACACCGTCACCTCCGCGTCCACGACCCTGCCGAGCGTCTCGATCGCATCCAGCTGCAGCCGCGTCAGGTCGTCGAAGCCGTAGAACAGCACCGGCGTGCGCGCCCACAGCGCCGGGCGCTCGCGCAGCGCATCCAGGGCGCGCACCGCGCGCTGCTCCGCGTCCACGCGCCCGAGCCGCTCGAGCGTCGCGCGGTAGTCGCCGAACAGCCGCTCGAGCTCCGGCGGATGCGCCGCCGCGCCGTCCGCCGCGCGCCAGCTGGACAGCGCCTGGCCCAGGCGCTGGGGAGTCACCCGGCGCACCTGCAGCTCCGCGAACAGCTCGCCCAACGCGTGCACGAAGCCCGGCGCCGACGGCGCTCCCGTGCGCGCCGCGATCGCCTCCAGCATCCGCTCGCGGGCTGCGCCGGGGATCACCGCCTCGCCGATCCCCGCACGGCGCACCGCCTCCCCGATCAAACCCGCGAAGCGCTCCACGCGCACGCCCATCGCCGCCTGCCCGCTCGCCAGCTCGCGCAGGTACAGCTCCGCGTCCGCGCGCGTCGGCACCACCAGCAGCGGCTCCTCGCCGTGGGCCACGTGCCGGCGCACGGCCTCCATCACCACCTGCGCCTTGCCCGCGTTCGCGGGCCCCGTGATCAGCGTGATCGGCAACCGCTTAAGCGGCGCTGCGGGCCTCGACGGTCGCGGCCGTCGTCTCAGCCTCGGCCCCCGCCTCGGCCTCGGGCGGTTTGGCGCCCTCCTTGGCCCACAGCTCGTCGAACTCGACCCGCCATTTGCCCTCCTCCGTCTGACTCAGCGCGAGGTGCGCGCGGAAGCTGCGCCCGCTGCGGCCGCGGAAGCCCGTCACCGCCTGCTCGGTGTAGCCCTGCCTGATGAGCTCGCGCGCCACCGCCAGCGGCAGCGTCTTGCCCGCTTTCGCCTTCCAGATCACGAAGCCGCAGCCCGGATCGTCGCGCGCCCAGCACGAGTAGCCCTTGCGGTTCTCGACGATCTCGTGGCCGCACACCGGGCACGGGCCGAGCTTCGCGCGCGGGATGCGCACGTCTTTCAACGTCTCGTCGAGCTCCTTCACGGTCTCCTGCGCGAAGCCCGCGATGTCGCTCATGAACTGCTTGCGCGAATCCTCGCCGCGCTCGATCTTCCCCAGCCGCTGCTCCCAGCTGCCCGTCAGGCCCGGGGAGGTGAGCGCGTGCTCGTTCAGCAGCCGGATCACGTTCAGGCCCTTCTCCGTCGCCACCAGCGCGCGCCCGTCGCGCTCCACGTAGCCGACCGTGATCAGCCGCTCGATGATCGCCGCGCGCGTCGCCGGCGTGCCGATCCCCGAGTCCTTCATCGCCTCGCGCAGCTCGTCGTCGTCGACCAGCTTGCCCGCCGTCTCCATCGCCCCCAGCAGCGACGCGTCGCTGTAGCGACGCGGCGGTTTCGTTTCCTTGCGCAGGCTCTCGACCCTGCGCGTCTGCACCTTCTCGTCGGTGAGCAGGCGCGGCAGCTGCTGCTCGGTCTCCTCGTCCTCCTCGCCCCGCGCCTCCGCTTCCGCCGCTTTCGCGTCCGCGGAGACCTCGTCGTAGACGCCGCGCCAGCCCGGCACGATCAGCAGCTTGCCGCGCGTGCGGAACACGTGGCCCTTCGGCCCGTCGCCCGCATCGGCGACCGCGACCGTCGTCTCCACGCGCGTATTCTCGAACACCGCCTCCGGGTGGAACACCGCCAGGAAGCGCCGCACGGCCATGTCGTAGATGCGCCTGTCGTCAGAGCCCATTTTCTCGAGGTTGTGCTCCGAGCGCGTTGGGATGATCGCGTGGTGGTCGGTGACCTTCTCGTCGTTGACCACCCGTCCCAGCGGCAGCGCCTCCAGGGCCGTCACGTACTCCGCGCCCTTGCGGTACTCGCCGTGGTGGCCCACCAGCTCCGCGATCGGCTTGATCTCCTCGACCATGTCGCCCGGCAGGTAGCGCGAGTTCGTGCGCGGGTAGGTCAGCGCCTTGTGCTCCTCGTACAGGCGCTGCGCGGCCGCCAGCGTGCGCTTGGCCGAGAAGCCGTAGCGGTTGTTCGCCTCGCGCTGCAGCGTCGTCAGGTCGTACAGCATCGGCGCTTTCTCGCGCTGCTCTTTCTTCTCGAGCTTCGTGATCGTCCCCGGCCGGCCCTCGCACGCCGCGACGATCTGGAGCGCCTCCTCCTCGGTGCCGATCCGCGGGCCCTTCGTGTTGCCAGCCTGTGCCCCTTTACGGGGTAGGCTTCCCGCTGGCGCCTGGAAGTGCCCGACGTACACACGCTCGCCGTCTGCCGACCCCTCGCCCGGGACCGCCCCCGTGGCCGCGAACGTCGCGTCCACCAGCCAGTACGGCTCGGGCGTGAACGCCCTGATCTCCTCCTCGCGGCGCGCCACGATCGCCAGCGTCGGCGTCTGCACGCGCCCCAGCGAGACCGCCCCGTCGAAGGAGCTGCGCAGCCTGATCGTCGCCGCGCGCGTCGCGTTCATGCCGACGATCCAGTCCGCCTCCGAGCGCGAGCGCGCCGCTTCCTCCAGGCGCTCGAACTCCTGCTCCGGGCGCAGCGCAGCGAGCGCGCTCTTCATCGCCGCCGTCGTCATCGAGTTCAGCCACAGCCGTTTCACCGGCTTCTTGCCCTTCGCCTTCTCGTACAGGTACGCGAAGATCAGCTCGCCCTCGCGTCCGGCGTCGCACGCGTTGACGACCTCCTCGACGTCCTCGCGGCCGAGCTGCTTGGTGACGACCGACATCTGCTTGCGCGAGCGCTCGTCGCGCACCTCCAGTTTGAAGCGCTCGGGCACGATCGGCAGGTCCGCCATGCGCCAGCTCTTGTATTTCGCGTCGTACGCTTCCGGTTCGGCGAGCTGCACCAGGTGCCCGACCGCCCACGTGACCACGTGCTCCGGGCCCTCGAGGAACCCCTCCTGCTTCTTGAACGGACCCGGCAGCACGCGCGCCAGGTCCTGCCCGACGGAGGGCTTCTCGGCGACAAGCAGCGTCTTGGACATGGCGGTCAGCGTAGCCGGGTCAGCCGCCGGTGCACTGTCCGGTGCCCACCTGCACGCCTTCGCGCTCGTGCTGGTCGGCTTCGCGCAACACGCCCACGACCGTTTCGTTGGCCACCCCGTAGCCGCCGTGCACGCGACTGTCGACGGTCGCCGCGAACACCGTCGTCAACACCTCGCCGTCGACGTTCGCCAGCGGGCCGCCGGAGTTGCCCGGTCGCACCAGGCCGCGCAGCGGCGTCAGCAGCCGCGAGACCGGCCCCTGGCCGTAGGCGTTCTGCGTGATCACCGTCTGCGTCGTCCCGATCCTGCCCGGCTGCACGTCGAACGGGCCGTTCTCCGGATAGCCGAGGATCGCGCCCGGCGTGCCCGGCGCCGTGCTCGGCGCGAAGCTCAGCGACGGCAGGTCGAGCTCGGGCACGCGCAGCACCGCCAGGTCGTGCTGCGGTTCGAACGCGATCGGTTCGGCGCGCAGGCTCGGCGATTCGCCGTCGATCTCCACCGTCGTGTCCGTCTCGCCCGCCACCACGTGCGCGTTCGTGACCACCACGTCGGGCTGCGCCACCCAGCCGGAGCCCTCGATCGCCAGCCCGCACGCCGTCCCGTCGACCCGCACGACGCTGCGCGAGGCGCGTTGCACGCCCGCAGCGTGGGCGATCGCCGGCTCCGGCGCGGCGACGTCCGGCGACGGACCGCTGATCGACGGGATCGGATCCAGCCGCGCGAGCGCGTTCAGGATCGGCCCCGACGGGGGCAGCACCTCGTTGAGCTTGCGCAGGATCACCGACCGCTGGATGTCCGCCTGCAGCTGGCCCTGCCCGGGCGTCTGGCCGGCGACGGCCGCGGCGATCCACACGATCCCCAGGGCCAGCGCCACGCCGAGCACCGCGCCGAGCATCCCGTCGAGCAGGCCGATGCCCGGGACGATCAGCGTGCGGCGCAGCCTGAAGCCGAGCCCCTCCAGCCCGCTCGCCAGGATCGCCCCGCCGAACAGCGCGCCGAGCAGGCCGAACGCGGGCGCGTACGGCGAGGCGGAGCCCTGCGGCAGCACCAGCGGCGCCACGCGCGTGCCCAGAAACGCGCCCAGCGCGAACCCGCAGAACGAGAGCACCCCCACGATGAAGCCCTGCCTGAACCCGAAGATGGCGAGGATCGACGCAAACGCGACTATGAGCCAATCCAGCTGAGTCACCTGTCATGTTCTACAAGCTCCGTGACCGAAAGCCGCAACCAGCGCCTGCGACGCGCACGCCCAGTCCTCGTGCTGGCCGCCGTGGCCTTCGCGGCCGGCGCCGTCCTCGGCGCGCGCCACGCCGCGCCGCAGGGCTACGCGCTCGCCGACCAGTTCGTCACCGCCTGGAGCAGGCGCGAATACGCGGCCATGTACACCGACATCGCCGCCTCCTCGCGGCGCACCACCTCCGTCGACGAATTCGCACGCGCCTACAGCGAAGCGCTGATCGCCGCGACCGCCACCCACGCGAAGATCGCCGGCGCCACGCGCGGCGCCGCCGGCGGAGAGGTGACGGTGCCCGTCCGCGTCCACACGCGCCTGTTCGGCGTGCTCTCGCTCGACTTCACGCTGAAGACCGTCGAAACGCCCGGCGAAGGGACGCGCATCGCCTGGTCGCGCTCGCTCGAGTTCCCCGGCCTTCGCCCCGGCGAGCTGCTCAGCCGCCGCACCAGCCTGCCGCAGCGGGCGAGCCTGCTGGCTCGCGACGGCAGCGTGCTCGCCGAAAGCCCGCCCGGCCCCGCGCCGGCGCTGTCGAGCGAAGCCACCCGCAACTCGCCGCTCGGGGATGTCGCCAACGCCGTCGTCGGCACGATCGGACCGATTCCCGCCGCCCGCCGCCAGCAGCTCGAAGAACAGGGCGTGCCGCCGGAAGCGAGCGTCGGCGTCAGCGGCCTCGAGCTCGCGCTGGACGATCGCCTGCGCGGCACCCCCGGCGGCGAGCTGCTCGCGGGAGCGCGCCTGCTCGCGTACGCCGCGCCGCACCCGGCGCCGCCGGTGCGCACCACCGTCTCCCCCACGCTGCAGCAGGCGGCGGTCACCGCGCTCGGCAGCCACTACGGCGGCGTCGTCGCGATGCAGCCGGCCAGCGGGCAGATCCTGGCCGTCGCCGGCATCGGCCTCGACGGCCTGCAGCCGCCGGGCTCGACGTTCAAGATGGTCACCACCAGCGGCGTGCTCGCGGCCAGGATCGCCACCCGGCACACCGTCTTCCCGTACGCTACCTACGCCACGCTCGACGGCGTCAAGCTGAACAACGCCAACGGCGAGGAATGCGGCGGTACGCTGGAACTCGCCTTCGCCGTGTCGTGCAACTCCGTGTTCTCGCCGCTGGGCGTCAAGCTCGGCGCGACACGCCTGGTGGCGATGGCCGAACGCTTCGGCTTCAACCACGACCCGGGGATCCCCGGCGCCGCCGAGAGCACGCTGCCGCCCGCATCGGAGATCCAGGGGGAACTCGACGTCGGCTCCACCGCGATCGGCCAGGGAGAGGTCCTCGCCACGCCGCTGCAGATGGCGACCGTGGCGGCGACGATCGCCGACGAGGGACGACGACCGAGCCCCACCTTCCTGCCGGACCCGCGGGCCGCGGGCGCGACGGTGATGAGCGAGTCGGTGGCGCACACCATGCGGCGGCTGATGATCGGCGTCGTGCGCGAAGGAACCGGGACGGCCGCCGCGATCCCCGGGGTGACCGTCGCCGGCAAGACCGGCACCGCCGAACTGAAGACCGCCTGCACGACCTCCACGTCGAGCCCGGAAGCCAGCTCGAGCGAATCCCACGAAGCCGGCAGGGAAGGCTGTCAGAGCACCGAAAGCGAAGCCGCCAACACCGACGCCTGGTTCGCCGCGTTCGCCCCCGCGCTGCACCCGCGCATCGTCGTCTGCGTGATGCTCGTCAAAGACGGCGCCGGCGGCGCCACCGCCGCCCCCGTCGCCCGCGAAGTGCTAGAAGCGGCGCTCGCCGAACACTAGACGTCGAGCTCGGCCGTGGCCGTTTCGGTCGGGTCTTCCGGATCGACGATCTTCAGCTCCAGCGGCCGGTTGTCGAGCGAGACGACCTGGATCTTGTAGAGCAGCACGAGGCCCTGGGCGGGATCGTCGTCCGCGAGCGTGCCCGGCAGCGGGATCTGGTTTTTGGGCTCGACCGGGCCGGCGCGATACGCGAACAGGTTGGTTTCGTTCGGTTCGATCGGGGTGTAGACGTTGTTCTGCGTGTCGCTGATCGTCAGGCTGGTGGCCGCCGGGTAGGTCTGGTTGGAGTTGTTGTAGACCTGCATGAACACCGCGAACCACTCCTGCCCCGGTTCGATCTTGCGCTCGGCCGGGGTCAGCCCCTGCAGGTAGGCGGCGTCTTCGCCGTTGGCGGGATTCAGCTCGCGCGAGAGCTGAACCTCGTAGATCAGCGGCCCCACGTTCAGGTACGGCGCGTTCGCGCCGGACTCGCCGGCGTAGGTGCCGGTCGTGACCCGCGTGTGGGAGTCGCCGCACGCGCTCAGGGCGAACACGGCGAGCAGCGCGGGCAGGGCCAGTGGGAGCTTGCGCAGGCGGCTGGACATGCGACGCGGCAGTCTACCCACCGGCGACCGTGACGCGATGGCCACGGCCCTCCCCGCGCTCGAGGATCCCCCGCAGCCGGTGCATCGCGCGCTGGTTCTTGCGCTTCAGCCACGTGCGCGCGCCGAGCCCCTCCAGCAGGCGATCGGCCAGCGTCGACGGGACGGTCTCGAACGTGAGCTGAACCCGCGTCGAGCCCGCGGCGGCCGGCGCGAGGTCGTAGACGCCGAGCGTGCGGATGCGGTTGTTCTTGCCGGTGCGGCCGACCTCGACGATCCGGTGCGGGCGCTCGACCTCCGCGAACGTGACGTCGCCCCAGCTGAAGCGATTGCCGGGGGCCTTCACGCGAAAGCGCGCGCCCGCGCCCGCGCCGACGGAGTCGATCCTCGTCAGGTGCCAGTCCACGAGGTAGTGGTCGGTGAACTCCGGGTGGTTGGCGATGTCCTGAAGGTAGTCGAACACCTGCTCGCGGGGGGCGGATACGACTATCGAGACGGTCACCGGGTCCATGGCGAGCCGGAAGTCTATGACAGAGCCGCGCCGGGCCGCTCCAGGCCGATCTAGGCCGCGCGCGCGGTGAGCCGCACGGCGTGGCCGTGCTCGCAGTGCCTGACGATCTCGCTGGCCACGGGCGCTTCGCGGCGGCGCGGACGGCACAGCTCGCAGACGATCCGCTGCTCGCGCCCGGCATACAGATGCACCTGCTCGCCGGTCAGCGGCGTGCGCCCGCAGTCCGCGCAGCAGTCGCGGTTGGCCTCCAGCGCGCCGAGCCCGCGCCGCAGCAGCACGAGCTCCAGCTGCTCCACATGGGTTGACGAGGAGGCCATGATCGTCCGGATTTCGCCGCCGCGCGCCGCGCTCCTGCCGCTGGGCGAGGCGTCCCAGACACCGGTTTGAGCCACCTTTCGCCGGGGTAGCCAAGACGGACACGCCGGTGTAGCACCGCCCACAGCGTGACCGCCCACAACGCGCCGGGACGAGCTCCGCGATACGATTATTCAGAACTCCGGCCGCGCTTGACAGTCTTGTTATGATCGCCACAAGTTTCCCCCGACCAGCAGGATCGCCCCGCCGGAAGCCGCATCCGGCAGCAACTCAGAGGGAGGAGCACAGCATGGATTCACTTACTTCGGGCACCTTCGTGGGAGCCGGGTCGTTTCGGTGCGCCCGCTGCGACTACACGCTGACCCTCAACGGCTCGGACATGCTCCCTGACTGCCCCGGCTGCGGGGGCAGGGAGTTCCTCCGCGCCTCGCTGTTCAGCACCGAGCGCATCGCCGCGGGAGCCGGCGTGGGTCACGCGCACGGCGACGAAGGGACGCTCGTGCAGCCGCCCGCGCCGGGTCGCGACCTGCGCCTTGCCCATGCCAGGGATCTGATCGACCGTCCGGGCGAGTACCTCTGCTACGAGGAGAACGGCGAACAGCGGACCGTCGCGCTGACACGCGAGTGGACGCGCATCGGGCGCAGCCTCGCTGCGGATCTGCGCTTCGACGATCCGACCGTCTCGCGACGGCACGCGCTGATCGTGCGCCATCCCGACGGCGTGCGCCTGCTCGACGACCGCAGCCTCAACGGCGTGTTCGTCAACGGCGCGCGCGTCGACGGCAAGGCGCTGCGCGACGGCGACGAGATCATCGTCGGGCGCTATCGCCTAGCGTTTGTGAGCGTGCCGGCGGACCCCGACGCGGCGCACGAGCACCTCGCGGCGACCCCGCTGCACACCGTCGGCTGAGGCGTCCGCGGCCGCTCGCGCCGCGGACGGGGGCCGCTCGCAGCCCAGCTGCGCTCCCGCGCGCGCCGGCGCGTAGTATCGCTGCGCAATGGCTCACACGATCGCTGTGCTCTCGCAGAAGGGAGGCACCGGGAAGACGACCACGGTGCGCACCCTGACCGACGTCCTGCGGCGCAGCGGCGTGCGCACGCTGGCCGTCGATCTCGACCCCCAGGGCAATCTGTCCGACTACTTCGACCTGCCCACCGACGTCGCGCCGACGATCGCCGACGTGCTCACCGGGCGCTCCTCGGCGTCCGAGGCGATCCACGAGGACATCATCCCAGCCAACCTCAGCCTCGCCGAGGCGGAGCTGATGCTCGGCGGCAAGATGGGGCGCGAGCTGACGCTCAGACGCGCGCTCGCCGAGACCGCCGAGGACTACGACGTGATCCTGATCGACTGCCCCCCGTCGCTCGGGCTGCTGACGGTCAACGCGCTGGTGGCCGCCGATCGCGCGCTGGTCACCGCCGAGGCCCAGTACTTCGCGCTGCAGGGCGTCGAGCAGGCGATGGAGGTCGTGGAGCTCGCGCGCGACAGCCTCAACCCGCAGCTGGAGCTGCTCGGGGTGCTGCTCAACCTCGCCGACATGCGCACCGTGCACTCGCGCGAGGCGCTCGTCTCGCTGAAGGAGCGCTTCGGCGAGCAGGTGTTCGACTCGGTCATCCGCACGTCGATCGCCTACGCCGAGTCGGCCGAGCGGGCGCGCTCGATCCTCGACCATCGCCCCGACCTCGGCGCCGACTACCTGGCGCTCGCCGCGGAGGTGCTCGAGCGCCTCGACGGCCTGGAAGGCGCCGGCGAGCGGCTCGCGCAGCTGGCCGCCGAGTCCTAGGTCAGAGCGCGTCCACGTAGGCGCCCTGCATCTCGAACGACACCCGCAGCAGCTTCGCCCAGCCCTCGATCTCCGCCGCCAGCGCCTCGGCGACGGCGCCGGTCTGCTCGTAGAAGCACCACACCAGCACCGTCGGGCCCGCGCCTGAGATGGTCGCCCCCAGCGCGCCCAGCTCGCGTGCGCGGCTCGCCAGCTCGAACGACTGTGGGAACAGGCTCGCACGCTGGCTCTGGTGCAGCCGGTCGTGCAGGCCGCGCGCGAGCAGATCCCAGTCGCCGCGCGCGAGGCCGAGCGTCAGCAGCGCCGCATGCGCGACGTTGAAGACGGCGTCCGCCATCGGCACCTGCGCCGGCAGCGCCGCGCGCGCGGCGCGCGTGTGCACCGCCTGCTCCGGAACGACCGCGAGCGCCTCCAGCCCCGTCGGCGGGTCGAACCTCGCGACGGCGCCGTCCGCGCAGATGACGAAGCCGCCGTACAGGGCAGCCGCGACGTTGTCCGGGTGGCCCTCGATCTCGCTCGCCAGCGCCAGCAGGTCGGCATCCAGCTCGAACAGGTGGTCGGCGGCCATCAGCCCGGCGACGATCGCCGCCGCGCTCGAGCCCAGACCGCCCGAAAGCGGGATCCGCGAGTCGATCCGGAACGTGAAGCCGTCGGCCGGATGCAGCCGCTCGAACGCCCGCACGCACAGGTTCTCGCGCCCTCTGGGGACCGGCAGGTCCGTCTCCACCGCGAACGTGCCCGTCTCCTCCACCTCGACCTCCAGCATCAGCGACAGCGCCGCGGCCATGCAGTCGAAGCCGGGGCCCAGGTTGGCAGACGACGCCGGGACCCGCACGAGCCGACGACGTCTGAGGAAAGAGGGGCCCGGCTGGTCGGCCTCCGGCCGACTGCGCCACCCTTGTCCGAGGGAAGAGGGGCCCGGCTGGTCGGCCCCCGGCCGACTGCGCCACCCTCTAGGGATCACCCAATACCGCCTCCTCGAGCGGCCCCATCTCGACCGGGCATGGGATCACGCGACCGTCGTTGTGGGCGATCGCCGTCTCCGGGTCCTTCAGGCCGCGGCCGGTGAGCACGCACACGACCTGCTCGGCGCCGTCCGCGCCGTACTTCAAGAGGCCCGCGACCGACGCCGCCGACGCGGGCTCGCAGAACATGCCTTCGCGCGAGGCGAGCAGCCTGAACGCGGCGAGGATCTCGCTGTCGGTGACCGAGCGGATCGAGCCGCGCGAGTCCCGCGCCGCGGCCATCGCGTCCTCCCAGCGCACGGGGTTGCCGATGCGGATCGCGCTGGCGACCGTTTCCGGGTGCTTGACCGGGTGACCGAGCACCAGCGGCGCCGCGCCCTCGGCCTGGAAGCCGAACAGCTTCGGCGCCGCGCCCATCTCGCGAAAGCCGCGCCAGTAGGAGGTGATGTTGCCGGCGTTGCCGACCGGGATGCACAGCGCTTCCAGGCCGCCTTCCAGGCCCTCGTGGATCTCGAACGCCGCGGTCTTCTGGCCTTCGATGCGGTACTCGTTGACGGAGTTCACGAGCACGATCGGATGCGCGTCGGTGAGCTCGCGCACCAGCGTCAGCGCCTGGTCGAAGTTGCCCTCGAGCACGATCACGCGCGCCCCGTGCATGAGCGTCTGCGCCAGCTTGCCCTGCGCGATCTTGCCCTCGGGGACGATCACCGCGCAGGTGATGCCGGCGCGCGCGGCGTAGGCGGCGGCGCTGGCGGCGGTGTTGCCTGTGGAGGCGCAGATCACCGCCTTGGCGCCGTCGCGCACGGCGGCCGACACCGCACACGTCATTCCCCTGTCCTTGAACGAGCCCGTCGGATTGGCGCCCTCCAACTTCAGGCGCACGGTCGCGCCGACCAGCTCCGAGAGCACCGGCGCGCGCAGCAGCGGCGTCGAGCCCTCCTGCAGGCTGACCAGCGGGTCGCCCGGGGCGAACGGCAGGCGCTCGTGGTAGCGCTCGATCAGCGGCACGTGCGTGCCTGAGAACGTCGCGCCCTCGACCGTGGGCAGTCGTGCTGCGGCCGGCTTGCTCATATGAACTCCTCTTCGATCACACGAATTGTCCGGGGTGTAGAGCGCACGAAGTCGAAGCTCCCGACCCGGTCGATCGCCGCGCGCATGCTCGACTCGAGCACCGGATGGGTGACCATCACCAGCCGAGCATTCTCCCCCATTCCCCGCTGCACCACCGATTTGATCGACACGCCCTGCTCGCCGAGCGCCTGCGTCACGGAGGCCAGCACGCCGGGCTGGTCGGCCACGTCCAGGTGCAGGTAGAAGGCGTTTTCGACGTCCTCGACCAGGCGCAGCGCCAGCGGCGGCGCGGGCGGGCGCGCGCCGCCGGTCATCACGCTGACGACGTCGCCCAGCACCGCGCTGGCGGTCTGCCGGCCGCCGGCGCCCGGCCCGGACATCGTGATCTCGGTGATCGGCTCGGATTCCACGGTCACCGCGTTGAACGGCCCGGACACGGAGGAGAGCGGATGCCCGGCATACAGGAACGCGGGATGCACCCGCACCGACAGCCCGCCGTCGCGGCGCTCGGCGGTGCCGATCAGCTTCAGGCCGAGGCCGAGCTCGCGGGCGTACTCGAGATCGTCGGCGTGCAGGTGCTCGATGCCTTCGTAGCGCACGTCGTCGAGGTGCACCGGGGTGCCGAACGCGAGCCGCGCGAGGATCGCCATCTTCGCCGCCGCATCGCGCCCGCTGACGTCGTCGCTCGGGTCCGCCTCCGCGTAGCCGACGCGCTGGGCCTCCGCGAGCGCCTCGGCGTAGCTCGAGCCGGCCGTCATCTCGGTGAGGATGAAGTTGGTGGTGCCGTTGACGATCCCGTGGATGCGCTCGATCGGCGTCGCCGACAGCGACTCCTCGAGCACGCGCACGACCGGCACGACCCCCGCGACGGCGGCCTCGAAGCGCAGCCGCACGCCGTACTCGCGGGCGGTCTCGAACAGCTCCTCGCCGTACTGCGAGAGCAGCTGCTTGTTGGCGCTGACCACGTCCTTGCCGGAGCGCATCGCCGTGAGCAGGTATTCGCGCGCCGGTTCGATCCCGCCCATCACCTCGACGAGCAGGTCGGCGCCGGCGAGGATCTCCTCGAAGTCGCCGCGCGTGCGCGTCAGCACGCCGCTGACCACCGGGCGGCGGCCGTTGAAGCGCTCGATCTCGTCGGCCCGTTCCTCGAGCAGCACCGCGAACGCCGCGCCGACCGTGCCGTGGCCGAGCAGGCCGACCTTGAACGGCACGGCGCTCGCGCCGCCGGGCGCCTCCGGATCGCTAGCGGACATCGCGCGCCGTCAGGTCCTCGTAGCTCTCGCGCCTGACCACCACGCGCGCGTCGCCGTCGCGGCAGAAGACCACCGGCGGGCGCGGCACGCCGTTGTAGTTGCTCGCCATCGCAAAGCCGTACGCGCCGGTGGCGGGCGTCACGATCACGTCGCCCGGCCGCGGGTCCTCCAGGGTCGCCTCGCGCAGGAGCACGTCGCCCGACTCGCAGTGCTTGCCCGCGAGCACGCACTCGGTGGAGCCGCCGAAGCGGTCCGCCACCTGCGCCTCGTAGGTTGCGCCGTAGAGCATCGGGCGCATGTTGTCGGACATGCCCCCGTCGACGGCCACCCAGCGCGAGACGTTCTGCTTGACGCTCTCGACCGTGTACAGCGTCACGCCCGCGTTCGCGCACAGCGCCCTGCCAGGCTCGATCAAGAGGCGCCTGTTCGGCCCCATGCCGTTGGCGTGCGCCGCGGCGAGGAGCGCGCCGACGTACTCCTCGATCGACGGCGGCGAGGGCTGGGACTCTGTGTACTGCACGCCCAGCCCGCCGCCGAGGTTCCACATGGGAAAGTCGCCCAGCCTCGCGAGCTCGCCGGCCTCGCGGCGAAATGGCTCGAGGTCGAGCAGCTGCGAGCCGATGTGCGCGTGCAGTCCCTGCAGCGACAGCCCCGCGACGGCCTGCGCTCGCGCGATCGCCTCCTCCGCGTGGGCCATCGCGAAGCCGAACTTCGAGTCGGCCTGGCCGGTTGAGATCTTCTCGTGGGTATCGCCCCTGACGTCCGGCGTGACGCGCACGAGCACCGGCTGCCCACCGCTTCGGTCGGCGAGCGCTCCCTCGGCCACGAGCGCCGCCAGACGGTCGATCTCGTCGAAGTTGTCGATGACGATCAGGCCCACGCGGTGGCGCAGCGCCATCCGCAGCTCGGCCTCGGACTTGGCGTTTCCATGGACCACGATGCGCTCGGGGGCGAAGCCCGCCGCCAGCGCCACGTGCAGCTCGCCCCCGGAGGCCACGTCGCACCACAGCCCCTCGCTCGCGAACAGCGCCAGCACCGCCGTGCACGGGAACGCCTTGGAGGCGAACACCACGTGGAAGTCCTCGTGGCCGGCGTAGCGGCCGGCCTGCACGAACGCCCGCGCGCGCGCGCGCAGGTCGTCCTCCGCGACCACGTACACGGGCGTGCCGAACTCGCGCGCCAGCTCGATCGTGTCGCATCCGCCGACCTCCAGGCGCCCGTGCTCGTTGAGCCGGCTGCCCATGGGAAAGACCGCGGAGAGGCTGGTTTCGGTGGCCATCGCCGCTGATTATTGCTTGCCTTGCGGGAAAGCCCCCGTCACCGGCGGGTGCGCGAGGCTGTCAGCGGCCCACGGCGCTCGTCGATGGCTCCGAGTCAGGCCGTCGCCGCCCGCAGCCCGGCCACGCCGCCGCGCCGCGCCATCATCGTCAGCCACACCAGGCCGATGGCGAGCAGCGCGAGGCTCTCCACCTGCGGCGCGGTCAGCCCGACGAGCACCTCCTTGTTGCGGCGGATGAACTCGACGAGGAAGCGCTCGAGACCGCTGCCGACGAGGTACAGCGCGAACACGACGCCCGGGCGCACACGATCGCGCAGCTGCCAGAGCAGGTAGGCGAGCAGGCACATGGCGACGGTCTCGTAGATGGGGGTGGGCTGCACGCGCACGCCGGGCGGCGTCGGGACGGTCCCGTGCGGGTAGCCCATCGCCCACGGCAGGCTCGAGCGGATCCCGTAGTCGCCGTCGCCGGAGACCTGGCAGCCGATGCGCCCGATCGCGTAGCCGAGCGCGAGCGCGGTGGCGCACATGTCGAACATCCGCAGTTCCAGCGCGTCGCGCCAGCGCATCCACAGCAGCACGCCGATCGCGCCGCCGATCGCGCCGCCGTACCAGACGAGGCCGGAGCCGGAGAAGATGCTCCCGAGCAGGTTGTGCTTGACCGAGCTGTAGTTCTGGATCACGAAGTAGCCGCGCGCGCCGATCACGCCGCCGAGCAGCGCCGCGAACGTGATCTCGTACGCCCAGTCGACGGGCTTGTCCATCTCGCGCAGCCGCCGCGCGACGACGGCGCCGCAGGCGAGGAAGCCCAGCGCGAACATCACGCCGAACGTCTTGATCGAGATGCCCACGATTTCGATTTCCGGCTTCATGGCATGCGGGCGGCGCGGGGCATCGTTCGCCGCGGAACTTTACGGGAACCGTAGGTCCTTCTGCGAGAATCAAGCGCATGGCCGCGCGTAGATCGAACTTCGGCAAGGACACGGGTTTGCAGGCCCGCATGCTGCTCACGCTGTTCCTGCTGGGACTCGTGTACGTCGTGTTCGTCGGCGTGCTGTTCGCGGCGGGGGCGGCCGCCGGGCTGATCGTGATCGTCGCGCTGGTGCTGCTGCTCGTGCAGCTCTTCGGCTCGGACAAGATCGCGATGGCGACGCTCGGGGTCAAAGAGGTCTCCCCGGCGCAGGAGCCGGAGCTGCACGCGATCGTCGAGCGGCTCTGCGTGCAGGCCAACCTGCCCAAGCCGAAAGTGGGCGTGATCGAGACGCCGATGCCCAACGCCTGCGCGATGGGCAAATCGAAGAAGTCGACCACCGTGTGCGCCACGCGCGGCATCCTCGACCTGCTCTCGCCGGCCGAGCTCGAAGGCGTGATGGCGCACGAGCTCACCCACGTGATCAACCGCGACGTGATGGTGATGACGCTCGCGAGCTTCTTCGCGACGCTCGCGTCGCTGATCGCGCAGTTCGCGCTGTTCTTCGGCGGCGGCTTCGGCGGCGGATACGGGCGCAACCAGAACGAGGAGGAGGAGATCATGGTCGTCCTGCTCGTCTCGGTGCTGGTGTACGCGATCTCCTTCCTGCTGCTGCGCGCCCTCTCCCGCTACCGGGAGTTCGCGGCCGACCGCGGCTCCGCGGTGCTCACCGGACGCCCGAGCGCCCTCGCCTCGGCGCTGCTGAAGATCAGCGGCACGATCGAGCGGATCCCCAGCCAGGATCTCCGCAAGGCCGAAGGGATGAGCGCGTTCTTCATCATCCCCGCCCGCACGAAGCGCTCGCTGATGAACGTCTTCTCCGACCACCCGCCGCTGGAGCAGCGCCTCGCCGCGCTCGAACGGCTGGAGTCACAGCTTCAGAGTGCCGCCTGACCTCGATGGTTGATTCGACCATCTGATGGGCCTGCGCGACATCCTCACCGGCCGCCACACGGTCCAGGGCCCCGCGCCCGACCGGCTGTTCGCGATCTCCACCGCGTACGTCACGCTCCAGGCCGAGCACCAGATCGACCCGGTCGGCACGGCCGCGATCGTCTTTCAGGCGCTGGCGACGAGCGAGTTCGAAACGACGCTGCGCGAAATGGAAGAAGTCGTCACCGCCACCGGCGGGGAGAGCGGCACGAAGGTCTCAAGCCAGGACGACAGCTTCGGCTACCGCTGGATGGTGCTGCGCAACCCCGACGGCGCGCCGAGCGTCGAAGATCTCGCCGTCGGCATCAACGCCGTCTCCAGCTCGATCGAGACCGCCGGCTACGGCGAGCGCCTGCTGTGCGCCGTGTTCGCGTTCGTCGACGCGCAGAAACGGCGGATCTACTTCATCTACAACTACAAGCGCGGCTACTGGTACCCGTTCGTACCGGTCGACGGCAGCTCCAGCGAGCGCTCGACCGAGCGCGAGCTGCAGCTGAAGGCGCAGATGGCCTCCGAACTGCCGATCGAGCCGGAACTGGAGCGGTGGTTCCCCCTCTGGGGAATCCCAATCTGACGGCCGTGGACGCTGCGCATTCCTGCGTCCTCGGCCGCTCGCGTGCGTAGCACGCCACGCGGCCTGCGTCCTTGGACTGCTTGGTCCACGACCGTCAGCGCTCAGTCCGGGATCAGGCCCTCGCCTGTGAACTCGCGGCCGGCCTCCTCGAAGCTGAAGTCGGCGGGCGGGAGGATCACGTCGGAGCCCTCGAGCTCGTCGTCGCCGAGCAGCGTGCCCTGCGCGCGCACGTAGTCGAGCAGCGCGGCGAACGCGTCGGCGAAGCCGTTTTCCTGGCCGCTGTCGACGATCGAAAGCGCCTGGCGGCGCAGCTCCTCCAGGCGCTCGGCGTCGCTGTCCGGGAGCCGGTACTGGCCCTCGCCGGAGATGCGGACGATCATCCCTGACCACCGCCCTCGCTCGGCTGGGCGGGATCGGCGCCGCCGTCGGACGCCGGCGCCTCGCCGGTGTCCGCGGCGCTCGCGGCGAGCTGCGGCGCGGGTGCGCCTTGGCCCAGTTCGCCCTTCATCTTCGCCAGCTCGTCGTCGACGGCCGGCTGGCTGGAGAGCTGCTTGAGCTGGCGGTCGATGTCGTCTTCGCCGCCTCCCAGCTGTGTGATGTCTTCGAAGGTGCCGGCGGCTTCCAGCTCGGAAACCGCGTCGGCGCGCGCTTTCATGTTTTCGGTCTTGTCGACCGCGCGCTGCATCGCGAGGCCCACGTCGGCCATCTGCTCGCCGACGCCAGTGGCCGCCTCGGAGATCCGCACCTGGGCCTCGGCGGCCGAGTACTGGGCCTTGATGACCTCCTTCTTGGTGCGGAACGCTTCGATCTTCGCGCGCAGTTTCTGCTCGGAGTCGGTCAGCTTCTGCTGCTGTTCTTCGAGTTCGGTGACCTGCGTGTCGAGCCCCTGCAGCTCCGTCTGGGCGACGTTCTTGCGTTCGAGCGCCGTGCGGGCCAGGTCCTCCTTGCCGGCCGCGAGCGCCTGACGGGCCTGGGTGTCGAGCTTGACGACGCTCTGCTGCAGCGTGCTCTCCTGCATCTGCAGGCGCTTCTTGGCCGTCACCACGTCGGCGATGCCCTTCTTGACGTTCTGGAGCTGTTCGACCTGCTTCTGGTAGCTGTAGTCGAGGGTCTCGGCCGGGTCTTCCGCCCGATCCAGCAGCTTGGAGACCTTCGCCTTCACAACGGTAGACATGCGCCCGGTCAACCCGGCCATCTGATCCTCCTATTGCAGTTCTGAGAGGCGACCGACCTGAGCTCGGCCAACACCACCAGCGTAGCCGACTGAGGCGTGCTCAGAGACCGACTGGGTGGCGAACCACGAATCCAGCGTTGGTCTGGCGCAACGGGCGCCAGCGGGGACCCTCGAGGTTCGCGGGGTCTTCCGCGGGACTGGTGTCCAGACGCAGCCCGGCGACGGTCATGTAGGCGTGGCCGCCGTTGGCGAAGATCGTCACCCAGCGTCCGACCCCGCGCGACCCCCAGACCTCGAATTCGCCGGAGTCCTCGGGCGCGGCGAGCAGGTCGGCGCCGTGCAGCGCGAAGGACACCGTGCCGGAGCAGTCGTAGCCGGGCGAGATGAACGAGGCGTGGCCGCCACCGTAGATGTACGGCAGCCCGATCACCTCGTTGCCCGCCCAGATGATCTCCTGGATGACCGCGGGGGCGCCCATCGGGGCGGCGGCGAGGCCGTCGACGAAGCGCGCGGTGGTGCCGGGGACCAGCAGCTCGGGACGCACGGTCGGGCCCGTCGCGGAGGTCATGCCGTCGCCGGTCGTGAGTTCGGTGGGGATGCTCGTCGCGAGTGCGGTCGGTTCGGTGGAGGTCGCGGCGATGCCGCCGGTGCTGCTGGCGGCGGTGCCGACCGTGCTCGTTTTCGAGGGCGGCTGGTAGGCGACGACTTCGCCGGTGGCGGTCTTCTCGTAGACCGGGCCCTTGTATGTGACGTTCGACGTCTTCGCGGTTATCGGCGCGTGGGGCGTCGGGGCGGTTTTCGCGGTGGGAGTCGTCGTGGTCGTCGAGGGCGTGACCGCCACGGCGCCGCCCGGCCCGTTGGCCAGCGCCTCGGAGGCACCGGCTCCAGCTATCGCGATACTGCAAATAACCGCGCTGCAGGTACGCATCCACATAACGACAACCTCTTTCGTCGGCCTGCGGGGTTAGCTGACGGGCTAGCGCTGAAAGAGCCTGCGCTTCTCACGGTTACCGTGGGATTCGCCCCAACAACTTGGGTCCCCCGTTCCTTGACACCTGGTCAAGGACTCGGCATTCGGGCGGGTACGCTAACAGAGTGCAAGGACGCTTGCAGCGGTTGCACAGCTTTTCGCAGGTTTTCCCGCAAATGCCGCGCTTTTTGCCGGATCGCTAGTGTGCCGGGCCATGCGCCCCGCGCGAGGACCGCTTCTTGCCGTGCTGGCGCTCGCCGCCGCGGGTCTGGCCGGCTGCGGCAAGGGCGGACCCGAACAGGTCAGCGGCTCCGCCCAGGCCCGCAAGCTCGCGCCGGTCACCGTCCAGGGGGCGGTCAGCGTGGCGACGCGCAACACCACGCGCCTGGGCGGAGCGGACGTCGCGTCGGACGCGGCGGCGGTCGCCCGCGCGGTGTACCCGGGTCTCACGGCGGCGACGCGTCCGCTGGCGGTGGTGCTGGTCGACGAGCACGACTGGCTGCCGGCGCTCGCGGCGTCGGTCCTCGCGAGCGCGCCGACCGGGGCGCCGATCCTGTTCAGCGAAGGCGAAACGCTGCCGGCGGTCAGCCGCCAGACGCTCGAAGCGATGCATCCGCTGGGAGCGCCGAGCATCGGCGGCGCGCAGGTGATCAGCATCGGCACCTCCGCGCCGGTGCCGGCGGGGTACGTGACGCGGACGGTGCGCGTGGGCGTGCCGACGGTCACCGCCGCCGGCATCGAGCAGCTCGCCGTCACGCTCGACGGCGGCGCCGCGCCGCACGACGTGATCGTGCTCGCCGCGTCCGCCGCACCGGCGCTGGCGATGCCGGCGGCGGGCCTGGCCGCCGAGAGCGGCGCCCCGATCCTGCTGGTGACGCCCTCGCGGGTGCCGGCGCCGACGGGCACCGTGCTCGCGGGCCTGCACCGGCCGACGATCTACGTGATCGACGCGGCGGCGATCGGTCACCACACGATGGACGAGCTGCGCCATTTCGGCACGGTCAAGTCGATCGCCGCGGGCGCCGCCGCGGCATCCGGCGAAGAAGCGGAGGCAGGCGCGATCGAAGTCGCGCGCTTCATCGACGGCACGTTCGGCTGGGGGGTCAAAGAACCGGGCCACGGCCTGGTGTTCGCGAACGCGACGCGGCCGCTGGACGCGCCGGCGTCGGCGCTGCTGTCGGCGACCGGCGACTATGGGCCGCTGCTGCTGCTGGCGAACGCCACGCAGGTGCCGCCCGCGCTGGCCAGCTACCTGGCGGACATCCAGCCCGCGTACAGCACCCCGCAGTTCCCGCCGGTGCGGGGCGCCTACAATCACGGCTGGCTGATCGGCGGCGAAGGAGCGATCTCGGCGGTCATCCAGGCCGAAATCGACTCCATGCTGGAGATCCGCCCGCAGGCGCACACATCGGAAGAACCGTCGGTCTCGCAGGTCGAATAGGAGAAGAGCTTGAGTCAAGCCGAGGATCCCCGCCTGAGCCGCAAGGCGAGCGCCCACGAGGTGACCGTCGAGGACGTGCGCCAGCTGATGGGCGCGTCGACCCCGCACTTCGCGCTGCAGCTGCGCAACCGCATTGCCAGGCTGATCGCCGGTCTGCCCCCCGATCATCCGGCGCGCGTGGAAGGCGAGCGCGAGATCGCGCGCCTGGAGCGGCTGGGCTACGACGGGGAGAACCGCGGCGAGGGCGCCGCGGAGGGCGAGCGCCCGCTGCCGTCGCTGAGCCTCTAGCGCCGGTTCCCAACGCAGGCCGGCTAGCGCAGGCCGGCGAACGTCCGCTCGCGGCGGGCGTCGACGTAGCGGGCGCGCAGCAGCTTGAAGCAGACGACGACGATCGCGACGTCGATCGGCAGCAGCACGAGGCTCAGCCAGGTGGGCGCGCGGTTGGCGAGCGCGAGCACGATCAGCACGACCGCCGAGTGGAACACGATCGCGGGCAGCGCCGAGAGCATCAGCGTGTGCGAGCGAAACCCGCTGAGGTGCTCGCGCAGGGTGACCTCGATCGTGCCGATCGCGACCGCGCCGATCGAGGCTCCGAGCAGCGCGCCGTCCTTTTCGGGGCCCCTGAGGAACCCGACGACCGCGCCGATCCCGCCGATCAGGATCAGCAGCTCCGACAGCGGCAGCGGATGCCACGGGGCCTGCGGGCGCTCGCCCTGCGCCTTCAGGTCGCCGAGGGCGCGTGCGGCGCGCTCGGAGGGACGCGCGACGGGTGCGGCGCGCTGGGCGGGCTCCCGCGCGCTCTGCGGGCTCGGCCGGCGCTTGCGCGAGCGTCCGCGCCGCCCGGTGTTGCGCTTCGCCACGGGGTCGGTTAGAAGCCAGGCCGGAGCTCGGAGCGGTGCATCGCCGTCGATCGTAGCGCCTATGCTGCGTTGCGTGTCCACGTCCGCCTCCCCCGCCCCGCCGTCGGCGCCGGGCATCCCGGACAGCAAGCTGCCGGGTCCGTATCCGGTCGGCGAGTACGCGGCTGCGCTGCGCTCGAAGCTGCGCTCGTTCGCGCGCGTGCAGCTGATGGGAGAGCTCGTCAACCTGCGCCCGTCGCGCGCGCGGGTGTACTTCGAGCTGCGCGACGGCGAGGGCGCGATTGCGTGCGCGGCGTGGCGCGGGGACTGGGATGCGATGGTCGCCCGCGCGGGTGTTCCGGAGGAGGGGATGCAGGTGGTGGTGGCGGGCGGTTGCGACTACTACCCCGGGAGCGCGACCTCGTCCCCCGGCTTCTCCTTCTCGGTGCTCGACCTGCGCCTGGCCGGCGACGGAGACCTGTTGGCGCGGATCGAGCGGCTGCGCAAGCAGCTCGACGCCGAGGGGCTGCTGGACACCCAGAAGCTCCTGGAGAGGCCGATGCTGCCGCGCACGATCGGCGTGGTGACCGGCGAGGGCGGCAAGGCCCGCGACGACGTGCTGGCGGCGCTCGCCCGCCGCGGCTGGGCGGGACGCCTGGTGTGGGGCTTCGCGCCGGTGCAGGATCGCCACGCGGCGCCCGCGATCGTGCGCGCGCTGGGCGAGCTGGTGGCGGTGGGCGGCGTCGAGGTGGCGATCGTCGCGCGCGGCGGCGGCTCGCTGGCGGACCTGCTGTGCTTCTGCGACGAGACGCTGTGCCGCACGGTGGCGCTGCTGGGCGTGCCGGTGATCGCGTCGGTCGGCCATCACACCGACCGCACGCTGCTCGACGACGTCGCGGCGGTCAGCTGCTCGACCCCGACCCACGCGGCGGAGGCGGCGGTCGGCGTGGACTGCAAGCGCGCCCGCGCCGAGCAGGCGGCGGCGGCGGCGCGCCTGCGCGACCACGGCCGGCGCGCGGTGCTGACGCGCGCACGTCTGCTGGCGACGCTGTCGCGCGCCCCGGCCGCGCACCTCGACCGCCAGCGCGCGCGCCTGCACCAGCAGCTGCGCGAGATCCGCGCGGGCTCGCGCCGGCGCGCGGAGTCAGAGCGGCGCCTGACGGAGCGCCGCGCGGTGGTGCTCGAGCGCAGGGTGGCGTCGTTCCTGCTGGACTGCCGCGAGCGCCGTCCGCGGGAGCTGGCGCAGCTGGAGATGGCGCTGGCTGGCCACGATCCGCAGCGCACGCTCGAGCGCGGCTACGTGCTCGCGCAGTCCGCGAGCGGCGAGCCGATCGTGACCGCGGCGGACGCGCGCGAGGCGGCCGAGCTGCGGCTGCGCTTCGCCGACGGATCGCTGCCGGCGAGGATCGTCGAGCAATGAGCGAGCCGCCCCTCCAGAACCGGCCCGGCGACCAGGACGCGCCCACGCGCGAGGCCGGGACCGGGGCGTCGGCCGCTCAGCCGCAGACGTATGAGGCGGCGGCCGCGCGCGTGGAGGAGATCATCCGCCGGCTGGACTCGGGCGAGGCGAGCCTGGACGAGACGCTGGCGCTCGTGAGCGAGGGCAAGACGCTGATCGAGCTGTGCGCGAGCCAGCTGGCGGCGGTGGGCGACGCGCTGGAGGAGCTGCGCCTGGACGATCTCGTCGGGCGGCTGGAACGCGAGGCCGGCGCTTGAGCACGTGGGAGACGCTTGCGGGCCTGGAGGTGGCGATCGAGGACTACGCGCTCGAGCCGCTACAGGCGACGGTGTCGAGCGAGTTCGAGCGCAAGAGCACGGTGATCCGGCTGCGCGGCGCCGGCGAGGAGGGGCTGGGCGAGGACGTCACCTACGACGCGGTCGACCACGAGATCCTGCAGGCGGCCGGCCCGACGCTGCCGCTGGCCGGGAGCTTCACGCTGGCGTCCTTCTGCGCGCGCGTTGCCGAGCTGCAGCTGTTTGCCGAGCCGCCGCAGCGCGAGGTCTCTGTTCTGTACCGCACGTGGGCGTATGAGTCGGCGGCGCTCGACCTGGCGCTGCGCCAGGCGGGCACGACGCTGCACGCGGCGCTCGGGCGCGAGCCGCGGCCGGTGCGCTTCGTCGTCTCGCTGCGCCTCGGCGAGCCGCCGACGCTCGAGCCCCTGCGCCGGCGCCTGGAGCTGTATCCGGGGCTGCGCTTCAAGCTCGACCCGACGAGCTCGTGGGACGAGCGGCTGATCGCCGGGCTGGTGGCGACGGGCGCGGTCGACTCGGTCGACTTCAAGGGCCTCTACCACGGCTCGATCGTCGACCAGCCCGCCGACCCGGTGCTGTACCGCCGCGTCGTCGAGGCGTTTCCCGAGGCGTGGATCGAGGACCCGGCGCTGACGCCTGAGACCGACGCCGTGCTCGCCCCGTATCGCGGCCGTTTCTCCTGGGATGCGCCGATCCACGCGATCGCGGACATCGAGGCGCTGCCGTATCCGCCGCGGATGGTCAACATCAAGCCCTCGCGCCTGGGCGGGCTGCGCAGCCTGCTCGACACCTACGACTACTGCGCCGAGCGCGGCATCGGCAACTACGGCGGCGGTCAGTTCGAGTTGGGCGTCGGACGCGGTCAGAACCAGTATCTGGCCTCGCTGTTTCATCCTGACGGTCCCAACGACGTGGCGCCGAGCGGCTTCAACCTGCCGGACCCGACCGCCGATCTGCCGGCCAGCCCGCTCGCCCCCGCCCCCAGCGCCGCCGGCTTTCGCTGGGGATGAGAAACCTGCCATACACCCGCGCGGGCGCAACTTCCGTGCCAGTATGCGGTTTGCGCCCCCATAACCGATAACGTCGGGGGCCGCCGGCCGGGCTCTGGTCTACGCCCCACCGGCCGGAGGGTGATTCCGCTCGAAGGAGTTGTTCCAGTCTTGGCGAGCACAGGCGCCCACAAGCGATCGCGAAGTGCCCCGTACGGGGTTAGGCTCGTTGCCGCCGCAGCCATCGCGCTGCTGGTATGCCTGCTCGGCGCGCGCCCGCTCCCGGCAGGCGCGGCCGACGCGGGCGGGACGCAGGCCGCCACGGGCAACTCGACGGCCTCGAGCGGCGGCTCCTCGCCGGCCAAGAGCGGCGGCTCCTCCCCCGCCAGGGCCAAGACGCCGTCGGCGCACGTGACGAGCGTGCGCATCGAGAGCGTCAGCTGCGTACCGGCAGCGCACTGCAGCGGCAACCCCCACCAGGTCTCCGCGCGCGGGACGCTGCTGTTCGAGGGCGTCGGCCTGACGCCGGGCATGGTCGTCGCGTTCCCCAAATCCCCGGGCGCGACCATCAGTCGCGTCGCGCCGGCCGCGCAGCCGGCGGCGCACCTGCGCTACGCGATCCCCGGCAAACCGAGCGCCGGCCTGCTCGTGACCGTCCCCAAGAACGCCCACTCGGGGCACATCATGATCCTGCTCGGCGGCGGGCGCTACACGAGCTCATACGGGCCGATCTACGTCTATGAGCACGCCCTGCACCCGCCGCCGCCGCCTCCAGACCCGCCCCCCGTGAGCGCGGCCGCCGTCCCCGGCACCGGGTTCGAAGGCCAGGGCATGTGGATCTGGTACCTGAGCAAGTCCGACGGCGGCAGCGTCGCGGCGATCGCCGCGCAGGCCCATGCGGCGGGCGTGAGCACGCTGTTCATCAAGAGCTCCGACGGCTCCACCAACTACTGGAGCCAGTTCTCGGCGCAGCTGGTCGCGGAACTGCACGCCAACGGCCTGAAAGCGTGCGCGTGGCAGTACGTGTACGGAACCGAACCCATCGGCGAGGCGGCGCTCGGCGCGGAGGCGGTGGCCGACGGGGCGGACTGCCTGGTGATCGACGCGGAGGGCGAATACGAAGGCCACTACGCCGCCGCGCAGACCTACATCGACGACCTGCGCGCGAAGATCGGCCCCAACTACCCGCTCGGGCTGGCCTCGTTCCCGTACGTGTTCGACCACCCCTCCTTCCCCTACTCGGTGTTCCTCGGCCCGGGCGGCGCGCAGTACAACGCGCCGCAGATGTACTGGAAGGACATCGGCCAGTCGGTCGACACCGTCTACGCGAACACGTTCATCGCCAACCGCACCTACGGTCGCCCGATCTTCCCGCTCGGCCAGACCTACGGCGGCGTCTCCGCCGAAGAACTGCTGCGCTTCCGCGAGGAGGCCGTCGACTACGGCTCCCCGGGCGTGTCCTTCTGGGACTGGCAGGAAAGCGCCGCGGTCGACTGGAACACGCTGGCGGCGCCGCTGGCGCCGCTGACGAGCGTCACGCCGAACAGCGAATACCCGGAACTGAAGAGCGGCGCCAGGGGCGATGAGGTGCTGTGGATGCAGGAGCACCTCGCCACCGCGATCCCCACGCAGGAAACCACCGGCGTGTTCGGCTCAGAGACGCTCGCCAACGTCGAGGCGTTCCAGACGGCGCACGCGATCGCGCCCACGGGGGTCGTCGAAGCGGCGACGTGGGCGGCGCTGCTGGCCCTGCCCCCCGTCGCGGTGGACTGGACGGGGAGCGGGCCGAGCGACTGAGCGAGGCACGGTTCCGTTAGTGCCGGAGAGCGGTTTGACGCTCGGGCCAGGGCAGGGACCCCGATTTGATCTGAACGCCGCCAGCTCCGATACTTGAGGCATGAGGGGCACGCGACAGCTGCGACGAAACGGGGCGCCCCCGGAGCGGATCGTCCTCGCCGGGTTCTCGATCGGTGGCTCTGTAGGGGCAGTGGGGACTTTCGCATGGCTGACTGGTCTCGGGCCGGCTGTTCGCCCTCTACTCGCTACCGGCAGCTGCATCGTCTGCGGGGCCATGTTCACGGCGCTGTTCCTCGAGCGGCGGGAGACGCGTGCGGGGAAGAGGTCGAGCAGCGGATGATGCGCAACTTCAAGCGTTTTTCATGGAGGGGAAAAGCCTATGTCGCAGCCCAGCTCGCCGGGCCGCTCGGTATCACGTTGGGGGCGGTGGGTGCGCTGGGACACGATCACACTCTGCTGATCGTGGGGATCGTGCTCGCCGGAGTCTTCTTCCTTGACTCGGCGGTGCTGTTCCCGATCCTTCGCGCTCGTCACGGCCTGGGAGGGCGGCGAAAACAGCCGCCTAAGTCAGGACAAAGGACACGCTGATGCCCAATGGCCCCTCAAGAGGCCATTAAGACCATTGAAAAATCTGCTGCAAATCAGTTATGATCTGCAAATGCAATCAGACAGCGAACCCGCTGACGTCGGCGGAAGCACCCAACACGCGACGGAGCCCCCCGATAACGGTGTCCCGGAGCGCACCGGATATTTGCGTTCGTCCATCGGTTTTCCGTACACGGGGCTTAAAGACGCCGAACGGGTCGCCCGCGCGCTCCATGAGTCATGGGGGGGCTCAGCAAGCCCGGACCAGCTAGCCGCCAGCCTCAACGCAAGTCCCAGGAGCGGCGCATTCCGCACGAAGGTCGCGACGGCAAGGACGTTTCGAGTGATTGCAATCTCACGAGGAAACATCGCCCTCACCGACCTCGGACGCAAACTCGTCGACCCGCAGACTCGCGCTACGGCACGCGTTGAAGCGTTCTTGATCGTGCCCCTATTCTCGGCGCTCGTCGACGAGTATCGCGGCAACATGTTGCCGCCGGATGAAGGTCTAGAGCAGAAGATCCATGATCTCGGCGTCAGCATCAAGCAGACAGCCAGAGCCCGTCAGGCCTTCCAGCGATCGGCCGAGATTGCTGGCTTCTTCAAGATGGGGAAAGACCGACTTGTGCAGCCGGCGAATCTGCCGGGTAGCGATGACCTACCGGCACCGCCCCAGGATCCCAAAGAGCGGCCAGGGTCGTCGGCTTCGAGCGACGCCCTTCCCGCGCCGCTGTCCGAGCTTTGGCTAACGCTGCTCCGTGACGGCCGCTCGTGGTCACCAGAGAAGATCCAGGAGTTTGTAGAAGCAGCGCGCACGCTTCACGATCTGCTCACTAAGGGGAACTGAGACTTCTTGCGCCCCGAGCGGACAAATGCTGCATGCTGGGCTGACTTTCGGCACTCCTCGTCCGTCATCGTCCCGGCTCGGGACTACCCGTCTCTGAGCCAGCCTTGCCGGCATGGTGCGAGCGCTATGGGATCCTTGGTAGCTGGTTCGGGCCGCCGGAACAATGGCGTGCGCACTCGAGCATCACACGGGCGTAGCCGAGCGAGCCCTGTTTCCGCATGACCGCCCGCCCATCACCGCCGCCGAAGCGCCCGATCCACCAAGACAAGGATCTGGACAAGCTCGTCAAGAAAGCATGGGCAGCCAAATGGCGCTGTGTGCGGAAAAAAAACAACTACATCTACTGCTATCCACCGAGCGGCGAGGGTCCGGTAGTCGTCAAGAGCACGCCCAGCAGCAGCCGATACCCAAAAAACCTAGAAAAGCTGTTCGAGAGAGCTGGCCTTGAGCTCTAGGCCGGTATAAGTTCGCGGCGATCCCCGGAGCGTGTCGCCGTGTCAGTGTTGAATGCGGACGGAACCACAGACTCAATGGCCGCGACGACAACCGCGACGCGCTGATGCACCTCTGCGGTCGTCGCGTTCTCGACGGTGAAAAGAAGCTCCACCGTCAGGGGATCGAAGATACAGCGCACAGCGGCACCAGGGGCGGCCTCGCCCGCGCGCTCGTCAACCGCCTCCTGAATCACCGCTGCCCAATCCTCCAACTCCTCGCGGCTGCAGCCGCCGAAGCCCAAGCGCAGCACTACGCACGTCTCGTTTGGGGTGGGCGCCATCGCCTCGCTATCGGATCGGGAAGCCGCCGCCATGAGTTCTGTTCTCGCTCGCAAACGCCGTTCCTGCGCGCTCGTAGTTGGTCTTTGGACGGAAGCAACGCGTACGAACAAGCCACTCCCGCTGAGTCTCGGTCGCTGTAATTATAACCTAGATTACCACTTGTGCTAATTGCTACAAATCTAGGTGTCGATTTCCCCTCAAGTTGAAAGGGCGGCCATCTGCACGAACCGCCGCTTCCGAATCACCCACCACTGCCCAAAGATCCCGGCGCCGGCACCGACCATCCCGCCGCCAACCGTGTGCCACGCCGCACCGGAGGCGGCGAGGTCGAGAGCAAGCCCGACGAAGACGAGCAACGCCACGATCAGCAGCCGCTTGGTTGTCTCTCTCGATGACATCGGGCCTCGCCGCATGGCCTGAGTGTAAGCCGGCGAGAACCCCGATTCAACGCTCGGGGCCGGCGCAGAGGCCGGCCCCGACGGCAAGTCGAACCCGCCGACTCAGACGCGCTGGATCAGCGTCCCGGTGCCCAACCCCCCGCCACAGCACATCGTCACGAACCCGATCTCCTTGTCGGAGCGCTCGAGCTCGTGCAGCAGCGTGGTGATGAGCCGCGCGCCGGTGGAGCCGAGCGGGTGCCCGAGCGCCATGGCGCCGCCGTTGACGTTGACGCGGTCCATGTCGGGCGAGAGCTCGCGACGCCAGGCGGCGACGACGGGCGCGAACGCCTCGTTGATCTCGAACAGGTCGATGTCGTCGATGCTCATGCCATTGCGCGAGAGGATCTTGCGCGTGGCGGGGATGGGGCCCTCGAGCATTTTGACGGGGTCGCAGCCGACGGTCGTCTGGTCGACGATCCGCGCCCGCGGCTCCAGGCCGAGCTCCTTGGCCTTGTCGGCGGACATGAGCAGCACGGCGGCGGCGCCGTCGGAGATCTGCGAGGCGTTGCCGGCGGTGATCTTGCCGTCGGGCTTGAACGCGGGCTTCAGCTGCGAGAGCGCCTCGAGGCTCGTTTCCGGGCGGATGCCCTGGTCGGTGACGTAGGTGTCGCCACCGACGGCCACGGGCACGATCTCGCGCTCGAAGCGACCCTCCTCGGTGGCCTGGTGGGCGAGGCGGTGCGAGCGCACGGCGAGCTCGTCGAGCTCTGAGCGGGAGATCTCCCACTGGTCGGCGATCATCTCCGCGCCGAGGCCCTGGCCGACGATGTTGTGCTTGGCCAGCAGCTCGGGCGGGAAGGCGACGCCGAACTCCTGCTGCGTCTGGGCGACGGCGGCGAACGGCAGATGGCCCATGTGCTCGACGCCGGAGCCGATCATGGCGTCGTGCACGCCGGCGGCGATGAGGCCGGCGGCGAAGTTGACGGCCTGCTGGGCGGAGCCGCACTGGCGGTCGACGGTCGTGCCGGGCGTCTCGATCGGCAGGCCCTCCTGCAGCCACGCGTTGCGCGCGACGTTGAGGCCCTGCTCGCCGAACTGGGAGACGCAGCCGGCGATCACGTCCTCGACCTGCGCGGCGTCGATGCCGGCGCGCTTGATCACCTCGGAGTAGCAGGTCCCGAGCAGCTCGTTCGGGTGCGTGTCCTTGTAGTAGCCCTTCTCCCGGTGCCCGCGGCCGATCGGCGTGCGAACGGCCTCGACGATGACGACTTCGCGGCCCTCTGGTTGCCTCATGTCTGGAGTCCTCCTACGGAGTGTTGCGCGGCTGGTTATGAAGATGCTTGGAAGCCCGCTCATCCCAGCCGGCGACGGCGCGCTCCGGTCCTGGACGCCCCACCCACCAGCCATCCACCCGCCCACAGACGCGGGCCTGAATAAGATGCCGGACCCTGCATGGGTATTTTACCGCGTCGATCGATTGACTGGTCAGTCAGCCAGGATGCGCGAACTTCGCGAGAACACAAAGGAGAACCGTGAGCAAACGCCTGGCGATCGCCGGTAGCGGAGCCATCGCCTGTGGCCTGGCGGCCACAGCGGCCCACCATGGACCGGTGCTGCTGCTGGCCCGCTCGGAGACGTCGGCCGATCGCGCCCGCGCGACGGTCGAGAAGACCCTCAGCCGCCTGCAGGCGGAGGTCGACCCGGAGCACGTGGAAATCGTGACCGACTCGGCCGCCCTGGCGGAGGCGACGTTCGTGGTGGAGGCGGTGATCGAGGATCACGACGCGAAGGCGGCGCTGCTGACGGAGCTGAACGGGATCCTGGACGCCGACGCGATCCTCGCGAGCACGACCTCGTCGCTGTCGATCGAGCGCTTGGCGCGGGAGAGCGGCCGGCCGCGGAGCTTCGTCGGCCTGCACGTGTTCAACCCGGTGACGAAGATGCAGCTGGTCGAGCTGATCTTCCCGAGCGAGGCGAGCGCGGAGACGCGCAGGCGCGCGTTGGAGCTGTGCGAGAAATTCGAGAAGACGCCGGTGGAAGTTCCGGACGTGCCGGGCTTCGTCGTCAACCGGCTGCTGTTCCCTTATCTGTTCAGCGCGGTGCGCCTGGTGGAAGAGACTGGCATGGACCCGGCGGACGTGGACACGTGCATGCGCCTCGGCGCGGGGTACCCGATGGGGCCGCTGGCGCTGCTGGACCTGGTTGGCCTGGATGTCTCCAAGGCGATCGGCGAGACGATCGGCGAGCCGGTGCCGGCGCGCGTGGAGGAGCTGGTCGCGGAAGGGGCGCTCGGACGCAAGAGTGGGCGCGGAATCCACGCCTATTGAGCGCCCGCGCACAGGCCGCTCGGAACCGACCGCCGCGACGAGCGCTGTTCGCGAAACATTTATCCGCCCTCAGGCGACTTTTAGCTGTCGTTCATCAACCTGGCGATACTGGTTCATGCGACACCAAGTCGCATCGCACACCCGCCTCCTCCCAGTGCGCACGATCCGGTCCGCTCCCCCCGCGGGCCGGACGTGTTTAACGACCTGAATTGAGGATCGGGGTCGGTTTGTGGCGGGCGTCGCGGGCGGCGGATCGCGCCGCTCAGTCGTCGGACTCGCGCTCGCGGCCCTCGCGCGGCGGCACGCGCCGGCGCTCGCGGATGCGCACCGCCTCGATGCGGTTGTCGCGCACAGACTCCACGCGAATCGAATAGCCGTTGGCGGCGACGGTGTCCCCGCGCTTGGGCAGGCGCCCGAGCTCGGCGAACACGAGCCCGCCGATCGAGTTGTACGCGTCGCTGTCGACGGGCAGGTGCAGGCCGTAGTCGGCGAGGTCGGTGACGGCGACGTGCCCGCGCACGAACCAGTCGCCGTCGGCGAGGCGGCGGATCTCCCCGGCCGTCGGATCGGTCTCGTCGGCGATCTCGCCGACGACCTCCTCGATGATGTCCTCGACGGTGACGACGCCGACGACGCGCCCGTACTCGTCGACGACGACCGCCATCGAGGTGCGCTGGCGCTGCAGGTCGGCGAGCAGGTCGTCCAGCGGCTTGGTCTCGGGCACGATCAGCGCGTCGTGGACGACGGGCTCGAGCGGCGTGTGCGGCCCTTCCGCCATCAGCCTGCCGACGAGCTCTGAGACGTGCACGAGCCCGCGCACGCGGTCGCGGTCTTCCTCTTCGGTGACGAGCAGGCGCGAGTGGCCGCTGGAGACGCACAGCTTGAGCGCCGTCTCGACGTCCTGGGAGACGTCGACGGTGACGACGGCGGGCGCCGGCGTCATCACCTGGCGCGCCTCCTGCTCGTGCAGGTGGAAGACGCCGGTGAGCATTCCCGCCTCGCCCTGGTCGATCTGGCCGCCGGCCTGGGACTCGGCGATCAGGAGCTTGAGCTCGTCGGAGGAGCCGCCGCGGCGCTCGACGCTCATGTCGACGCCGAGCAGGCGCAGGATCCGGTCGGCGACGGCGGTCAGCGAGAGGATGAACGGGCGAAAGACGACGCTGAACATCCGCAGGGGCGTGGCGACGCGCCGTGCGACGGCCTCGGCGCGATCGATGGCGTAGAACTTCGGCACCATCTCGCCGGCGATCAGCTGCGCTGAGGCGATGATCGCGAAGGCGACGATCACGGCGATCGCGACGGCGGCGCTGTGGCCGAGCGTGTTTCCGAGCCAGCCTTTGAGGATCGACGCGAGCGCGGGCTCGCCGAGCGCTCCGACGCCGATCGAGGTCATCGTGACGCCGATCTGCACCGCGGAGATGTACTCGTTGACGTTCGCCAGCTGCGTGAGCGCGAGCGCGGCGCCCTTGGCGCCCTCTTCGCGCATGACTTCCAGCCGCGCGCGGCGCGATCGCACGAGCGCGTACTCGGCGATCACGAAGAACGCGTTGACGGCGATCAGCACCGCCGTCAGGATCAGCTTGAGGCCGTTCACGCGCGGCCGGCGGTCCCCGACACGCGCTCGGGCGGTTTCACGCGGCCCCAACGAAGTCGACCACGGCGCGGGTGGCCGGTCGGGGCGATGCTACTTCGGGGAAGTTCTTCGTCGTCGGTCATCGCGCTGTTCGACGACTCAACGGTAGCAAGGGCGCCGGGCGACAGCTACGCAAGGCGGTCGATCTGCGCGGCGAGCTGGAAGTCGGCGTCGGTGAGACCGCCGACGGAGTGCGTGGAAAGCGTCAGGCGAACCTTGTTCCAGCCGTGCAGGAGGATGTCGGGGTGGTGGTCGGCGACCTCGGCCGCCTCGGCGACGCGGTTGACGAACGCGATCGCTTCGGCGAAGTTGGCGAACGCGAGGTCGCGCACGATCGCGCGCTCCTCGTCGAGGAGCCAGAGGGGGACGCCGCGCAGCCGGTGCTCGACCTCGGAGTCGCTGAGCGGGCTCATCGGCTGCGAGCATAGACGCCGACGAGGATCCCCGCGATGCGCCGCGCCGGCGCTCGCGGCCCGTACAGTCACTGGATGCGGATCGTGAGCCTCGTCCCCCACGCCACCGAGCTGCTGTTCGCACTGGGAGCCGGCCCGGACGTGGTCGGGGTGACGCACGAGTGCGACTTTCCGCTGGCCGCGCAGGAGCGCCGGCAGGTGACGCGCGACGTGCTGGCGGGCGGCCTGAGCGCGGCGGAGATCGACGCGGCGGTGCGCGAGCGCACGCTGGCGGGCGAGGCGATCTACGAGCTCGACCGCGACGCGCTGGCGGCGCTGGAGCCGGAGCTGATCGTCACGCAGGCGCTGTGCCCGGTGTGCGCCGTCTCCTACGAGGAGGTGGCGGAGGTCGCGAAGACGCTGCCGTCGTGCCCGCGCGTGATCGCGCTCGACCCGAAGACGCTGGGCGAGACGCTCGGCGACGTGCGCACGCTGGCGCACGCGACCGGCCGGCGCGAGCGGGGCGAGGCGCTCGTCGCCGACGTTGCCGCGCGCATCGAGCGCGTCGCGCTTGCCACGCGCGGGCAACGCCGCCCACGCGTGGCGGCGCTGGAGTGGCTCGATCCGGTGTACGTCGCGGGCCACTGGACGCCTGAGCTGATCGAGCTGGCGGGCGGCGAGGACGTGCTCGGCGTGGCGGGCGGACCGTCGCGGACGGTCTCGTGGGAGCAGGTCGCGGCGGCGCGGCCGGAGGTCGTGGTGGCGATGCCGTGCGGCTGTGACGAGCGCCGCGCGCACGAGGAGGCGGCGAGGTATGCGCGCGAGCTCGCCGGCGTGGGCGCCCAGCGTATCGTCGCGGTCGACGCGTCGGCGTACTTCTCACGGCCGGGGCCGCGGCTCATCGAGGGACTGGAGCTGCTGGCGCACATGCTGCACCCGGAGCAGGTCGCAGAGGCGCCGGCGCGAGCGCTCAGGGCGCTTCCTGCGTGATCGGCGCGGCGAGCGCTTCGGATTCGCTTGACTTGGCGATGGCGATCGAGCCGGCGACGGCCGCGACGGCGATCACGCCACAGCCGGCGAGCGCCAGCGCGGGCGCGCGCACGCGATCACCGAGGCGGATCACCAGCGCGGCGATCGCGCCGCCGATCAGCCCGCCGACGTGCCCGCCCCAGGAGATGCCGGGGAGCGTGAAGCTGATCACGAGGTTGATCAGGATCAGGCCGCCGATGCCGCCCAGCCTGCCCTGCATGAGCGGCAGCTGCCGGGCGCGTAGCTCGACGGCGAACGCGCCCATGATCCCGAACACCGCGCCGGAGGCGCCGACGGTCGGGGAGTGCGGCGTGACGAGCAACGCGCCGAAGGAGCCGGTCAGCAGCGAGACGCCGTAGATCGTGCCGAACTTGACGCGACCGAGCACCGGCTCCAACTGCATGCCGAGGATGTACAGGACGTACATGTTGAAGCCGATGTGGATGAGGTTCTCGTGCAGGAAGCCGCTGGTGACGATCCGCCACCACTGCCCGTGGGCCACGCCCAGGTGCGCCAACCCCGGGATGCTGCCGAACAGGGCGCCTTCTTCGTAGACCTTGTTGGTGGGCCCGCCGCTGAAGGAGATGTTGCCCTCGGCGATGAAGGCGATGACGTTGATGACGATCAGCGCGTAGGTGACCTGCGGGATCGAGGCCATGTCGCGCATGCGCACGACCTTCGTGCGCTGGCTGGCGCACTCGGGGCAGCGCATGCCGACCGGCGTGGTGGTCATGCAGTCGGGGCAGATCGGACGCCCGCAGTTGGCACAGGAGACCCCGGTCTCGCGCGAGGGATGGCGGTAGCAGGTGGCCATGTGCGGGAGCTACAGGGTATCTCCAAGCCTCGCGCGCCACGGCCGCCGGTCGGGCACGGCGCGCTCAGCGATCGCCGAGCAGCTTGCGCGCCTCGCGCCCGAGGTCGTTGATCGCGCGCTCGGCGGCGTCCCGCACGCCGTCGAGCCCGGCCGGGGAGCCGTGCGCGCGCCTGCGCGCGCGCAGCAGCACGAGCGCCGCGCCGGCGGTGCCGCCGACGACGAGCGCGGCGGCCGGGCGCGCCCAGTTGCGCGGGTCGCGCATCGCGGAGAGCTCCCACGCCTCGAGCTCGTCGGCGGCCATCTCGGTGATGCTCGTGAGCGTGCTCTCCAGGCGCTCGACGAGGTCGGCGGGCGGCTCGACGGGCGCGAGCGCTTCGCGCAGCAGACCCTCGAAGTTGGTCGCGGCCTCAGTCATGGACGATCTCCTCCAGCTGCTTGATCGCGCGATGGATCAGCACCTTGGTGGCGCCGTCGGAGCGCCCGAGCGCCCGCGCGATCTCGCGGTTGTCCATGCCCAGCGCAAAGCGCATGATCAGCGCCTCGCGGCGATCGTCGGGCAGCAGCTGCACCCCGGCGAGCACGCGGCTGAGCTCGTCGCGCCCCTCCACCAGCTGCTCGGTCGTGTGCATGGCGGTCAGCGTGGTGGTGTCGTCGATCGGCGAGACTGGCTTGCGCGAGCGGTCGCGGTAGAGGTTCGCGGCGAGGTTGTGCGCGATGCGGATCAGCCACGGGCGCAGCGGCCGTCCGTGGGATTCGCGCTGAGCGCGCTCGAAGTGGCGGTAGGCCTGCAGGAAGGTCTGCTCGGTGAGGTCCTCGGCGTCGTGGTGATCGCCGACGCGGTAGTAGGCATAGCTGTACACGTCGCGCAGGTGCGCCCGATAGAGCTCTGAGAACTCCGCGTCGAGCTGCGCCTTTGGCTTCTGGCTGACTTGCTCGGTCACTCATTGCACCCTACCCCCGCGTCGCGCTCGAGCCCGCGTGGCCGCTCAGGCGGCGCGCGAGACCTCGCTCTGGCGAGCCTCCTCGGCGGGCGCCGGGCACGCGGCCTTGGTGCCGCCGAGCCACTCCCATTGCAGGCTCACGCACGCCCAGATCCGCTCGGTCACGCCCGCGGCGAGCGCCGGCGAGCAGCGCTCGACGGTGGGGTAGCGCAGCGGCGCGCCGACGCGCAGGCTGACCTTGCGCGAGCGGATGCGCCAGCCCCTGCGCACGGCGTCGCTGCCGATGACCGCCACGGGCGCCACGGGCGCGCCGGTCTCCAGGGCGAGGCGTCCGATGCCGCGTCGCGGCTCCCCCAGCGGCCCCGGGCGCACGCGCGTGCCCTCGGGGAAGATCACGACGCAGTCGCCGCGGGCGAGGATCGCGCGGGCGGTCGCCATCGCGTCGTGGTCGCCGGCGCCGCGGTCGACGGGGAAGGCGCCGAGGGCGTTCAGGATCCACGCCTGCCCGCGCTTCTCGAACAGCTCGCGCTTGGCCATGTAGTACACGGGGCGCCGCACGAGCGTGCCGATCACGAACGGGTCGAGAAAGCTGCGGTGGTTGGACGCGAGCAGCAGCGGGCCGCTGCGCGGCAGGTGCTCGCGCCCTACGCGCTGCAGGCGGAAGTAGACGAGGAAGAACGGCACCAGGACCGCCCGCAGCGTCCAGTAGATGAAGGGGTTGACGCCCCGCTGCAGCGAGCGCTCGCGAAAGCCGCCGAGGTCGACCGACGCGCGGTCGGACACCCGCTCGGGCTCCCCGGGATTCTGATGGTTGAGCATCTGGGCCACGTCCTAGATACACCGCGTGCGACCGCGCCGTTACAGCCATCGGGCAGGGTCGACACAGACGACTACGACAGCCAGTTAGCGCTCGCTCGCGGCGTGCGCGGCGGACGCGGCCGGCGTCCAGGCGGCACCGGCGGTGGCGACGTCCGTGGGGTAGGTCGTTCGTGCGCGCAGCAGGAAGACGCCGGCGGCGGCGAGCGTGCTCAGCATGATCAGGAAGCTGACCTGCAGACCTGTCCCGGTGGCGGCGGAGACGAGCCCGTGCGGGTGCGTGCCGATCGGCGCCTGCGCGGGCAGGATGCCGGTGACGAGGTCGGCGACCGCGCCGAACAGCAGCGGCGCGAGCGCCTGCGCGACCGAGCGCAGGAACGTTCGGGTGCTCTCGGCCCGCCCCCACAGCCCGGAGGGCATGATGTCCAGGCGCGCGGCATCGAGCGGCGGATTGGCGGCGGAGATGAGCGCGGCGCCGCCGACGTCGAACCAGACGGCGGTGCCGAGGTGGCTGCTGAGCAGGCCGGGGATCAGCAGCACGGCGGCGCCCAGGTAGCAGATGGCGGGCACCCACACGCGCGCCTGCAGGCTGCCGCGGCGCACGAGCGCGTCGGTGATGTGCCCACTGACGAGCGTGCCGGCGAGCGCGCCGAGCACGAGCAGCCCGAGTACGAGCGTGGCGGTCGCCTGACCGGCGTGGTAGTGGCCGCGCACGAACACCACGGCGAACGTCTGCAGTCCGGCGAAGAAGAAGTACCCGAGCGAGGAGCCGACGATCAGCAGGATGTTGGTGGGGATGCGCAGGATGTAGCGGACGGCGGCGGCCAGCGACAGACGGTTGGGATCGCTGTCGAGCACGAGCGCCGGGTCCGGGACGAAGCCGCGCGCGCTGGCGACCTCGTGTGCGAGATCGCGGTCCGGCGCGGACCGCTCCACGCCATCCTGCGCATCCGCGTCCGCCCTCGCCTCGGCGGCGCGGTGGGCGTCGGCGAGCGCGCTCGCCAGGTCCTGCGTCCCCGGCTGCAGGCGGCTCTGCCCGCCGCGGCGCGGCTCGGGCACGGTGCGCCACAGCGCGCGGGCGAGGAAGAAGCCGGGGAGCGCGAGCAGCCCGAAGGCCAGGCGCCAGGAGAACACGCTGGCGACGGTGCCGCTGACGATGAACCCGGCGGCGGTGCCGGCGATCTCGCCGGAGAGGATGTAGCCGTAGATGCGCCCGCGCTCGCGCGAGGGGAAGTAGTCGCCGGTCAGCGAGGCGATCGCCGGACCGGCGGTGGCGGCGACGGCGCCGAGCCCGACGCGTGTGAGCAACAGGCTCGAGTAGGAGTGCGCGACGGCGGCGAGCAGCGTCGCGACGCTCCACAGCACGATGCTCGCGGCGAGCAGCGGTATGCGCCGCGCGCGGTCGACCAGCAGCCCCACCGGGACCACCGCGACGGCGCCGACGAGCAGCGCCACCGAGTTGAGCAGCCCGATCTTCGTGTTGCCGATGTGCAGCGAGCGCTCCAGCTGCGGCGCGACCGCGCCGACGGTCGCTATCTGCGCGCTGCTGAGCGCAAGCACGCACGCGAACAGCGCGATCACACGCGCCCGCGCGGGACCGCCCACGAGCTCGACTACCTGCCCGCGCAGCAGGCGTCCCAGCCAGCGCACCGCTCGTATCAGCGCGAGCGCGATGCGCTCGGGCAGGCCGAGTTCCTCCATGTCGACACTGTCGCAGCAAGCAACACGGGGCGCGCCCGACGCCGCGTCTCGCGAGCCTGCGAGCCAGGTGCCTTACGTCGGACTCTGCTTTTTCAAGTGTCGGATGAGGTCCTCCGACACTCGCTCGACGGCGGGATACCGGCTGGGAACGGAAAGCGGGGACAGCATCTCGGCGCGCACACGCGCCGCCCGCCCGGCGGGGGAAGCCGGACGGACGGGCTCACGTGTGCCTGCGCGAGCGGCGCGTGGAGCAGCCGCTCGTTCGTCGACGGCGGCGGATGGAGAGGCCGTCGGACGTTCGTTGAGAAGTCCCTGCGCTCGCCGCAGTCGGCTGCGCGCGGTTCGGGGCGTGGCGGCGCGAGCGGCTGGCGTGCTCACCGCTGCGATGCCCCGCGAGCAGCCGCTCCTCGGCAACTGCAAGCTCATCGATCTCACCGCCGCGGCCCTCGACGGTCACCGCCTGCTCCCCAGAGACCCAACGACCGCGTCCGATCGCTGCGCTGCCGGTAACGACGCTGTCGGTGGCGGGGTCGCAGGCGCCCCTCGTCGCGCGCGCGCCGCGCACATGTGGGTCCGCAGTCCCTCGGTCGCCTGACCTGCGCGCGAACGCGGCCGGTCGTGAGCCTGATCTCGATCGACTTCTCCCTTTCGCCCTGCTCGTCGACGAGGAACACCGGCGCCCTCTCCGCCGGGCGCACGCCGGCGGCGCGACCGCTGCCGCTCGCCCACACCAGGGGCACGGCAACGGGCGGCGCGGAACGCGCCGTCCGTTCACCGGAATCTGGACTCTCAGCACGCTCACGCGATGCGAGCGCGTCGGCTCGAGCGGCGGCCTTGGAGAGGGCAGCCGCAAATGCGAGCAGCGCCAAAGCGCTGACCGGGATGAGGATCGGGAGCATGCGGTCCATCATTCCCCGACGCGGTGCAGTCGCCCAGCCTCACCGGACGCCGATGCCGTCCCGGTCCGATCCATCTCGGCCACGCGTCTGGAGCACTCACGACGCGTGGCGATCATCGTGGTGTCCGCGCGGTCGAGCAGCGTCTTGATCGTGTCCCCCGGACGTCGTTGGCTCACGCCGATGCTGATGCTGGCTTCCGGTATCGCCTCGTTCAGATGCGCACCCACTCGCGCGAAGCGTTTGCCGATCTCATCGAGACCGTCGCCGCAGAACGAGCACACGAACTCGTCGCCGCCAAAGCGGAGTATCAGATCGTATGAGCGGAACTCGTCGCCGATGAGGCGAGCGACCGTCCGCAGCGGCGCGTCTCCCGCCGAGTGTCCTTGATCGTCGTTGGCCGCCTTCAGGCCGTCGACATCGACGAACGCGACGATCAGCTGCTCACCGGTGCGCCTTGTGCGGTCCATCTCCCGTTGCAGAGCCGCCAGACCGACGCCGCGGCGTAGCGTGCCCGTCACCTCGTCTGTCGCGGCGGTCGCGAGTTCCCGAGCGTAGGCCTGTCTATCGAGCGCCGCGAACTGCCGATCGCGCGAAGCGTGCTCGCGATCCTCCGCGGCTGCCTGGCGCTGGAGCGCGGCGCGTGCTCGCGACTGCGCGGCCAGCCGTCGCTCGCCGGCTGCCCGGAGCTTGACCCCACGACCGTCCAGCCGTCCGCCCTCCTCCGCGCGATGCTCGCGCTCGAGGCGCTCGACCTCGGCATCGAGATCGGCCGCGATCTGGTCGCGCGCGGCGCTCGTCAGGTCACGCGCGACCGCCAGCCGGTCGCGCTGCTCGGCGATCCGGTCGCGCACGACCGAGCTGCTGCCGCGCGCGCGGCTGGCCGTATGACGCTCGAGCGTGCTGTCCGCGCGCATCCGGCGGGTCCGCTCATAGGCGATCGGGTCGCCGCCCTGGACGCGCGCTCCGTCGCTCGCGGCCTGATCGATGTCTGCCGCCGCCTGGTCGCGGTCGGATGAGATCTGATCGTGTTCCGAGCCGGTCTGATCGGAGTCGGAGAGGATCTGATCGACGTCGGCGCCGTTCTGCTCGGCGCCGGCAAGAGTCTCCTCCAGGCCGGCGATACCCAGATCTTCCTCCTCGGGCATCACGAGCGCGAGCGCCCGCTACTGACTGAAACGACGAGGGCCTGCTTGCTTCGCATGGTGCCTCCAGACGTGTTCCTCTTCTACAAGGACGTCACCAGGGTCTGGAGCGACGCAGCGCCAGCGTAGCACCATGTGCGGCTCGCCACAAGTCCGGTAGTAGGAATCTGCTCGCTATGGGGAACAGGTCCGTGGCCTGGCGCGAGCGCCTGCGGGCGCCGCGGGGCGCGTCAGGGTCGCGCTTGCGGAGCGGCGCCGGGCGAGAGCTCGGCGAGCGCAGTCGCTTCCAGACGGCCGTCGATCACGTCGCGTGCGACGTCGCTGATGCGGCCGTTGTGGGCTCGCGCGTAGCGACGGATGCCGGCGAATGCCTCGTCCACGCTGATCTGGCCGCGCTCGGCGAGAACGCCCTTGGCCTGCTCGATCAGCACCCGGCTGTTCAGGGCGCCCTGGAGCTGTTGCACAACGCCTCGCGTCTCGCGCATCGCGCGCTCCTGGATCAGGGCCACGGCGGCGATGTCCGCCATCCCCTGCCCGAGCGGCGCGTCGCGCTCGGCGAGCCGGCCGGGCTCAGCGCGAAAGAGGTTGAGCGCGCCAATCGTGCGGCCGTGGACGCGCATCGGGATCGCGTGCACCGAGTTGATCCCTCTCTGCACCGCAGCGGGCGCAAACGTCGGCCAGCGATCGGCGTCCGCCGCGAGATCCTCGCTGAACACGAGCCTGGAGCCGCGATAGCAATCGAGGCACGGCCCCTCCTCGTTGCGCGATTGCAGCAGCTCGAGCGCCTCGGAGCGCTCGCTCGAGGATGCCATGACCTGCAGGCTGCCCGCGGCGTTCGCCAGCAGCAGGCCGACCTCGGCGCAGTCCATCAGCTCCATGCTGCGCTCCACCAGGCGGTGCGTGAACTCGATCACGTCGAAGTTGGCGACCATCGTGTCAGCCAGCTCGACGAAGGTTTCCACGATTCGTTCTTCCCGCGTCATTGGCTCGAGGATGCTGCCCATCAACTCCCGTTTATCCGAATCTATCGCATTATGGCGCGCGCCGCGGCGAAACGGACATCAGGCCGAGTCGGCAAGATGCAGACGATGCGCTACGACCTCACGCGCCACGTCGCGCAGCGGGCGATCATCGGCAAAGGCGAATGATCTCAGGCGCACGAACGCCTCGTCCAGCGACACCCCGAGCTGGGCGGAGACCATGCCCGTCGCCTGGTGGATCTCGGCCCAGTGCGCCGGCTCGTCGGCCAGCAGCACGTGCAGCTGCTCTGGGGGAGCGCCGGCCTGCAGGCCGAGAATCGTCTGGGTCGCCACGTCGGCCAGCACCAGTCCGAGAGCGAGCTCCTCGTCGCCGAGGGGGCCTGGACGATCGCGGTAGAGCGCCAGCACGCCGAGCCCTACCGCTCCCAGCTGCAGCGGGAAGGCGTACACCGCCCGCACGCCGGCCTGCACGCCGGCATGGGCGAACGCCGGCCAACGCGCCTCTGCTGGATCGGCGAGGTCCGCCTCCAGCACGGGCTCCATGCTCCGCCACGCGTCGACGCACGGACCCTCGCCCAGCGTGAGCTGGAGCTCCTGCACCGCGGCTATCCCCGGCTCGCAGACGCCCGCGGTGCCACGCAGCTCGCCGTCCACCATCAACGACAGCCCCGCCCCGCTGAGCGACAGGAGCTCCACGGCCGCGCCGCACACGCGGTCGACCATCGAGGCGGACCTGCCGGCACCGGCGTCGGCCATCGCCCTCAGCACCACGCTCAAACGATCGCTGGCCACCACGCAACCATACGGCGCGATATCGCGGCCGGGCGCGGCGCGACGCTCGGCGCAGTCACAATGCGCTCATGACCGACCACGGAATACCGCTGCGCGAGCAGGATGTCGACCCCGACCCGCTGCGCCAGTTCACGGCCTGGTTTCGAGAGGCCGAGACGGCCGGCGTGCGCATGCCCGACGCCGCGGCCCTCGCGACGGCGTCGACCGACGGTGTCCCGTCGGCGCGGATGGTGCTCGTCAAGGGCTTCGACGAGCGTGGCTTCGTGTTCTATTCGAACCACGACAGTCGCAAGGGCCGCGAGCTCGCCGCCAACCCGCGTGCTGCGTTGCTGTTCCACTGGGATCCCCTGGGTCGACAGGTGCGGATCGAGGGGCCGGTCGCGCGCACGAGCGTCGAGGAGTCCGCCGCCTACGTGCGCGAGCGCCCGCGTGCCAGCCAGATCAGCGCGCTTGCCTCGCCGCAGAGCCAGATCATCGACAGCCGCGAGGCGCTCGAGCGCCGCGTGCTCGAGCTGGAGGAGCGCTATCGAGGGAGCGACCTGCCGCTGCCGAGTGGCTGGGGTGGCTTTCGCCTCTTCCCGGAGACCGTCGAGCTCTGGCAGCAGCGCCAGGATCGCCTGCACGACCGCCTGAGATACCGCCGCGAGGACAGCGTCGGCTGGCTGATCGAGCGCCTCGGCCCGTAGCGTCGGGGACCCGCGCGGCTCTCAGAGCTTGACCGTAGCCGTGAGGTGGGACAACACGGCGATGCGCTGCGAGAGGCCGCTGCCTCCCGCGACGACGAGCCACGCGTTGCCGCGTCGGATGGCGGTGAGCTCGCCTTTGAAGTCGCCCGGCCCGTCGAGGTATCCGGCCCTGCCGGGGACAGGCGCGAGGCCCGGGATCGCGGCAGGCGAGCTGCCGGGATGGGCGGCGTCCAGCAGGATGGCCGCGTCGAGAGGCCAGTTGTGCAGGTAGTACTCGGTGTCGATGCACGAGAAGAACGCCCGGCCGACGAGCGCGCCGCGGTATGGCGCGATCTCGCTCGCGACGTGGCTCCACCTGGCCGCCAGCCCGGGAACTCCGCCTGCTTTCAACGTGCACGGCCCGCGGGCCGCCAGAGCCGGCGCTTGCGCCGACGGTCGCACGGGCGCGCTGGCGATCGGCCTGCCGGCCCTGTCGAGCGGCGCGAGCGACGGTTCGGCTGGTGCCTGGAAGACGATCCTGCCGGCTGCGGAGCGCCTGCCGATGAAGGGGACGACGATCCGCGCGGCGCGCAGTCCGTAGGGCAATCCTGGGAGCTCGGTGGTGGCGACCACGCGATGAGCGCCGAGGCGCACGGCGGCGACCTGCGGCGTCGTGAGCACCACGATCGACTCCTTGCGCGTCCTCGCGTCGGCGCTGGTGAGGACCATCGACAGCGGCAGCGACTCGGTGGGCGTGGTGGCGCAGCCGCCGCCGGCGATGCCGCTGAACCCGGGTTCCTCGAGCCCCACGCACCACCCGTACTGACCGCCGTCGAGGGCGGGCGACAGGCGAACGCCAAACCCCGCGGCGACGGGTCGGCGGCTCGCTCCCGCTCGGACAGTCGCGTGCGCGGCAGCGCCACGTTCGACCGGAGCGCCTCGCCCGGAGACCGCCCATACGAGCGCTCCGATGCCGACCAGCGCCAGGAGAACGGCCGCGCTGAGACGGGCCCGCCGTGCGCGCCGACGGCGCCTTGCCTCTTCGATGACCCCCTGCTGCGGTCCGCGAGCGGACGGGAGCGGAGCGTCCTCGTGCTCCTCGTCGGCGAGCAGCGCTGGCATCGTTCAGCGAAGCCCCTGGATGATCGTCACGAGCTCATCGGGCTGGTAGCCCTGTTCGCGCGCGAACGCGACGAGGTCACGTGCGCGTGCGGCCACGGCGCTGCGCTCGGGCGTGCCGCTGACGCGGATGCCGAGCCCGCGGCGGAACTCCAGCAGACCTTCGTCGCGCAGCGAGCGCAGCGCGCGCAGGACGGTGTTCGCGTTGACGCCCATCACCGCGGCCAGGTCCTTGGCGGGCGGCAGGCGCTCCCCCGGCCGCGCCTCGCCGTCGGCGATCGCCCGGCGGATCTGCGCGGCCACCTGGTCGTGCAAGGCGGTCTGGTCGCCGCGATCCAGCTTGACCCCGATCATGATGCTAGTTATATTAGCTTCTATGTCGTTGCTTGTCGACCCCTCGGAGCCGGCGACGCCCCCGGGACCCGAGCAGGGCGTGATCGACGACGCCCGCCGCCGCCAGCGCCGCAGACGCCGCCGGACCGCAGCGCTGATCGTGATCGTGGGCGTCGGGGCGCTCGCCGCGATCGTCCTCGGCGGCGGCGGCTCGGTGACGGCGCCGCGGTCGAAGGTCGAGCACACGTTCACAGCGGCAACCCATGCGAGGCGAGCCCCCGCACCGCGCGGCGCCAGCCTCACCCCCAACCTCACGGGGGGCGCGTACGGATGGTGTCTGACGGTCGACGGCGGCGGCAGCTGTCCGATCGTCCCCACCGACGGCAGCGAACTGGACGGGGCATTGGTCGGCAGCGAACCGCGAAAGGACACGGAAGTGCTGACGCTCCTGCTCGGCCCGCAGGCGGTCGCGGTGCTCGTGGACGGCAAGCGCGTGCCCGCGGTCACGATCGCCGCGCTGCCATACCACCTGCGGGTGGCGACGATCACGATCTCGAGACCGAGCGCACCGGCCGGGCACACGGGCAACGGGGCGCCGCCGTCCCCTGGGCCGCTCACGCCGCAGTCCCTGCTCGCCGTCGACGCGCAGGGACACATCCTGCGCTCGACACACCCCTACGCCGGCGAACCCTCGGCGAGGAGCATCTGGTGGAAAAGGCCAACCGCCCTCCCGAAGGGCCCGTGCCAGATCCACGCGCACGGCGTTCCCGGGCTGCAGCCCGAGTGGGGCCACGTGGCCGCGTCGATCGCGCCATACCCCGAGCGCATCGTCGGCCGCGCTTTCTTCTCGTGCATCGACACCGAGTACTACCTGCACAACTGGCCGCTCGACGCGGCGATCCTGCTCGACGCACAGCACCCGGGCGCCACCCCCGCGGCGATCCCCGGGCTCAGGCGACTGAGCGGGGCGCCCGCCATCTACAACGGGCCCGGAGACGGGTTCCACGGCCCGGAGACCGCGGTCCGCAAAGGCGACGCGTGGCTGATCGTCGCCGGCGGCAGCGGGCTGGCGCAACGCATCGACGTGCTGGAGCACCTTTCGGCCAGCGTCGAGCTGTAGAGCCGACGCGCCGACCTGCCTACGTGGCGGTGATGTAACCCGACATGTAGCCCGGGTGCTGCATCGCCCATTCGTCGCACTGGAAGGTGCAAAACCAGAGGAATGCGCCGGCGTGCTTCACGAGCAGCGTGTAGGTGTGAATGCCCGGCATCACGACGATGTTCACACCGGCTCCCGGCGAGGTGATGCTGTGCGGCACTTCATCGGTGTTGTCGATCCTCAGCTCCTGGGGCTGGCCCACCTTCACGGTGAATTCGGTGACGGTGAACGCATCGTGCTTTTCGCCTTCCGGGCCGGGCTTGTATTCGGGGATGACCTTCAGGACGACCAGCTTCGCGACGTGCGGTTGCGCGGCGGCCTGCTCGGCGGCGGCCTGAGATACCGTGCGCGCTTCGTTCCTTTCACCGCTGCGGACCAAAGCGACCAGCGAGATCAGCAATGCGGCCAGAACCGCCGCGCCGGCTAGCGTCCTCAGCCCGAACATCCTTGCGGCGGCGTCGCCGGACTCGTGCCGATATCTGGCCTCGGTGGCCGCGTCGGGCTCCTGCGCGGCGGCGCCGTGCTCGAAGACGAGATGACGGACGGGCACGGCGAAGCGCTCGCGCACGAGTCCCGCGAGCCCGGGGTCGAGCCCGCCCGCGGCCCGCTCCCAGCGGGTGGAGACGAGGACTTCGTCCGGCGTGAAGGTGGCGAACGCGTCCTCGACGGCCTCGAGCGGATCGGCGTCTGAAACCTCGCCTGCGACGACGAGCTCGTGGCCGACGCGATCGAGGGCGGTCTTCAAGCGGACGCGCGCTTGGTCCAGGAGACCGTCGACGGCGCCGGTCAGCCGGGCCCCGGGGGAGATCAGAGCGGGCACGAGCACGAGCACGTGCGTGTGCGGCACGCGGGCCAGCCGCTCGACCTCGGCCAGGAGCGCCTGCTCGCCGAGCGTGTCGCTGGCGAGGACGAGCACGCGGCGCTCCTCCGCCGAGCCGAGGTGCGGGGGAGCCATCTTCACCGGCAGCTCCAGGCCGCGGAGCTTGCGCATGCGCAGTTGCGCCACGCGCACCGCGCCGGCGAGGAGCACAACCGCGAGCACAGCGAGCGCGAGCCATGCCGGACCGAGCACCGCGGCGAGCGCGACCGGAAGCAGGGCGACTATCACGAGCAGCACGAAGCGGAAGGCCTCCTGCTCGCTGTGAAAGGGGCTACGCATCGGTGGGGCCCTCGGCGGCGGGGCCTGCGAGGCTCTGGACGGCGGCCACGATCTGCTCGGTGCTCGCGGGCGCCGGCAACTGGTGGCAGCCGTCCAGCAGCTCGCGCAGGCTGGCGTCCATGTCCGACGGCGCCTCGACCAGCAGCGGCGTGTCGGGATAGCGCGTGCGCAGCTCGCGCAGGACCTCCCGTGCGGCCTCGCGCTCGTAGCCGAGGGAGCTGACGACGAGATCGGCGTCGTGTGCGGGGGCGCATCCCGCGGGGCCGGTCAGTGGACAGCGCCCGTGTCCGGCTGGGCCGGGACAGATGGCGACCGCGTAGCCGGCGAAGCGCAGGCCTGAGGCGATCGCCAGGCCGGTCGCCTCGTCGGGATGCTCGACGAGCACCCGCGGATGGCTCCAGCGCCAGGGCTGCGGGCTGAGCTTGACTGTCTGCGAGTCGGTGGAGCCTGAGGAGAGCATGCCCTGACGCTAAATCGCGACCCGTGGGTGGCCATCCGGGTTAAGCCGCGTTCAGCTGCGCACAAACACCCATTCGCTCGCTCCAGAAGGAGGCGATCGCCGTTGCCGCCGCGGGGCCCAGAGCAGTTGCTCGGAGAGCGCTCGGCGCGTCGCGAACGCGGTGGCGGTCAGCATCTCCAGCTCATCGTCGCCGACGCTCGGATCCTGATCTCGACGGTTGTGCTCGAGCCGGTGGCAGGCGAGGCTCAGGCGCGCCCTACGGGCTCGCGCCTGAACGGACGGACCGAGCGCGAGCGTGTCCGGCGCGTTACGGTTCCCGCATGGCGGAGCGCGCCGACATGGGGCCGACCGAGCGAGAGATCGCCGAACTGCTGAGACAGGCGTCCGCGCTTGCGTCGGATCACTTCTCTGTGTTCGCTACGAGGTCGGCGGTGGAGCGACCCATCGGTGCGGCCCTCAGCGCCGAGCAGCGTGTCGAGGCCCAAGACAACCTCAGACTCGAAGCGCTCGAAGGTGCAGTGTCGCGGCTCGCTCGCGCGATAGACAGATTGCGGGCCGGCGCCGACTAACGGAGGTCCGTGCCGCCCCTCAGCCGCTCGGCCGCGCTCTCCCAAGAGACGGTGGCTTCTGAACAGTTGCGCGAGTTTGATCGCAGCGCGCTTCTACAGTAACTCGGCGATTCACGTGTCCTGCACTACCGTGATGCAGTGTTCGTGGAAAAGCGAAAGCCGCAGATCGGCGACCCCACCGCCCTACCAGCTGAGCGCCAGAGTATGCCGCGTCGCCCGGGGCGAGTGCCGGGCCGGGCGTGGGCAAGGCGCTCACGGCCATTGCTCAACATCGTGACGGTCCTCGTCACGCTCATGTTCTCCTATATCGCGCTCCGCGACATCCACCTGTCGGTCGCATGGCGGGCGTTGCGCACGAGCGACCTCTGGTGGATCGCCGCGTCGCTGATCCCCTTCGGCTTGGGCAACGTGGCGCGCGCGTTGCGCTGGCGCTCGCTGTTCGCCCGTGGCCGCCGCCCCCCCGCGGGAGCAGCGACGAACGCGATGATGGTCGGCTACCTCTACAACAACATCATGCCCGCGCGCGTCGGGGAAGCCGCCCGCGTCGTGGTGCTCACGCAGCGCAGCAGCGCTCCACCCATGGAGATCGTCGGTACCGTCGTGGTCGAGCGTCTGTACGACGTGGTCGCGATCCTCGTGATCTTCTTCGCCGCCGAGCCATGGCTCCCACACGTGAGCTGGTTCGGCGCGGCAGCGGTTGTGGCGCTCGTGCTGGCTGCGCTGATCATCGCCGTCGCGACCGTGCTCGCCGTCTGCGGCGATCGTGCCGTGCGTGCGCTGCTGCGCCCGCTGAGGCGGCTGTCGCTGTTTTCCGGTGAGCGCCTGGAGCACACGATTGCCGAGCTCACGCTCGGTCTCAGCGGTCTGCGTCGCCTGGGGCTCGCGCTGGAAGCCTTCCTGTGGACGATCGCCGCGTGGCTACTGACGGCACTCTGTGCCCACTTCGTGATCCTCGCCTTCCATCTGCACCTTCCGTTCTCATGCGGCTTGCTCGTCGCTGTGGCGATCGGACTGAGCATGATCCTCCCATCCGCGCCTGCCGCCATCGGAGTGTTCGAGGGGGCGACCGTGATCGCGCTACGGGCGTATGGCGTTCCCACTTCCTCCGCGCTTCCATACGCGGTGGTCCTGCACCTCGTCAACTTTGTGCCGTTTGTGCTCGTCGGCGTGTTCCTTCTGCGCTACAACTCGCGCCACCAGTGGCGCGCGAGCCACATCGAGGCCGCGCCCTCGGCGTAAGCCAACTCGTCGCCAGCGCGAGGCGCCAGCGAGCATCGATCGCCGAGGCGTGAGCCAACACAGATAGAGCCTGCATGCTGCACGGCGTGTCGCCCGCTTGGCGGCCGGCAGCGGCGCCGGATGCCTTGACTCGCACCTCTGCGATGAGCTGCTCGCGCGCAGCCGCCGGGTGCTATGGATGGACAACCTCGGTACTGGCTCTGAGATGGATGACGTATACAGTGGCGCACCCGAACCGATGAAGCTCGCTTGTGACCGGCGCCAGCGCAGCTGTCAGGTTGCGTGACCGGCAGTCGGAGAGAACGAACCGGGCGCCGCTCCTCTCGACGAACCTGCGAGCATCCGCGGGCTGAAGCTGCGCGGCGAACAGCTCCTCTGTGATCGCGCCCCGGTAGCTGCAATCAGGCTCTGACCAGTAGCAGTTGCCCACGTACGTCTGGCGGCCTGTCTCAGGGGGCACGACCATGCCGAGGTAGAACCGGGTGAGCACGCCTCCGGGGCGGGGATCGTGCGCGAGATAGGCGAGCGCCGCGTTCTCATCGGGCGTGATGAAGTTGGCGTTTCCCGCCCTCGGCCTGGCGGCCGCGCGGGCGAGGCTCAGCATGTGGATCGTCCCGGGTATCGTCAGGGCGGCGACCACGGGCACCGCCGCCACGGGAAGGCGCGGAACGCGCTTCAACACAGCACTCCAGCGCAGCGAGCGCACCCCCTCGACTGCGAGCACGGCCAGGGGGATCGTGATGCCCAGCAGGGCGTGCGTCGGGCCGCTGCCCTTCCACTCCGAGAACAGGAAGATCGCGAACGCCGCGAGCGGCCACACACGAACCGTCAACGCCATGAAGCTCGGCGATTGCTTGCGGTAGGCGAGCAGGGCTGGGAGCGCCAGTGGCGCGAACGCGCTTGCGAGGCGCGATATCGGGTATGTGCCGATGGCGACTTCTCGCTCGCGCTGCCAGACGGGGTCGGCGTACACGAGCAGCACGAAATACGCGAGCGGAAGGGCGGTGCAGACCACTGTCAGCATCAGGGACAGCAGCTCGACTCGCTTGCCGTACAGGAACATGCTTAGCTCTGAGCCGAGCAGGACCAGGATCAGCGTCTCGCCCTGCCACGGGTGCAGCCAGCTAGCCATGGCCCCCAGCAACGCCGGCAGCCAACCGACACGCCCGGCCGCCCGATCGCGTCCGTAGCAGAGCAGCGCGCCGAGCGTGCAGGCGAGCGCGATCAAGGCGAACGGATAGCCCCAGGACCAGTTCACGATCCACGCGTCCCCGATCACCGCACCCCACCCGAAGAACAGCGCCAGCAGAAGCGCAGCCCGGCGGGGCCAGAGCCCGGAGATCGTGCGGCGGACGTATGCGCGAGTCGCGAAGAAGACGCCCGCGACCGCGACCGGCTTCCACAGCAGCAGCGCAAGGTAGGGCGCGAGCCCGAGCGCCGTCAGCCCAGCCGAGATCGCAACGAGCGGCTGGAAGAAGTCCGCGGGCGTGTGAACGAGCACGTACATGTCCGGGGTGGCGCCGTGATGCAAGATGCCCTGGATCCAGCTCATGGACTGCATCTGGTCCTCGGTGTAGATGCCGTCCGCTCCGGTCCAGACCCGACCGTGTGCAACGACCTGCCAGACGTCCAGCCCGAGAATCCACGCCGACAGACAGGCCAGGAGCGCGAGCGCGAGGAGGTCGAAGCGATCTATACGCGGGCGCTGAAACCCGAGTCGGAGCGTCGCTCTCGTGGCGGCCAACCGTGAGCGCGACGGCGAGACCGGCAGGCTGCTCACCGTTCCGGTGGGCTCGACTGGCTCGCCGATGCGATTGCGGCGAACTGCCCGTCGGCGCCACCCCGTGCCGCAAGGCGCACGGCGGGAGGGCGCAGGAGCGACCACTTCCGGCTGCGCATGTCAGCGCGGAAGCGCGCCAGCACCCAGAGCGTGTTGAGGCCATAGGCGACGCTCGCCCGGAACGAGACGCTTGACGCGTCGAGAAAGTAATGCGTGGGAATCGGCAGCTCGACTGTCCTCGCGTCGCGAGCGACGATCTGGGCGAAGATCTGTTGATCGAAGACGAAGCCGTCGCTGTTGCGTAGAAACGCGATCGAACGCAGCAAGTCGACCGAGAACGCGCGGTAGCCCGTGTGGTACTCGGAATAGGAGCGCCGGAACACAGCGTTCTCGATCGCGGTCAAGAACCGGTTGCCGAGCCACTTCCAGCGCGGCATGCCTCCTGCGATAGCGCGGTCATTCAACAGCCGCGACCCGATCACCACGTCGGCGCGTCCCTCGAGGATCGGGCGCACCATGTCGGGAACGAGCGCGGGGTCGTACTGATGATCGGCGTGAACCATCACCACGACGTCGGCACCGTCGAGGGCGGCGCGCGCGTAGCACGTCTTCTGGTTGGCCCCATAACCCCGGTTGGCGGGATGACGGATCACCTCGAACCCCTCACGCAGGGCGACTTGCGTCGTCTCGTCGCCACTCGCGTCATCCACGAGCAACGCTCGATCCAGGCTGGCGATGGGCAGCTTCGCTGCGACGAGCGGGATCGTCCTGGCGGCGTTGTACGCGGGCAGCACGACGTGGACCTTGAGCTCGCCACCGCGATCGTTGACGAGCCGCTGTGGCGGAAGCTGTACCGGGACCTTGGATGCCAGCACCACACGCTCGTCGCGGAGCGACAGGGAGAGGGAAAGACGCTTGTCAAGAACGCGCGCGAGCGCGCGCACCGGTCGAGCGTCGCTGCCTGCACACTGGGCCAGACCGGTGATCCAGTACGTCGCGGAGAACGAGCGCACGAACGGGACATCGGCGGCGATTGCGAAGCCGCTGGCGATCAGCAGCTCGAGCAGTGTGCGGTGCGGGATGAGACAGGTGTGAGCCGGTATCAGGGCCCACCAGCGGCGGCTGGCAACTCGCGCAACGATCGACGAGGGATCAGGCGTGACCACGCAGAGCAGCCCCCCCGGCGAAAGCAGATCGCGGCAGCGATCGACGGCGGCGGTCGGATCGCCGAGGTGCTCGAGGACGTCGACCAACGTGATCACATTGAACTGCTCGCCGTCATCGAGCTGTTCGAGCTCGATTTCGCGAACGTCCAGATGCAGCGAGTCACGGGCGTATGCAGCTGCTGCCGCCGAGAGCTCGAGGCCTGTCGGCTGATAGCCGCGGCTGCGAGCCTCGTCTAGGAGCAATCCATGCCCGCAGCCAACGTCGAGCAGCCGTCCTGTCGGGACGAACTCGGAGATCATGTCCAGCAGGCGTCGCGCCGTGCGCCGACGTCCCTGCTCCTCGCTCAGGTAAGTGCCGTCGCGCATCTCCCGATAGAGCTCGCTCAGGTCAGCGCGGCCGAGCAGCGCAGACTGCTGGAGGGTGCCGCAGTCGACGCACCGATAGATGTCCGCGTGACTCCTCGCCGAGTAGGTCGGAGAGAGCTCGCTCGCTTCCAGCGCGTCCCGTGTGCCGCCGAAGCGCAACGCCAGCGAGCCGCCGCAGATCCCGCACCCTTGCCTTTGGCACATTCTCCGAATGTATACCAGCGGCTGTTCCGCCTCATGGAGGCATGGAGATGTACGATCCGTTCGATGGAGTTGAATGCGGGCAGCCCCCCTCCTCGATGACTGCCCGGAACTCGACGGCCAGGATCTCGGCCATGAGCGTGGGTGCCCTCGGCGGTAGGATGCGTACGCCACGCCGACGTAGCTCAGCTGGCAGAGCACCGGTTTTGTAAACCGGGGGTCGCCGGTTCGATCCCGGCCGTCGGCTCTGTCGCGTGACCCGGCCCGTCGCCTTCTACGAGCGCGAGCTGTGAGCTCCCGGCAAGCAGCCGTCTGCGAAGCTCTCGCGCATGTCACGGTTCGGCACAGCGCTCCTCTGCGCCGCGATGGCGCTGCTCGCCGGCTGCAGCGGCGCGAACGCGCCCGAGAGCGCGGCCGGAGTGCGAGCGATGTATCGCTCGATCGGCCTCGACGCGGGCGCCGGTGACTTCACCGACGTCTGCCGCTCCCTGATGGACGAACCGCTTCGCGCGCAGGTCAGGCGCGCCAACGACAACTGCACGACCGGCAGCTCGACCTCGGCGCTCGAACGCTGGGCCGAAAAGGTCCGTCTCGCGAAGGTCAGCGCGCGCACCCGCATCGTCCTCTCCGGACGCGAAGCGCTCATCTACGACGGCGCCAAGCCCGAACGGGCGCTCTACGTCAACGGCCAGTGGCTGATGGCGCAGGCACCCGAACTGACCGCGCCTCCGCATACCGCCGCTCGCTGAGTCCGCCGCACGCGAACCCGCCGAGCGCTGAGTCCGCGCCGGCGGGCCCGTGTGCGCAGGCGCGCTGCGACGCGCGGAGCCGCAGCGGCGTTCCAGGGCGACCCGGGAGGCCCGGAGAATGAGTCAAGACCTCCCGGGGGTCGCCCTCTACCCGGATGACCTATCGGTCTTCCGATGTTCGCTATCGACCGTCGGGCCCCGACGCTTGAGGCCCGGACCGACGACATTCATCCGCGATCGCCGATCGCTCGAGCCAAGGGCTATCGGCAGCCAGCCGCGCCACGGTCCATACTTCCCGCCATGGACGACCAACACGCCCGTGAGCTTCTCGCCCAAGAGCGAGCACGCATAGAGCACGCCCTCGCCGAGCTTACGCCCCACGACAGCGAGGCCGTCGCCGATCCCTACGAGGCCGCCGACGTCGCCGGCGATCTGCTCGACGAGGAGCTCGCTGGGGGCCAGGCCGAGCAGCTGCGCGACGAGCTCGACGCGATCGAGCGGGCCGAGCAGCGACTCGCCGACGGCACGTATGGCGTCTCGATCGAGAGCGGCGAGCCGATCCCGGACGCACGCCTGGAGGCGATCCCGTGGGCCGAGCGGACCGCCGAGGAGCAGGCGCGCTACGAACCGTAGGTACCGTGAGCTCATGGGAATGACGCTCATGCCGGAGCTGTCCCATGGTGAGTCCGAGACCGGCAACCTCCTGGTCCAGGGCGAGAACCTCGCCGTCCTCGATGAGCTGCGCGGCGAGCTTACAGGGGCAGTCCGATGTGTCTACATCGATCCCCCTTACAACAACCGCGAGCGCTACACGCACTACGACGACGCCGTCCACCACGACGCCTGGCTGGCCGGCCTCGAGCAGCGCCTTGAGAGGCTGCGAGCGCTGCTGCGCGAGGACGGCAGCCTGTGGATCTCGATCGACGACACCGGGATGCACTACCTCAAGGTCCTCGCGGACGAGATCTTCGGGCGCGCGAACTTCGTCACGACGATCGTCTGGCAGCACCGCACGTCGCGTGAGAACCGGCGCGTTTTCTCGAACAACCACGAGTACCTGCTCGTGTACGCGCGCTCGGCCGAGCGCTTCAAGGCGACGCGCAACCTCCTCGCGCCAAGCCCAGAGGTCCTCGCCCGCTACAAGAATCCCGACGACGATCCACGCGGCCCGTGGCAGTCGGTCTCCGCCACCGCACAGGCGGGCCACGCGACCCGGGCGCAGTTCTACGAGCTGGTCGCGCCGGGCGGGCGCGTGCATCGCCCGCCCAAGGGACGCTGCTGGGTCTATTCGCAAGCGCGCATGGATGAAGCGATCGAGCGGCGCGAAATCTGGTTCGGGCGAAACGGCGACGGCGTGCCGCGCCTCAAGCGCTACCTCTCGCCTGGCATTCACGGCCTCACACCGGAGACGCTCTGGACGGCCGAGCTGGCGGGAACGACCCGCGACGCCAAGCGTCACCTGCTCGACATGTTTCCCGACGAGTCGGTGTTCGACACGCCCAAGCCGGAGCGGCTGATGCGCCGCGTGCTCGAGATCGCCACCGACCCCGGCGATCTGGTGCTCGACCCGTATCTGGGCTCGGGCACGACGAGCGCCACAGCGCACAAGCTCGGACGCCGTTGGATCGGCATCGAGCAGGGCGGGCACGCCGTGACCCATTGCGCCCAGCGCATGTCGATGGTCATCGACGGTGAGCCCGGCGGCATCTCAGAGGAAGTCGGCTGGGCCGGCGGAGGCGGCCTGGAGTTCCGCCGCCACGACTCCTCGCCCCACGCCGCTCAGCCGCTCGCGGCCTAGCGGGGCGCCCTCAGAGCCTTTGCGGCCCGACAGGCGCCCGTCAAAGGGGCGCAGCTCAGACGGCGGCAACCGTCAGGCGCCGTCCGCGGGCGACGGGCGCTCTCGGCGGAACTTGGGATGGTTGCCGGCGATCACCACCGTGACCTCGCCCTTCGGCACGGTCTCGGCGTAGATCGCGCACAGATCCGACAGAAACCCTCGCTCCACGCGCTCGTACAGCTTCGTCAGCTCCAGGCACACGCACGCCTGGCGGTCGCCGAGCACCTCGAGCGCGTCCGCGAGCAGCGCCGCGAGCCTGTGCGGCGACTCGTAGATCACGAGCGTGTGGACCGCCTCCGCGTCCGCCTCCAGGAAGCGGCGCCTGGGTCCGGGCTTGCGCGGGGGAAAGCCCTTGAACGTGAAGCTTGCGACCGGCAGGCCGGACACCGCCAGCGCCGAGGTCACCGCCGTCGGGCCCGGGACCGCCTCCACGCGGTGGCCCGCCTCCGCGGCCATCCGCACGGTCGTGAACCCCGGGTCGCTCACGAGCGGCATCCCCGCGTCGGAGCAAACGCCGACGCTGGTCCCGCCGTCGAGGAGCTCGAGCACCCTGCGCGCCGCGCGATCCTCGTTGTGCTCGTGCAGCGAGAACATCGTCGCCGGCCTGGGGATCTCGTATCGATCCAGCAGCTGGCGGGTGCGGCGCGTGTCCTCGCAGGCGAGCGCCGAGAGCTCGCCCAGCACCCTCACCGCGCGGTAGCTGATGTCTTCGAGGTTGCCAATCGGCGTCCCGATGACGTACAGCGTCGCGTCCGCCGGCATGCGCGGGACGATACCCGCGGAACGTCAGCCGGCGTGCGGCGAAGCCGGCCCTACGGCGTCAGCGCGTCCCGCACCGCCGCCACCGCGCACGCTCCCGCGACGTGCAGCGGCTCGGTGCTACGCATCGCGCGGCAGAAGACGAACGCGCCCTCCAGCAGGCACAACATCGACAGCGACAGCTCGCGCGCCGTCTGCGGCGCGATGCCCGCCGCGGCGAAGTACTGCGTCGCGCCCGCGATCCAGCTCTCGAAGACCTCCGCGCACGCCTCGCGCAACGGCTCGCTGGTGCTCGCCACCTCCAGCGCCACCGTCGCGATCGGGCACGCGTCCGCGTAGTCGGTTTCCTCCAGCGTCTCCGCGGCGCCGCTGAAGAACTCGCCCACCGCCGTCTGAACGTCGGGGGCCTGCGCCGCGATCGTCGCGAACAGCTCCATGTACAGCGCCCCCGAAGAGCGGATCGTCTCCGCCCCCAGCTGCTCCTTGCCGCCCGGAAAGAAGTGGTACAGCGACCCGAACGGCGCGTTCGCCGCGGCGAGGATCTGCTTGATGCCCGTGCCCGCGTATCCCTGGCGGCGGAACAGCTCCGCGCTCGAGTCCATGATCCGCTCCTTCGTTCCTGCCATGTCGACCCCTCCGCTCGCGCTTACGGTCCCAATGATAGGCTCCAGATCCACTAGAGCGATCTATCTAGTTCACGGCCAGCCCGCGGCCCTCGCCGCCCACAGGCGCGACCTGCTCGAACGATGACGCCCCGCGAGCGTGGGAGGATTGGCAGCCCCGTGGACAGCACAAGCGACACACCCAGCGGGCAGGAGCCGCCCGGCGCGATCTCGATCACGTTCGACAACCTCGGCGAGGCCGCCCAGCTCGAGCTCGGGATGTGGCCCGACGACGTCGCCCAGGGCGAGCACTTCACCGTCACCGAAGTCCTGCCGCGGCTGCTCGAGCTGCTGTCGACGCTCGAGCTGCGCGCGACGTTCTTCGTCGAGGGCCTCAACGCGCTCACCTACCCCGACGCGCTGCGCTCGATCGCCGCGCACGGCCACGAGCTCGCGCTGCACGCATGGCGCCACGAGGGCTGGGCGGGCCTCGACGCCGAGCGCGAGGCCGCGCTGCTGGACCGCGCGCAGGGCGCGATGGCCGACATCGACCTCTCCCCCGTCGGCTTCCGCCCGCCCGGCGGGCTGATGACGCCGCTGACGCTCGAGCTGCTGCGCTCGCGCGGGTTTCGCTACGTCTCCCCCGCCGGGCAGCGCGAGGGCGTCAGCGACGGCGTCGCCGTGCTTCCGTTTCGCTGGTCGCTCGTGGACGCCTTCTACTACATGCCCCACTTCTCCGGGCTGCGCCAACACGAAGGCTTCCCCGAGCAGCCGCTGCCGGCGTCGCGCATGGGCGAGGCGATGTCGCAGGCCGTCCGCACACGGGAGCACGACGCGGGACACGTCACCCTGCTGTTTCACCCCTTCTCGCTCGCGTTCACCGGCGAGGAGGGCTGGGCTACGATGAGCGACGTGCTGAGCCTCCTCAGCCAACAGGCCGCAAGCGGCTGCGCGAAGCCGATGCGCATGGACGAGGCCGCCGGCGCGCTGCTCGAGGCCGACGACGGCTCGTCGCCTCCGGTCCTGTCACACGCCAGCTGGCCCGCGCCCTCGGATTGACGCTCGCGACGCACGATGTCCCAGCGCGCTGACAGATCCCGCAGGCATCCTCCGCGGCGTCCATTCACCGCCCTGACCGCGCTCGGGACGATGGCCCACCACGGGTTCGAGCTGCGCTCGGGCGTCGGCCTCGTATTCGAGCCGTTCATCGGCCGCCGCGGCGCCATCGCGCTGTGGACCGTGCAGCTCCCCGGATGGCTGCTCGCAGCGCTAACCAGCGACGACGAGCGCGTCGAGAAGCTGCTCGCGCTCAGCAACGGCATGGGCCTGTCCGGCGCGATCGTGCACTTCGTCGAGTGGCCATGGGAGCGGCGCGCCGGCATCCCCCACCTGACCGAAGCCGAGGGCCTGACCGCCGAGCAGCTGCCCGCCTACAACACGATCCTGCACTTCTGGTTCGCCTCCGGCCTGCTCGCCGTCCTGACCGAGACGCCGAGGCACGCGCGGCGCTGGGCGCTCGCCGGCGTGCTGCTCGGCGAGCCGCTGCGCCGCTCCGCGCGCCACCACTTTCGCTGGGCGCGCGAGCAGGCGATCAAAGACCCCGAGCGCTGGAGCCCCGTGTTGCGCGAGCCCGTCAGCTCCAACGAATGATGCTGTCCCGCGTCGCCACGTTGCCCTGACGAAGGCAAGCGACGTCACCGATCGGCCCAAGTTGATTGGGACAGGTGCAGCGGCTATCGTCTACTACGTAAACCACCGTCGGCCTGATGCCGACAAGACAGACGATGGCTTCGACACTAGACACCCACACGGCAACCCACGGACAGGATCTGCCCGAGGAAATCGCTGCGGTGATAGACACGAGGGAGTTCGAGGCGGCAAGACAGGATCCGCGCGTGCGGTCGTTCCTCACGGAGGCCGACGCCTACCTCCTCAAGCTCGAGCAGCAGGACCGCAACCGCTAGTCAACTTGGCTGTAGCGGCAGCCAGAGCCGCTTGGGCGTTCTCGCTTCTACCGACGCTCTAAAGCCGAAGCGTTCACGCCACATCGCCGCCGTCTCCTCATCGAAGGGGTCTACGACCAACACTGAGGTAGCCTGCAGCTCAGCCGCGCGGCGAGCCGTGGCGGCCGCATGGAGCAGCAGCAGCTTGCCGTCGATCTCCGCGCGCTTGTCCTTGGCAATCCAGGTGATGAGAGCCGCGTGCACTCGTACTGGCGCTACATCGACGCGCGGGCGATCGCGCTGACTGAGCTCAACTTGCGCCGACGCCAGCGAGTAGAAGCCCACCACGCGACCGTCAGCGATGAGCAAACGGGTTCGCGAGGTTTGATGAGCAGCTACCCCTTGAGTACGCAACCAGTTGCCTGCCGCTTAGCCGCCGCGCGTTCCCCGGCAAATCCTCGTCTCTCGACGGCAGCGTGATCCACGAAGGCTGAGAATCCTCGAGAGCCGAGGCGATGGATTCGGCGACGGTGTCGCCCCCGAGGTCTTGGACCATCATCCGGCCGCCGCCTTCGCCGCCTCGGCTGCTTGGTCGATCTGTGCCTGGCTCGGCGCCGAAGCTCCCGGCGGCACATGGAAGTAATTCGTCGTAGGCCTGCCGGGCACATAGCCAGGCGGCGCATATCGACCGTGTCCAAGACGCTGGATCACCCCTTCGTCGGCGAGCTTCCAAAGCGCCCATGACACCGTCTTGCGACTGAACGCGGGCATATGTTCAGCCACCTCGGCGATATTGGTCGGCCCGTTGATCGTGATGACGACCTTCAGAGCCTGGTCCTTCGAGCCTTCTGCGCCGTCCGGCGGAGCGAGCGCATCGCTCCTGCTGAGCTGTTCGAGGGTGAGCAAGACCGCCCTCCAGCGCTGCATCTCGATTTCGGCATCACTTGCGCGTTCCCGTGCTTGCGTCGCTTCTTCGACAGCCGTCGCCACCTGCTGTTCGGCTTGACTTATGAGCGCCTCCGCCAGCGGGATCGCGTCGGCGATACTCTCAGGATCATTGAAGTCAACCACTAGCTCAGACATAACCTGAGGAGAACTTACCACAGATAATCCTTTAGGTCTTGGGATCGTGCGACCGCTGCGAGTCCGGCGCACGGAGGCGTTTGCAGAACGACCGGCGCGCCATCTCGCTGCGGCCCAATGAGTTAGCCGCATGCGCCGGACCAGCGGGCCGCCACTACGATCCTCCCGGTGAGGCCGTGGCACAAGCCAACCATCGAGACCGTCGGCATCGCGCTCGCGCTGGCGCTCGGCGCCCTCCTCCCCGCCCCCGCACTCGCCGCCGGGCCGTCGGTCCCCGCACCATTCGCCGGCGCCGCGCTGTGGGTCACGCAGATCCCCGCCGCGCAGACCGGCCAGCAGCTCGTCGCCGAGGCCGCCGGGGCGGGCGTGCGGACCCTGTACGTGAAGGCGGCCGAAGGCTCGAGCCCCGAAGCGCAGTTCTCAGCGGCGCTCGTCGGCGAAATGCGCTCCGCCGGCGCGACCGTCTGCGCGTGGACGTTCGCCTACGGCCAGAGCCCGTCAGCCGAGGCGGCCGCCGCCGTGGCCGCGGTGCACGACGGAGCGCAATGCCTCGTCGTCGACGCCGAGGGCCAGTACGACAAGCTGTACGGCGCCGCGCAGCTGTTCGTGCGCACGCTGCGCTCCCAGCTCGGCGCCGGCTTCCCCATCGGTCTCGCCGGCGAAGCCGAGATCCTCCGCCATCCCACGTTCCCCTACTCGGTGTTTCTCGGGCCCGGCGGATTCAACGTCTTCCTTCCCGAGATCTACTGGCTCGAGCTCGGCGTCAGCGCCGACGCCGCCTTCGCCGCGACGATCGGCGGCGACTCCCTGTACGGCCGCGCGGTCCTGCCGGTGGGGCAGCTGTTCGGCTCGCCGACTGCTGCGGAAGTGACGCGCTTTCGTGCGCTCGCCCGCGCCTTCGGCTCGCCGGGGCTGAGCTTCTTCGACCTCGACAGCGCGCAGCCACAGGCGCTCGCCGCGCTCAGCGCGCCGCTCCCCCGGCTCGCGCGTAAAGCGATCCTCGCGCCCACGCTGCATGCCGGCGCCTGCGGCGATGAGATCGTGCAGGCCCAGGAGCTGCTCGACGCCGCCGGCGCGCACCTGCCCGTCGGCGGCTTCTTCGGCGCCGAGACCGCGCGCGCCGTCGCCTCCTTCCAGAGCCGCCACCGCCTGGCGCCGAGCGGTGTCCTCGGACCCGCCACGTGGCGGGCGCTGCTGCGTCTGCATCCGCGCGAGCCCTCGTGGGCGAGCGCGCCGCCCGCCTGCGAGCAGTGAGCCGGGACAGGCGGCTGCGGGCCGCAGGCGGCGCCTGCGCGCCGTCCGCTACCCCGCGTACAGCGCCTCGATCGCGCTCTCGTACTTCTCCGCGATCGGCTTGCGCTTGAGCTTCATCGTCGGCGTCAGCTCATCGCCGCCCGCCAGCCAGTCGCCGCGCACGATCTCGAACTTCTTGATCTGTTCCACGCGCGCCAGTTTCTCGTTCGCCGCGTCCACGGCCTCCTGAACCGCCGCGCGCACGCGCTCGTCCTCCGCGAGGGACTCGAGCGTCGTTTCCTCGATGCCCTGTTTGGCGGCCCACGCCGGCGCGAAGTCCGCGTCCAGGACGATCAGCGCGGTGTTGTACGGACGCCGGTCGCCGATGCAGCACGCCTGCGCGATCAGCGGCGAGGAGCTCTTCAGCGCCGCCTCGATGTTCGCCGGCGACATGTTCTTGCCGGCCGCGCTGATGATCAGCTCCTTCTTGCGGTCGACGATCGTCAGGTAGCCGTCCTCGTCGAACACGCCGATGTCGCCCGTTCGCAGCCAGCCGTCCTCGGTGAACACCTCAGCCGTCTTGTCCGGCAGGTTGCGGTAGCCCTGCATCACCACTTCCGACCTGATCAGCACCTCGCCGTCGCTGTCCAGCTTGAGCTCGATGCCCGGCGCCGCCGGACCGACCGTGCCGAGCTTGATCCTCGCCGGCGGGTTCACGCTGCCGGCGCCGCACGTCTCGCTCATCCCCCACAGCTCCGCCAGCGGCAGGCCGATCGCGTGGAAGAACTCGAGCACCTCCAGCGGCGTCGGGGCGGCGCCGACGTTGATCGCCTCGACCTGGTCGAGCCCGAGCATCGCGCGCAGCCCCGAGAAGATCTCCGCATCCGCCTTGGCCACCTGCTCGGCCAGCTCCTGCGGCACCGGTTCGCCCGCCTGTTCCAGTCGCACCTTGCGCATGCCCGCGTCGAGCGCCGCCTGCAGCTGCAGCCGGCGCTCCTCCGGCTGACCCGCGACCATCGTCTCCAGGCCGGCCTTCAGCTTCTCCCAGATGCGCGGCACCGCGAAGAACCAGCTCGGGCGCACTTCCGGCAGGTAGGACAGCACTTCCCGCGGGTCCGGGCAGCAAGTGATCTGCAGGCCGAACACGATCGGCAGGTAGTGATGGGCGTTGCGCTCGGCGACGTGCGCCGCCGGCAGCCACGAGATCACGCGGCCGTCGCGCGGGAATTTGATCAGGTCCTCGATGCCCTCGACCGTCGCGAACAGATTGCGGTGGATCAGCTGCACGCCCTTCGGCGGGCCGGTCGTCCCCGAGGTGTAGATCAGCGTCAGCACGTCCGTCGGCTGGATCTGCGCCACCGCCGCGTCGACGTCGAAGCCCGGGTTCGAGCCCTCGACCTCAGACAGCGACAGCGTGCCCAGCGGCGCCTCGCCGTCGACCACGATCACGTACTCCAGGCCCGGCAGCGACCTGCGCGCCTCGCGCACCTGCGCCAGGAACTGCTGCTCGCAGATCAGCACCTTCGCGTCCGCGTCGGTCATCAGGTACCGGATCTGCTCGGGCGTGTACGTGTTGTAGATCGAGAACGGCGTCGCGCCGAGCATCATCGCCGCGAGATCGCACAGGTGAAACTCGGGGCGGTTGGACATCATCAGCGCCACCGTGTCGCCGCGCCTGACGCCGAGCTTCGCCAGTCCCCCGGCGAGCGCGTCGACCCGCTCGCGCAGCTCGCCCCAGGTGATCGTGAACTCGTCCTGCTTGGTGCGGATCGCCACCTCATCGGCGCGCTCGGCGGCCGTGATGCGAAACGCCTCCGCGATCGTCGCCGCGCCGAGGGCTGCCCGCTCGGGTGTCACCGATTCAGTGAGTCCGGCCTCCATCGCAACGCTCCCTCTTCTCGCGGTTCATCCCAATCCCCATTGGGTCTGACTGTTCGGACACGTCGGTACGGCTCGATCATACCCCTCCGCTGACTGGTCTCAAGCGAATGCAGACGGGCGAACTGGGGTACTGGTGGCGCTCGCTCGGCGCAGGCCGGCCAACCAGACCGCCGCTGTCCGGTCCCGCGCGGGCGGACGTCGCGATCGTCGGCGCCGGCTACACGGGCCTGTGGACCGCCTACTACCTCAAGCGCGCGCGGCCGTCGCTTGAGATCGTCGTGCTCGAGCGCGAGCTCGCCGGCTTCGGCGCGTCCGGGCGCAACGGCGGCTGGGTCTCGGGGTTCTTCTCCGGTCCCGCACGCGTCTACGAACGGCGCGGCGGGCGCGCCGCGTACATCGCCCTGCAGCGCGCGATGTTCGACACCGTCGATGAGATAGCCGCCGTCCTCGCCGAGCACGAGATCAACGCCGACTTCGTCAAGGGCGGCAACCTCACCGTCGCGCTCGGCGACACGCAGGCTCAGCGCCTGCGCGAGGAGGTCGCACACAGCCGCGCGCACGGGCTCGACGAGCACGCGCGCGCGCTGGGTGGTGCGCGCCACCGAGGGCTACACCGCTGAGGTGCGTGGGCGGCTCTGGGAGACTGTGGCGCGTCGTCCGCCCGCAGACCCCGAGGAGGCCGTGATGCCCTACCAGACGCTGCTGTACGACACCGACGAGGCGATCGCGACGATCACGCTCAACCGGCCCGAGCGCCTGAACACGATCGTGCCGCCGATGCCCGAGGAGCTCGAGGCGGCCGTCAACACCGCGATCGCCGATCCGCAGGTCAAGGCGATCGTCCTGCGCGGCGCCGGGCGCTCGTTCTGCGCGGGCTTCGACTTCGGCGACGGCTTTCACCACTGGGACGACGCGCTGACGACCGACGGCGCGTGGGACCCCGGCAAGGACTTCACGACGGCCACCTCGCAGAGCCTCGGCGCGGTGCCCAGGTTCATGAGCCTGTGGCGCTCGCCCAAGCCGGTGATCGCCCAGGTCCACGGCTGGTGCGTCGGCGGCGGCAGCGACATGGCGCTGTGCGCGGACCTCGTGATCGCCAGCGAGGACGCCCGCATCGGCACCTCCTACTCGCGCATGTGGGGCTGCTACCTGACCGGCATGTGGCTGTACCGCCTCGGGCTGACCAAGGCCAAGGAATACGCGCTGACCGGCAAGCCGCTGTCCGGGACGGAGGCCGTCGAGGCGGGGCTGATCAACGCCGCGGTGCCGTTCTCGCGCCTGGAGCAGGAGGTCCGCGAGCGCGCCGCGCAGCTGGCGAGCATCCCCGCCTCGCAGCTCTCGGCGATGAAGCTGATCGTCAACCAGGCCTACGAGAACATGGGGCTGGCCTCGACGCAGCTGCTCGGCCCCGTGCTCGACGGGCTGATGCGCAACACGCCGGACGCCCATCGCTTCATCGAGCTGGCCGAGCGCGAGGGCGTCGGCGCGGCGGTCGCCGAGCGCGACGGCGGCTTCGGCGACTACAGCCAGGCCCCGGCCGAGGACAAGCCGAACCCGGAGAACGTCATCGTCCCGTAGCGCGCTGCGGTTTGACCGCCCCATAGCGGCTGTAGTGGCGCTCGGGGATCGCGTCGGGGTCCTTGTACCAGTACCAAGTGCACGGGTCCTTGGCGTAGTCATCGGGTGGGTCCGACGGATACAGCGGGTAGCCCGACCACTGGATCGGCATCGACTCGTTCATGAAGCTGCAGTGCGTGCAGTACAGCGGGAAGCCCTTGCGCCCGAAGGACCAGTCGTGCGCCTCGCGCGTGCCGCCGCCGTCCGCAAGCCCCTCGTAGGCGCCACCCAGCACGAGGCGCTGGCCCGAGCCGCACGGGTTCATCGTGAACGTCACCTTCTCCTCGTCCTCGCTGATCGTGAAGCTGCCGGGGTTGGGCCCCACGCCCGAGCACGAGTGCGCGCGCCACGTGGCCGCCAGCAGGCCCACCAGCTCCCGGCGGTCGAGCGCCACGATCGCGTCGTGGTGCTTTCGCCAGCCGCGGCCCATGCTCTCCGTCCACGCCTCCGCCACGCCGTCGTCGCCGAGGCGCTGCTGGATGAACGACACCAGGTCCAGCACACCGCCCGCCATCAGATCGTGCAGCATCTGCCACTCGTGCTTCATCTCCGCGCACAGGCGTCTGGCGAGCTGCAGATCGCCGGCGTCGATCGCCTCGATCGCGCGATCCATCGTCGGCCGCGAGAGCTGCGCGAGCTCCTCCTCTGAGAACCAGCGGTCTGTCATCGTTCCTCCTCGATGATCGTCGGGGGCCAATTGTGACCGAGCGGCGCCGTGCGCTGGTGACGGGCGCCGCGCGCGGGATCGGCGCGGCCACCGCCGCGCGCCTGGCCGCCGACGGCTTCGACGTGCTGACGCTGGACCTGCGCGAGGGCTGCGACCTCGCGCTCGACGTCGCGCGCGACGAGCTCCCGCCGCTGGACGTCGACGTGTGCGTCGCCAACGCCGGCGTCACCACCACGATCGCGCCCGGCCACCGGATGACCGCAGAGCAGTGGCAGCGCGATATCGACGTCAACCTGACCGGCGCGTTTCGCACCGTGCAGGCGTGCCTCGGCTCGATGCGCGAGCGCGGCTACGGCCGCATCGTGGTCGTCTCGAGCGTCGCCGCGCTCGGCGGGCTGCCCGGGCAGGTCGCATACGCCGCGTCGAAGGCCGGGCAGCTGGGCATGGTGCGCACGCTCGCCAGCGAGAACGCCTCGCGCGGGATCACCGTCAACGCGGTGCTTCCCGGGCTCGTCGCCACCGAGCAGGTGCTCGCGATGCCCGAGGAGGTGCGCGAGCGCGCGCTCGCCGCGCTGCCGAGCGGGCGGGCGGTGGAGCCGGCGGAGATCGCCGCCGCGATCGCGTTTCTCGCAGGCGATGAGGCAGCCCAGATCAGCGGCCAGGCGATCGCGATCGACGGCGCCGCGTCGCTGAACCAGCTCTCGCTCGGCGCCGCGCACCGGTAGGGCGCGTCCAGGATGAGCTCGCTGACGGCAGCCGACCTCGACGTCACCCGCCTCGGCAGCGGCCCGCCGGTCGTGCTCGCGCACGGCAGCGTCGTCGGCGCCGCGCGCACCTGGCGCCACCAGCTCCCGCTGGCCGAGCACTGGACCCTCTGCCTGCCCAACCGCCCGGGCTTCGGCGCCAGCCCGCCGCTCGCGCGCGGGGACTTCGAGCTGGAGGCGCCGCTGATCGCCGAGCTGCTGGATGACGGCGCGCACCTCGTCGGGCACTCCTACGGCGCGGTGGTCGCGCTGTATGCAGCCGCGCTGCGACCGGATGCGGTGCGCTCGCTGACCGTCTCCGAGCCCGGTTGCCTGCGCCTCGCCGCAGGCGACGAGCGCGTCGACATGCAGATCGCCGGCGGAGAACGCCTGTACGAGCTCGCCTCGAGCGTGGAGCCGCTCGAGTTCCTGCGCCTGTTTCGCGGGGGCGCCGGCTCGACCAACTCGACGCCCGCCGAGCTCGACGGCGAGCTGCTGCACGGCGCGCGCCTGGTGATGCGCGAGCGCCCGCCGTGGGAGGCCGACCCGCCACTGGAGACCCTCGCCGCCGCCGAGTTCCCCAAGCTCGTCATCTCCGGCGGGCACTCCCCCGTGTTCGAGGCCGTGTGCGACGCCGTCGCCAGCCGCATCGGGGCGCAGCGGATCGTGATCGGCGGGCGCGCGCACACGATCCCAGCCGTCGGCGCGCCCTACAACGAGCGCCTGCACGCCTTCCTCAGCGAGAGCGAGCAGCGGTGGCAGCAGCAGCAGCAGCAGCCGAGCTCCCGGTCATAGGAGCCCTTCGATCAGACCCGTCGCGTTCGACGTCGCCGAGGTCGAGCCCGCGACGTTGGTCGCCGTCACCGCGACACGCAGCGGCAGACCGACATCGAGCAACCCGAGCAGGAAGCTCGAGCTCGTCGCTTTGGCAATGTTGCTGCAGTCGCTCCCCAGCAGGTTGCACAGCTGCCACTGGTAGGTGTACGTGATCGGCGTCGTACCAGACCAGGTGCCGTTGCTCGCGCTCAACAGCTGCCCGACCTTCAGCAGCCCCGAGATCGATGGGAGCATCGTGTTCGTCGGCAGGATCCCTTCGATCAGGCCCGTCACCGGCGTCGTCACCGACGTCGAGCCCGCCACATTCGTCGCCTTCACGACCACATCCAGCGTGTCACCGATGTCGCTCGGCGAGAGTTTGAGGCTCGAACCCGTCGCTTCTGAGATGTTCGCGCACGATTTCCCCAACGCGTTGCACAACTGCCACTGATAGCTGTAGCTAATCGGCGCCGTACCCGACCAGCTACCCGTGTCGACGCTCAGCAACTGCCCTTCCTGCAACAGGCCAGAGATCGACGGCAGGCCCAAGTTGTTCGGCAAAAGGCCTTCAATCAACCCAGTCACCGGCGTCGTCACCGACGTGGAGCCGGCGACGTTCGTCGCCGTGACGACGACGTCGAGGATCCCGCCGACGTCAGACGGCGAGAGCGCCAAGCTCGAACCCGTGGCACCAGAGAGATCCGCGCATTCCTTACCGAGCGGGTTGCACAACTGCCACTGATAGCTGTAGCTGATCGGGGCCGTGCCCGACCAGCCACCCGTAGCCACGCTCAACAGCTGCCCATCCTGCAACAGCCCGGAGATCGTCGGCAACAGGGTGTTGGACGGCAGCAGCGCGAGGATGGGGCTGGTTTCAACGGAAGCCGCCGACGCGGAGCCCTGCGCGTTGGCCGCTGTGACGACGACGGCGAGCTGGCTGGCGATGTCGAGCGCTTCGAGGGTGTAGGTGGAGCTCGTCGCGCCGGGTATGTCTTCGCAGCCGCCGCCGAGGACGCTGCAGCGCTGCCACTGATAGCTGAACGCGAACGGCGCGGTCCCGGCCCAGCTGCCGACGCCGGCGGTGAGCGTCTGGCCTTCCTCCAGGCTGCCGGCGATGGCCGGCGCCGCGATGCTGACGGGCGGGCCGGCCTCGATCTTCTTGCTCGCCCGCGATGTCGCGATCGCGCTTCCGCCGGCGTTGCTGGCGGTGACGATCGCCCTGAGCCTCGAGCCGATTTGAGAGCTGACGACCCGGTAGCTGGAGGCGGTGGCCCCGGCGATGACCGAGCAGCTGGCGCCCGACCGGCCGCATACCTCCCACTGGTAGGTAAACGACAGCGGCGGCGTGCCCTTCCACTTGCCGCCGCCGACGCTCAGCAACTGCCCATCCTCGGGCGCGCCTTCGATCTTTGGGCTCGCCCGTTTCTCCACCGCCAGCGGCGCTACGAGCCCGGTGAGAGCCGAGGTTGCAGCGAAGCTACCTGTGGCATCGGTCGCGGTGACGATCACGCGCAGGGCATGGCCGACGTCTTCGTGCGTGGCCCTGAGAGCGGGCTTGGTCGCGGCGGCGATGTCTTCGCATTCGCCACCGGCGGCGTCACAGCGGACCCATTGGTAGGCGTAGTCGATCGGCTTCTGCCCGCTCCAGCTCCCCTTGGCAGCCTTGAGCATCTGCCCGTCCTGAGCGGTCCCGCCGATGCTCGGCGACGACCCGTTCACGGGTGCGCCGGCCGCGTCGGCGACCCCGACCGCCGACGACGCGCAGACCGCCCCGAGCAAAGCCAGCGCCAACACCCGCCCGAATCGGCGCACGACGCCCACTCTCTCCCTGACCCCGACTGCCCCCATTCCCAGACCCCATTCCCGGCTGTTTACCCGAACGGATGGCGTCTACCCAACTCAAGCCCACCGTAAACCTCAAATGTCAAGCGTCGGCCGCGAGGGGCTCGGAGACGCCCGCCTCGCGGACGGCAGCCGCGCGCAGACGCAGCCCGAACAACGGGAACACGAGCGTCGAGAGCACCGCCGCCCCGACCAGCGCGGCGGCGGCGGAGGCGCGCATGTGCCCGCTGCTGGTGGCGAGCGCGGTTATCGCCAGCACCATCGGACCGAGCTCGCCGACTGCCCCGGCCGCGAGCAGGTAGGAGCCGAAGCGGCTTCGCAGATCGCCGGCGTCGGACAGGATCGGGATCAGCGTGCCGATCGCGGTTGTCGAGAGCGCCGAGCCCGTGTACAGCAGGGAGAGCACGATGCCCGCGGCCGCGAGCACGCCGCCGATCGCGTAGGCGATCACGAGCGAGATCGCCCAGCCGGCCAGCCCCAGCGACAGCGGCCGGCCGGCGATCCGGCGCAGGTCGATCTCATAGCCGGCGAAGAAGAACAGCAGCCCGAGGCCGAGATCGGAGAAGAAGGAGATGAGCTGCGATACGTGCAGACCGAGCACGCGCGGTCCCAGCACGATCCCGAGCAGCAGCTCGACGACGACGGTGGCGCGACCAGACAGCCCCGCGTCCAGCAACCGCATCGAATCCGGCGCCTGCGGGTTAGAGGATTGACTGCAAGCGCCGTTCAAAGCTATCTGCACTACAAGGAGAAGGCACATATGCGTTCAATCAAGCTGACCGCGGCGGTCACGACCGCGGCGGTCGCACTCGCGCTGTCCGGCGCCGCAGCGTCGGCAGCAGGCAGGCACGCAGGCAAGCACGGAGGCGGCTGTCGCGTCACCCTCAACGTGGCCCCGCGCCTGATCACCTCCGGCGAATCGGTGCTCGCCTACGGGCGTGTGTCATGCGAAGCAGCCAGCCAGATGGTGACGCTCTACGAGAGCTCCACGAGCTCGCCCGGCTACAGCATCGCCGGCACAACCACCACCAACGCGCACGGCGGCTACCAGATCGGCGTGAGCGACCTCACCACGAACACCAGCTTCTATGCGGCCACCAGCACCGCCCGGAGCGCCCAGCGGATCGTCCGGGTGGCCGCTCAGGTAACGCTCAGCGGGCCGCCGGAAGGCGTCGTGCCGACCAGCCTGCGAACGGGGCGCCACAACCGCGTCACCTTCACCGGCACGGTCAGTCCGGCGGACGCCGGTGCGCAGGTGATCCTGCAGCGCCAGAACGCGATCAGGGGCAACGAATGGCACCGCATCGACTACGGCGTGGTCGGCAAAGAAGGCATAGTCACGAAGACAGGCACCTTCTCGATCACCCACACGTTCGTGGTGGCGGGCGACGCGAACATCCGCGTGGTCGTGCTCAGCGGCAGGCGCAACGCCCCGAGCGCGTCGAACATCCTCACGTACGAGATCGTCCAGGCGCAGAACCCGCAGCTGACGATCGAAAGCTCGGCCAACCCGATCTCCTACGGACAGTCGGTGACGCTCAGCGGCGCCGTCGCCGGGGCCCCGAACACGGCCGTGCAGCTGATGGCGCACACGGCTGCGCAGGGCGGCTTCACGCAGGTGGGCGAAGTCAAGACGAACGCCTCGGGCGACTACACGTTCCCGGCTCAGACGCCGCTCGCCAGCACCTACTACCAGGTGCGGGGCGCAGGCAAACGCTCGGCGGTGCTGTATGAGGGCGTCAAATTCGTGCTCACCGCAGGAGTGTCCGCGACGACGGTCCAGTCAGGCCAGCCGCTGACGTTCTCGGGCACGGTCACCCCCGGCGAGACCGGCCACGTGATCTACCTCGAGCGCGAGAACGCGGGCGGGCTGGGTTTCCACGTGATCGCCGAAGGAACAATCACAGCCGCCTCGACGTACTCGATCGTGCACACGTTCTACCCCGTGGGCACGAGCGTGGTGCGAATCAAGATCCCCGGTGGCCCGCTGAACGGCTCGACCGACAGCCAGACGTTCACGATCCAGGTCACGGCGGCGCCATCGCCCCAAGCGCTCACACCCGAGGCGCCGGGCAACTCCGGCCAGCCTCCCGAAGGCCAGGTCTAAGTCCGGGGGACGCCCCTCGGTGCGCTGTGGCCGTCCCTCCGCGGGGCGGCCACAGCGGCGCCGGTGGCCCCGGCGCCACGCCCGCGGCGGGCCGCCGGACCCCGGCGGGCCGCCGGACCCCGGCCGCAGAGGTCGTGCCGGCGGTGCTGGCGGTGCTCCGGCTCAGGCGGCGACGGCGCGCGACTGCAGGTGCGCGCCCACCTTGCGCTTGACCCGCTGCAGCGCGTTGTCGACCGTCTTGGTGTCGCACGACAGCCTGCTGCCCACCTGCTCGTAGGAGTAGCCGTCCAGGTACAGCGACAGCACCCGGCTCTCCAGCTCGGACAGCGCCGTCGACAGGCAGCCGACGAGCGAGCGCAGCTCCTCTGAGGAGATCACCTGGTTGACCGGGTCCTGAACGCTCGGTCCGGGCAGCATCTGGTCCAGCGTGGGCACGTCGTCGCCGGTGCCGGCCGGCGTCGAGGAGAACGACACGTACTGGTTCAGCGGCGTGTGCTTGTTGCGCGTCGCCGTCTTGACGGCGGTGATGATCTGCCGCGTGATGCACAGCTCGGCGAAGTTGCGGAAGCTCGACTCGCGGTCCGTCCGGAAGTCGCGGATGGCCTTGTACAGGCCCACGAGCCCCTCCTGGATGAGATCTTCCGAGTCACCGCCCGCCAGGAAGTACGAGGAGGCCTTCAGGCGTACGAATCCGTGGTAGCGCCTGACAAGACGGTCGTAGGCGTTGCGATCCCCTTGCTTTGCAAGGGCGATCAAGAACACATCCTCGACCTTAGGTTCAGAGTTAGAGTTGTGGGAGATTCGTGCCACGAGCAGATCCTTTCTCTGGAGACCACCTCCCTGGCGGTCCCAAACGTGCTCAGTGGCGCACTCCTCCCCTGGCGCCAAAGCTATGAGTTGCGCTTTACCTTAGCTTTTCTCAACCTTAGGTTCAGCGTTATGTCGGCGCAGCCTTACACAGTTATGGAACCTTGTCAAGTCCGCAAACTGCGGCTTTGCAAGATCTCATACAGAAGCGCCGCCGCGGCGGCGCTGACGCCTAGCGACTCGATCCTCCCGAGCAGCGGCAGCGCGATCAGCTGATCGCACGCCTTCGCCACCCGCGGGCGCAGGCCGGCGCCCTCGCTGCCGAGCACCAGGACGATGCCCGAGCCGCTGTAGTCGGGCGTGTCATATGGGACCGGGGCACGCCCAGCGCCCTCCCGATCGGAGCCCGGCTGATCGGCGGCGCTCGCGCCGTAGCACCAGCACCCCGCCTTGCGCGCATCGGCGAGGAAGTCGGCGAGGTTGCGCACGCGTGCCACGGGCAGGTGCTCGACGGCGCCCGCCGATGCCTTGCACACGGCCGCCGTCACCTCCGCGGCGCGACGCTCGGGGATGATCACGCCGGCCGCGCCGGCGCACTCGGCGGTGCGGCAGATCGAGCCGAGGTTCTGCGGATCCTGGATCTGGTCGAGCACCACCAGCAGCGGCTGCTCGCCCGACAGCAGCTCCTCGGCGCTCGCGTAGTGGTACGGCCCCGCGTCCGCGCACAGGCCCTGGTGCGCGTCCGAGCCGCAGCGTCGCTCGATCTCGTCGGCGCCAACCGTGCGGACGGGCACGCCCACCAGCCACGGCTCGCGCGCGGCGCCAGCCGTCGCCCACACGTCCCTCACGCTGCCAGCCCGCCGCCCGCGCAACGCCTCTTTGACGGGGTTGCGGCCGTAGAGGATCACAGCGGCAGCAGCTCAAAGCCGTCCGGCCCGTCGCGGACCTCCCAGCCCAGCGCCGCGATCTCGTCGCGCAGCCTGTCCGCGGCGGCGAAGTCGCGCCCGGTCCGTGCCCGCTCGCGCTGCTCGGCCAGCCCGCGGACATCCTCGGGCGCCTGCTCCGCCGCCGCGAGCAGCGACTCGAGCCCGAGGACCGTGAGCATCTCGCGCAGGTGCGCGTCGCCTGCGGAGTCGCGCCCCGAGCCGGTCGCCTCGCCGAGCCACTCGTTGAGCACCGCGAGCGCCTCGGGAGTGTTGAAGTCGCGCGCGAGCGCATCGAAGAACCTGTCGCGCAGCGGCTCCAGCTCGGGCGGCGAGTCGCCCGGCGACAGGCGCCGGCCGGCCTCGCGGATGCGCTTGACGTTGGCTTGCGCCTGCTCGAGCGCGGTCTCGGAGAAAGCCAGCGGCTGGCGGTAGTGACCGGAGACGAGGTACATGACGACGGCCTCGCGCCCGTACTGGTCGAGGACCTCGTGCAGCAGGGCGATGTTTCCGACCGACTTGGCCATCTTCTCGCCGGTGAACTGGATCATGCCGTTGTGCATCCACAGTTTCGTCAGCTCCCGGCCACGCGCGGCGCGCGTTTGCGCGGCCTCGTTCTCGTGATGGGGAAAGACGAGGTCCGAGCCGCCGCCGTGGATGTCGAAGCCGACGCCCAGGAGCTGCTCGGCCATCGCCGAGCACTCGATGTGCCAGCCCGGTCGACCGACGCCCCACGGCGCCTCCCAGCAGGTGTCCTCGCCCGGCTTGTGCGCCTTCCACAGCGCGAAGTCGAGCGGGTCCTCCTTGCGAGCGCTCAGCGGATCGGATGCCGCGTCTTCCCCCTGGTCCATGTTCTCGAGCTGGCGGTGCGAGAGCGTGCCGTAGCCGGGGTCCGAGCGCACGCGGAAGTACACGTCTCCGTCCACCGCGTAGGCGTGCCCGCCGACGATCAGCGTCTGGATGTACTCGACGATTGGCGCGATCGTCTCCGACGCGAGCGGCTCGTGGTCGGGGCGACCCAACCCCAGCGCGTCGGTGTCGGCGCGGTAGTGGTCGGTCATCTCGGCCGCCAGCTCGGCGCTCGGCCGCCCGGCGGGACGTGCGGCGTCGTAGATCTTGTCGTTGACGTCGGTGACGTTCACCACCAGGTCGACGTCGTAGCCCTCGTGCCTGAGGAAGCGCTCGAGCAGGCTGAACACGACGAACGGACGCGCGTTGCCGATGTGGATGCGGCTGTAGACGGTCGGGCCGCACGCGTAGATCCCCACGCGCCCGGGGTCGCGTGGCCGCAGCGCCAGGAGCTCGCCGCTGAGCGTGTCGTGCAGAACGATCTCGCGCATCGCCGCGCAACCCTAGCGGGCGGCGCTCACGAGGCGAGACGCTGAGCGAAGAACGACAGGATCTCGTCGCGGGCGGCGATCGTCGGTTGGCCGGCTTCGTCGATCAGGTGCGCGGTCACGACGCTGTGCGGGCATGCCACCACCTGCTCGAAGAACGGCGGCGTGTCGGGGTTCGCGGCGCTGTCGGGTAGCACGCGCCCGACGAAGCGATCGCCGAGCGCCTCCGCGTAGGCGGCGAACCGCTGCGCCCTGCAGACCCGATCGCCCGCGAAGCGGTAGGCCATGACGGTCAGGTCGTCGCGCTCCAGGCGCTCACGCACCGCGACGAGCTCCTCGGGGGCGATCTCCAGGCCGGCTGGGTCGTCGAGCGGCAGCGACGGCTGGGAGAGCACGGGCGCGAGCATCGCGGGCTCGAGCATCATCGTCAGCGCGAAGTTGCCCGTGAAGCACATCCCGATGGCGCCGACGCCGGGACCGCCGCACTCCCCGTGCGCGAGCCGCGCGAGCGAGCGCAGCCAGACGGTCACGGGGCTCGACTCGCTGGCGGCGAAGGCGCGGAACTCGGCGCTGACGCACACCCGCCGGAAGGTGGCGATGCCCTCCTCTACGCCCGGCACGGCGCCGTCGCGGCCGAACAGCGAAGGCATGTACACGGTGAACCCCGCGTCCCTGACCCAGCGGGCGAAGCGGGCCACGTGCGGGCTGATGCCCGGCATCTCCGTCATCACGATCACCGCCGGTCCGCTGCCGGCCACGTGCACCGCCTTCTCGACGCCGTCGAGCGCGATCGCGCGGCGATCGAAGTCATCGAGCGGATCGTCCTCGTCCATGTTCCGTCTCGCCATCCGGTCTCACCTCCGCGTCTGCTGGTCGTTGGCTCTGTGCCCGTCGAGCTCCGCCGTCCAGCTGACACGGGCGTGCTCGATGCCGGCGGGATCGTCCAGCAGCTGTCGCTGCCAGTTGGCGGCCATGCCGAGCGCGTTCAGCCGGAACGCCATCGCCTCCGCGTCGACATCTGCTCGCAGGTCCCCCGCGCGGATCGCCGCCTCGACGTTGGCGGCGAGCACCGCGACCCATTCGCGCATGACCGCCGCGACCGCGTCGCGGACGGGGCCGGGGCGGCCGTCCATCTCCGTCGAGGCCGCGCACAGGAAGCAGCCGCCGGCGAACACGTCCGACGCGAGGTATTTCCACCACGCCGCCCCGATCGCCGTCAGTCGCGGCAGACCCTTCTCGCTCGCGAGCGCAGGCGCGATCACCTGCTCGATGAGGATCGCGCGCGCGGCGGCGAGCGTGGCCAGCTGCAACTCCTCCTTGGACCCGAACAGCGCGAACACACTGCTCTTGTGCACCCCCAGCTCCGCAGCGAGCCCGCCGATCGTGAGCCCTTCCAGACCGTCCCGCGAGGCTATCTGCACCGAACGCTCGAGCACCGCCGCGCGGCTGCGCATGCCCCTGGCCCGACGACCGTCGGTGGGTGCCTGCGGCGGCTGGCCGTCGATCAGCGGCTCTCGCTTCTCGCGCGCGTTCATCGGTCCTCGACTCCCGGCGGACTCGAGCTCGCGAGATCTCGGCACGCCGGGATTCTACTACATATACGTACGATCGTCTATGTTGTTGGGCGAGTCGCGCGCCGGCCCACGACCCACTCCAGCAGGTCGACGTACTGGCCCAGGTGCCGCGGGCCGAGGAACATCTCACGCACACGCATCTGCGCCGCTTCGCCCATGCGCTCCGCCCGGTGGGGATCGTTCAGAAGCCCGCTCACGCGCTCGCCGAACGCCTGCAGATCCTCCGGCTCCACCAGCAGGCCCGTACGCCCGTCCTCGATCTGCTCGCGAATGCCGCCGATCGCCGAGGCGACGACCGGGCGCCCCTTCCACATGGCCTCCGAGACGGTCAGGCCGAAGCCCTCCGCGAGGCTCTTCTGAGCGACGACGTCGGCGCGCCGCTGTACGGCATTGACGATCACCGCGTTCTCGTCGGCATCGACCATCGGCAGCAACGCGAGGTGCACGCGCCGGCGGATCCGTCGCGGCAGCTCCGACCAGATCGTGTAGACCTCCTCGAAGACCTCCTTGCCTTCGGGGTCGTCCGCGACGGCGGTGACGTCGGGGCCCGCCAGCACCAGATGCGGATCGTCGTCCTCGGCGTGAACCTCTTCCGCGAACGCCGCGAGCACGCCGCACGGGTCCTTCAGGCGATCCCAACGCGACACCTGCGCGAGCAGCGGGACGCCCAGCCACAGCTGCTGCTCCTCGACGAGCTGGGCCCTGGAGCGCACGCGACCGACGGTGCCGTCGAGCCGCTCGAACAGCGCCCGCGCGTGCCGCTGGTAGTGGTCGGCCGCCAGCCCCGCCGCGCGCAGCACCGCGGTGACTGTCGTGAACGCCATCGCGTGGTTCTTCGGCGAGAAGGCGTCGATCGAAGGCGCGATCACCGTCAGCTTGGCGGGGTCCAGGCCCTCCCACAGGTAGTCGGGCTGCGAGAACACGTACGCGTCCGCCCGCTCCACGTAGGGCATCAGAAAGCGCCACGCTTGACGCGCAAGATCGGTGGGTGGATCGATGCCGACGTGCGAGCGCCAGATGACCGCCGCGCCCGTCTCGAGCATCCGCGGGATCATGCCCGCCGTCTGCGGGTCGTGCAGCAGCACGACGTCGTCGGGGCGCACGCGCCGCGCCAGCAGCTCGGCGTTGGCCCGCGTGCAGCGCTCGTACGCGTCGCGCTCGGCTTCGCCAAGCGGGGTGCCGTCGCCGTGCCCGTGCAGCATGTTGTGCAGGCGCTTGGTGATCTGGAAGAACTCGGGGTCCCCGGCGATCACCACCCAGCGCGCGTCGCCGCCGCCGCCGCGCGCGTAGCCGATCAGCGAGCGCAGCATCTCGGCGACGCCGCCGCCCTGGGCGGTCGAGTTGACGTTCCAGAACGTCCGCGAGGAGAGCAGCTCGCGTCCCCTGCTGAGGGTGTGCTCGAACTGCGCGAGCGCGTCGCCTCTGAGCACGCTGCGCAGGCGCTCGGGGTCCAGCGTGGGCACCTCGACCTCAGCCGGCGCGATTGTCAGTGCGTCGTCCATTGATGGGAACGCGGAGCATCCGCCGCGCCCTTCGCCGTCACCGCCCCGCGAGTGCCGGCAGCGGCGAGCAGCTCCTCGATCGAGTCGCCCATGGCGCTGAGGAAGACCGGCAGGTCCGGCACCCGGTCCGGGTCGACGACGACGCCGAAGAACACGTTGCCGTCGTAGCTGACCGCGGCGACGCCGATCGCGTGCTGGGCGGCGAGCGGCACCAGCGGATGGACCTCGCGCACCGGCGTGCCGAATGCGTAGAGCGTGTCCGGTGCGCCCGGCACGTTGGTGATGGTCAGGTTGAACAGCCTCGTCGCGTACAGACTCCGCGCCAGCGTCGCGTGCAGCAGCGGCGGCGCCAATCCTGCGATCTCGATCACCGCGGCGCTGCCCTGTGCCTGCCCGGTGGCCTTCAGCGCCTCCGAGCGCGCGATCGTCTCGCGGTGGCGCGCCACCAGGTCCGCCGGCGCGACGGGCAGATCCAAGAACAGCGAGGAGATCCGATTGCCGAGCGCCAGGCGCTCGCTCGCGACGCGCACGTTCATCGGCACCATCGCGCGCAGGCCCTGAGCCGGCAGCGACTCGCCGCGCGACTCGAGCAGCGCTCTGAGGCCGCTGGCGGTGGCCGTGAGGACGACGTCGTTGACGGTGCCGCCGAGCGCGCGCCTGATCGACTTCAGATCCGCCAGCGGCACCTGCAGCACCTCGAAGCGCCGGCGGGTTCCGATCGGCTCGTTGAGGCTCGTGTGCGGCGCGCCTTTCAGCTCCTCGCGCACGATCAGCTCGATCGCCGAGCGCGCTCTTCCGAGCGCCTCGCGCGGGTGCAGCATCCCGTGCGCTCCGACCTGCGCGGCGTGCACCATCGTGTCGATCCCCAGCAGCTCCTCGGCGGCGTGCGCCACCGAGTGCAGGGTGCCTTCGCCTGAGTGGCCGTGGGCGGGCGCGAAGGGCTCGGCTTGCGCGGAGGAGCGCGCGCCGCGGGTGATCCGAGCGCCCGCCGGCCTGGAGCTCGAAGCATCCGGCTCGGAGTCGAACAGCACGTCGACGACGTCGACGGACCCGACGCCGTCGACGAGACAGTGGTGCGTCTTGTGGGCGAGCGCCCAGCGGCCGTCCGCGAGCCCTTCGACGATCGCCATCTCCCACAGCGGCCGATGGCGATCGAGGCGCTTTGAGAAGAACTCCGAGGACCACTCGGCGAGCTCCTGCCGGCCCCCCGGTGCGGGGAGCGCCGCACGGGTCAGGTGCTGGCTGAGATCGAACGCCGGATCGTCCTGCCACTCGGGCCACGACAGTCCGCCGGTGCGCGTTTGCGACAGGCGCTGGAGGTAGCGCGGAAGCCGTGTCAGGCGACCTTCGAGGTGCTCGCGCAGCTCCTCGCGCGAAGGAGGCCGACCCTCCGGCGGCGGATCGAAGACCATGACCGCGCCGATGTGCATGTGCGCGCTTTCGTCGGCCTCCTCGAGCTCGAGGAACGTCGCGTCGAGGGCTGACAGGTGCGTGCCCACCGTCGCCGCCTCACGCGCTCTCCGCCGTCGCCGCGGTGTCCTGCGCGAGCCAGTCGGGCGGGACGAGCAGCACGGAGCAGTCGCCGTGGTGAACCACCCGCCTGCTGACGCTCCCGAGCACGCTCAGGCCGGAGCGCCTGCGGCTGCTCATCACGACCAGCGACGCGTCCAGCCGCGAGCACGCGGCGATGATCGTCTCCTCGGCGCTGCCGCTCTCGATCACCGCCCGATCGCCGTCGACGCCCTCCGGCTGGAGGCTCTGCACCTGTGCGTCGATCCGCGATCTGCGCGAGACCGAGCGCCGTCCCAGCGCGTGGATCAGCGTCAGCGCCGAGCGCCCGTCGCCGGCCATGCGGCTGGCGAGCGCCACCAGCTCGTCCGAGCCGCCCAGGCCGTCGCTGGCGACCAGCATGCGCTCGCCGAAACGCGCGGCGGCGCGCACGGGCCGCGCGACGAGCAGCGGTGTCGAAAGCGAGCGCATGGCGGTGTCGGCGACGCCGCTGAACAGCATTCCCGCGAGGACCGACTTGGGCGGCGCGCCGATCGCGACCAGATCGTGGCCGCCGGCCCACTCGCTGAAGATCTCGTGCACCGGCCCTGCCGGGTCGACCTCGATCCTGCACGAGACCCCCGCCTGGTCGGCGAGCATGTTCGCGCGATCGACCATCTCCGTCGCGCTGTCCCCCGGCATCTGCCCGGTGCCCGTCCGCAGCTTGGTCACGATCAGGACGGTCAGCCTGCCGCCGGGCCCCACCAGCTCCGCCGCCTGCTCCACGGCGGCAAAGCTTCCCTCGCCTCCGTCCACCCCGCACAGCGCCTCTCTGAACACCCGCTCGCCATCGCTCGAGGGCAGTTGCCCACCGGCAGGCTCGTAACAGGCCGGGTGGTAGGTCGCCGCTCCCTTCGCAGGCGGGTGCGCCTCGAGCGCCAGCGTGCTGCTGCGAGCTCCGTCGCCGTCGACGATCACAAGCGGCTCGTGCCTGGCGATGACGGCTCCGCACCTGCTGCACGCCACCGTCTGCATCTCCCTCTGCGCCTCCATGAGCGACATCGTCAATCACAAGGCCCCGCGCGCCAACCGTATTGTTCCGCAGCGGGCCGGCGTCTTAGCCGACGATCAGCCGGCTGTCGGAATACCTCCCTGCGGACCGCTCGCTTCAGACGACCCGCTCTCGCCGGTGCTCGGCAAGGAGCGCGAGCGCGTAGCTCGCGCCACACCGCGGCCTCGTCCTCGGTCTCGACCCCCGGACGGATATCGAGCACGCGCCGGACCAAGCGCACGATCAGCGGCCATCCGTAGCGGAGCGCGCGGTCCTCCCACGCGGGCACGCCCTGGTTGTTGAACCGGAGGACGAGCTCGCGCTGAGCGAGCATGTGGACGTACATCAACCGCCGCCCCCGCGGCCCCATCTCCTCGTCGAACCGCCGGCACAGACGCTCCACCTCGCGACGCGACTCGGGGTCCTCGGGAAACAGCCGGTGCACGGCGGGCGTTTGCCCGTCGACCCACGCGAGGATCTCCTGCGACTCGCCGATCGCGCCGTCGGGCGTCACGAGCACGGGAACCGTGAGCCCACCGCCCGCACGTCTTGCCGCGAGCTGGTGGATGCCCTGGACGTGGCGCTCCTCGCGATAGGGCGCCCCCACCCGCTCGAGCGCCCACCGCGCCTTTTCGCAGTAGTGGCTGATCGGGATCGTGATGAGCCGCAGCTCGCCCATCTCCGGCTGCATGTCAGTACACGAACGCCGACAGCGCCTGCGCGATGTCCGCCGCCGGCAGCGGCCCGAACCGCAGGGTCCATGACCCGTCGTGCTCCTGACGGAAGGTGTGCGGCACCCCTTCGCTTTCCAGCTCCGTCTGATGCTGGCGCGCACGCTGGTAGCCGGAGGCGCCGTGGAACGTCGCATCCAAGCCATACCTGCCGTCGTCGACCGGCCAGATCGTGAGCCGGTCCGGCACTGGACCGGCTCGACTCGGCAGCAGTGAGCCCGAGCTCACCCGGATCGGGCCGGGTGATGCTCGCGTGCCCAGCGCACGATGCTGCCCGATCCAGTGACGACGTCGCCTCCGTCGAGGACCAGGATCGGCACCGATCGCTGCCCGCTCAGCCGCTCGATCTCGGCGCGGTCGCGCGCCCGTGTCGGCCACGTCCACAGCTTCAGCGATCCGCCCCGCACCTTCCGCCACTCATACGCATGGCCCGCGTCGTCCAGCGCCTTCGCAGCCTTGCCGCACGGGTGCACCGCCGCCGCCGACTTGCCCGCGTCACACGTGTACAGAATCACGCGTCCACGCTACCGCAACGACACCGGCCTTGTGACTCGTCCCGTCGCGCCCTCCGCGTCGGAGCAGAAGAGAATGAAAGTGCGCGAGGTGACAAGGCGGATCGAAGACGACGGCTGGCGGTTCGAGCGCCAACGCGGCAGTCACCGTATCTTTCGCCACCCCAGCAAGCCCGGAAGCGTGACGATCGCCGGCCGGCCGGGCCAGGACATCCCAGCCGGTACCCTGAGGAACATCCTTCGACAGGCAGGATTGAAAGGATCGTCGCGGTGAGCGAGTATGTCGTCATCTACGAGCAGGGCGCGACCGGATGGGGCGCGTACTGCCCAGATCTTCCCGGCTTGGGCGTCGTTGGAGCCTCTCGCAAGGAGGTGGAAGGGCTGATTCACGATGCGATCGAGCTACACATCGAGAGCCTGCGAGAGCATGGCGAGCCCGTGCCGCCGCCGACGAGCGCGGCCGGCGTGGTTGCCGTAAGCGCCGCGTAGGCTAGCCGGCCGCCCGCAAAACCGCGGTCGCGAGCGCGACGACGCCCTCGCCGCGGCCGACGAAGCCCATGCCCTCGCCGGTGCTCGCCTTGACGTTCACGCGAGCGAGCTCCAGGCCGAGCACCTCCGCGAGCCGCGAGCGAATCGCCTGCCGGTGCGGGGCGAGCTTGGGTGTCTCCATCACGACGGTGCAATCGACGTTCACCGGCTGCAGGCCGGCCGCGCGCACGCGCTGCACGACGTCGGCGAGCAGCCGCATCGAGTCGGCGTCGCGCCAGCGCTCGTCGGTGTCGGGGTAGTGCTCGCCGATGTCGCCCAGGCCGGCGGCGCCGAGCAGAGCGTCGATCACCGCGTGCGCGAGCACGTCGGCGTCGGAGTGGCCCTCGAGGCCGCGCTCGTTCGGCACGTGCACGCCGCCGAGGACGAGCTTTCGACCGACAGCCAGGCGGTGCGAGTCGAACCCGATCCCGACCAGGCTCATGCGATCCCGACCAGGCTCATCGAGGCTCGACCTCGCCCGGAGCGGCGCCCCTGCTCCCGGCTGCGGCAGCGTCCTGGGAGCCGGCAGCGCCGATCGGCTCCAGGCGCCGCTCGCGCCGCTCGAACACGCACAGCTCGCTGACGCCGACGCTCGCGAGCAGCTCGAGCGCACGGTCGTAGTCGGCGCCCACGTCCTCGGGGCGGTGGGCGTCGCTGGAGAGCGCCACCGGCACGCCCGCGTCCACGCACATCTCCAGGAACGCGCGCGCCGGGTAGATCTCGCCGGCGGGCTTCCTCAGCCCCGCGGTCGACACCTCCACGGCGATGCCCGCTGCGGCGATGCCTTCGACGGCGGGCTCGTAGTAGCGCCGCAGATCTCCCTCCGGCCGCCGCCCGGCACGGGCTGAGGTGGGTGGGCGGTGGGGGCGGGTGGGTGGGCTCCAATACTTGACGAGGTCTGGGTGCGCGGCGATGTCGAACAGGCCGCTACGCGCGGCCTCGCCGATCGTCTGGAAGTAGCGCATCCAGATCTCCTCGACGCTGCCGCCGCCGTCCCACACGCTGTAGTCGTCCATGTCGACGGCGCCGCCGCGCATGAAGTGCACGGAGCCGACGACGTAGTCGAAGTCGCGCGCGTCCAGCAGGCTGGCCATGCGGTCCTCGGCGCCCGGCACGAAGTCCGCCTCGATGCCCAGCCGCAGGTCGGTGTGCTCGCGCACGAACGCGCAGTACGCGTCGAGGTCGTCGTGCGCGTAGGTCTCCCAGAAGGGGTGGCGCCAGACCTCGAGCGCCTGCGCGAAGCGGTACACGTGTTCGGAGACCCCCAGCTCGGCGATCCCGCGCTCGTCGGCGGCGGCGCGGTAGCGCTCGACGTTCGCCGGCGTGTGGTATTCGGCGACGTCCGCGTCGTGGCCGTCCGGCCGCAGATGGAGGTGGTAGTCGGTGAGCATTTGGACGGCTGCGATTCAAGCAGGATTCGGCCGCGCTGCCCCAGTCGCGCTACTCGCCGCCCGCCGCGGATCGCTCGGCGAGCAGCATCTCGGCCACGCGCAGGTCCATCGGCGTGGTCACCTTGAGGTTCTCGTCGCTCGCCGGCACGACGATCACCCTGCCGCCGGCGCGCTCGATCAGCAACGCGTCGTCGGTCGCGCGGGCGAGCTCCTCGGCGGAGACTTCCAGCGCCCGTTCGAGCGCTCCGCGGCGGAACACCTGTGGGGTCTGCACCGCCCACAGCTCGCCGCGGTCGAGCGTCTCGCGCACGGCGTCGGCGCGATCGACGCGCTTGATCGTGTCGGTGACGGGCATCGCCGCGATCGCCGCGTCCGCGCTCGGGTCGGCCGCCAGCGCCGCGATCACCGACTCGGCCAGCGCGGCCGTCAGCAGCGGGCGCGCGGCGTCGTGGACGAGCACGAGATCCATGCCCACTCCCTCGGACGCCTCTCCCGCCGCGGCGAGCGCTCGGCGCACGGAGTCCGAACGCGAGGCGCCGCCCGGCACGGAGCTGACGCGAGGAGTGGCGCTCGCGCCGGCCGGCAGCTCGGCGCCCGCGGGCAGGGCGACGACGATCTGCTCGATATCGGCCACGTCGAGCAGCGCGTCGATGCTCCACTGCACGAGCGGCCGCCCGGCAAGCGCGACGAGCGCCTTCGGCCGGCCGGCTCGGAGGCGCTCGCCGCTGCCTGCGGCCACGATCAGCGCGACGGTCATCGCCTGGGGCGCTCGCGCACGCGGCAACTGGCGCTGCCGCGTGCGCGAGGCCTCGCTACTTCGCTCCGGCGGCCGCCATCTGGTGGTTGGCCGAGTCCTCGAGCAGCTCGTCGAGGTAGCTCTCGGCCTCCTCCTCGTCCTTGTCGAGCGCGTACATCAGCTCGGAGGCGAGGATCTTCTTGGTGCGCGTGAACATCTGCTTCTCGCCGGTCGACAGGCCCTTCTCGCTCTCGCGCAGCGAGAGGTTGCGGACCACCTCGGCCAGCTCGTAGATGTCGCCAGTCTTGATCTTGTCGCGGTTGTGCTTGAACCGGCGGTTCCAGTTCTTGGGCATCTCCGAGACTTCGTCGCGGAGGACGTCCAGCACCTTCTTGACGGTTTCTTCGTCGATCACCCTGCGCAGGCCGGCAAGCGCCGCGTTCTCGGTGGGAACGCGTACGGTCATGTCGTTGTGCAGGATCTTGATCGTGAGGTACTCGCGTCGTTCTCCGAGGATCTCCATCTCCTCCTTCTTGAGCACCTTCCCCGCTCCATGGTGGGGATAGACGACGTGGTCTCCGAGCTCGAACTCGATGTACTCGACTTCGCGTGTTACCTCGAGCTCGTCCGTGAGCGTTGCTTCTTCGGTTGCTTGTGCGGGAATGATGTCCTCCTTCGTTGCGGCCGACCGACGGGCGGCCGTTGATTCAAGTCTGTAGGTAGCGGTCCACGAGGTTCAGCTCCTGCAGCCTGCGCAGGCCCTCGCGAATGTCCTTCGCCCTGATCTCCCCCACACCCTCGACCGCCTCGAGCTCCGCGTCGCCGGCGGCGAGCAGCTCGTCCAGCCCGCCGAACTCGGCCACGATCTGCGCGACCACCAGCTTGGGCAGTCTGGGGATGCGCCCGAGGACGCGGTAGCCGCGCGGCGCGACCGGGTAGTCGAGGGTGTTCAGCTTGCGGTCGTAGCCGAGCAGCTCGGCCAGCCGGCCGAAGTCGAGCAGATCCTGGTGGACGAGCCGTCCGACCTCCTCGAGCGCGGCGGCGAACGCCTCGTCGGAGTAGTTCGACAGGTAGTCGCGCACCAGCGCCGACTTCTCGGCGGCGGCGCCGACCATCGTCTCCTCCAGCTGCATCTCGATCAGCCGTCCCTCGCTGCCGAGCTCGACGATGTAGCGCTCGATCTCGACCGCCATGCGCGTCACCAGCTCGGAGCGCTGCAGCACGGTGAGCACGTCGTGCAGCGTCGCGCCGCCCTCGAACTCGAGCGCGGTCAGGCGCGTGGAGACCTGGTCCAGGCGGGTGCGGAACTTGTCGAGCGTCGCGAGCGCCTGGTTGGCCTTGGCGAGGACCACGGGGATGTCCTCGAGGATGTACTTGACGCCGGCCACGTACACCGAGACCACCTCGCGCCGCTGGGAGATGGCGATCACCAGCGCGTCGGTCTGCTTGGACACGCGCTCGGCGGTGCGGTGGCGGGTGCCCGTCTCGTGCGAGAGGATCGTCGGATCGGGCATCAGCTGGACGTTCGCCATCGTGATCTTGGTGGCGTTCGCGTTGAGGATGATCGCGCCGTCCATCTTCGCGATCTGGTAAAGGAACGCCGGCGTGTAGTCGATCTCGAGCTTGATGCCGCCGGAGTTCAGGAAGCTGAGGTCTTCCGGCTCGCCGATCACGATCAGGCCGCCCGTGCGCGCGTGCAGGATGCTCTCGATGCCCTCCCGCAGCGCGGTCCCCGGCGCGATCATCTCCAGCGCCCTCATCAGCCCCGGATCCGGTCGTACCTCGTTGTCTAGGTCTTCGCCGGATCGTGGAGCCACGGTCCTCAATTCTAGGGCAATTAGCAATCCTTTAGCAGCTCGTACACTGGGCACAGGCCCCCCTAGGGCCTGTGCGGAGCGCCGCTCGGGCGCGCGCGAGGCTCAGCTGGAGCGCGCGGCCGGGTCGGGAGCGGGACGCAGCGTCCGCTCCCCGGCGGGCGGCCGTCGATCCTCGACGCGTGTGAGCGCGGGACCGGCCGGTTCGGGGACGGTGCGCGGCCGGCCGCCCGGCGAGCCGCCGGGCAGCGCCGCCGCGAGCGCCGCGCGCAGCGTCGGCACCTCGCGCGCCGAGCGCCCGCTGTCGGCGGGCGCGATCACGTCCTCCAGGCCGTGCTTGGCGGCCTCTTCCAGGCGGCGCTCGGGATGCCCGACCCAGCGCAGCTCGCCGGTGAGGCCGAGCTCGCCGAAGCAGGCTCTGGGGGCGCCGCTGACGGGCACGCCGCGGCTGGCGCTGGCGACGGCCAGCGCGACCGCCAGGTCGCACCCGGGCTCGTCGACGCGCACGCCGCCGACGACGTTCACGAACACGTCGGCGCCGCCCGTGCGCACGTGCCCGTGGCGGCCGAGGATCGCCAGCACCAGCGCCAGGCGGTTGCGGTCGAGCCCGGAGACGACCCTGCGCGGCTGCTCGAGCTCCGACGGCGCCACCAGCGCCTGGACCTCCACGAGCAGCGGGCGCGAGCCCTCCATCGCCGCCAGCACGACGCTCCCGGGCGAGCGCGTGGCCTCCGCGACGAATCTCGCGGAGGCGTCGAGCACCTCGACGAGGCCGCCGTGGCGCATCTCGAACAGGCCGGCCTCGTTGGTCGATCCGAAGCGGTTCTTCAGCGCGCGCAGCTCGCGGTAGGGGCGCTCGCGCTCGCCCTCGAACTGCAGCACGCAGTCGACGAGGTGCTCGAGCACGCGCGGACCCGCCAGCGCCCCCTCCTTGGTGACGTGCCCGACGAGGATCACCGCGATGCCGCGCGCCTTCGCGAGCTCCATGATCCGCGCGGCCACCTCGCGCACCTGCCCGACCGAGCCGGGCGCGCCGGACAGGTCGGCGGCGCGCAGCGTCTGCACCGAGTCGATCACGCACGCCTGCGGCGTGTGCTCGGCGAGCGTGTCGAGAACAACGTCCAGGTCGGTCTCCGCGAGGATCGGCACGCGCAGCGCCGCGCCGGCCAGCCGCTCGGCGCGCAGGCGCACCTGCTCCGCGGACTCCTCGCCGCTGACGTACAGCGTGCGGCGCCCGGACTGCTGCAGGTGCCCGAGCACCATGTTCGTGAGCGTCGACTTGCCGATGCCCGGCGAGCCGCCGAGCAGCACCAGCGAGCCGGGCACGAGGCCGCCGCCGAGGACGCGATCGAGCTCGCCGATGCCCGTCGACATGCGGTCCACCGGCGCCGCTCCGATCTCCCCGAGGGGCAGCGGGATGACGACCCCGCCGCCACGAGCGGAATCGCTCGCGTCGGCGCCCTGGCGGCGCTTCCCGCCGGCCCGCGCCTCGCCCCCGCGCGTCGTCGGCAGGCGCTCCTCGACGAGCGTGTTCCACTCGCCGCACTCCGGGCACTGGCCGTGCCACTGCGCGGACTGGAAGCCGCACTGCGAGCACACGTGGACGGTCGTTCGCGCCATCGCCTCAGACTACGGCCCGCCGGGGACGGCTCAGACGCCGACCGTCGAGCTGCGGCGCTCGAAGAGGACGACGTCGCGCCAGCGCCCGTCGGGCATCTGCCCGATGCGCTCGCTGACGCCGACGCGCCGAAAGCCGCACGCCTCGTGCAGCGCGATCGAGGCGGCGTTCTCGGGGAAGATGCCGGCGCGCAGCGTCCAGAAGCCTACGCGCTCGGAGGCGTCGATCAGCCCCTGCAGCAGCGCGCGCCCGACGCCGCGGCGCATGTGCGGGGGCGCGACGTAGATGCTGACCTCGCCGACGCCGCGATACACGGCGCGCGAGGAGACAGGGCCGAGCGCGGCCCAGCCGAGCAGCTCGCCGCCGTCGGCGTCGCGGGCGATGACGGCGGGGTAGCCGGCGCGCGTGGCCGACCATTCCCGCCACGACGGCGCGGCGGCCTCGAAGGTGGCGTTGCCGCCGGCGATGCCTTCCGCGTAGACGCGCGCGGCGTCCGGCCAGTCCTCGGCGCTCAGCGGCGCCAGCACGATGCGATCGCCGGTGGCGCTCAGCTGCCCGGCTCGCCGATCCCCGGCTCGTCGCCCGCGGGGTGGCTGTCACCCTCCGCGATCTCCTCGGCGCCGGCGCCTTCGGCACCCACGCCGACGGGCGTCTTCTGCTTCTTGGGCTGGACGATCGAGAGGCGCACCTCGCCCTCTTGGTCGCCCTCGGCGGGGTCGACGACGACGGTCGCGCCGGGCGTCAGCTGCTCGCGCAGCACGAAGTCGGCGAGCGGGTCCTCGATGTAGCGCTGGATCGCCCTGCGCAGCGGGCGCGCGCCCATCGCCGGGTCCCAGCCCTTGTCGACGAGCAGGTCCTTGGCGGGCTCGGTCAGCTCCAGCTGCAGCTCGCGTTCGGCCATCGACTCGCGGATGCGCAGCAGCAGCAGCTCGACGATCTGCTTGATCTCCTCCTTCTGCAGCTTGTGGAAGACGATCACGTCGTCGATGCGGTTGAGGAACTCCGGGCGGAAGACCTTCTTCAGCTCGCCCATGATGCGGTTCTTCATGTCCTCGTAGGTGATCCCCGTCTCGTCGTCGGAGACGGCGAACCCGAGCGGCGTGTTGCGCGCGATCTCGGCGGCGCCGATGTTGGAGGTCATGATCACGATCGCGTGGCGGAAGTCGACCGTGCGCCCCTGCGCGTCGGTCAGGCGGCCGTCCTCGAGGATCTGCAGCAGGATGTTGAACACGTCCGGGTGCGCCTTCTCGATCTCGTCGAGCAGCAGCACGCTGTACGGCTTGCGCCGGATCGCCTCGGTCAGCTGGCCGCCCTCGTCGTAGCCGATGTAGCCGGGGGGGGAGCCGACGAGCCGGGAGACGGCGTGCTTCTCCATGTACTCGGACATGTCGATGCGGATCAGCGCGTCGTCGTCGCCGAACAGGAACTCGGCGAGCGTGCGCGCCAGCTCGGTCTTGCCGACGCCGGAGGGGCCGAGGAAGATGAACGAGCCGGTGGGGCGCTTGGGGTCCTTCAGGCCGGCGCGCGAGCGCCTGATCGCCTTGGAGATGACCTCGATCGCGGGGTGCTGGCCGATCACGCGCTTGTGCAGTTCGTCCTCCATGCGCATCAGCTTCTGCGTCTCGGCCTCGGTCAGCTTGAACACGGGGATGCCGGTCCACATCGAGACGATGTCGGCGATCTCCTCTTCGCCGATAGACGGGCGCTCGCCGGACTCGCCGGATTCCCACGCCTGCTCGAGCTCGCGTTTCTTGTTCGTCAGCTTGCGCTCCTTGTCGCGCAGCGCGGCCGCCTTCTCGAACTCCTGCGCCTCGATCGCCGCCTCCTTTTCGCGGCGCGTGGACTCGACTTCGCCCTCGAGCTCGCGGTTGGCGGGCGGCGAGGTCATCGACTTGATGCGCATCCGCGAGGCGGCCTCGTCGATCAGGTCGATCGCCTTGTCGGGCAGGAAGCGGTCGGAGATGTAGCGGGAGGCGAGTTCGCCGGCGGCGCGCAGCGCCTCGTCGGTGATCTGCACCTTGTGGTGCTGCTCGTAGCGGTCGCGCAGGCCGGTGAGGATTTCGACGGTCTGGTCGATCGTCGGCTCGTCGACGGTGATCTTCTGGAAGCGCCGCTCCAGCGCGGAGTCGCGCTCGAGGTACTTGCGGTACTCGTCGAGCGTGGTCGCGCCGATCGTCTGCAGCTCGCCGCGGGCGAGCGCCGGCTTGAGGATCGAGGCGGCGTCGATCGCGCCCTCGGCGGCGCCGGCGCCGACGAGGTTGTGGAGCTCGTCGATGAACAGGATGATGTCGCCGCGCTGGGTGATCTCCTTCATCACCTTCTTCAGGCGCTCCTCGAACTCGCCGCGGTACTTGGAGCCGGCGACGAGCGCCGCCAGGTCGAGCGTGTAGATCTGCTTGTTCTTCAGCAGCTCGGGCACCTCGGAGCTGGTGATCCGCTGCGCGAGGCCCTCGACGACGGCGGTCTTGCCGACGCCGGGCTCGCCCACGAGCACGGGGTTGTTCTTGGTGCGCCGCGAGAGGATCTGCATGATCCGCTCGATCTCGGTCTCGCGCCCGACGCACGGGTCGAGCTTGCCCTCGGCGGCGAGCTTCGTCAGGTTCCTGCCGAACTGGTCGAGCAGCTTGGAGGACTTCTTGCCCTCGCCGGCGCCCGCGCCCGCCCCTGCGCCCGCACCGCCGCCGGACTGGCTCTGGCGGCGACCGCCCGGACCGGAGAGCATGCGGATGACCTCGTTGCGGATCTTCTCGGAGTCGGCGTCGAAGTCGAGCAGGATGCGCGCGGCGACGCCCTCGTTCTCGCGCACGAGACCCAGCAGGATGTGCTCGGTGCCGATGTAGTTGTGGCCGAGGCTCAGCGC
>Ga0181521_10000023_pt1 | contig 174768 bp, 153 predicted proteins | sample PEATcosm2014_Bin_32_FD_119764 | JGI IMG/M metagenome (GOLD analysis project Ga0181521, IMG submission 119764) | Peatland microbial communities from MTU Mesocosm Facility, Houghton, MI, USA - PEATcosm2014_Bin02_60_metaG | ecosystem: Environmental > Terrestrial > Soil > Wetlands > Peat | place... | reverse complement strand
CCCGGCCAGTTCGAGGGGACGTTCGGCGTCGCGTTCGCGGGCGCCAACCTGTACGTCACCGACATCGAAAACCAACGAGTGCAGGAGTTCAACTCCGAAGACAAATGGGTACGAGAATTCACCGGAAGCGAAGGCGAAAAACTCAGCTACCCATGGGCGATCGCAGCAGATGCACTCAGCGGAGACATCTACGTAACCTCCTACGGAAGCGACCGCGTCGAGGCATTCACGCAAGAAGGAAAATACGTCGAAGGGTTCGGGCACTTCGGGTCCGAACGCGAAGAGCTCGACGGGCCATCAGGGCTCGCGATCAGCCCGACCACGGGCGCGCTGTACATCGCCGACGAATACAACAACCGCGTGGACGTGTGGGCGCCTGGGGGGATCACGCAGGAGCCCACACAGCCGGCCCCGACTGGCGTGACCGGGTCGGTCACCACCGTCGACTATCACGTGCCTGTGTCTGGCAGCGGCGCCCCATACCCCCTTGGCGCCAAAGAAGACGAAGAATGGGGGCAGAAGAAAGACGTGCCCGAACAAGGCGTGGCGATCTTCCCGCCCGACAAGCCGATGGGCTGGCCCGCAGCAAGCTACGAACGCGCCACCATCACCTACATCGACGAACAGGGCCGAACCGTCAACACGGCCAACCCAAGCGGCGGAATCTCCACCACCGAATACAACGAAACCAACGAGCCCGTGCGAACACTCAGCCCGGACAACCGCGCCACCGCCATCGCCGAAGGCGGCGGATCCGCCGAAAAATCCGCCGCAATCGCCGACAAACTCGATAGCGAAAGCACCTACAACGAAAAAGGCCAGCTCACCGAAACGCTCGGACCGGAACACAAGGTCAGACTTGCAAAAGGCAAGGAAAAGGCAGGCGAAGAAGTACAGGCACGCGAACACATCGTCTACTCCTACGACGAAGAATCACCCGGAGGAGCCGTCTTCAACCTCGTAACCAAGACCGTCAGCGACGCGGAGACCGCTAGCAAAGAAGAATTCGACAAGCGCACCACCGAGACGTCCTACAGCGGACAGAAAGGCCTCGGATGGATCCTGCGCAAGCCAACATCAGTCACGGTCGACTCGGGCGGCCTCAATCTAACGACCACGACAACCTACGAAGAAGCCACCGGCAACGTCATAGAGACGACCACACCCGGGCGCGGCAACAGCGCACTTCCGCAAGGCTTTTCACAGTTCGGCAAAGCGGGCTCCGGAGCCGGACAAGTCAACGGCCCCACAGCCGCCGCGGCCGACCCCAGCGGAGACCTCTGGGTGGCAGACACCGGCAACAACCGGATCGACGAGTTCTCCGCAACAGGGACATTCATCAAAGCGTTTGGCTGGGGTGTAGACAAAGGCAAAGAAAAACTCGAAGTCTGCACCACCGAATGCAAAGCCGGGATCGCCGGCGCCGAAAAAGGCCAGCTCTCTGAACCACAGGGCGTCGCCTACGACGCAGCTACCGAAGACCTATACGTGAGCGACACCGGCAACAACCGAATCGAGGAGTTCACAACAGCCGGAAAAGTCAGCAAAGTCTACGGAACCAAAGGCAGCGGCGAACTCCAATTCAACTCACCACACGGCCTCACAACCGAACCGGACGGCGACATCTGGATAGCGGACCAGGCGAACCACCGCCTCGAGGAGATCACCGACAAAGGCAAATACGTCAAGGAAGCAGGTGTTGCCAAAGGCGAATACTCCGACGTGACCCTATGCGCCAGCAAACTGTTCGCGACCAACTATGCTGGCCAGCAAGTCGAGGAAGTCGGAACCGAAGGCAAAGAAACCATCCTCAAAACATTCGGCACCGCCGGCAAAGAAAACGGGCAGTTCACGCAGATATCACGCATCGCATGCGACCCCAAGAACGACGACCTATACATAACCGACCAAGGTGGCGATCGCATCGAGGTCTTTACTGACGCTGGCAAATATGCGGGGTCGCTCGGCTCTGCCGGCAGCGGCAGCGGAGAGCTCAACACTCCGGTTGGGGTAACCGTCAACAGCTCCGGGACAGCGTACGTCGCAGATAACGCCAACAACCGTATGACCGAGTGGGCACTCAACGAAGGGGCACACGACACAAAGGCCGCCTACTACACCGCAGAAGGCGAATCAGAAGTACCAGAATGCCGGAGCCGCCCAGAATGGGCCGGACTTGTCTGCCAGACTGAACCCGCAGAGCAGCCTGGCACTGCCAACCTACCGGAACTACCCGTGACCAGCTTCAGCTATAACCTGTGGGACGAGGTGGTAGCAACGACGGAAAAATTTGGGGCCGTCACGCGCACCAAAGCCCAAACCTACGACGCCGCCGGCCGCGCCGAAACCAGTCACACTACCTCAACCTCAAAAGAAGACACAGCACTCCCCGAAGTCACCGACGAATACAACGCAAAAAACGGAGAGCTCGAAAAGCAGACGAGCGAAGGCAAGACGATCACGAGCATTTACAACACCATCGGGCAACTCACGAGCTACACGGACGCTGACGGGAACACCACGACCCACGAATACGAACCAGAAGGCGACGCACGCCTGACAGGGACCAACGACGGCAAGGGCACACAGACCTACACGTACAACACGACCACCGGCGACCTGACCAAACTGGTGGACTCCGCCGCTGGCGCGTTCACCGCCACGTATGATGTCGAAGGGAAGATCCTCACCGAGGGGTACCCAAACGGTATGGCAGCTACATATACCTACAATCCCGACGGCACAGCTACCGGAATCGAATACGTCAAGAGCGCGCACTGCGCAACAAAATGCCCCGAAGCCTGGTTCAGCGACAGGATCGTCCCGTCCATCCATGGCGAAACACTTGCGCAGACCAGCACGCTCTCGAAAGAGAGTTACGTCTACGACAACATCGGGCGACTCATCGAAGCCCAGGAAACGCCGACAGGCAAAGGCTGCAAGACACGCCTATACGCCTACGACGAAGAATCCAACCGTATCAGTCTGACTACTCGCGAATCGAGCACCGAAACCTGCACGACAGAAGGCGGAGTCACTGAAGCTCACTCCTACGACTCTGCCGACCGACTCAGCGACCCCGGGGTGACGTACGAAACCTTCGGTAACACAACGAAACTGCCCGAAGCAGACGCTGGAGGACACGAACTCGCGCTCACGAGCAGCTACTACGTCGACAGCCAGGTCGCGACCCAAACCCAAGACGAAGAGACGGTCAACCACTATTACGACCCCGATGGTCGCACCAGGGAAACCGTCTCCACCGGCAAAACCAGCTCTACCGCTATCATGCACTATTCGGGCCCAGAGGAAGCGGTCGCGTGGACCAATGAAGGCGGCGAAAAATGGACACGTAACATCCCGGGAATCGACGGCGCACTCGACGCAACAGAGACCAATACGGGGACCACGGTGCTACAAATCCATGACCTCAAGGGCAACGTCGTGGGCACCGCCGAAGATAACGAAACCAAGACAGAACTTCTGTCCACATACAACAGCACGGAATTTGGGGTGCCGAGCGAAGGCAAAGCACCCCCGAGATACGCATGGTTCGGCGCGAACGGGGTAACAACGGAACTATCCGCAGGTATCGCAAGCCAAGGTGGCTCGAGCTACGTACCCCAAATCGCAAAAGACCTACAAACCGCGTCCGTAGTACCACCAGGCGCGTTCCCGGACGGCGCCGGGTCGGGATCGCCATACACCGCCACCATCTCCGCGGCAGAGATAACCTCTTCTGAAGCCGAGGTAAAACAGTACGTCGAGGAAATCGAAGCTGCGCGACAGAAAGCTAAAGTCGAAGAAGAAGAAGCGCGAGGGGAAGAGGAATTCGGCGACCCGATGAAGTGTTACGTCGGCGGCAACGCCTTTGAGATCGGGGACAAAGCGGTGCTGAACGGCTACGGCGGTTGCAACCAGGGGCTTCCCGCGGGCACGTGGATCTATGTTTGCCTTGGTCTTGAGAGCGACGGCAGCCCCGGGAAGACAAATGCCGGATGCAGCCATCAGGAAGTAAAAGGCCACACGAGCAGATATCATGCTACAGGCGACAGCAAGGTGCTTCATTGCGATCCATACGAAATAGCGGTAACGCTCATCGAGTTTTATGTGCCAGGTGGAAAAGTGCTGTACGCGGCGTCCGAAAACGCCGGTGAATGTCAGGGGCACAGTGACGAAGAGGATGAAGCGGCGCTTTCGCTCTTTGGAACGAACGATTCGCTTGGCGCCGTCCAAGGTGTACTAGAATTCTTTCAAGCAGCGTTGGAATGAGGATAGCGCGGGGGAACATGAGGCTCTGCGGACAGATTGAAAGGAACGCCGACTCGAAGGGCGGCGCGACGTCACGTGCGAGTGGCTCGCGAAGCTCGGCCGGGTTTGTCCACGAGTACGGCACCGCGATTGAGCAGTGCGGGGAGCGATCGTCCGACGCGGTGAACCGCTCGGGCGAGGCGGTTGCATGAAAACGCCGACATGGAGGATGCTATCGCTACCGGTATGCGCGATATGCGTCACGATGATCGTTGCTTGTGGGGGAGGTGGTACCAAGCCTGTCGCCAAGACGCAAGCCATAGCCTTTGCTCGGGCGGTCAACCTGCGTGACGCCGACGTGCCCACCATGGTTACGATCGTGGCGGGCTTCGAGACTAAAAACGGGCCTCCGTTTAGTGGCTGCACGACGAACGTGGCCGCGGCGGATCGGGTGGCGGCGGTCGAGTCGCCATGGTTCCGTCGATCGAAGTCGCGCTCGCGCAACCGCTTCGCGGTGCCAGTGCCGCCTGTCGAAGGTGTGCACTCGGTCGTCTATGTGCTGAGCGAACCGGGTGTCGCGAGTCGAAATGTCGCCTCGGGACGGGGAGCGGGAACACGAGAGTGCGTGACGAGGGAAAGTGTGCTGGACGCGGCGGAAGCTTCCAGTGATCACGAACCACGCAAGGCGAGCATCAGGGGTTCGGCGATACCGTTTCCCCTAACGGGCATCTCGGGATACGGAATCCGCGTACAGGGCACCTTTGCCGCCGCCGAATTCGATCTCAAGAAGCGCCCACCCTACTACGAAGATACGTTTGGCTTTGCCGTCGGACTGGCCGAGATCGTGCTGCACGCGGTGGGTGTGGGGCGACCGTTCCCAGCTGCCGAGGAGCGTCACTTGCTGTCTCTTCTCTACGACCGTGCGAAGGCACACGAGATCTCGTAAGTACGCTTAGCCTTCCGCGTAGCCCGCGCAGAATTCGGCTTCTTCCGTGCCCCTCGCCGCGAGGCTTTCCGTGTACAGCGTCGATCCGTCGCTGCGGAGCACGACCAGTTCCGAGGGCAGCGTCGCGAACACGCCGTACACGAGTGGCCCCTTTGAGTGCAGGTCGGCGGCGATCGCGACCTTCGTCAACGGCACGAGGCCCGCGCTCGTGCGCGCCATCACGGAGTCGCCGGGCGCCGACAGGATCCCGTAGACGATCGCGAATTCGTGGGGCGGGCATTCCATCCCCAGCGACCACGGGAAGGCCTTCGGCTTGGCGGCGCTGCCGACTTCGATCACATTGCGGCGCGCGGGCAGGCCGGCGTCGAGCTCGAGGTTGAAGCTTGAATGTCCGCCGAACTCAAAGGCGATTCCCTCGATCGTGAAGGGCTCGCCCTCGGGAGTCGCGCCTTGCGCAAGCTTGACGAAGGTCGGGCGTTTTTCGGGCGGTTCCCTGTGGCAACGCAGCAGCTTCAGCTGCACCACGCGGACCACGTCTCCCTTCGCATCGAGCTCGGTGAGCGAGATCGGGTAGGGCGAGTACCCGCGTACGGCCTGTACGTACACGCCTCCGGGACCGCCGTAGCGTCGCGGAATGCGAACGACGCGCGAGGTGATCGTTCGCCCGTTGCTGAGCAGCAGTTGCGCGCTCCGAACCGACGCCGGCACCGCGAAGGTGATCGACTGGACTTCACCCGAGCACTCGCCGGACGGCTGCCGTTCGGGACGGCCGCCGAGACAGACGGATGTGCTCGAGCCTTCCGAGAAGTCCTGCGAGCCTTTCGACCGTTCGGTGATTTCGATCGCGAGCGCGTGCTTGCAGTGGGAGCCGAACTGCTCCCCAGCTGTTTCCCTGCGCACGACGAAGCTCCCGCCGGCCTCGGTCGTGCCGCGCCCCAGCACGGGCTCCTGCTTGATCGTTTCAAACGGGCTCTCCGGTACGCCGAGAGCCCTCTGCAGATGTGAGAACCCACGCAGGTCGCCGGCGAGCGTCGTGCTCAGCATCTTCGCCAGCGTCTGTGTCCTCCGGATCAGCCTGCGCTCGGTCGGACCCTCGTACGGGCTGAGCAGCGAGTCCAGCGCCGCGACTGCCTTGGTGGCTTCGGCGCGCGCCTTCTGCGCCACCGCGAATTCGCGGCTGGGCGCGGCCAGCGTGTGGTAGCCGCTCTGTGCCCATGCCTTCATGTCGGCGCACACATCGGCGACCGGGGGCGACAGATGTTCCTCCAGATCGCGGACGTCGAGACTGACGAGCGGGGCGATTCTGGGGTCGCTCCAGCTCAGCCGCGCCACCTGCGCGGCGTACGCTTCCGCCGCTGCCCGGTCCGGCCCGTAGATCGCGGCGCTGAGCGACAGCGCGAGCTCTTCCTGGATTGTTTGCAACTGCAGTTCGCTGCGTTGACGTTCGCCGCTGGCGCGCGGGGTCGCCGTCGCGGAGCGTTCTGAAGGCGGGCCGACCGCTTCTTTGGGAGCCCCCGCGAGCACTCCCTGGCATTCCTTGCCCAGGTGTTCGATCAGGGTCGTCGCGGCGGACCGCGACGCGGGCGCGTTCTGAAGGATCGCCTCGCTCAGCTGGTAGCGCGCCTGCAGGAAGGCGTACGTGGCCGCCGTGTCGGCGGGCGTCGCCGCGATGCTGGCAGGCGCCCACAGCAGCGCGAGGGCCAGGAGGATCAGGCTCGCCGCGCGAAAGCCCCGCCGCGCGCGGAGCGCCCGTGCGAATCGCGGCGACAGCACACGGGTCACGCGCGGGAGCATATCTTCACGAGTGGGGACCGAAGCGGCCCCTATGCTGGACTCACCGATGCTCAACGTCCTCCTGACAAACGACGACGGGATCGAGGCCGAGGGCCTGCAGGCGATGCGCCGTGCGCTGCTGGAGCTCGACGGCGTGCGCCTGGCGGTGATCGCGCCGGACGGCAACCGCTCGGCGATGGCGCGCTCGATCACGACGCGCAGGCCGCTGTGGGTGGAGGAGGTGCCGTTCTCGGACGGGACGCTCGGCTTCGCGACGGACGGCACGCCTGTCGACTGCGTGCGCCTGGCGAGCCTCGGTCTGGTGGAGGGCTTCGAGGCGGATCTGGTCGTGGCGGGCATCAACCACGGCGCGAACCTGGGCGACGACATCACGTACTCGGGCACGGTGGCGGCGGCGCTGGAGGGAGTGGTGCTGGGGCTGCCGGCGATCGCGGTATCGCAGCAGTCGGGCGCGCGGGCGCTGGACTACCGCTTCGACGGCGGCTTCGGGTTCGACGTGGCGGCGGCGTTCGTGGCGCGGCTGGTCGAGCGGATCGAGGACGTGCCGCTGCCGGCGCGGACGCTGCTGAACGTGAACGTCCCCGCGGGCGAGCCCGACGGGGTGGAGGTGACGAGCCTCGGCAAGCGCATCTACCGCGACGAGCTGAAGCTCGAGCGCGAGGAGGAGCATCGCCGGCGCTACTGGATCTACGGCTCCGATCCGGGGTTCCACGACGAGCCGGGCACCGACCTCGCGGCGGTGGCGGCGGGCCGGATCGCGGTCACGCCGATCCACTTCGACCTGACCGACCGTCCGAGCCTGGACGCGCTGCGACGCTTCGACCTGGAGGGATTGCTGGACCCGGTCGCGCACGACTCGAAGCCGTGAGCGTGCCGCCGGACGTCGCCGCCCGTGCGCTACAGCTGCGCCGCGAGCTCGAGCACCACGCGCACCGCTACTACGTGCTCGACGACCCGGAGGTCGGCGACGACGTCTACGACCGGCTGCTGGACGAGCTGCGCGCGATCGAGGCCGAGCACCCGGAGCTGGCGAGCGCGGACTCGCCGACGCAGCGGGTGGGCGGCGAGCCGGTGGGGCGCCTGGAGAAGGTCCGCCACCTGGAGCCGATGCTGTCGCTCGGCAACGTGCGCTCGGAGGAGGAGCTGCGCGCGTGGGTCGAGCGGATGCGCAACCACCTCGCGCGCGAGGGGATCGCCGACCCGGCGTTCACGTTCGTGGTCGAGCCGAAGATCGACGGCCTGGCGATCAGCCTGGTGTACCGCGACGGCGCGCTCGAGCGCGGCGCGACGCGCGGCAACGGCGAGGTGGGGGAGGACGTGACGCACAACCTGCGCACGATCGGCGCGATCCCGCTGCACGTGGAGGACGCGCCGTCGCTGCTGGAGGTGCGCGGCGAGGTGTACATGTCGCTGAAGGACTTCACGGCGCTGAACGAGCGCCGCGCTGAAGCGGGCGAGTCGACGTTCATGAACCCGCGCAACTCCGCCGCGGGCACGATCCGCCAGCTGGATCCCGCGGACGCGGCCAAGCGGCCGCTGTCGATCTGGTGCTATCAGGTGGGGGTCGCGGAGGGGCTGTCGTTCACGAAGCACTCGCAGGCGCTGGAGTGGCTGCGCGAGCACGGCTTTCGCGTCAACTCGGGCATCCGCGTGCTGGGCGGCGAGGACGAGGTGATCGCGCAGTGCGTGGACTGGGAGCGGCGCAGGGGCGAGCTGGACTTCGAGATCGACGGCGTGGTCGTGAAGGTCGACGACCTCGAGCTGCAGCGCAGGCTGGGCTCGGTCGGACGCGACCCGCGCTGGGCGGTCGCTTGGAAGTTCCCGCCGACGACCGCCGTGACGACGCTCGAGAAGGTGATGTGGAACGTCGGCAAGTTCGGCGACCTGCACCCGTACGCGGTGCTGAAGCCGGTGGAGGTGGGCGGCGTGACGATCAGGCTGGCGACGCTGCACAACGAGGAGGACATCGTGCGCAAGGACCTGCGCGAGGGCGAGGAGGTGATCGTGGTGCGCGCGGGCGACGTGATCCCGCAGGTGGTCTCGCCGGCGCCGCACGTCGCCCAGCACAAGCGCCGCCCGCCGCTGCCGCGCCCGCCGCGGCGCTGCCCGTTCTGCGACACGCCGACGGTCAAGCCGGAGGAGGGCGTGTTCACGCAGTGCCCCAACCCCGACTGCCCGGCGCGCGCGTGGCAGCTGCTCAAGCACTTCGTCTCGCGCGGCGCGATGGACATCGACGGCCTCGGCGAGAAGCAGGTGGCGCTGCTGCAGGAGCGCCGGCTGGTGCGCACGGCGACGGACTTCTACCGGCTGCGCGAGGAGCAGCTGCTCGAGCTGGAGGGCTTCGGCGAGCTGTCGGTCAAGAACCTGCTGGCGGCGATCGAGGCCTCGAAGGAGCGCCCGTTCGCACGCGTGCTGTTCGCGCTGGGCATCGAGGAGGTGGGCGAGGTGACCGGGCGCAACCTGGCGCAGCGCTTCCGCGACATCGACGCGCTGCTGAGCGCGTCCCCGGAGGAGATCGCACAGACCCCCGGCGTGGGAGAGAAGATGGCCCACTCGATTGGCGCGCAGCTGCACGACGAGCGCATGCTGAAGCTGATCGAGGAGCTGCGCGCGCAGGGGCTGCGCTTCCACGAGGAGGGGCCGCCGCCGTCGGAGGGGCCGCTGGCGGGCAGCACGCTCGTGCTCACCGGCTCGCTGCCCGAGCTCTCGCGCGAGGACGCCACGCAGCTGATCCTCGCCGCGGGCGGGCGGGTGACGGGATCGGTGTCGAAGAAGACCGACTACGTGGTCGCGGGCGAGAGCCCCGGGTCGAAGCTCGAGAAGGCCGAGCGCCTGGGCGTGCCGGTGCTCGACGAAGCGGCGCTGCTCGCGCTGCTCGCCCGCTAGTCGCTCGCCCGTAGCCGCGGGCTCAAGCGGTGGGCGGTTTGCGCCGACGCGATACCCATGCCCCAACGTCGCAGCAGCGTGTGCGCCCTCGCGGCCCTCGCGACCCTCTGCGCGTGCGCGCTGTCCGGATGCGGCAGCGGCGAAAGCGCGCCGTCGCCGTCGCCGTCAGCGGCCGCGGCGGGCGGCGGCGTCATCGGAGCGCTCGTGCGCCAGGTCAAATCGGAAGGCGGCGAAGGCGAATCGGGCGAAGCCGAAGCGGGCGCGTCTGAATCGGCTGTGACCGAACTGAAAGAACTCATCGATCGCGAAACCACCCCGGAAGGGCGCGAACAGGCGAAGGAAGCCCTGACGCGGGCGCAGGAAGAAGGCGAACCGGAAGCCGAAGCGGGACAGGAAGCCGTCGCGGGGCAGGGATCCGAAGGCGAACAGGAAGCCGGAGCCGGAGGGGAACCGGAAGCCGAACGGCAATCCGAAGGCGGGCGCGAACCGGGCGAAAGCTAGACTCGCCGAGCGAGCGCCCGTCAGTAGTTGGCGACGGTGATGGCGATGTTGTCCTGGAAGGTGTGGGCGGTTTCGGTGGGGATGGCGTCGTTGAAGATCGCGAACGCGAGCGTGTGCCCGTCGGCTGCCTGGCAGTAGCCGACGAGGTTGGAGACGCCGGTGAGCGTGCCGGTCTTGCCCTGGCAGTTGCCTTCCGCGCGGGTGTGGCGCATGCGCAGTTCGAGCGTGCCGGAGCGTCCGGCGACGGCGAGGCTGTCGCGCAGCACGGCGCCGATCGGAGTGGGGGCGAGCTCGACGAGCAGGTCGGCGACCTGGTAGGGGGAGGTCCTGTCTTCTTCGGAGAGGCCGGAGCCGTCTACGACGTGCGGGTGGACGCCGAGCAGCGAGCCGATCGTCCTGCTGACCACGGCGGCCCCGGCGGCGGTCGTGCCGGCGCCGCCGTAGCGCGCGCCGAGGTCCTTGACGAGCGTCTCTGCGAAGAAGTTGTCGGACGGCGGCAGCATCAGGCCGAGCAGCTGCGAGACGGTGGGCGACTGCGCGACGGCGAGCTGGACGGCGCCCGGCGGGGTGGTGGCGGCGCCGTGGGAGCCGGCGATGACGACGCCGTCGGCCTTCAGCGCCGCCCACAGCTCGCGCGCGGCGAACGCGGCGGGCGCGTGCGGGCTCCTGTAAGAGCCGGTTTCGCCGCGGTTGAACGCGAGCGCGCTGAGCGTGCCTTCGAGGAACGGGTCCCACTGGTAGCCGCTGGAGGGCTCGCCGCGCAGCGAGTCGAGGTAGGACTCGTCGCCCTCGATCGAGCCGGTGACGCGGTGGATGCCGTCGGTGCGCACCAGCTGGGAGACGAGCGCGGAGACGCTCGCGCCGACGCCGCCGTAGTGGCTGTGGATGAACGACGTGCTTCCGAACGTGGGGTCGCCGCCGCCGCGCAGGTACAGGCTGCCTTCCCACACGCCGCCGGGCGCCATGTTGCCGACGCCGAGGACGGTCGTGGCCAGGCGCGTGGATGCGCCCATCAGATCGAGCGCGGTGGTCGCCGTGTACAGCTTCTCGACGGACGCGGGCGGGCGCATCGCGGTTGATCGCTCGGAGAACAGCGCCTGTTTGGCGGTCAGGTCGTAGACGTAGGCGCCGTCGGCGGGGCCGGCGAGCGAGAGCTGGTGGCTGAGGTCGCCCTGCAGTTCGGCGAGCCCGTCCTGGGCGCTGGCTGCCGGCGGTCCGATGACGGCCGCGAGTAGAATTCCACACAGCAGAATGCGGATTTTTGCTGCAGGATTCGGCTTCACCGACCCATATTATGTTCCCTGCATGGGCAAGGTTGTCAAGCTCGAACATGTCGCCAAGGGCAAGGCCAGGGTCGGGCGCGTCGCGGCCCGCGGGGTGGGACGGCCCGCGTCGGTCGACCGCAGGCGCCGCCCGAGGCGCGACAAGACCGCGCTGGTGCTGGGCGGCGGCGGCTTCACGGGGGGCGTGTACGAGATCGGCGCGCTGCGCGCGCTCGACCTGCTGGCGGTCAACAGCACCGTCAACAACTTCGACGTGTACGTCGGCACGTCCGCCGGCTCGTTCATAGCGGCGCTGTGCGCCAACGGCGTGACCCCGGAGGAGATGATGCGCGTGGTCACGCGCCAGGGCAAGGTGCCGTTCAAAGACATAGACATCGGCGATCTGTTGCGTCCAAACCTGCTGGAGTTCGCGCGCAAGGCGGCGCTGATGCCATGGCGGGCGGTGTCGACCGCCCGCCAGGTGCTCGCCCAGCCGGGCGGCGTGTCGCTGATGGACGTGCTGATCGGGCTCGCGGACGGCCTGCCGTCGGGCCTGTACACGGGCGCGGGGATCGAGCGCTACCTGCACGAGGTGCTGAGCGAGCCCGGGCGCACGGACGACTTCGGCCAGCTGGCCTCGGAGCTGTACCTGACGGCGACCGACCTGGACACGTGCGAGCGGGTGGTGCTGGGCGTCGACGGCTCGCACGACGTGCCGATCTCGACGGCTGTGCGCGCGTCGGGCGCGCTGCCGATGGTGTACGCGCCGGTGCGCGTGCACGACCGCGACCTGATCGACGGCGGGATCGTGTCGACGACGAACCTCGATCTGGCGATCCAGGCGGGCGCGAAGCTGGTGGTGGTGATCAACCCGATCGTGCCGTTCGTCAACGACTTCTCCACGACTGTGAGGACGCTGCGCGGCAGGCGCCCGCAGCGCGTCTCGGACATGGGCTTCGCGCAGATCGGCTACCAGGTGTTCAAGCTGGTCGCCCACCAGCGCCTGCACGAACTGGCGAAGGGCTGGGAGGAGCGCTACCCGGGCGTGGACATCGTGCTGATCGAGCCGGAGCCGAACGACGAGCTGATGTTCCAGACGTCGATGATGAGCTTCACCTCGCGCGTGGAGATCGCGCGCCACGGCTTCGAGTCGGTGACCAAGCGCCTGGCGGGCGAGTACGAGCGCTTCCAGGACGTCGCCGAACGCCACGGCCTGGAGATCTCCGCCAAGCGCGTGCGCAAAGTGGTCGCGCACTTCGACGACGAGCCCGAGTCCGTCAGCGCATGGCGCAAAATCCTCGAGGGCACCACCGGCGCGCTGCTGCGCCAGGCCGGCTCCGGCTGAGCTCCGCGAGCTGGTCTGGGCCGAGCAGGCTCGATCGGCTGGGCCTCAACCGCCCGCGGCGGCCCGCGCGAGCGCCGGCTGGCGTCCCTGCAGGTACGGGCTGAGGTAGCGCCCGAAGACCTTCTCGAGGGGCGTGTCGGTGCTGTTCGAGTCGTTGAAGTGGCCGTGGACGATGGAGGCGGTGGGCTGGCCGAACTCGTCGAGCTCGGTACGCAGGTAGACGGGGTCGGCGCCGCCGAGGAGCTGGGCGCGCAGCACGCGCCGGACTCGTGATTCGGCGACGGAGAGGCCGTATCTGGAGGCGATGCGCTGGGCGATCGTGTCGGCCTGCTGGGCGGCCAGGCCGCCCTGCTTGATCGGGAAGCTCGTCATGTCGCCGGCGGCGTACACGTCGGGGACGCCGACGACGCCGCCGAGCGCGTCCGTCGTGACGAAGCCCCAGCGGTCGGCGGGCAGGCCGGTGATCCTCGGTCCCCGCAGCGTCGGCGCGGCGACGACGCGGTCGGCCTGCAGCCGCTCGCCCGTCGCCAGCACGAGCGCGCCGTCGCGGTCGACGCTCTGTGGGTCGGACTCGCCGATGAAGCGCACGCCTCGCTCGGCCAGCAGATGCGCGACGAGCGCGGACGCCTGCTCGCCGAAGACGCTCAGTGGAGCGGTCTCCGAGCTCGCGATCGACACCTCGCCCGCCACGTCCAGCTCGCCGAGGCGAGTGGCCGTGAGCAGCGCCAGCTCGTACACGGGCAGCGGCCACGTGCAGCCGCCCGGCACGGCGAACACGATCCGATGCAGCCTTCCCGAGGCCAGCTCGCTGACGAGGCGGCGGATGTGGTGCACCTGCTGCTGGTCGCGGAACGTCAGCGCCCCGGGTATGCCGACGGTCGCGCGGGCGCCGACGGCGAGCACGAGCGCGTCGTAGTCGAGGTGGGTGAACGACGCGAATCGCACCCTGTGGACGGCGGAGGCGACCGCCTCGACGCGATCGACGCGAAAGGCCGCGCCGAGATCGGCGGCGATCGCCCGCAGGTCGTACGCGAGCGGCGGGGCCTCGTCGAAGGACTCGCCCGTCGCCGCGGGCTTGTACGCGAGCGACGGGGACGCCGACACGAGGGTCACGCGCACGTGCTCCGGCGCGAGCGCGCGCAGCGCGAGCATCGTCTCCACCGCGGCGAAGCCGCCACCCGCGATCAACACGTGTGGACGGTCATCGGCGGAGGTGGTGCGAGTCACACGGCCACCGTGCCACCCCCGCCCGTCGCGCGCATCCGTGGAATGGCGCGGACGGTGTAGGCGGTTACTACGTGTTGCGCCTACAGCGCTTTCTCGACGGCGCTCAGCAGACGGTCGGTGGCGGCCTTGGAGTGGATGGCGATGCGCACGTGCTGGGGCTCGCCGAGGGCGTCGCCGGCGGCGACGAGCACGCCGGCGCGCGCGAGGCGGGCGGCGAGCTCGCCGCCCTGCAGCGCGGGGTGCGCGGCCCACACGAAGTTGGCCTGGCTGTCGGTGACGTCGAAGCCGAGGCGGCGCAGGCCGGCGATCACGCGCGGGCGCTCCTTCCAGATCGTGCTCACGCGCCGCTCGAGCAGGTCGGAGCAGCTGTGCAGCGCGGCGTACGCGCCCGCCTGCGAGATCTCGGAGACGCCGAGGTCGGGCGCGAGCTCGGCGAGCAGCTCGCCGGAGCCGGGGCCGCCGATCGCGTAGCCGATGCGCAGGCCGGCGAGGCCCCACGCCTTGGAGAAGCTGCGGAACACGAGCAGGCGCTGATGCTGGTCGAGCAGCTCGATCGACGAGCTGGAGGGCTGCGCGTCGGCGAACTCGACGAGCGACTCGTCGAGCAGCACGGCGACGCCGGCGGGCAGCCGCTCGAGCAGCCGCCGCAGCTCCGCGACCGGCAGCAGCTCGCCGGTGGGGTCGTTGGGGCTGGCGAGCGCGATCGCGCGCACGTCCGCCTCGCTCGCGACGGCATCCAGCAGCGCGTCCACGCAACCGTCGATGGGGCCGGGGACGCGCACGGCGAGGCCGTGGGCGCGGCGCGCCATGATCGGGTACAGCGGGTAGGACGGCCAGCGGGTGAGCAGCTGCTGGCCGGGCTCGATCAGCGCGCGCGTGGCCGCGCTGAGCAGATCGGCGGCGCCGTTCCCGAGGATCAGGCGCTCGGGGTCAACTCCATGCCGCTCGGCGAGCGCCCCGCGCAGGTCCGATCCTTTCAATTCTGGATAGCGGTGCAGCCCGCGGCGGGCGACGAACGTGATCGCGCTGACGATGCGCGGGTGCGGCAGCTCGGGCCACGTGGTGAGCGACAGGTCGAGCGTCTCCACGCGCGTGAGCGCTTTGCGCCGGCGCTCGGCCGCTTCCTCGCGCAGTCCTTCGTTGACCTCCTCCTCGGACATCCCCTCGAATTGGCGGTAGTAGTCGAGCAGGCCCATGGCGATGGACTCGTTCTAGCAGCGATCGTCGGGCGCGGCCGGGGCCGCGAGGGCTGCCGGCGGCTGGGTCCTCACGAGCCGTTGCCGCGCGTGACGAGACCGGTGCCGGGCCCGTGGATGACCAGGAACCACAGCAGGAACCCGAGCGCGCAGACGGCCGCCGTGGCCGCGAAGATCCGCCCGAGGACTCCCGTGCGCTGGTCGTGGCCGGCGGCGCGGCGGACGAGGATCCACGCGCTGTCGAGGCGTTTCATCAGCGACAGCGCGCCGAACAGCAGCGCGAACAGGCCGATGAACGACACGAGGATGCCGAGGCTGACGCTGCCGGTCAGGTAGTTCGCCTGCGAGCCCAGCCACAGGCACGCGAGCGGGATGGGGCCCCAGCACAGCAGGCACAGCAGCGTGATCGCGGCGAGCATGAGGCTGGCGATCGAGCCGTCGACGCGCTGGCGGAGGTCGCTGCCGCGCTGTGGCAGCGTGCGAAAGCGCACCGGCGCGGTGCCTGGGCGGCGACCGACGAACAGCCCGCCGTTATCGGTTGGGTCCGTGCGCATCGCTTCCTATGTTCGCAGGTACGGAGACGCCCGCGGGTCAGCTGGCGTACAGCGCGTCGAACAGCTCCGCGTAGCGCTCGTTGACGACGTTGCGCTTGACCTTCAGCGTGGGCGTGAGCTCGCCGGTCGGCTGCGACAGGTCGTGGTCGAGGATCGCGAACTTCTTGACCTGCTCGACCTGCGCGTATTTGGCGTTCGCGCGGTCGATCTCCTGCTGGATCAGCTCCAGCACGGCGGGCTCGCGGCAGAGCGAGGGGATGTCCTCTGGCAGGCCGTGCTCGCGCGCGAAGATCGGGATCTCTTCCTCGTCGAGCGTGATCAGCACGACCGGGTACGGCCGCTGGTCGCCGTGCATGACCGCCTGGGAGATCCAGCGGCACTGCTTGAGGTCGTTCTCGATGTTGGCGGGCGTGAGGTTCTTGCCGCCGGCGGTGATGATGATGTCCTTCTTGCGCCCGGTGATCGACAGGTAGCCGTCCTCGTCGATCGAGCCGAGGTCGCCGGTGTGCAGCCAGCCGTTCTCGACGGAGCCGAAGCTGGTGGAGGCCTGGTTGTGGTAGCCGTGGAAGATGTTCGGGCCTTTGACGAGGATCTCGCCGTCGTCGGCGATCTTCAGCTCGACGCCCGGGAGCGCGCGCCCGACGGTGCCGAAGCGGTGGTTCTCGACGGTCGACGTCGTCGCGGCGGTGGCGGTCTCGGTCATGCCGTAGCCCTCGAGCACGGGCACGCCGCACGCCCAGAAGAACTCGAGGATCTCTTTGGCGATGGGCGCGGCGCCGCTGGTGGCGTGGCGCACGTTGCCGCCGAAGATCGCGCGCACGTTTTTGAACAGCTTCTCGTCGGCCTCCTCGAACGGCGCTTTCAGCTCCTCGGGCACGGGTTCGCCGCGGGTCATCATGTCGCGCACCTTCACGCCCAGCTCGATCGCCTTGCGCGCGCGCTCCTGCTCCTCCGGCGGCTGCGCCTCGATGGCGCCGTGCGCGAGCGTGTAGATCTTCTCGAACACGCGCGGCACCGACGGCAGGTACGTGGGTTTGACCTCCAGCAGCTCGGGGACGATCTGCTTGGTGTCGCCGCCGAAGTACGCGAGCGTGCCGCCGAGGTCGAACACGGCGAGCTGGATCAGCAGCGCGTATGAGTGCGCGAGCGGCAGGTACAGGTAGATGACCTCGTCGCTCTCGATCTCGCCGGCCTCGCTGACCATGTCGATGATCGCGCGGTAGTTGCCGTGCGTGAGCACGCAGCCCTTCGGCGGGCCGGTGGTGCCCGAGGTGTAGATGAACGTCAGCGGGTCGTCGGGGCGCACGGCGGCGCGACGCGCCTCCAGCTCCTCCGCCGCGCGCGTGCGTCCGCGCTCGCGCACCTGCTCGAGCGTGATCGCGTCCAGCGGCAGCTCGCCTGCGGGCGGGTCCATGACGATCACCGTGCGCAGGTTCGGCACGCGGTCGCCGATGGCGACGATCTTCTCGAGCTGCTCCCGGTTCTCGCAGACGATCGCGCACGCCTCGGAGTCGGAGATCACCCACAGGCACTCCTCGGGGGAGTTGGTCTGGTAGATCGGCACGGCGACCGCGCCGGCGGACACGACGGCCATGTCCACGTAGGACCACTCGGGGCGGGTGTTGGCGAGGATGCACACGCGCTCGCCCGCCTGGATGCCCAGGTCGATCAGCCCGAGGCCGATCTCCTCGACGATGTCGGCCAGCTGCGCGTACGTGACGTCGTGCCACGTGCCGTCGCGCTTGTAGCGCACGGCGACGTGCTCGGCATGCTCGACGGCCGAACGGGCGATCAGGTCGGCGATCGTCTGCGACCCAGTGGTCGCCGCGGCGGCCGTGGCCTCCATCAGCACTCCCTCCTCATTGCTCAGGCGGTTGATCGGTTGGGTGTAACGGAGATGTGATGTTAGACGCTGACTGGCTGTTTGGATAGGAGGATCGTATGCGTGGCGCCCGCCGTCGGATACCGGGCGCGAGCGGCGGCCGCGGCTGGACGCCGGCGCGGCCGGAGCGGCGGTGCGTCACACGGGGTTGGGCACGTCGAGGAAGACGTGGCGCAGGCCGAAGCGCTCGGCGAGGTGCTCCCCCAGCGCCCTGACGCCGAACGTCTCGGTGGCGTGGTGCCCGGCGGCGATGAGGTGCACGCGCGACTCGCGCGCAAGCGCCATGGAGCGCTCGGTGGGCTCGCCGGTGAGCAGCGCGTCGGCGCCTGCGGCGGCGGCGTCGGCGGTGAAGTCGGTGCCCCCACCGGACACGATCGCGAGGCGCCGCACGCGCGCCGGCCCGGCGTCGAACACGAGCGGCTGGCGTTCGGTGACCGATTCGACGCGCGCGAAGAGCTCGTGGGCGGGGAGGCCCCGGTCGGCGTCGTCGTCATCGGCCAGGGTCGCGACGAAGCCGATCGGCTCGCCGTGGATGAGCGCGAAGGGGGTCAGCTCGCCGTCGGCGCCGAGCGCGCGGGCGAGCAGCGCGTTGTTGCCGAGCTCGGGGTGCGCGTCGAGCGGGAGGTGGTAGGCGGCGAGCGCGATGCCGGCGTCGAACAGCAGCTGGAGACGGTGCTTGAGCATGGGGTCGACCGCGCGCACGCCGGACCCCCAGAACAGGCCGTGGTGGACGAGCAGCAGCTCGGCGCGCTCGCCGGCGGCCAGCTCGAAGAGGGCGGCGTGGGCGGAGACGCCGGTGGCGATCGTCCGCACGTGGTCGGGGCCGGGCACCTGCAGGCCGTTGACGCAGTAGTCCTCGAAGCGCCGCGGGTCGAGCAGGCGGTCGGCCTCGGCGAGGATCTCCGACGTGGGGGCGGGCATGGGGCGAGGGTAGCGGGGCGGGGAGTCTCCGCGCGCGTGCGAGCGCGTGCTGCAGACGGCGCTGGCGTGTGGTGTGAGATACTGGGGCAGCGTCGGGGCGTGGCGCAGCCTGGTAGCGCGCACCGTTCGGGTCGGTGAGGTCCCGAGTTCGAATCTCGGCGCCCCGATATTTTTCTATGGTCTGGGTGGCCGCAAAGTGGCCGCAGGAACACGCTGTGCCCGGCTTGCGGCCGTCTGTCGGCCGACGATTGACACGTGCTCAACGGGAACGCTTACAGTCACCGCCAGCATGGATGATCCCTGGCAAGAGCTGCGAGCGCTTCGCGCGGTGCCCCCTGGCTTGGCGGCTAAGGATGTCGATCGTCGTGCGGTTCTGTCGGCCTCCCTGCAGCAAGCGCAGGAGTTGGCTGATGCTACGGCGGCGAGTGGATACGCGACGAAGGCGCTGCCGCTGTTCTACTGTTTCAGTCAGGGATTGCGTGCGATCGCTGCAGCTCGCATCAACGGCTCGGCGTGGCAGATCCGTGGACACGGTGCGCGGGTGAGTACCGTTTCCCCGATCCTTGAGACTTCGGTAATACCTCGGCCTACTGTTCGCACTGACGCGCAGGATGCGCTGAGCGCTCTTCATGCGATCGTGGGCGCGGTGCCGATGGCAAAGCCCTTGCGTCTAGGAGACGTTTGGGCCGCGTTCCCCGATTCTCCTTCGCTTTCAAGGGAGATCAATGACGCTGCGCCGGCTCTTAGGTTGCACCTCCCACGCAAAGACCTTCGAGCACGGCTGATTACTGAGGGCAGGATCGATCTCGCCATAGAGGGGCTTGATGTAGACCTCTCAGATGAGTCCCTGGTTGCCCAGCTTGAGTCCTATCCGTCGCTCGCTGGCGGTACTCCGGCTCGAGACGCAATATCTCCAGAGACGGCGCCGTTTTACTGTGTCGAGGGAACGCAGGCTGTCTTCAATACATCGGGTCGGCTGTTGAATTTCGCCAGTTTCCAGCCTTGGGCGGCTACATCGCCCGTGCTTAGCTGGTTGCTTGATGCAAACACTGACGATGCGTTTCGCGAGCGCTTCGAAAAGCTTGGTCCTCTCGTGGTAGCAAACGCTGATGAGTTCCGAATCGCCCTACCGGCGCTTGGTGGGGTTGATGAGCCCGAGTTTGTTGCGTTGCTTTGGGCTTTGCTATTGGCATTGTCCAGCCTTGTGCGGTATGAGCCGGCGTATTGGAAAGCCGCGATCGACCCCGATTTGTCTCCGCTCGCGGTGCCCATTGAACAGCTCTGTGATTTTGCAGACAAGTTCGTACCGCGTGTACTAAACGCGATGCTCACCGAATGTGAGTAGCCAGCTCGCAACGGCAAAGCGCGCCTCGCGGTTATGCCGGCCGTACCTCGGGCGGGTGTAGTCGTCGGTTCACGATGTCGGAGTCGATACGAGGTGGCGTTGCAGCCATGTACTCGCGTCGTCTTGACTCCACGTGCCAGCGGCGACGGCGAGCACCGCGTGCTCGGCGTCATCTATCGTTGGCTTCGTTCTCCATGTCCATTTGTTGATCTCGATGAACAAGCGCAGTGCCACCCAGGCCGCTCGCTTGTTGCCGTCAGGCAGCGGATGATTCTTCGCTAGGCGCACGAGGAGAACGGCGGCCTTGTCGATAAAGTCTGGGTAGAACTCGGTCTCGCCGAAGCCAGCCGCTGGCGCGTGCAGCGCCGACTCGGCGAGATCGACCTTCGTGACGTGTATGAGGGTGTTCGTGTCGAGCCCGGTTATCTCGGCGGCGATTGCGAGGTAGTCGGCGAGCTCGACGTAGCGGATGCTCACTTGGCGAGCCGCTCTAGCAGCTCGCGGTCCTCTTCGATGATGCGGCGTACGCGCGCCTTGAACTCGGGGTCCTCGCGGCGGCGCTGTACTGTCTCGGCGAGGGCGTGCTTGACCGTCTCGTTGAGGCTCTTGCCTTCGGCGCGCGCCAGGGCTTCTGTGTCGGAGGCCAACTCGTCGTCCAGCCGGACGGTCAGGTTCTTAGCCATAGTGGCATGGTAGCATAGAAGCAAGCTCAATCCAGGCCAGCCGCCATCCTCCGCCAGGCGTCCGCAGAACCGAGGCCTGCGGAATGGGGAATGCCGCCGCACTCCTGGCAGGAGTACCTAACGTGCGGCGGACGTCCAGCCCGATTGACGCCTTCAATGTGGAGCAGGACCTGATGGCCGCACGAAGCGCTCGCCTCGAGCGTCGTACCCGCTCGGAAGCCGGTGATTGGAACAGCGGCCAACGCAGCGTCTTGCTGCTCCGCGTCGATGCGTCGGCGCACTAGCCCGAGGATCCGCCTGCATGGGAAGATCAAACGGCTCAGCGCCGAGGAGCTGGCCGAGCTGATGGTTCCCGCAACCGCGAAGACCCCCGAGGAAAAGGCGGCTGCGCTGAAGCGCGCCACCACGGGACTCCGCGCCAAGGTCCGCGTCACGCGCGACATGTACCGTCCGCGGTAGGCCCCGATGAGCCCCACAGGTGGGTGCCGGCCCGTCCCCCGCGGCGTCTTCGCGAGCGAGGACCAACAGCTCCTACTTCCCGACCCGATCGCGCTGGACACCAGCTTCGTTGTCGAGGCCCTGCTCACGACCAAACAGCTGCATCGCACCTGAACTCCGCACGTGCACCCACCGCGACGAGGACGGCGCACTCGACCGCGTCGTCAACGCATTCGTGGATGCCGCGACGGGCGCCGTGCCAGAGAACCGTCCCAAGCGATCGGGATCATCGGCTGCCCCGAGCGCCGCGTCTCAGGAGAGTCTGTTTCCAGGTATCGCCGGCCTCTTGATTATGTCTGACAAAATTGATAAGCTCGATAACTCAAGCATGCAGTTCGCGCGCTCCGCGACCCGTCATCGCATCTCCAAGGACCGCATCCGCCATGTCATCGCCAACTACCGAGTCCGCTTCGAGGAGCCTCCGCCGGATGCTGACAGTGCGAGGGTTCGCTCGACGCGCGTCGTCTACCTCGGCGATGATGATCGTCGCCGGGCGCTCGAGGTCATGGCGGTCGAGGGCAAGCGTGGCGAGTTGCTTGTGATTCACGCGATGGAGTTGCGCGACAAGTATCGAAAGCGTTACGAGGACCAGAAATGACCAAGTTCACGACAGCGAGCGGCGAGGTTCTGACTGACGAGGACATCGAGGCGCTCGCCGACGAGGCCGAACGGGGCTACGACCTTGACAAGGCAACCAAGGTCACGGCCGGACGGCCATCCCTCGGTGCGAAGGGGGTCTCGCCGCGCGTTCAAGTGCGCGTCGACCCGGACCTCGCCGAGGCCCTGCGTGCCCGCGCTCGCAGCGAGCACCGCTCCGTCAGCGAGATCGCCCGCACTGCCCTGCGCGAGTACGTAGACCGCGCCGCCTAGCCGCGGCATAGCTCAATCCGCGGGACGCCGGACCCGTAGAGCATCCGTAGGACGCACGTCGGCCCGTGCCGGCAAGTTCAGTAGGCCTTGAGATCGAAGAGAGCCGGGCGACGGATCGACCGCGCGGTCGGCGCCCTGCCGGCTACCACGGTTTTGCGATTCTCAGCGCGCTGAGAATCGCGCGTGTGGCGGGGGAGCGGTTGAGCGTGATGAAGTGGATGCCGGGCACGCCCTCGCGCAGCAGCTCCGCGCACTGCAGCGTGGCGTATGCGACGCCGAAGTCGAGCACCGCCTCGGGGTCCTCGCCGCGCGCGTGCAGCTCGCGACGCAGGCCGTCGGGAATGGAGGCCCCGCAGAGCTTGGCCATGCGCTCGGCCTGCCCCACCTGCGTGATGGGCATGATGCCGGGGATGATCGGCACGTTCACGCCCGCCGCGCGTGCGCGCTGGACGAAGTCGAAGTAGAGGGCGTTGTCGAAGAACAGCTGCGTGATCAGGAACTGCACGCCCGCGGCCACCTTCTCCGCGAGATGTTCCAGGTCCTCCTCGGGGCTGACTGCGTGGATGTGCGTCTCGGGGAAGCAGGCGCCGCCGATCGCAAAGGGGTAGTCGGCGGCGATCAGCTCCACCAGTTCGCGTGCGTACTCCAAGCCGCCCTCCGTTTTGCGCCACTGCTCCTGGCCCGCGGGCGGGTCTCCACGCAGCGCGAGCACATTGTCGATGCCCGCGCTCTGCATCTCGTCGAGCGTAGCGCGCAGTTCCGCCACGGTGGCGCCCACGCACGTGAAGTGCGCCATCGCCTCCAGCCCGTACTGCTCGCGGATGCGCTTGACGATCCCGATCGTTTTGCCTCTGGTGGAGCCGCCGGCGCCGTAGGTGACGGACACGAACGACGGGTCCAGGCCCCGGAGCTCGGCGAGCGCCGTGCGCAGGTTCTCCTCTCCCGCCTCCGTCTTCGGCGGGAAGAACTCGAACGAGAACGTCGGCCCGGAGGAGGCCAGGCGGTCGATGCGCATCCGGGGATTATGCAGCCAGCGAGTGGGTAGCTCAGGCGGCAGCGGCCTGCGTCGCCTTGAACTGCTTGTACGCCTTGCGCCCGCCGGGCGAGGTGCCCTTCAGGAAGACGGTCAGCAGGAACAGCGCGAGGAGGAACAGCTCCTCCGGTGAGCGCTTGCCCTCGTTGTGCCTGCGCAGCGCGGCGGTCGTGACGCTGAAGCCGATCGTCGTCGCGACGCCCTCGATCGACGCCGGTCCGAGCCCCCAGCCGATCCGGTGGGGGCCGAACCACGCCTTCTTGCCGATCCGCGGTGAGGTGCGCATATGTCCCATTCTTGCAGCGTCCGGTTTCCGTGTACGGCAGCCGCTCTCCAAACGTCGTGCGCTGGCGCAGCGGCGCTGCCGGCGCCTACAGCACGCGCCGCGCCCAGGCGAAGCTCTGGGCGAGCCAGCCGGAGGTGAGCGGCAGCACGTACACGCCCTGGCCGGAGGAGTGGATGGCCCATTCGCTGGAGAGCGCGAGTCCCTCGTGGATTACGTTGGCCTCGGTGGCCTTCGAGCCGAAGTGGGCGGAGCCGAAGAACAGGAGATCGCCGGGCTCGACGTCTTCGAGGTGGATGCGCGCGCTCTTGGGGATTTCGCCGGCCTGTTCGGCGGCGGTGCGCCCGAGGATCTGCCTGCCCCACGACAGCCCGGAGACCTTGTACACGCGCCACACGAAGCCCGAGCAGTCATAGCCGCCGTGTTCGAGGCCGTCGGCGGTGTTGTCGGTGGTCCCGCCCCACACATACGGCATGCCGATCTTGGACACGGCGATGCGCAGCACCTCGAGCTGGTCGGCGTCGTAGTGCGGCAGCGAGAAGGCCGACAGCGTTTCGCGGGCGGATTCGATCTCCCACCGGCCGGTGCCCGGCGTCGAGTCGCCGAGCACCTGCGCGAACGAGTACGCCGCTTCGGCGCGGGTGATCGGGCTCCGCGGATACAGGTCGAGCGACTGCGTGCCGACCGGATGCTCGTAGCGCAGTTCCAGATAGCGCGCGACCACCTCGCTGCCGAAGTACCAAGGCGGCTCGAGGCCCGCGGCCTGCGCCACCTGCTGGACGTGCTCGGCGACTTCGCCCAGGCCGAGCTGCTCGGCCAGCAGCGCGTCGAAGCGCACCACCGTGATCGGAGCGCCGGCGCCGACGCTCACGGGAGCCGTCCCCTCGCGCGCGGCCAGCACGGCCAGCGCCTTGCTGTCCGCCTGCGCGCTCAACGGCTCTGCTCCGAGGAAGCCCGAGTTGGCTCCTTCGCTCATCAACCCTTCGCCCACGACCGTGCGCTGCTCTGTGGCATCCCAGTCGGCGGCAGTCGGCTTCACGCTCGGCGCGTGTGCGGACGGCGCCCGGGCGACTGTCACCGACACCGCCGGCGCCGGCCATCCCAATGCTGCCGCTGGCACGGCCAGCGCATACGAGGCCGCCGCGGCGCACGCGAGCAGGGACAGCCATTGAGGGTTCACAGCCGGTTAATCGACGCGCAAGGCGCCCAGGTGAGGGCGAATGCTGCGTCTTGGACGCGTCATCGGGCTTAAGGCATCCAGTGGATAGTTGATAATACGAATAATCGTTTATACTAACTATCGTGATCTACGCCACGCCACAACTCGATGTGCCGCTGGGAGAGGACCTCGCCGAGCTCGACCGGCTTTGCGACGAGCTGGGCGCCCGGGCCGGTGGCGCCGGGCCCTGGCTCGGAAGTCTGCGTCGGCAGTGGCGAGCGTCCTCTGCCGAGAGCTCCATCGAGATCGAGGGCTTCAGCGTGCCGAGTGAGGAGAGGCTCGCGCTTACGAGCGGCGCCGAGCCGGCGGATCCAACCGACGAGGACCGCATGGCGCTGGCCAGCTACGCGCGAGCGATGGACCACGTCGGCGTCATGGCGGCAGACGAGGGGTTCGAGTGGGTCGAGCGTGTTGTCCTCGATCTGCATTTCGACGCCTGCCACTTCCAAAAGGCGAAGCACCCGGGCCTGTACCGCAGGACCGGAGTCGGTGTCACGAGCTCCGAGGGTCGATCGCCCGCATATGTCGGTCCACCGGCCGAGGAGGTCCGGCCGCTCATGGGCGAGGTCACGAAGTGGCTGCGCCCGGGCGATCTCGACGCGCACCTCGTCGTCCGCGCCGCGATGGCGCATCTGCATGTCGTCTCCGTCCACCCGTTCGAGGATGGCAACGGGCGCATCTCGCGGATCGTCCAGTCTCTCGTCCTCGCGCTTGGCGGCCTGCTCGCGCCCGAGTTCGTGACGATCGAGGAATATCTGGGGGAGCACACCGACGCGTATTACACGGCGTTGCGGGAGGTCCAAGGTGGCTCCTACCGGCCGCAGCGCGACGCGACGCCCTTCGTGCGCCTCTGCGTCGAAGCGCATCTGGCGCAGGCGCGACGGCGACTGCTCCAGCTGGATCGGGCGGCCGCACGGTGGAGCTACCTGGAGCGGCTCGTCGAGGAGCGGAGCTGGCCGGATCGCCTTGTCATCGCGCTCGAGCAGAGCCTCTTCGGCGCTACCGATCGCGCCAGGTACTCAGCTGAGGCCGGCGTGTCGGCGCCCACGGCGAGCAACGATCTGCGCCGTCTCCTCGACGCCGGCTTGATCGCGCAGCGGGGTCGGGGACGCGCGACGCGCTATGTCGCCAGCGAGCGCTTGGCCGACGACGTGCGCCGGTCGCACGAGCGCCCCGCCTGACGGACTGGCTCCGAGCTCGCAGTGTGCGCGCCCACCGACGCGGTTCTTCTCGGTGACGAAGCTAGTCGAGCTCGATCTCGGGTTCGCCCGTGTGGAGGAAGTCGGGCAGCGGACGCGTCGATCGTGTCTTTGCCGCCGGGGCTTCCAGCGGCTTCTGGAGGTCGGGGCGGGCGAGCGCGAGGTAGGAGACGAGGACGAACACGGCGACGGCGAACACGACCGCCGTGGGGCCGTCGCCGAAGCTGATCCCGCTGAGGTTCTTGGGCTTGCTGATGTAGTCGGCGAAGGACGCACCGAGGGGGCGCGTGACGACGTAGGACATCCAGAACGCGGCGACGCCGTCCAGGCCAAGCTGCCAGCGCGCCACGGCGGGGATCAGGATGATGACCGTGAAGAGCAGGCCCGAGTCCAGGTAGCCGAGGTTCAGCGACGTCGCGGTGAAGTCCCCGAGCGCGGTCCCGAGGGCGAAGGTCGCGAACACGGTCGCCCAGTAGTACGCCTCGCGTCGCTGGGTCGTGATGCTGTGGATCGACAGCGTGCCCTCGCTGCGCTGCCACAGCCAGAAGATCGCGGCGAGAACCGCCGTCCACAGCAGGGTCGTCCCCGCATAGGGGATGTGGGCATCGAGATGCAGGAAGTCCGAGACGCCGGTCCCCGTGATCGCGATCGCGAAGGCCAGGGACCAGTAGGCAAACGCTCGGTAGCGACGGGTGCCGAACTGCAGCAGGAGCCCCACGACGATCACGAGCACCTCGAGGCCACCACCCCCGAAGTTGCCGTACGTCTTCAGGTAGTCCGACGTGGCCTCTCCGCCGGCCGTCGTCAGGATCTTCACGACCCAGAAGACAAGGATGACCTCCGGGACCTTCGCCGCTACAGGAGCGGGAAAGAAACGACCAACCAGCGGGACCAGGCCGTCCCCAGACGCCGCCCGGCGGCCGGGGCTCGGCGAAGACCTGCGATCATGGCGAACGGATCCCACGTAGCGGATGCCTCCTTCGGCTGGACGAGGCCGACCATAGCAAGCAACCCTCTCGCAGGTCGGGGTTGGCGTTCATCCCACCGGATGGCCCTGGCGTGGACGCGCTCGGCACTCCACAACAAGGAGCTGACAGACATGGCCTCAAGCGGCAAGAAGAAGACCACGATGGCAAAGCTGACCCGTGAAAGCCGGCTGCGCGAGCGTCGGCTGGACAAGCAGGCCAAGAAGGACGCGCGGAAGCTGGCGCCGGCAGCCGGTTCGGACTGGCTCGGCGACCCAATCGATGCCATGACCGGCGAGTCATCCCCGACAGGTGCCGGGGAGCCCGCACTGGAAACCGTCGCTCAGGCGCTCGCCGACGCCTGATCCCACGCGTCAGCGGCGGGCGAGCCGGCGTCCACTCTCGGTGTCGGGAGGCGTGTAGTTGAGCTCGAAGTGGTGGTAGAGGGCCGACTCGTCGGCCTGGGAGAGCTCCTCGCCGTGCTGCTCGATGTTCGGCGCGGACTCGACCTGCTCCTTGGTGACGGCGACCTGCAGCTCGTCGGGGCCGACCGTGATCCCGCCCAGCGGCACGAAGGTCAGGTGTCGGGCGATGAAGCCTTCCTTGACGGTCGCGAACTGCGGCTCGTCGGTCTCGACGTCGACGTAGACGTCCTGCAGCTTGCCGATCTTCTCGCCATTGCTGTCGAGCAGCATCTTCCCGTGCCATTCGGCGACGTTCCACTCTGCGTTTGGCTGATCGTTCATGCTCGAAGCCTCGGTTTCGGTGATGGCGTGATTGTCACCCCATTCTAGGAGTGCGCTCGCCGACCGCTTGGGGCTCTCCAGGCACGGGTAGTCCGCTCAGCTGCCCGGCGCGGTCAGGAACGCGCGTGCCGGCAGCACGAACCGTCGTGCCGGCGCGGCCTGTGGTGGGGCCTCGGCGCGCGCGCCGTGCAGCCCGTGGCCGCGCGTGGACGGCGCGGTGGAGTCCGCGATGCCGTCGTGCTCGGAGATCCAGCTCAGGATCGCGGCCGAGTTGGCGCCCTCGGCGAGGATCACGGAGCGCTCGATCACCATTCCCCCGGAGGCATGCGGCCGGGCCAGGCGTCTGACCAGGGCTGCTGTCTCATCTGTTGCCGTCTGTGTCATCTCTATCTCCCTCTCGATTGCAGCTCGACGTGGCCGATGCCCTCCAGCTCGCAGTCGGCGTCTGCGATGCCGGGTTGCAGGTCCAGCAAGGTGGTGAGCAGCTGTAGCGGGGTGCCCGCCGCCCATGCCTGGGGGCGGGAGGCGGTTGGGTAGGCGACGGGGACGGACGTGACCGCGGCCGGATAGCCGGCGAAGACCTCGGGCAGGCGATGCTCGAAGTGCGGCGCCGCGGAGAGCATCGCGGCGGCGATCGTGACCGCTTGCTCGCGGTGGCCGTAGCGCGCGAGGCCGGCGACGATCAGCGAGTTCTCGTGTGGCCACACGGTGCCCGTGTGGTAGCCGAGGGGGTTGTAGCCGGCCTCGCCGGCGCCGAGCGTCCTCACGCCCCAGCCGGAGTACAGCTCGCTCTCCAGCAGACGATCGGCCGTGGCGACCGCCTCACGCTCGTCGAGCAGGCCCGACCACAGCAGGTGGCCGATGTTCGAGGTCAGGCTGTCGACCTGGCGCTTGTCGCCGTCGAGCGCCACAGCGTGGCATCCGCGCTCGGGCATCCAGAAGTCGCGGTGAAAGGACGCTTGCAGCTCGCGCGCCTGCAGCTCCAGGCGCTCGGCGAATGCGCGGTCGCCCCACACCTCGCGCGCCAGACGAGCCGCGCGAGATCGCGCGTCGTAGACGTAGCCCTGGATCTCGCAGGTGGCGATCGGGCCGCGTGGGAGCGTGCCGTCGGCGAACTGGATCGCGTCCCAGCTGTCCTTCCAGCACTGGTTGACGAGGCCGGTCACGGAGTTTCGGCGCGAGTACTCCACATATCCGTCGCCATCGGCGTCGCCGCTGTTCTCGATCCAGGCAAGCGCCGCGCGGGCGCTCGGCTCGAGCGCCCGCACCAGCTCGTCGTCGCCGGACCAGCGGTGGTACTCGTCGAGGAGGATCAGGAACAGCGGCGTGGCGTCGGCCGATCCGAAGTACGGCGAGTATGGGCGCTCGCCCCTGGAGGTCAGCTCGCCGAAGCGCAGCTCGTGCAGGATCTTCCCGGGCTCGCGTTCGTGGAAGTCGTCGCGGTCATCCGCCTGGGCTGCGGCGAGCACCCGCAGCGTGGTCGCCGCGAGCTCCGGCAGGTACGGCAGCGCCTGGAAGCTGGCGATGAGGCTGTCGCGGCCAAACAGCGCCATGAACCACGGCAGGCCGGCCGCGGGCAGCGTGGCGCCCTCGCCGATGTCCGGTGGCAGCCGCAGCGCACCCAGGTCGCTGAGACTCGCGCGGTAGGTGCGCAACAGCGCCGGATCGCCCGCCACGAGCGCCGGCGCGCGCGCAAGCCACTGCTTGAGCTCGGCCGCTTTGGAGGCGCTCATCGCATCGAGCTCATCTCGCGCCCTGCGCCGCCCGAATCTGGCCGTCGGCTGCTCGGCGCCCGGTGTGATCGTGAACGTGGTCGACCATTGCTCGCCGGACGCCAGCACCGGCGAATAGGTGAATCCCTCGCGAGTGACGCTCGCGGGCACACTCGAGGCGACCGTCACGGAGCGTCGGAAGCCCTCGCGCTCGTAGGAGAGCGTAAGAGAGCGATCGTCCTGCCGGGAGGTGATTGTCCTGGTTTCGACCGCTCCGTCCTTGACTTCGAACAGATCGGCGAAGTCCGTGTCGAGCTGGAGCGTCACGTCGATCGTGGCGCTCTCGTGGCGATGGTTGATCACGGATATCTCCTCCATCCAAACGTGATCGATCAGGCGACGGCGCATGACCGAGCACGGCGCCTCGGTCTCCGGGCCAACGCGAGGCGTCAGGAAGAACTGCGCGCCGAAATGCGCCTGCTGGTCCAGTCCGAGCAGCTCCAGCGGCTGCTCGCTGACCCGCAGCACCCAGCGAGAGAGGAAGCGAGTGTCCTGACAGAAGAACCCGTGATCGCGACCTTCGTCATCGCGTATGTCGCCGAGCCGGTCGCTGACTACGAACGTGCTGCCGTCGAGCACGCTGAGAGTGCGCTCAGACAAGCGCCATCGTCTCCGCTCGCGGGCGCGCGGCGGCTCGGTAGGCGGACTCGTAGGCGCCGGCCACGACATCGACGTCACAGTGCTCGGCGACCCATGCCCGGCAGTCTCGCGCGGAGATGCTCTCCAGGCGCTCGACGGCCGCGGCCATCGCCGTCTCGTCCTCGACGAGGAAGCCCGTCCGCCCATCGACCACCAGCTCACTCGCCGCGCCCGCGGGGAACGCGATCACGGGAGTGCCGCACGCCAGCGCCTCGACCATCACCATCCCGAACGGCTCCTCCCAGGTGATCGGCATCAGCAGCGCGCGAGCGCCGGCGAATGCCGAGCGCTTGAGCGTCCCGCCGATCTCACCCAGAAAGCGGACCCGGTCGCCGTCGATGTGTGGCGCCACCTCGCGGTCGAAGAAAGCCTGCTGCCCGGGTTGGATGACGCCGGCGAGCACGAGCGGCACGCCGGCCGCACGGGCCGCCGCGATCGCGCGGTGCGGCCCCTTCTCGGCGGTCATCCGGCCGACCCACAGCAGGTAGTCCTCCTTGCGCTCGCGCATCGGCCAGCCCTGCAGCTCGATCGGGTTCGGGATCACGTCCACGTCAGCGAGCATCTCGGGCGCCGTTGCACGTTGAGCGCGGCTGATCGCCACCAGCGTCGCCTTGGACTCGTGCCGGGTGTAGAACGCGGAGGTGGCCCGTGTGAACTGCCCGTGCAGCGTGTGCACGAGTGGGGTGGAGAGTCGATCCGCCATGCCCAGCGCCGTGAACCCGCAGTGATCGTGCACGACATCGAAGCGGCGCTCGTCGTGCGCTCGGTCGATCGCAGCGAACGCCCGCGCCACGTGGTCGGCCTCGTACAGCGAGCGCTCGATCTCGTCGGGGTGAGCCTCGTCGAGCAGGCTCACCACCCGCGCGCTCGATGTCGACCCGGGCGCGCAGAACAGGGTCACCTCGTTGCCGCGCCGCACCAGCGCCTCCGTCAGAACGCTTACGACCGACTCCACCCCTCCGTACCCCGCCGGTGGAACCGAGATCCATGGCGGGGCGAGCATCGCCACGCGCAGGCCCCGCTCGTCGCCACCGCCATCCCCGAGCGGCCGTGTGCGATTCGGTGTGCGTTCTGACGGGGAGCGGCGTGGTCTGCTGCCGGCGAGGACTTCGGCAACGGCTGGCGGCGAGCTGGTGCTCTGCATGTAGGTGGAGCTTTCTGAGCTGGGTGCGCCGAGGCCGGGCGCAGTCCGCTCGATAGGGGAGAGACGTACTCGGGCACGCCGCTACTACCGACCACCATAACATGAAGTATAAGTCTAGAGTTGGTAGTCTATCTTTTATGGTGGCCGGAGAGGCTCGTTGGGCGTTTCTAACCAACCACGCCCAGGTCCTGGTGTGCATAGCCGATGAGCCCGGAGTCCGCCTGCGCGACATCAGCGAGCGCGTCGGGATCACCGAAAGAGCCGCCCACCGCATCGTCGCCGAGCTCGCCGACGCCGGCTACATCACACGCAAGCGCACGGGTCGCCGCAATGCCTACCTCATCCACACCGACCTCCCGCTGCCAGATGCGCTTGCACGCCACCAGAACGTGGGCGACCTACTCGCCATCCTCGCCCGCCCGAGCGCGCCGGCTCCATCCACACTCGAAAGCGCCGCTCACTAACGGAACGAGCCTCGTAACGGCCCGGCGCGCGCGAGCTGCTCCCTCACCGCGCAAGCAGCAGCTCCAGCGCCGCGCCCGCGTCCTCGGCGCTGGACGGACGGCCGAACAGGAACGGCTGGCCGACGCCGGCGGAGAACGCGAGCAGCGCGCGTATGCGCGCCTGCTCGTAGGAGAAGCCGAGCTCGCTGAAGGCCGCCCGGATCATCTCGATGAGCTTGTCGTCCAGGCGCGCGACGGCCGAGCGCGCGCGCTCGTCGCTCGTGGCCCACACGCGCATGGCGCTGTCGAGCCGGGCGACGTCCCACTGCTCGCGCAGCGCGTGCAGCTGGCGCAGCCGCTCGGCGGGCGCGGCGTGCGCGTCCCACGCCTGCTCGATCCGCTCGACGTTCTCCTCGCTGTAGTAGTCGGCGAGCGCGTCGAGGTAGTGGCGGAAGTCGGTGAAGTGGTGGTAGAAGCTGCCGCTGGTGACGCCCAGCTCACGGGTGAGGGCGGCGAGCGTGACCGCGTGGAGCCCACCGGAGATGAGCAGCCGCTGGCCGGCCTCGATCCAGTCGTGACGACCGAGGGCGCGCCTCGTGCCACGTACCGCCGTGCGGGTCACCGCAGCGCGACCATCTCGTGCAAAGTCGAGCCGTGGCGCACCTCGTGCTCGCCGTCGAGCTCGACGCTCAGCGTGAAGTCCGAGCGGAAGCGGAAGTAGCCGGGGTGTCCCACGAGCCTGTTGACCAGCGGCTTGACGAGCGGCGAGCGCACGACCGGCACGTCGTCGAGGAGGTTGTGGGCGTGGATGATGTCCTTCACCTCGAGCACCAGCTCCAGCTGCGATCCCGAGCGCAGCGTCAGCCGGCTGGGGTAGGCGTGGTCGGCGGTCGCGTCGAACACCTCCGGCCCGGTCTCCACCTCGACCTCGCCGGTGCTGAGCACGATCTGCCCGTCGCGCGCGAGCATCACGGGCGTGGAGGCGTGCGAGCCGTATTTCTCGCGCGCGGTGACGTCGGCGTACACGAGCGTGAAGTCCTCCGCGTACACGCGGCCCCAGTACCAGTGGTCGACGATTTTCGCCATGTTGCCGACGCCCCAGTTGTGGTCGTGGTAGCCGATCCCGCCGACCGCCAGCTCGCTGCCCTCGTAGGCGATCGTGCCGCTGACGCGCGCTCGGGGCGCGCCGACGAGCCACGCGAAGTAGTCGCGGGGGCCGTAGTCGGTTCGGCCGAGGCCGGGCTGCCATGCGGGCAGCTCGGCGTGGAAGCGCAGGTCGAAGCGCACGCCGTCCTCGTCGAGCTGCAGGTGAAACACCGGCAGGCCGTCCGGCGGGTAGTCGGTGTGCACCCGGTTGGCGCCCACCTGCACCTGACAGCCGTCGGTCGACGCGCGCACCGCCGCCAGCGGGTAGCGCTTGCGGATCTCGATGCGCGTGCCGTCGGGCCTGTACACGTGCAGCTCGACGCCGGGGCGCTTGGTGATGAGCTCGGCCGTCTGCAGGAAGCCGACGACCACGTGCCCGTCGTCGAGCCGTGCGTCGAAGTACCAGTGCTCGAACTGGCCGCGCTGCGCGCTGGGGTGCCAGCCGTCCACGCTGGCCGGCGGCGTGAGGATCTCTCGATCCGCGCGCCCCGGCCCGGTCCAACGGTCGGTCACCTCGATGCTCGCCATGTTGTGTGCGCCCTCCCCGTGCTCGTCCTCAGCGGCGCAGCTGTGACTGCGCCTCGAACTGGGCCTCGCGCCCGGCCATGTGATCGGCGTACCACGTCTCGCGCCTGCGCACCGAGCGGCGCTCGCGCCAGCGCGCGATCGCGGGAGACGCGTGTCCGGCGAGCTCCGCAGCGCTGATCAGCGGCGCGCGCGCGGCCACCAGCAGCAGTCCGGGCAGCGGCCGCGGCAGCCGGTAGCGCCTGCGCGTGCCCGGCGCCATCAGCAGGTTGACGAGCCCGTCGATCAGCAGCGCGTCGTAGCCCGCCCTGAGCTTCGCGCGGCCGCCGAGGCCGGGCGCGGGCGTGAACGCCCGCGGGAAGGACTCGATCAGCTCCGCGCCGTGCCTGCCGGAGGTGTACGTGCGCGCGATCGCCACCGCGTAGACCATCTGCACGGCGCCGGCGATCGTGTCGGGGTAGTGGCCGGGGAACACGCCGACGAGGTGTCCGAGGAAGCGCTGGTAGTGCAGCAGCGCGCGCATCTCGCGCCCGGTGGTGATGTGGCCGAGCATCCACATGACGAGCGCCGGCGCGACGCTGCCGCCGAGCAGCGTCAGCATCATGTACGCCTGGCTGATCGGCAACCCCCAGCGGGCGGCGTCCCACTCGGCGTGCTCGGCGACGCGGCGGCGCACGGACACGTGCATGACGCGCACGCGCATCGCTGTCCGGCGCCCGGCGCTGCCGCGCGTGAACAGCGCTCCCGGCTCGGATACGTCCATCCAGAAGCGGGTGGTCTCCAGGAAGCGGCGCAGCGCGTTGTCGCCCGCGTAGCCGCCGGCGAGCGACAGCGGCGTGGCGACGGCGCTCTCGGTGTACATCTCCAGCGTGCCGGCGCCCGCGACCGCGAACAGGTCCGTTCCCCATCGCCGCCAGATGCGCGCGCCCTCCTCCACCAGATCCCCGTCCACCCAGTCGGGCACCGTCTCGAACTGCTCGAACAGCGCGCGCATCGACTCCGGCGGCGAGGGCAGCGCGTCGACGCCCTCGGCGAGCGCCTCGTCGAGCATGTTGCGTCCCCTGCGCGGGCCGATCTCGCCGAAGAACACCTCGTCGACGAAGCGCTCGGCGATCGGGTCGCCGGCCCACATGTCGGCGATGAAGCGCTCCATCGCCTCGTCGGGCGGGCACAGGTCGAAGCCGAGCAGGCGCTCGGCGAGCGCGCGTGCGAGCTTGATCTTCGGCTCCTGAGACGCCTGCCAGTAGCGAAAGTCGCTCGGAACCGGCGATGCGACCTGCGCCGCAGACCCGCTGTGCTCGGTTGCGAGCGCCACGGCCGGGGAGCCTAACATAACTCGACTTATGCTCGATCTCTTCGGATCGGCTTCGAGAACGGTGAGCCCGAGCCACAGGCTCGAAGGAGGCTGGGTGAGCAGCTTGGCCATTGTCGCCTCACCGGATGGCGTCGTGCCCCGGCGTGTAGCCTGCAGCCATGAATTACCCCGAACGCATGACCACGCTGGGCTGGGTCGTCTCGATCGCCGTCGTCGTGCTGCTGGTCGCGCTGATCGTGGCGCTCGTCGTCTGGGCGCTGGAGGGCAGGCGCCTGCCTGTGGCCGAACGGCCGCCCGAACCCACCCGGCGGACACCGCACGAGGCGATCGCGCACCGCTATGCGGCCGGCGAGATCGACGAGCATGAGTACCGCCGGGTGCGCGACGTGCTGGCGGAGGAGCCGCAGCCCCCGGCGGCGGCCGAGAGCGACGAACCCGTCGGCCACGGCCCCGGCTGAGCCGGGACGAAGCTCTGCCGTCGCGAGGGGCGCAGGAGACGACCCGCGTTGGAGATCAACGACAGTCCGGCCCGCGCCTTGCTTGGCCGCTCCTTTCCATCAGAAGCGACAGCCCGGCTCCGGCCCTAAGTAAACGGCATCGGGCCTAGCCCGGCTTCTTATATGCGGTTATACGCTAACCTCCAATAAGAAGATCCCATGTCGAAGCTTTTGAAGCGTCGCTGGCGAAGCGAGCTCGCAAGTAGCGGATTGTCACGTCGAGATCGTCGCACCTGCGACTATGCCGCCTACCTGCCGGACCCGCTCGTCGGCCGCCCATTCAGGCTGGACGGGGACGTGGCTGCGGATGTTGCCGACGCGGAAGCCGCGATCATCGGGCTGAACGCCAACGCCACGGCGCTCGTCGCCACGGAGGCGCTCGCACGGATCCTGCTGCGCGCCGAGTCGGTGGCATCCTCGCGCATCGAGGGGCTTGAGATCGGTGCGCGCCGGCTCCTGCGCGCTGATGCTGTCCGTTCCACCCGTGAGACAAGGCCCGACCTTACGGCCACGGAGGTGCTCGGGAACATCGACGCGATGCTCTACGGCGTCGAGCGCATCGGGTTGAGGGACGACATCACGGTGGAGTTGCTTCTGGAGATGCATCGTCGCCTGCTCTCGGGCACACGTCTTGAGTCGCATGCGGGCGGCTTTCGGCACGTCCAGAACTGGATCGGCGGCGGCGACTACAACCCATGCGCGGCTGCGTACGTGCCTCCGCCGCACGAGTTCGTCGAGGGTCTCATGGAGGACCTGTGCGCCTTCTGCAACACGGACGACCTGCCTGCGGTTGCGCAGGCCGCAATCGCCCACGCACAGTTCGAGACCATTCACCCCTTCGTGGACGGAAATGGCCGCACCGGCCGCGCGATCATCCATCTCGTGCTGCGTCGCAGAGGTCTGGCTTCGCGCGTGCTGCCACCCGTGTCGCTGGTGCTGGCCACGCTCGCGCGGGACTACATCAACGGGCTCACGGAGTTCCGGTATGTCGGCTCACCCAACTCCGCGAGGGCGAGCGCAGGCGTGAATACCTGGGTTGCCAGCTTTGCCGGCGCCTGCATCCGCTCGGTTGCCGATGCCACTTCGTTTGAGTCGCGTGCCGCCAGCCTGGAGGCGCGCTGGCGCGAGCGCGTCAGCCCCGTTCGCGCCAACTCTGCGATCGACCGCTTGCTTCGCCGGCTCCCGGGAGTGCCGGTCCTTACCGCCGAGAGCGCCGCGACCTTGATCGGCCGCACGTTCAAGCCAGCCAACGACGCCATCCAGCGCCTCGTTCAGGCAGACATTCTGCGCCAGATCACGATCGGTCGGCGCAATCGAGCGTACGAGGCGCCGGAGATCGTCGAGGCGTTCACCGATCTCGAGCGCCGGCGGAGCCGACGAGAGCGAGTGTCGTTCGGGAGCCTCCACGGGCGGATTATGCCCGGCGCTCTCATGTAAGACGCGCGCACGACTCGAGGGCTGGGTACGGGCGGATCCCTCGAGCTGGCGTGCGCTCGCGTTCTCCTCGTACGCGTATCTCAGGGACGAGCTTGCACGAGTGCGACTGGCTTCCCCGGACCAGCAAAGTATCTCGTCCCAGGACCAGCAAGGCATCGTCACGAGCGCCGAACGGGCACTCGACGAAGCCCTCCTTGCCATGACACCACCGCGCTGGCGCCGCTATGGACTGGAGCAGATGCCGGAAAGGCGGCATCCCTGGATCGGGCTGAAGCGCTTCTACTCGGGCAGCGACATCGACCAGGCCTGGAAAGCCATCCACCGGGCGCAGGCCGCCCTGTACGTGATTTATCCGGCGCGGGAGCTCCTGCCACAGGCCGAACACGTGGAGGCGGTGATCGCGGAACTGCCCGAACAGACGGTCTTGCAGAAGTTGGTCACCAACTTGACCTATGAGATCTCCAGGGCGGCCCCTGCGTCGTCCACACCCGCACCCGCGCCCACACTCGCACCCTCCGCGCCCGCACCTGCGCCCTCCGCGCCCGCACCCTCACCCTCCACACCCACACCCCCCGCGTCCGCGCTCCCCACCGACCCGGGGACGAGGTTGCGCGGTATCTACGAAAGGGCGATGGACGTCTCGGACAAACTCCAGGCCGACGCCCGGGCGCTGCGCAACGCGCTGATAACCGCGAGCATCGCCATCCTCGTCGTGCTCATCGTGATCGGCGTTGCCCATCTGATCGAACCCAAGATCATCTCCCTGTGCGCGTCGGCACAAGGGCACAAAGCCTGCCCGATCGATGGATCTCCGCACGGGCTCGACGTGTTCGTGGTCGAGCTCGCGGGGATGCTCGGTGGCCTCCTTTCAATCGTCATACCGGTCGCCACCGGCGAACGGATCAAGACGCCCTACCGGGTCTTCAACCAGCAACTCATCGTCAAGACCCTCGCCGGTGCCGCGACTGCAGTGGGTGGCGTGCTTCTACTTGCGGGCGGACTGATCGACACGATCAAGCTCGAAAGCACCACCGCCATCCTCGGCTACGCGGCCGTGTTCGGCTTCGCCCAGCAGATCGTCACCGGGGCGATCGATCGTCGCGCGAACTCGCTCGCCAAGCAGACGCCCACCGCAAAAAGCGTCTGACGTCCGCCGTCGCGTCATAAGCGCCCAGGGCCGAGCGCAGCCCCCAACCAGGGCACCGACCAGGGTCTCCCACGGGCGCGACGGGTCGCCGGAAGCGCGACCGTCTTCGGGACACCAACGGACACCGAACGGGCACCGGCGCAAAGACGCCGGTCATCCCTGGAGGAGTCATGAGCCAATTCGCCGCACCAGCTCCCGGCCCCGTCGGGGACCCGAGAGCTCGCCCGATCCCGAGTGGCTCGAGCCGCCACGCACGATGCAGCGGGCTGAGCAGCTCGGCGTCCGCGAGCACGTGGTCTTCGGCGGCAGGATGCCGGTGGAGCCCCGCGGCCCCCTCGAGCGCGCGATGCTCAAGAACACACCCGAGGAGTACCGCGATATGCGCGACTGGGAGCAGCGGGTGAGCTACGCTCGGCGTGATCGCCAAGCCGTGAGCAACCCCCGCCACTACAGCGAGCAGGCATTTGAGGCACTCGTAAGCTCAGCGCTTGACGAGCTCCCGATCGAGTTCCAACGAGCGCTGGAGCACGTGGCGATCGTCGTTTCCGACCGCGGTTCCGAGAACCATGCGTACGGTATGTACGTCGGCTCCAAGCTGGGTGGTACCCCTTTCTTCGGGGGCGGTGGCTTGCCAGACGAGATTCTGATCTTTCGAGACACACTTGTACGCGACTTCGGGGACGATCCCAATCGCCTCCGGGCACACGTCATCCAGACGGTACGTCACGAGGTCGGTCACCACCTGGGCTTCAACGAGGGAGGCGTTCGCAAACTCGGGCTCTGATACCTTCACCGCCCCCGCCGCGTCAAGGCACGCTTGGCCGGCAGAGAGCCACGACGACCCCCAGTGCGATAGCCCCCGCGTCGCAGGGCGAGACGCCTGAAACGTCGTCCGGAGCGGGCGTGAGCGGATCCTTGCGTGGATGCGCGCTCGCGTGCCGAGTGGTGTTGGTGGGCGGGGCCGTCGAGCGGGTGGGGGTTGACGCTCGAGCGGTGGGGTTGACGCGCTTGGTGGCTGTGCGGTAGGGTTGACACTTGAGGGGGAGTCCGTCGTCCGTGGGTCTTTGAGGGGAGGCTTGATGAGGGTTCGTGGCACGGTCATCTTTCTGGTGGCGCTGTTTGTCGGGGGTGTGGTCGGGGCAGGTCCGGCTTGGGCGCGCCACGCTGAAGAAGAACCGCAGCGGGTCTATTTGAGCACGGCTGGTTCCGAACCGGCCGGTGTCGAAGGCCACTCGGCGTGGGAAGAAGACGGGGTCACGCTGAGCAGCTCGGACCTGCTTTTCGCGACGAGCGCGGGCGACACCGAATGCGCCATCGAAGTGGGCGTCGGCGTCCTCAACAACGACATATTCCTGCGCCCGTTCCTGGGCGGGAACCCCACAGGCGAGTCGTGCACCGGCATGGTGAGCTCCGAGCCAACGGAGCTCACGACCGGGTCCTGGCACGTCGGCTTCAACACGTCGGGCGCCGCGAGCCTGTGCACAGCGCCGGATGCGCAGAACCTCCCTAACTGCGTGAACATGCGGGAAACCCGTATCACGCTGCAGCTTGGGTCGCTCGAATGCGCCTACGAACACACGGCCGCGAAGACGAAGTCCACGATGATCGGATCGTTCGTGCCTGCGGCGCTCGGCAGCCCCGAAGGGCAGGCGATCGAAATCACCCTGCCGCCGCAGAGCTTCAAGCTGGCGCGCGACCAGAGCAAGTCGGCGCGCAGGGGTTGCCCGAGCACAGGGGGGCTCAGCGGGCAGTTCAAGGTACAGAGCGAACACGATGGGCCCGTGCAGGCGCGCATCGTGGAACGTCCGCACCTGCTCGTGAGCCCGTCCCATCCGTGCTCCTCGTTCCCACGCACATGCACGATCCAGTTCACGAACGCCGACCAGAACGAAACGCTGGAGATTCGCGAAGTCTTCGTGCTGCAAGGAGATCCGCACGGAGTTCGCAAGGAAGAAGTGTTTGTGCGCGTCCCGACCGCGAATGAATGTGTCGGCTCAGCCGAATCCGCGAACCCGACGTCTCTGCCGCCGGGAGCGAGCTGTACTGTCGTGATCGAACGAGCGATAAACAGCGACAACGGTGGCAATCTGGGCATCACGACGACCTCAGGGCCCGGGGGAGCGCCAGGAGTGGAATACGTAGCGCTCGCGTAACGGCTGCGGCACCTTGGGCCGCCCGCCTGCGCTGGCACCTACCTCATCCCGAGGCGCCCACTTGGACGCCTCGGGCGCCGGTCGTAGGTGATCACGCGGTGGCCCGCCTTGATCAGCACCGGGAGCCATTTGCCCGCGCGCGTCGTCTGGGACGCATCGTCGGACGCCGCCAGGGGCGGTGTGGCAACATTGGCGCTCTCGTCCGGGAGGGTGCAGAGCAGTGGCGCAGACACCAGAGCCGCAGGCCATTCTGATGGCGCCCGTGGAGGCCGCGATCTTCCTCGTGCTCCGCGTCGAGGAGGGCGCGGAGGACGACGTGCGCGATCTGCTGCAGGACGTCGGCGGGCTGATCCGCTCGGTCGGCTTTCGCATCCCCGACGGCGGCCTCGGCTGCGTGGTGGGCCTCGGCTCGGAGCTGTGGGACCGTCTGGTGGGCTCACCGCGTCCGTCCGGCCTGCATCCCTTCGCGGGGATCAGCGGGGCGCGGCACACGGCCCCGGCCACAGAGGGAGACCTGCTGTTCCACATCCGCGCCCACCGCGCCGACCTCTGCTTCGAGCTGGCGCAGCGGCTCGTCGAACGCCTGCGCGGGCGCGCCGAGGTCGTCGAGGAGGTGCACGGCTTCAAGTCGTTTGACGAGCGCGACCTGCTCGGCTTCGTCGACGGCACCGAGAACCCCGTCGGCGCCGGCGCGCCGGAGGCGGCCCTGATCGGCGCGGAGGATCCCGCGTTCGCCGGCGGCAGCTATGTGCTCGTGCAGCGCTACCTGCACGACCTCACGGCGTGGGATGCGCTGTCGGTGGGCGAGCAGGAGCGGGTCGTCGGGCGCACCAAGCTGGGCGACATCGAGCTCCCGGACGAGGTCAAGCCCGAGAGCTCGCACGTCGCGCTCAACACGATCGTCGACGAGGACGGCCGGCAGCGCCAGATCGTGCGCTACAACATGCCGTTCGGGCGGGTCGGCGAGGCCGAATTCGGCACGTGCTTCATCGGCTACGCCCGCAGCCCGGACGTGCTGGAGGAGATGCTCGCGAACATGTTCGTCGGACGTCCGCCCGGCAACTACGACCGCATCCTCGACTTCTCCACCGCCGTCAGCGGCAGCCTGTTCTTCGTGCCCACCGTCGACTTCCTCGACGATCCGCCCGGCCAGGACCAGGCTGCCACGGGGCTGGCCGAAACCGACGCAGATGTGGCCGCCGCCACGGCCGACGATTCGTCGCTGGGGATCGGCAGCCTGGGTTTGACCTCCGCCGCCGAGTAGGGCTCAGGCCCGTCGCGCCGCGTGGCGTTCTCCAGGCATGACCGTCACCTGACTCAAGCGAGCCGGGCGGGCGGTTTCTATGCTGCGTGCACGATGCCGGCGGCAACCGAGACCGACGCGACCGCCACAGCTGAGCGTCAGCTCGTCTCGGAGCGGCGCCCGGCGATCCTCGTGGTCGACGACGAGCCGACGGTGCTCGCCGCGGTCTCGCGCGATCTGCGTCGCGGCTTCGGCGAGCGCTTCCGCGTCCTGCGGGCGGGCTCCGGGCCGCAGGCGCTGGAGCTGCTGCGCGAGCTGGGCGTGCGTGGCGATCGGGTGGCGATGCTGATCGCCGACCAGCGCATGCCGGGGATGCCGGGCACCGAGTACCTGGCGCAGGCGCGCAAGATCGCGCCGGACGCCAAGCGCGTGCTCTTGACCGCGTACGCCGACACCGAGGCGGCGATCGCGGCGATCAACGAGGTCGCGCTCGACTACTACCTGCTCAAGCCGTGGGACCCGCCGGAGGAACAGCTGTATCCGGTCGTCGAAGATCTGCTGACCACGTGGGAGGCCGGCGCGGCGCTCGAAGCCGGCGGCGTGCGCCTGATCGGCCATCGCTACTCCAAGGAGTCGCACGACCTGCGCGACTTCCTCGTGCGCAACCGCGTGCCCGCGCGCTGGCTGGACATCGAGCGCGACGGCGAGGCGCGCGAGCTGCTGCAGGTCGCGGGCGTCGACTCCGAGCGCCTGCCCGTCGCGCTGCTGGCCCGGCATACCCGATGAGGTAGCCGAGCGCGTCTTCGATCCGTTCTTCACCACAAAGGACGTCGGACACGGCACGGGGCTCGGCCTGGCGACCGCGCGACGGATCGTCGTCGACCGCCACGGAGGCTCGCTGACGCTCGACACCCGGCCGGGTCGCACCGTCTTCCAGGTGCGCCTGCCGCTGACCGCCACGTAGAGAGGGAGGCGAGCGGTGGTCGACCGCGACGTGCTCGCCCCAGGGCCCTCGGCGTGCAGCGCCGGCGGGCTTGGCGCACTCGAGCAACCAGCGTGCCGGTCGTGACGCCCCCGAACCCTCGGGCCAATCGCGCCTCCCAGCCCTCACAGCAGTGATCGAAGAGCACTCAGCCCGCGGGTCATCTTGTGTTGGCCGGAGGTCTGGCTGCTCTGCGCTTCGGCGACCTGACTTGCGACGGTCGCGGTGGCGCAATCCTGGCTACGCACGGCATCGAAGGCGGTCGCCAGGTAGGAATACGCGACCCTGCTCTCGACGAAGCCGTCGCGGTATTCGCGCAGCGCGCGCCGCACGACCTTCATGTCTTTGGTCGGCCTGGTGTACCAGTCCGGCTTTTCTTCGAGGATCTTCAACAGATGCCTGGAGACCTCGGCACGGCTGTTGAAGAAGCTCAGCGCCGACGCAGCAGATGCCGATGCGGCCTGAGAGATGGCGTCGCGGGTCGCCTGTTCGGAGGCTTGGCACTTGGTTTGGCTCATGGAGCTGGCTGAGCCGATCATCGCGTTCAAGCCGGCGACCTCGGTGTTCTCCGCGGTCCTGCCGGCGTTGACAGCCATCGTGTAGATGTCGTCGAAGCGCTGCTTGACGCGCGCCTCGGAGCTGGCCGGGGTCGCTGCCAGCAACGCGACCACCAGCCATGGCAGATAGACACGCGCCCTACGCATACCGCCAAGGTAGGCAGGTCTCGGGTGGCAGAGATCCGCAGTTACCCACAATGAGCGCCGGTGATCGGCCGAACGGGTCGCTACGCGGCGAACGTCATGCGCCAGCTGGGCGTCCTGCCCAGGGAGGGGCAGCCGCGGCGAGCGTCTGATCATCACAGGCGCCAACGTCCACGCGCGGCTGCGCGGCACTGAACAGCGGCCCGCCACGACGTCACGCCAACTCCCGAACGCAGGACGGAAGGCCGTGACGGGCCGTGGACGGACGCGGGGCCCGGCTGGCCGCAGCGGTCGTGTCGCTTGTGGAGAACTGCGCAGCACGACGGCGGCGAGGTACCGATGGGCACTTGTGGCCTCGAGCGTAGGTTGACGTCAGTGGCAACTTGAGACGGGCAACGGTCGTGGCGATCCCCCGCGCACCCACCCGCGAGATGGCCCCGCAGGGGCCGACGAGGAAGTGATGAGGAGAAACGGCTCAGGCGCGGCAATCGAACGGAGACACACGAGGATCGTGTGGCCGGTGCTCGTGTGCGCTGCCGCCGTGCTCGCTTGTGCCGCGCCGGCCCAGGCGTACGACGGAAAGCTCGTGTCGATGGTGGTCTCGCCAAATCCGGTATCGACCGGCGTGCCCTTCACGGTCGCGATCACCGCGTCCAACGTCGACACGTCGGGTCCCACGGAGTCCGGAGGCATCCGCTGGGAAGCGACCGGTGCCTCGTTCGGGATCGTGGGCGTGGAATGCCCGCAGGGGTTCACGTCGAATCCGGGCGTGGGCGCTGAATGCCTGGGCACGATCGGCCGGGGCCAGACGGTGACGATGACCGTCACCGCGACGGTGGACGAACCCGGCACGTACAACGACAGCGCGACGGTGTTCCCGACACCGGACGCGACGCCCGCGGACGACACGATGACGGGCTCATTCACGTCGGTCGGGACCGAGCCACAGGAGGGAGGCGAAGGCGGCGGCAAGCAACGCGCCGGCAGCCCCCATGGTGAAGCAGAAGAGCCGGAAGGCGAGCCCTCGCCCACAGCCGCGCCGCGCCTCAGCTCGCTGACGATCTCGCCAGCGAGGTTCCACGCGGCGGCGGCGGGTGCGACGTTCTCCCGTGCGTCGGGCTCGCCTTCGGCCGTAAAGCGCGCGCCGACAGGCGCGCTGGTCACCTATGTCGTCGACCAGAACGCGACCGCCGACTTCGCGGTCCTGCATGCCGCAAGTGGACGTGTCGTCGGTGGCAGCTGCGTCGCGCCCACGCGCGCGAATCGGCGCAAGCGGAGCTGCGTCAGGTACGTTGCGCTCTCCGGCACCGTCGCGGTCAATGCCGTTGAGGGCACCGACCGCCTGCGCTTCAGCGGGCGCTGGCATGGACGCGGGTTGTTGCCCGGCGGCTACGAGCTGACGCTGCACGTCACCAATGCCAGCGGCAAGGCTTCGACGTCGAAGCGCGTTGCCTTTCACATCATCTGAGTCCTCGTTCTGACAGTGAGCCGCGTCCTGAGAGAGGCTGTCGAGCAAAGGAAAGGCTCGCAATATGCTCATGCGGCCGCTGCCCTGGCCGCCAGGCTTGCCGCGCGCCCGCGCGCGGCCGTCACCGCGGCGCTGAGCGTGTCGATGTCGTAGGCGCCGTAGTGGCGGCGTCCGTTGATGAAGAAGCTCGGCGTGCCGGTGACGCCGCTCTCATCGGCGCCGGCGACGTCTTCGCTGACCCGCCCGGCGTACTCGCGGCGGTGCAGCTCGTCGATCATGCGCTCGTCGTCGATCCCGATCTCCCTGGCGTAGCCGGCGAGGTCCTTGGGGCGCAGCTCGCCCTGGTGGCCGAGCAGGATGTCGTGCATCTCCCAGAAGCGGCCCTGGGCCGCGGCCGCCTCTGAGGCCTCGGCGGCGAGCTGCGCGTTCGGGTGCACGTCGTTCAGCGGCAGCTGGCGCCAGACGTAGCGAACGTCCTCGCCGTAGGCGGACGCGAGCAGCTCGCGGATCGTCTGCTCGGCCTGTCCGCAGTACGGGCACTCGAAGTCGCCGTACTCGACGAGCGTGACCGGCGCGTCCTCTGCGCCGCGGATGTGATCGCGCTCGGGGTCGACTTCCTGGGAGAGGTCGAGGATGTCCTCCGCCGTGCCCGCGATCTGGCGCGCGCGCACGTTCGCCGGCAGGCGTTTGACGATCTGGAGAACGGTCCACGCGAGCGCCGGCGCGAGCACCACCGTGCCGAGCGCGCCGAGCTTCGCCTCTTCCAGACGCCGGCCGCTGAACGCGAGGCTCGAGATCAGCAGCGAGACCGTGAAGCCGATTCCCGCGAAGGCCCCGGCGGCGGCCAGCAGCGGCGGGCTGAGCGGCGAGCGCGGTCCGCGCACCGCCGGACGCGAGGCGATCCACGAGGCGCCTGCGATCCCCAGCGGCTTGCCGACCACGTAGCCGACGAGGATCCCGAGCGTGATCGGCGAGCCGATCGCGTCGCCGAGCAGGCGCCCTGTCACGTGGACGCCCGCGTTCGCGAGCGCGAACAGCGGCACGATCACGTACCCCGTCCACGGGTGCAGGCCGTATTGGAGGCGCTCGTTGGGAGAGATCGCCGACGCCACTCCCTTCTGCGCCGAGCGCGCCAGCTCGGGCGTCGGCTGCTCTCGAAACGAGCGCGCCAGCTCGGTCGCGCGCTCGAGGTCCTCGCGCGAGGGCGGGTATGCGCTCGTCGCCAGGCCGACCGCCAGGCCCGAGATCACCGGGTCCACGCCCGACTCGAACATCGCGATCCACAGCCCCACCCCCAGCGCGATCGACACCGGACGGCGCCACTCCGGCGCATAGCGCAGCGCCAGCAGCAGGCCGAACAGCACCGCCGCGATCGCCAGCGCGAGCACCGACACGTGCGCCGTGTAGGCGATCGCGATCACGATCAGCGCGCACAGGTCGTCGACCACCGCGAGCGTCAGCAGGAACACCCGCGTGCGCGTGGCCGCGCGCGGCGTCAGCACCGCGACCGCGCCCAGCGCGAAGGCGGTGTCGGTCGACATCGCCGCGCCCCAGTCGTGCGCGCCTGGCCCGCCGGCGTTGAACGCGAGGTAGATCGCCACGGGGACGGTCATGCCGCCGAGCGCCGCGACCACGGGAATCGTCAGCCGCCGGCGCTCGCGCAGCTCGCCGACGTCGAGCTCGCGCTTGGCCTCCAGCCCGACGACGAGGAAGAACAGCGTCATCAATCCCTCGTTGACCCAGTGGTGCAGGTCAAGCGTGATCCCGTCGCTGCCGATCCTCACGGCCAGCTTCGTGCCCCACACCGAGTCATAGGAGTGCCACCACGGGGAGTTCGCCCACAGCAGTGCGAGGATCGTCCCGGCGAGCAGCACGCTGGCGCCGCCGGTCTCGGTGCCGAGGAAGTTGCGCACCGGGGCTGCGAGGCTGCGCGCCCAGGCCGTGCGGCCGGCATATGGGGCAGGGGTGGCGTCGAGCGCGCCTGGCAACGGCCCCGTCCGCGTCCTCAGGCCGTGAACGCGACCGCGGCGTCGGGGGTGGCCGCCACGAAGGCGAAGCTCTCCTCGATGTAGAGGTGGACGTTCTCCTCGTCGTGTCGCTCGTAGCCGATCGACAGGTCCTGCCCGCAGTCGAGGATGAAGTCGCCGCCGCGCTGGCTGAGGACGACCGCGCCCTGCACCCCCGGCGCCCAGACGATCGGGCCGTCGAGGATCTTGCGCAGGTGGTCGAGCAGCAGATAGCCGCCGTGCTCGGCGGTCTCGACGACGAGCCTGTACTGCTCGCGCCCCAGCGCCATGCCGTAGGGCCCGCCGATGCCGCTACGGAGCAGCAGCTCGACGGCGCCGGCGATCGCGCGCGGATAGCTCGAGGGATCCTCGCCGAGCGATTTCGCCTCGTGCGGGGAGGCCTCCGCGATCCCGGTGATCGCCGCGTCCGCCCAGCCGTGCATCACCGCGACGTTCTCCGCGACGGCGATCCGGTGGGCGGCATCGTCGAGCGAGTCCAGGTCGACGTCCAGGGCGCCGCGGTCCAGGTCGCGAAGCTCGCTGCGCGAGATGGTGAAGTCCGCTCGCAGCTCCGCCAGCGACAGCACGCGACGCTGGGCTGCCGTCACGCCCTTGTGCGGGGAGCTCGGGAGCTCCATGATGCGTCCCAGGCTCGTCGCCGAGTGCTCCCAGCCGTGCGGACCGGAGAAGTCGACCAGCTTGCGCGCGGCCAGCGCCGGCGTCAGCCGTTGCTTGGCCTCCTCGTCGATCGTCTTCCAGCCGGCGTCGCTGATCGGCGCAAGCGAGCGAAGGAGATGGTCGGTCATCGCACCCCCAAGGATATTCGCAAGCCGGCGCGTGCCGGGACGAGCGGCCTGCTCATGAGCGGACTGGCGGCGCCGTCGGCATGTCGATCACCACGCGCCCGAGGCCGATGACCTCCATCTCGGTCTGCGGGGCACACACGGCGATCGCGTTGGACTCCTGGCGCAGCGTGCGCCGCAGCCACACGAACGCTGCGGAGCCGACGACCGCGGGCACCCACAGCGCGACCGCGCGGTAGGCGAGCACCGCGGAGGCCGCGGCGGTGATCGGCACGTGGTACAGGACGAACGTCCCCACGAGGCCGAGGTCGACGCCCCCGATCCCACCTGGCACCGGGATCAGCCCGCCCAGCTCGCCGATCAGGTAGGCGATCCCCAGGATCGCGATGGGCGGCGCGGCGCCGAACGCGCGGAACGTCGCCCACAGGATCATGATGTCGAAGACGAGGTAGGCGAGGATCCCGCCGATCAGCCACGCGTTGCCCTCGCGCAACAGCGCCACCGCCTCGTTGACGCCGTCGGCGATCGCCACGAGCGTCTTCAACACGAGCGTCGAGCGCCTCGACGACGTTCCCGCTTCATTTGCCCGAAGGCGCCGATGCAACCTCGCGGCGCCACGCCCCGCGAGCAGCGAGCCGACGATCGCGGCGGCCGCGATCGTCGCGGGCAGCGCGGTCAACGCGAGATTCGTCTCTCCCGGGAACACCCCCGCGGCCAGGCCTGCGCCGATGACGACCACGCCGACGACGTTGGCGACGCTCGTCAGCAGGAAGAACGCCGCGGTGCGCCGGGCGATCTCGCTCGCGGGCATGCCGCCGCGTTTGAGCGCCCATGCACCGAGTGCCAGGCCCCCGGCGCCGCCGGTCGGAAGCAGCGCGTTGGCGCCCACCTCGGACATGCCGATCTGGTAGCTCACGCGCCAGCTCATGCGCCGGCAGAACACCATCCGGAAGATCGCCACGTAGCCGAGGCCGGAGAGCACCTTCAGCCCGACGCCGAGCGCCAGCCAGCCGGGCTTGGCGTGCGAGAGTCGCGTGCGCAGGCTCTCCAGTCCCGGCAGCAGCGTCACGACCGCGACGATCGCGAGCAGGATCAGGCTCAACAACAGCAGCTGCCTGCCCAGCTTGCGCCGACCCAGCGCCTCGGGTATCTCGAGATCGTCGCGGGCGACGCTCGCCCTCCGCTGCCGGTCTATCTGCGTGCTGCCCACGGTGGCCTCACCGCCTCGATGAGTCGCTCGGCCTCAAGCGTAGCGGCGCCGTGTGCGCGCATCGTTCGCCGAGCCTCAGCTCGGCCCGAAGCGCTCGGCGTGGATCGCGCCCGGGGGATGGCCGATGCCCACGAGCGCGTCGGCGACGCTCTCCACGAACGCGGTCGGGCCGCAGACGAAGATCCGCGGTCGTTCGCTGACGCGCGGCCCGACCAGCGTCAGCATCTCCGCGTCGACGCGGCGGTCGAAGCCACTCCAGCCGGGCGGTCGCGCGCGCGTCAGGGTGAACTGCGTGGTCAAGCCCGTCTCCCCGGACATTCGTGACAGCTCGTCCCGGTACAGCAAGTCATCCCAGGTCCTGCTGGAGGCGAGCAGCCGCGTGTCGATCGTCGCCCTGCGCGCGGCGCGGTGGCGGATCATCGCCATCAGCGGCACGAGCCCCGAGCCGCCGGCGACGAGCAGCAGCGGGCCGCCGTCCTCCACGCGCCAGGTGAAGTGCCCGCCGACGGGGCCGCGCACCTCGAGCCGGTCGCCGCTGCGCAGCTCGTCGGCGAGATACGGGGAGACCTCGCCGTCGTCGATCCGCTCGACCGTCAGCTCCAGGCGCTCGTCCTCGGGGGCGGAGGCGATCGAGTAGGAGCGCTCGGCCTGGTAGCCGTCTTCGGCGGTCAGGCGGACGTCCAGATGCTGCCCGGCGACGTGCCCGGGCCAGCCGCTGCGGTCGAGCACGATCGTCTTCGCATGGGCGGTCTCCTCGACGAGCTCGAGCACTGTCAGCTCGTGCCAGACGATCGGCGCGCCCGGCGGCGTCAGTCGCTCCAATAGCGCTCCTCTTTCCACGGGTCGCCGTGGTTGTTGTAGCCGGCCTGCTCCCAGAAGCCGGGCTCGTCTGCGGCTGTGAAGCGCAGGCCGCGCACCCACTTCGCGCTCTTCCAGAAATACAGGTGCGGAACCAGCAGCCGCGCCGGCCCGCCGTGCTCGGCCTCCAGCGGCTCCCCGTCGAAGTCGTAGACGACCCACGCGCGCCCGGCGGTGAGGTCCGCGAGCGACAGGTTGGTCGTGTAGCCGCCGTCCGACCACGCCGTCACATATCCCGCCTCGGTCTCCACGCCTTCCAGCAGCGTGTCGATCGAGACACCGGTCCAGTGCGTGCCGAGCTTCGACCACTTCGTCACGCAGTGGATGTCGACGGTGAACGTCTCGGAGGGCAGCGCGAGGAACTGCTCCCACGTCCACGAGGCTTCCCCGCCGACCTCGCCGCCGATCGCAAAGCTCCATTGGTCCAGCGGCGTGCGCGGCGTCGGCCCGGCGGAGAGCACCGGAAAGTCGTTCACCACGTACTGCCCGGGTGGCACACGCGCCGGGTCCACGTCGTCCCTGCGCCGACCGTGAAAGCCACGAGAAATAGGTGCCATCGAAGCTCCGATCTCGGAAGACCGTTGCTCGGAACCCACAGAGCCCGGCAGCGGTCACCGGCGATTTCGTCGATGGGGCTCAATCTAACACCGCCCTCCGCTCTCCGCTCGGCGTCCTCCGACCTCCAGCCCGGCGCCCGGCCCTCCGCTGTCAGCCGCCGATGTAGGACATCTCGATCTTGGCGGCCGCGCGCTCGCTGCCGGTCCTCGCCGCCCGCAGCTGCGAGTAGCGGTCGGCGCGCGCGGTCCAGATCTCCCGCAGGCGGCCCGCGATCTCGCCGTCGCCGGCGCCGCCGCGCAGCAGCGCGCGCAGGTCGCTGCCGCGACTGGCGAACAGGCAGGTGAAAAGGCGGCCCTCGGCCGACAGGCGCGCGCGGGCGCAGCCCTGGCAGAAGGGCTCGGTGACGGAGTGGATCACGCCGATCTCCCCGGCGCCGTCGCGGTATGCCCAGCGCGAGGCCACCTCGCCGGCGCGCGTGGCGGGCAGCCGCTGCAGCGGCCATCGCCGCTCGATCCTCGCGAGGATCTCGCTCGCCGGCACGACCTGATCCAGGCGCCATCCGTTCGTCTCGCCGACGTCCATGTACTCGATGAAGCGCACGATCTCCGGGCGTCCGCGGAAGCGCTCTGCCATCGCCTCGACGCAGTGCTCGTTGACGCCGCGCCTGACGACCATGTTGATCTTCACCGGCCCGAGGCCGGCCTCGCCTGCCGCGTCGATGCCCTCCAGCACCCGCGCGAGCGAGACGTGCGAGTCGCTCATCGCCTGGAACGCCTCCTCGTCGAGCGCGTCCAGGCTGACGGTCACGCGATTGAGGCCCGCCCGCGCCAGCGCGTGCGCCCGGGGGGCCAGGAGCGTCCCGTTCGTGGTGAGCGCGATGTCCTCGACGCCGTGCACGTCGGCGAGCAGCTCCACCAGTCGCTCGAGCTCGCGACGCAGCAGCGGCTCGCCGCCCGTGAGGCGAATCTTGCCGACTCCCTGGGCCGCGAGGATCCGCGCCAGGCGTGCGATCTCCTCGAACGACAGCAGCTCGGCGCGCTGCATGAACTGGAAGTCGCCGCCGAAGACCTCCCGGGGCATGCAGTAGGGGCAGCGCAGGTTGCAGCGATCGGTGACCGAGACGCGCAGGTCGAGCAGCGGCCGCCCCAGCTCGTCGACGATGCCGGCCATGCCGACGCACGATATCCGCGCCGGGCTGGAGCGGATGGTGGAATCAACCATCTAGGCTCTGGCGCACGGCCATGACGTCAACTCCGATCGAGATCGACGACGCCCGGCGAATGGTCCTCGAGCGCGCGGGCGCGCTGGCGGACGAGCCGGTGGGGCTGGCGGACGCGCTCGGGCGCGTGCTGGCGGCGGACGTCCACGGCGCCGATCCCGTCCCCGCCTTCGACAGCTCCGCGATGGACGGCTTCGCGCTGCGCTGCGCGGACGTCTCCGGCGCGGGGCCGCATGCGCCCGTGGCGCTGCGCGTCGCCGGCGAGTCGCGGGCGGGACGTCCGTCGGCGGCGCAGCTGGGCCGCGAGGAGGCGATCGCGATCTCGACGGGGGCGATGATCCCCGCGGGAGCGGACGCGGTCGTGGCGGTCGAGCAGACGCGCAGCGTGGACGGACGGGTCGAGGTGCTGACGGCGGTCGCGCCGGGCGAGTACGTCAGGCTGGCCGGCGAGGACATCCGCGCCGGGCAGCGGGTGCTCGCCCGCGGCACGCGCCTGGGCGCGGCCGAGCTCGGCGTGCTCGCGTCGCTCGGGCAGGCAGAGGTCAGCTGCGTCAGGCGCCCGCGCGTGGCGGTCATCACCACCGGCGACGAGCTCGTCCCCGCGGGATCCGCTTTGACGCCCGGGGCGATCCACGACACGAACGCGTACTCGGTTCCCGCCCTGGCCCGGCAGCTCGGCGCCGAGCTCGAGTCGCTCGCGACGGTGCCCGACGACGCACAGGCGACAAGACGCGCGATCGAGGACGCGCTCGAGCACGCCGACGTCGCGGTCATCTGCGGCGGCGTCTCCGTCGGCGCCCACGACCACGTCAGGCCGAGCCTCGCCGCGCTCGGGGCCGACGAGCATTTCTGGGGCGTCGCGCTGCGGCCGGGCAAGCCGACGTGGTTCGGCACGCGCGGCGCGACGCTCGTCTTCGGACTCCCCGGCAACCCGGCCTCGGCGATGGTGACGTTCACGCTGTTCGTCGCGCCCGCGATCAACGCGCTGAGCGGCGCCCCCAGTGGCCTGCGGCGTACGACGGCGACGCTCACGCGCGACTACGCCAAGGCCCCGGGCCGCACGCACGCGGTGCGCTGCCGCCTGGCGCTCGGCGAGCACGGCTGGCGCGCGGAGCCGACCGGCGATCAGCGCTCGCACATCCTCACCTCGATGCTCGGCGCCGACGCGCTGGCGATCATCCCGACCGCGAGCGGCGACGTGCACGCGGGCGAGCAGGTCGAGGTCGCGCTGCTGCCCCACGGCTGGCCGGGGGTCGGATGACCGTGAGCGTCCGCCTGTTCGCGGTCCTGCGCGAGCGCGCCGGCAGCGATCGCGTCGAGCTGCAGCTGCCCGAGGGTGCGACCGTCGCCGACGCGCTCGCGGCGCTCGCGCGGCTGCCCGCGCTGAGCGACGTGCTCGAGCGCCTGCCGGTGCAGCTGGCGGTCAACCGCGACTACGCCTCCTCGGGAACGCCGCTCGCCGCCGACGACGAGCTCGCGCTGATCCCGCCGCTGAGCGGCGGCTCGGGGCCGCGCGTGGCCGTGGGCGAGCATCCGCTCGACCTCCAGGCACTGGTGACGAGCGTGTCCGACCCGCGGGCGGGAGCGATCGTGACCTTCCAGGGCGTCACGCGCGAGGTGAGCCGGCTCGACTACGAGGCCTACGCGGAGATGGCGCGCGAGCGGATCGCGTCGATCCTCGACGAGTGCGCCCAGCGCCACGGGCTGTGCGCCGCCGGCGCCGAACATCGCGTAGGGCCGGTCGCGCTGGGCGAGCCGAGCGTGATCGTCGCCGTCTCCGCGCCCCACCGCGCCGAGGCGTTCGCCGGCGCGAGCGAGATCATCGACCGCATCAAGGCCGAGGCCCCCATCTGGAAGGTCGAGATCGACGCCGGCGGCAGCGCGCGGCGCGTCGCCGGCACGCCCGCGCCCGGCGCGGAGGCGCTCGGTTGAGCGAGAACCGCCTCAGCCACCTCGACGAGGAGGGCCACGCGCGCATGGTCGACGTCGGCGCCAAGGAAGCGCGCGAGCGCGTCGCGCACGCACGCGCCCGCGTGCGCATGTCGCCCGACACCGCGCGGGCGGTGCAGAGGGGAGACGCCCCCAAGGGCGAGGTGCTCTCCACCGCGCGCATCGCCGGCATCCAGGCCGCCAAGCAGACCGGCCAGCTGATCCCGCTCGCGCACCCGATCACGCTGACGTTCATCGACGTGAGCGCGACCGTCGACCCCGCCCAGGGCCTCGTCGAGCTGACCAGCGAGGTCCACGCCGTCGATCGCACAGGCGTCGAGATGGAGGCGATGACCGCCTGCGCCGTCGCGGCGCTGACCGTCTACGACATGGTCAAGGGGATCGAGCGGGGCGTCGCCGTCGAGCAGGTCGTGCTCCTGGAGAAGACCGGCGGGCGCAGCGACTGGCGCCGCCCCGAGGACAGCTGAGTGCCGGGCCGCGCGGCGATCGTCACGATCAGCACCTCGAAGGCCGCCGGCGAGGGCCGCGACGAGAGCGGGCCCCGTCTGGCGGCGCTCGCGCAGCGGCTCGGGCTGGAGGTCGCCGGGCAGGAGGCGATCCCCGACGAGCGGGAGCTGATCGAAGCGCGGCTGCGCCACTGGAGCGACGTCGAGCGCTGCGCGCTCGTGCTCACCAGCGGCGGCACCGGGCTCGCGCCCACCGACGTCACCCCCGAGGCGACCAGAGCGGTGCTCGAGCGCGACGCGCCCGGCATCCCCCACGCGATGCGCGAGGCCTCCCGAGCGCACACGAACAACTGGATGCTCTCGCGGGGGCTCGCCGGGACCCGCGGCTCCAGCCTGATCGTCAACTTCCCCGGCAGCCCCGCAAGCATCGACGAGACGGGCGCGGCGCTCGCCGACGCGCTCGCGCACGCGCTCGCGCTGATCGCCGGCCGGCCGGCCGGGCATTGACGCCCCGGCGGGTGTCCCGGCCGGGCGCCCCAGCCGCGCGCCCGCCCCGCCCCGCCCGCGCCGATCGGGCGTGTCAGCCCGCGCCGGTCACCCGCGCGCGCAGGGGCGGCACGACCAGGTCGAGGTACTCGGCGGCGTGGCGTCCGATGAAGTCGATCACGACCGGACACACGGGCGCGACGGCGAGCCCACGCCGCCGGGCGTCGTCGAGCGCCGTGCGCGCGAGTCGCGTGCCAAGGCCTTCGGCCGCGTGCTCGGGATCGACTCTCGTGTGGACGAACGTGATCCTCTGGCCTCGTAGTCGATATTGCAGGAAGCCCACAGGCCGCCCGTCAACCCGGACCTCGTAGCGCGACGCAGCGGGATCGTCCCGCACCTCGACATCCATGCGCGAGAGGGTAGAGCGCGCCCGGCCGCGAGCGCCCGCGGCCGACGCCCGCGCCGCCGGTCCCGGTGCGATCGGGGCGCGCTAGGATCGAGCGATGTCGCACGCCGAGCTCGTCGATGAGATCGCCAACGAGCTCGACACGTGGCCGGGGGTGAGCATCGAGCGCATCACCGAGGCCGCCGCGCTCGTGCGCTACGAGGAGGTCGTGCTCGGCGTGCTCGATCGCGACCGTGACGTGGCGGAGCTGCGCTTCTCGCATCCCGAGCACGACGAGCTCGTCGAACACGGGGACGCCGAGCCGGACCCCGAGGCGCCCGACGTCGACGTCGTCACCCACAGCGTCGAAGGCCCCTCCGACGTGACGGCTGTGCTCGAGCTGTTCGACCGTCGCTACCGCGACGTGCGCGGCGACGAGGACCCGTACAGCTCGCAGGCCCCCGCCTGAGCGCTTGGCGCCTGCCGCCAGAAGCTGATTAGCTCCCAGCTGTGCTTGGCCTGCCAGCTGAAGTGACGGCGTGTCTGTTCGATCTCGACGGAGTGCTGACGCAGACGGCCAAGGTGCACGCCGCCGCCTGGCAGCAGATGTTCGACGACTACCTGCGCCGGCGCGCCGCCCAGACGAACACCGCGTTCGTGCCGTTCGACCCCGTCCTCGACTACGACGAATACGTCGACGGCAAGCCCCGCTATGACGGCGTGCGCTCGTTTCTCGCCGCGCGCGGGATCGAGCTGCCCGAGGGCGAGCTCGACGACCCGCCGGACGCGGAGACGATCCACGGGCTCGGCAACCGCAAGAACGAGATCGTGCTGAAGCTGATCCACGAGCACGGCGTCGAGCCGTACGCCGGCTCGGTCGCCTACGTGAAGGCCGCCCGCGAGGCGGGGCTGCGCCGCGCGGTCGTCTCCTCGAGCACCAACTGCCGCGACGTGCTGCACGCCGCCGGCATCGAGGACCTGTTCGAGCAGATCGTCGACGGCGTCGTCGCCGAGCGCGAGCATCTGCGCGGCAAGCCCGCGCCCGACACGTTCCTCGCGGGCGCGCGCGCGTTGGGTGTCGAGCCGGCGCACGCGGCCGTGTTCGAGGACGCGCTCGCCGGTGTCGAGGCCGGCCGCGCGGGCCGCTTCGGCTGCGTCGTCGGCGTCGACCGCGTCGGCCAGGCCGACGCGCTGCAGGCCAACGGAGCCGACGTCGTCGTGCGCGATCTCAGCGAGCTGCGGCGGGCGCCGTGATCGAGCGCCCCGTCCGCGTGGTCGCGCCGTGATCCAGCAGCTGTCCTACGCGGTCGAGCCGTGGGTCGTGCGCGAGACCGGGCTCGACCTCGACAAACTCGCGCAGTCGGAGTCGATCTTCGCGCTCGCCAACGGTCACATCGGGCTGCGCGGGAACCTCGACGAGGGCGAGCCGTTCGGCCTGCCCGGCACCTACCTCGCCGGCTTCTACGAGGCGCGCCCGCTGCCGTACGCGGAGGCCGGCTACGGCTATCCGGAGGCCGGCCAGACGATCATCAACGTGACCAACGGCAAGATCATCCGCCTGCTGGTGGAAGACGAGCCGCTGGACATTCGCTACGGCGAGCTGCGCCATCACGAACGCGTCCTCGACCTGCGCGCCGGCGTGCTGCAGCGCACGCTCGAGTGGCGCTCGCCGACGGGGCGCTCCGTGCGCATCGTCTCGACGCGACTGGTGTCCTTCGCCCAGCGCGCCGTCGCGGCGATCCTCTACGAAGTCCAGGCGCTCGACGGCAAGACGCCGGTGGTCGTGCAGTCGGAGCTCGTCGCCAACGAGAAGCTGCCCAGCGGCGAGGGCGATCCGCGCGCCGCGGCCGCGCTCACCTCGTCGCTGGTCTCGGGGTACTCGCGCGTGCACGACACGCGCGTGGTGCTGGGGCATTCCACGCGCGAGAGCGGCCTGACGCTGGCCGCGGCGATGGACCACGTCATCGACGGGCCCGCGGACACGGAGTCCAGCGCGGAGAGCTTCGAGGACATCGGCCGCCTGCTCGTGACCGCGGATCTGGAGCCCGGCAAGTCCCTGCGCGTCGTCAAGCTCCTGGCCTACGGCTGGTCGAGCGAGCGCACGCAGCCGGCGATCCTCGACCAGGTCTCCGCGGCGCTCGCGGAGGCGCGACACCGCGGCTGGGATGGGCTGCTCGCCGAACAGCGCGAATACCTGGACGACTTCTGGGAGCGTGCCGACGTCGAGATCGAGGGCGACGCCGAGGTGCAGCAGGCGGTTCGCTTCGGGCTCTTCCACGTGCTGCAGGCCGGCGCCAGGACCGAGCGGCGGGCGATCGCCGCCAAGGGCCTGACCGGGCCCGGCTACGACGGACACGCGTTCTGGGACACCGAGACGTTCGTGCTGCCGGTGCTCACGTACACGGCCCCGCACGCCGCGCGCGACGCGCTGATGTGGCGCCATCTGACGCTCGAGGAGGCACAGGAGCGAGCGCAATCGCTGGGGCTGGAGGGCGCGGCGTTCCCGTGGCGGACGATCCGCGGACAGGAGTGCTCGAGCTACTGGCCGGCCGGCACGGCGGCGTTTCACATCAACGCCGACATCGCCGACGCCGTCCTGCGCTACCAGGCGGCGAGCGAGGACGACGAGGCGTTCGCGAGCGGCGCCGGCCTGGAACTGCTGATCGAGACGGCGCGGCTGTGGCGCTCGCTCGGGCACCACGACGCCGCCGGCCAGTTCCGAATCGACGGCGTCACCGGCCCCGACGAGTACAGCGCGATCGCCGACAACAACGTCTACACCAACCTGATGGCCGAGCGCAACCTGCGCGCCGCGTTCAACGCCGTCGGGCGCCATCCCAAACGCGCGGCCGAGCTCGGCGTCGACGAGGAGGAGGCCGCCGCCTGGCGCGACGCGGCGGCGGCGATGCTGATCCCCTACGACGAGGAGCGCGAAGTCCACTCCCAGGCGCAGGCGTTCACCGAGCACGAGCGCTGGGACTTCGACGCGACCGCCCCCGAGCAGTACCCGCTGCTGCTGCACTTCCCGTACTTCGACCTGTATCGCAAGCAGGTCGTCAAGCAGGCCGATCTCGTGCTCGCGATGCACCTGCGCGGCGACGTCTTCAGCGACGCGCAGAAGGCGCGCAACTTCGCCTACTACGAGCAGCTGACCGTGCGCGACTCCTCGCTGTCGGCGTGCACGCAGGCGGTGCTCGCGACCGAGGTGGGGCACCTCGAGCTCGCCTACGACTACCTGTCGGAGGCCGCGCTGATCGATCTCGACGACCTCCAGCACAACACGCGCGACGGCCTGCACATCGCGTCGCTCGCGGGCACGTGGATCGGCGCGGTGGCCGGGTTCGGCGGCCTGCGCGACCACGACGGGATGCTGCGCTTCACCCCGCGCCTGCCGCAGGCGCTCGCGCGGCTCGCGTTCCGCGTCTGCTACCGCGGGCGACGGCTGCTGGTGGAGGTCGATCACAGGCAGGCGACCTACTCGCTGCTGCAGGGCTCCGACCTCGAGATCCTCCACCACGGCAAACCGGCGACGGTCCGCGCGCAGCGGCCGCTCACGCGTCGCATCCCCGTGCTGCACGCGGGTGAGGCGCCCACCCAGCCGGCCGGTCGCGCGCCGCGGCGGCGCGGGTCGCCCCAAAAGTTGACGCGCGAGTAGGATCGCGCGATCGTGAGCGAGTCTCCGATCGACCGCCTGCTGCAAGCCCTCGACGAGCTCGATCTGGACGCCGCCATGGCGCCCGCGGCGCCGGACATGCGGCTGTTGACCGCCGACGGTCGCCGGGCCGAGGGCGCCGCGGCCGCGCGCGAGCTGCTCGCGGACTTCCTCGGCCAGCTGCGCGCCACCGCGCACACGATCACCGCGCAGTGGCACGACGACGACGCGTGGATCGCCGAGGTCGAGGCGAGCTACGAGCTGAAGGACCGCACGCGCCTCGCCGCGCTGCCGCGGGCGTTCATCCTGCGCGTTGGCGCAGCCGGCTGGGCCGACCTGCGCGTCTACGGCGCCCACGAGCAGCCGCTCGGCGAGCACCGCTCCAGCGAGGCGGGAATGCGCATCGGCGGGCACTGGATTCCGCCGCTCTGACAGCGCTCGACAGCTGCCGGCCCGCGGATTGCGTAAGCCAATTTCTGCGCAGAGTCCGGCATACGGCGATGCGCCCGAAACGGCGAGGCGACATCTTGATGTCCACCCTGGTCGTCATGCTTGTCGCGGTTGGACCGAGGACGGAGAGGACGGTGGATCAAATACAAGACAGCGTGTTCTTGACCGGTGCGACCGGTTTCGTCGGCATGGAGCTGCTGGCGCGCTATCTCGAGCGCACCGACCGGCGCGTGTACGCGCTGGTGCGGGGCGCGGACGATCGCGAGGCCGCGGCGCGGATGGAACGTACGCTGCTGTCTCTGTTCGGGCCCGAGCATCCGTATGCGGAGCGGGTGGTCGCCGTGCGGGGCGACATCACGCGTCCCGGGCTGGGGATCTGGGGCGGAGTCGAGGAGATCGCCGAGCGCGTGGGCGAGATCGTGCACGGCGCGGCGTCGGTGTCCTTCGAGATGCAGCTGCAGGCGGCGCGCGCGATCAACGTGGACGGCACCCGGCGGATGCTCGAGTTCGCGGAGCGCTGCCATGCGCGCGGCGGCCTGCGGCGCTTCTCCTACATCTCGACGGCGTACGTCGCGGGCGAGCGCGCGGGCTGCTTCAGCGAGGACGACCTCGACGTCGGCCAGAGCTTCAGAAACACCTACGAGCAGTCGAAGTTCGAGGCGGAGTGCCTCGTCGCCCGCTCGTGCGGGCAGCTTCCGATCACGGTCCTGCGTCCGAGCATCGTCGTCGGCGAGCGCGACAGCGGCTGGACGGCGTCGTTCAACGTGCTCTACTGGCCGCTGCGGGCGTTCGCGCGCGGCTCCTACGCGGCGTTGCCGGCCCGTCGTGACGCGCCCGTGGACGTCGTGCCGGTCGACTACGTGGCCGACGCGACGTTCGCGCTGAGCCAGGCGCCGGAGGCGGAGGGCGCGACCTTCCACCTCACCGCGGGCACGCACACGAGCAGCGTCGGCGAGCTCGTGGAGCTGGCCACGCAGTTCTTCGGACGCCAGGCCCCCAGCCTGATCGAGCCGTCGGTGTACCGCGGCGTCGTGCACCCGCTGGCGCTGCGCGCGGCCGGCGACGAGCGCTCACGTCGCGCGCTGACGCGCAGCGAGGTGTTCTTCCCGTACTTCGCGGTGCGCGTCCACTACGACAATCGTCGTGCGCGCGTTGCGCTGCGCGGCTCGGGCATCAGGACGACGCCGCTGCGCACGTACTTCGTGCGCTTGGTCGAGTTCGCGCTCGCGGCGCAGTGGGGGCGGCGCCACATATCGCGCGCGAGCGCCGCCCGCGGCGTGTCCTTCACGGCGCGCCCGCCGGCGCCCGCGCCGATGCTCAGGCCGCGACTGGTGGCGGCGGAATGAGCGGCGAGCGGCTGTCGGCGCTGGACGCGTCGTTCCTCGCGGTCGAGACGCCCACGGCGCACATGCACGTGGGCTGGGTCGCGGTCTTCTCCGCCGCGGCCGGCGGCCGGCTGCCGAGCTTCCCGGAGATTCGCGACCACATCGCGCGACGGCTGGCGTACGCGCCGCGCTACCGCCAGAAGCTCGCGTCGGTGCCGCTCGGCCTGTACGCGCCGGAGTGGACCGACGACCAGGCGTTCTCGGTCGACCGTCACGTGTACTGGGCGCCGGGCCCGCTGGACGACCTCGTCGACGAGGTGATGTCGATCCCGCTGCGCCGCGACCGCCCGCTGTGGGAGATGTGGATCTGCGAGGACGCCGAGGAGGGGCGCCTGGCGATCGTGGGCAAGACCCACCACTGCATGGTCGACGGCCTGGCGGCGGTCCAGCTCGCCTCGCTGCTGCTCGACCCGACCCCCGAGACGGCCCCGTACGAGCCCGACAGCTGGCAGCCGGCGCCGGAGCCCGGCGAGGAGACGCTGCTGGCGCGCGGGCTGCGCGACCTGCTCGGTCAGCCGCTCGACCTGCTGAGCTGGTCGTTGAACGCGGCGAGCGCGCCCGCCCCCGCGGCGCGGCAGGCCGCGTCGGGTGCCCTGCGCGCGACCCGCGCGCTCAGCCAGCTGCTGCGCGCGGCGCCCGCGAGCGTGCTCAACTCGCAGCTCTCGCCGCTGCGGCGCCTGGCCTGGACGCAGCGCTCGCTCGCGGACCTGCGCACGATCAAGCGCGCGTACGGCACGACGATCAACGACGTGATCCTCGCGGCGGTCGCGGGCGGCATGCGCACCTACCTGACCCGCCGCGGCGAGCAGCCGCTCGCGCTGAAGGTGATGGTCCCGGTCAGCGTGCGCAGCGACGACGACGTCCTCGGCAACCACATCTCGTTCGTGTTCTCCGAGCTGCCGTGCGACGAGCCGGAACCGGTCGCGCGCCTCTACCAGGTGCACGCCAACATGATCCGCGCCAAGCGCGACGGCGAGCCCCAGGGAGCCGACCTGGTGCTGAAGGCCGCGGCGCGCACGCCGGTGTCGGTGCAGCAGGCCCTGTCAAGGCTGATGGCCGGCCCGCGCGCGTTCAACCTCGTGGTATCCAACATCCCCGGGCCGACGGTGCCGATGTTCATGCTCGGCTGTCCGCTGCAGGCCGCCTACCCGGTCGTCCCGCTCGCCGACCACCACGTCGTCTCGGTCGGCCTGTTGACGGTCAACGACCAGGCGTGCTTCGGCGTGTACGTCGACCGCCAGGCGCTGCCCGACGCCGACATGCTCGCGCGGGACATCGACGGCGCGATCACCGAGCTGCTGGCGAGCACACAGCAGGTCAGGGAGTCGGTCGGATCGCTGCTGATGCGCGCGCACGCCGCCACGCCCGACGGGCCCGCGCCGCACACGGTGGCGCCCAGCCCGGCGACGTCTTACACGGCTACGCCCAACGGGGCGGCGTCCTACGCGACCGTGCCCAACGGGGGCATGCCCCGCGTGGCCGCGCCTGACAGGGCCATGCCCAACGGGGCGGCACCCAACGGGGCGATGCCGCACGCGCCCGCGTCAGGCGATCGTGAACCGGCGGCTGGCGGGGATCCTGTCGCTTGAGGGTCCGGTCGTGCGGACGTAGAAGACGTAGACGCCGGCACTGAGCTTCGTGTAGCGCTTGGACGCGCGACAGGCCGCGTAGCGGGGAGCCCGGGTGCTGCTGTGCCTGCCGTGGGTGAGGCGCACGAGCGCGCACTGGAAGCCGCTCGCGTCGCCCTCGGCGGCGAAGGCGAACGTCGCGGTGCGGTGACGGGAGCTGACCGTCGCGTTCGTCAGGAGCGCCAGCGATGCCACCGAAACCGAGGTGAGCGTCATCGCCTGAACCCTGACGGTCGTGTTTTCCTCGTAGCTGCCGACCGCGACGCAGCTGCCGGGACCGGTGCACACGACCGAGGTGAGGCTGGCGAACGGATCTTCTTCGTCGTCCCGCGCCGAGGGAAGGGCGACCTCGCTCGCCCGATCCCAGGTCCCGTTCGTCTCGGTCGCGTCCATCGCCAGGGTGTCGAGGTTGACGTCCTCGTAGGTGCCGACCGCGACGCAGTCGCCCGGGCTCGTGCACGTCGCCGACAGGAGGTTGGCGAAGTTGCCGCCGGCGCCGGGCGGCAGCGCGACCGCCTTCGCCTGACCCCACGCGCCGTTCGTCTCGGCCGCGGCCAGGCCCAGGGCGTTGCCGAAACGTTCGGTGTAGTCGCCGACGGCCAGGCAGTTGCCGGGGCCGGTGCACGTCACCGAGGCCAGGCCCGCGGGCGCGCTGACCGAGTCGGCGGGCGCGTTGGACGGCAGCACGAGCTCGCTCGCCTGACCCCACACGCCGTCCGCGTCGGCGACGAGCATCGCGCGGTCGTTGCCGCTGCCGTCGACGTAGCGACCGACCGCGACGCAGCTCCCCGGGCCGGTGCACGCAACTGAAGCGAGGCTGACCTGCTGGGCGCCCGCGGCCGTGGTCGCACCGGTGGGAAGCGTGAGCTCGCTCGCTTGCGCCCACACCCCTTTCGTCTCGGTGGCGAGCATCCCCTCGGAGCTGTATACGGTGTTGTAGTCGAAGGCGGCGCCGCCGTTGGCGCCCTGTGTGCTCGTGTAGGAGCCGACCGCGACGCAGTTCCCGGGGCTCGTGCACGCCACCGAGTCGAGGCTCGCCGCCTGGGTTGCGTTGGCGCCGGTGGGCACCGTGATCTCGCTCGCCTGACCCCACGCGCCGTCGGTCTCCGTGGCGGCCATCGCCTGCGTGCTGCGGGCTGCATCGGAGTAGCTGCCGACCGCGACGCAGTTGCCGGGGCTCGTGCACGCCACCGAGCTCAGCTCGGCATGCTGGTCTTCCGCGATCGTGTTCGCGCCGGTGGGCAGCGTGAGCTCGCTCGCCTGACTCCAAGCGCCGTTCGTCTCGGCGGCGAGCATCGCCTGGTTGCTGCGAGTGGATTCGGAGTAGCTGCCGACGGCGATGCAGTCGCCAGCGCCGGTGCACGCCACGGAGTCGAGCCTGGCTTCCTGGGCATGCGCGGCGGTGCTCGCACCTGGGGGGAGCAGTCGAAGGTTGCTGGCGGCGGGCCAGGCGGGCACCGCGCTCGCAGCGCCAGCCGCGGCAACGGCGCCAGGGCACAGCGCGAACGCCAGCCCGACGAGGCCTGCGATGACGCCGGAGCGCCCGGGCCTGCGGCGCCCGAGGACCGTCGCCGCCGGGACCGAGCGGTTGGCGATCAGCGGCGAGGTCTCTGCCATCTCATCCTCCGGCTTCGCTGGTTCGGACGGCAGCGTAGCGGTCTCGGGGACCTCGGGCGTTGCTCCGAGTCGGGCCCGCCCTCACAGTCAAAACCTGAAGCTTCTACCTCTTGCCTTTGCGGCCCGCCGTCGTCACGCGATGCTTGTCCGCCTATCGCTCTAGGTGCTGCGTACCGCTCCGTGGTCGCGACGGGAGGCCTGTGGGTCGTGAGGAGACGAGGCGAATGTGAGGTGCTGGAGTTCCTCGACCGCTACCGGTCGTCTCCTGTTCGCGCTCCTCGAATCCGCGCGTGCTCGCGGCCTTCCATACGGCTTCAAATCCACCGGCGCGCGATCGGCCGCTGCGGCGTTCGGCTGCACGGCGCCCGACGGTAGCCGCCGGCATGAGCTCGGCTGCATCGCAGCTCCAGGGCGCCGGACCTGCTCCCGCTCGCCCCCGTTCGTCAAGCGGCGGGACGGCAGGCGTTGGCCCTCGGACCCAGCGCGACCGGATCCTGGAAGCGATGATCGAGTTGGGCGCTCGGCGCGGGTGCCTGCGGGTGAGCATGGTCGACATCTGCACTCACGCCGGAGTCTCGACCGCCACGTTCTATGAGTTCTTCCAGGCCAAGGAAGAATGCGTGCTGGCCGCCTACAGGTTGGCCGTCGCGCGTGTGTTCGCCGAGGTGCCGTCTGTGAATGCTGCTGAGAGTTGGCAGCCGGCTTTGCGTGGCGCGCTGTCCGCGCTGTTCGATGCCTTGCGTGGAGATCCCGACGCCGGGCGGATGGTGTTCGTCGAGGGGCTCGCGGGCGGGCCGCTCGTGCGCGAGCAGGCGCGGCGGACGCAGCGCCGGTGTGTGCGCGAGGTCCACGCGCTGCTCGAGAGCGCCGCCCAGCGCTTTGGTGCGCCGGACATTCCCGCCGAGGCGCTTGTGGGCGGCGTGCAGGGCATCGCCGCTCGCCATCTGCGAACGAACAGCGAGGAACGCCTGCCGCCGCTGCTCGATGGAGTGCTCGACTGGATCTCCTCCTATGCCGTGGCGCCGGGGGCTTCGCGCTGGGCTGCCGCTGCGCACCTGTTGCCGGCAGTGTCGCCCGCGCCGGGGCTGGCGGCCTTCGTGGCCCCTCCGCAAGATCGTCCTGTGCTCCTGCCGAAAGGACGCCATGGCCTTCCCGATGCAGTGGTCACGCGTATCCAGCGTGCTCGCATCGTCGACGCGACCGCGGCGGTGGTCGTCAGCCGTGGCTACGCGGATGCGACTGTCAGGGAGATCGTCGCCACGGCGCATATCGCCCGGGACGTCTTCTACCGCAACTTCGCCAGCAAGGAAGATGCGTTCTACGCGGCCCAGCAGCGGGGTACGGCGCAGCTGTTCGACGTGTGTGCGGAGGCGTACTTCGAAGGCGAGAGCTGGCCGGAGCGGGTTTGGAACGTTCTCGCGACGCTCACGCAGGTGGTCGCCGCGTACCCGGCGCTCTCCCGTTTGCGGATCGTCGAGTGCTACACGGTCGGGGGGGCGGCGATCGTGGACACCGAGCGTCTGGTGCTCCAGATGCGGGTCTTCCTGCACGAGGGTCATGCCCATGCGCGGCAGAGCGGAGCGCTGTGGGCGCTGCGCTCGGAGGCGATAGTCGCTTCTATCTCTCGGACGATCGAGGATGCTCTACTCGACGGCGAGGCTTCGTCTCTTTCCTCGCGGGTGCCCGGTCTCGCGTTCGTGGCGATCGCTCCGTTCGTCGGCCCGCAACGGGCTGCAGAGCTGCTGGACGGACTGAGCGCAAGGAGTGACCCTGCGAATGCCGTCGCGGTGGCTGGCAGCTGATGTGCTTGTCTGCTCGGACCGCTGTCCACCGTTGATCGCGTCTTCCCCCCGTTCAGGGGGCAGACGCATAAGTCAACTCCTAGAACGTTCTAGCCTTGGCTGTCGGCTCTTCACAGCGGTGGCTATGGTCGCGTCTGACTTGCCAACTACGAGGATCATCCGCATCAGTCGATGCCGTTTCGCCCGAGTCGCCGCCGCCCCATTCTTGGAGGGTGGGCGTGCGTGAGCGTCTGACTGACGCTGAGCGGCGCGCCTGGGCTGATCTGAAGGCTGCCGAACGGACGGTGGAGCGGGCCCGCCGGCGGGTGATGGAAGTCACGAACCGACAGACGGCGCTTGAACGAGGGCGGACAGCGCGCCCGTCGATCACGCTCGTCCGTGAGCCTCCAAGCACGGCAGCGACCTGTGGGGACGACGAGCGCTCGCTCTAGCCCTTGCGCCATCGCCCGCCCGCCGAGGACAGTCAAGGTTCGAACGTTCTATGCCTTTACTTGTCGAGAGTGTGGCGGTGCAAGATGCTCAAGCGTGCCGGTGGCTCGTGTCGGGGGGTCGCGCTTCCGCGACGGTCCTCCTTCTGGTCGCCGGAGTCTGCGCCCCGGGGGATCTGCCCCCCACATCTCGCACACGAGGAGACGAGCACTGTCCGTGATCACCAAGCGCGCCCATGAGGGCGCGACGCGCACCCACTCCTTGCACAGGCGATGAGAGGCACTACGACCCCCTCGTCACGGCAGGGCTCGCGAGCCGTGCCCCCGGTTCGATCCCCGAGTCTGCGACGACCGGAGGCAGACGTCAAAGAGTTTCAGCGTGTGCGAATCGTCACCGCGATGGCCGACGTCGCCTGTGAGAGGGGACCCGAGCATGCGTCGGTCGCCAGCGTGGTCGCCCGTGTGGGCCTGTCGCGTCGGACCTTCTACCAGCACTTCGCCAGCCGTCAGGACTGCCTGTTGGCCGTCTTCGACGATGCCGTGGCCAGGGCGACGATCCGGGTCCAGGCCGCGTATGACCTCGAGGGCCCGTGGGTCGCGCGCCTGCGCGATGCGGTGCTCGCCCTGCTCGCCCTCCTCGACGAATCGCCGGATCTCGCGAGGCTGTGCGTGCTGAGCCTGCATGCGGACGAGCCGGAGATGCGTGTCCGGCGCAGCCGGCTGCTGGACGCGCTGGCCGGTGCGCTGGAGGAGGGTCGTCGCCAGCTGGCGACGTCTCGCCAGCCTCCGCCGCTGGCCGGTGAGGCCGCTGTGGGCGCCGGGCTCTCGCTCGTCCACACCGCTCTCATGGAGCGCCGGTCGGGGCTCACGCAGGACCTGTTCGGGCCGTTGATGGCGACCCTCCTGCTCCCCTACCGTGGCCCGGCCATCGCGCGGCGTGAGTGCTCGCGTCCCGCCCCGAAGCCCCGTCCATCGCGCCCGCCGCGCTTCCCCGGCGCCGGCTCGGCGTCGCGCCCGCGTATGCGTATGACCTATCGCACCGCAAGGGCGCTCAGCGTGATCGCCGCGAATCCGGGGATCAGCAACCGGCTTGTCGCCGCCGAGGCCGGAGTTCGCGACCAGGGGCAGATCTCCAAGATGCTCGCGCGCCTGCGCCGGCTCGGCCTGATCGACAGCCAGTCGACCGAGGGTGTAAACGCTTGGCGCTTGACCGAAGAAGGCGAGGAGCTTTGCCGCGCGCTCGGCATCGCCGTCCCTGGCCGCGCCGGCTCGAGCTGACCGGCGCTTTCTCGCCCTCTGAGACTGAGTCATGCTTGCTCGCGCGCGCATCGCTTGCGCGGCAATCCCCGGCCGAACTAGAACATTCGTTGCGTACAGCGTCTGACGATTCTGTCAACCAGAGCGTGGGCTGCCGACTCGATGGGCATGTCGATCTCAGTTGCGGCTCTCAGGTTGGGGCGGCTCCCGCCGAGCCCCTCCACCCAGGCCAACGTGTCCGAGGACCTGTCACAGACGGCCAACCCATCTGCGGACGTGCGCCGCCTCGGCGAGCAGCTGACGGCCCGCGCGTCGCAGATCGCCGCCGCGATGGTGTCGGCTCGGCGTTCGGACCGACCTGTCGGCGAGACGGTCGACCGGTCCCTGCAGCGCATCGGGATGGTCTGGACGGCCGCGCTTGCAAGTTGGATGGCGGGCGAGGGCGAGCAGAGCGCTCGTGAGGCCGCGGGCGAGTGCCTTGAGATCTTCCGCGAGGTCGCGAGCGCCGGCGATGCTCCGCTGGACGAGATGGTGCGCTCCTGCCTGCGCTGGCGTAATGCCGCAGCGGATGCCGCCGGCCAGGCGGCCGCCGAGCTGGACCTCGCAGGCGACGCCCTCGCGCAGGCGCTCGCGATGTTGCAGCGCAGCGTCGACGTCACGATCGTGCGGGTCTGCGAGTCCTTCGAGTCGGCGCGTCGACGCGCCGATCGGGAGCTCACGTTCCTCGCCACGCACGACGTGTTGACGGGGCTGCCCAACCGGACGCTGATCGCGCAGCGCATGGAGCTGCTGCTCGAGCGCTCCCGCCGCTCGCGCACGGCCGTGGCGATGCTGTTCATCGACCTGGACGACTTCAAGGTCGTCAACGACACGCTCGGTCACAGCGCCGGGGATGAGCTGCTGCGCGCGGTCGCCGCGAGGCTCGAAGCCGTTGTGCGCGACAACGACGCGCTCGGCCGTCTCGGCGGCGATGAGTTCGTCGTGATCGTCGACGAGCTCGCCGGATCAGAGGCTCCCGAGTCGATCGCGCGGCGCCTGCTGGTGGCGTTCACAGAGCCCTTCTGCCTCGCCGAGGGCACCGCCATGATGAACGTGACCGCCAGCATCGGCGTCGCCTCGGGCGCCTACGCATCCGCCGAGGAGCTTCTGCGCGAGGCGGACATCGCGATGTACCGCGCCAAGTGGGACGGCAAGAACCGCTACGTCGTCTTTCCATCGACAGCGTCGCAGCTACCTCGGCGCCCATCTCAGCGTTGAGCCCGTGGGTCCCAGGAGCGTCAGTCAACCATTGAAGGTTCTATCCGCTGACTTGTGGGCGGGGGCGTGCGCGCGCGACCATGGCGTCCTGATGCCAGCCCAGACGTCAGCGAGGCGCGCACGGGTGACGAGCTGGTCAAAGGGTCTCTCGCGCTACGAGGTCGAGGAGATCCGGCGCATCCGCGTTGTCGCCGGCATGACCGAGGTCGTCTGCGGACATGGCATCGAGGGCGCGTCGGTTGAGAAGGTGTGCGCCGCGGCGAGGGTTTCCACACGCACGTTCTATGAGACGTTCCCAACCCGCGAGGACTGTCTCCTCGCGGTCTTCGACGAGGCCGTCAAGCGCGCGACGTCCCCGATGCGGGCTGCGTTCGAGGGCGACGGCTCGTGGGTGCAGAGGATCCGGAACAGCCTCCTCGCGCTGCTCGTGCTCTTCGATGAGGAGCCCTACCTCGCACAGTTCTGCCTCGTCCACGCCCTCGCAGGCGACTCCAGGATGCTCGCGCGCCGCAGCCGTGTTCTGGCCGATCTGGCGATCGCCGTCGAACAGGGGCGCGGCGTCGCCCAGGCCGAGCCTCCGCCGCTGACGGGCGAGGCGCTCGTCGGCGCCGTCTTCTCGATCCTGCACGCCCGCGTCTTCGAGCCCACCGGTGAGCCGCTCGTGCTCCTCTGCGGTCCGATGATGAGCATGATCGCCCTGCCCTATCTCGGGAAGGCCGCGGCGCGACGTCAGCTCGCGCTGCCGGCGCCCGTCCCCAGGCGCCCGCCCCGACCGACCGCCGCCGCCCGCACGGGGGCCGTGCGCAAGCCGCTTGACATGCGATTGACCTATCGCACGATGCTCGTGCTCGACGTCATCTCCGCGCATCCCGCAATCAGCAGCCGCGACGTCGCCAGAGCAGCGGGGATCGCCGACGAGGGCCAGGCCTCGAGGCTGCTCGCACGTCTGAGACGTCAGGAGCTGATCGAGAACGTCAGCGAGGATGACGCCAAGCACGCCCGCAAGGCCTGGAGGCTGACCGGCCAAGGCGCAGCGCTGTGCCACGCGGTCGGTCCTCGTCGTGTCAGCGAGACGGGCTGAGTCGCGCGACAGGCGCTCGGCTGGCGCCCCCGGGGCAGGCCACGGCCGTTCGCGCCTGCGCCTGGGTTCCGTCGAGGAACGAGAACGTCGCCGAGAATCCGAAGCCGCCGCGCGGGCAGCTCGCCGGCAGCGTGATCCCGTGGGGCCGGTAGCTGATCGTCCTGCCGTGGCTGCGTTCGTGATAGACGAGGTTCCCGCCGAGGCTTGCCTGTACGGCGACGACGGCGATGTCGCCGCCTTCGGGCAGGCTTTCCACGAGCGGCACGCTGATCTGCAGCTGCCCTGCAAGCAGGACGGTCGAGATCAGGATGCGCGCCGCGACAGGGCTTTCGCCTGTGGCGCTAACGAGCATCCTCACGTGGCCGTCCTGTTCGGGCCCCGCGACAACCGCGATCCGCGCCGTCTCCGTGAACAGCTCCGGACCCACCTGGAAGCGCACGAGCGCGCTGCCCGAGCCCATCCGCGAGTTGGCGGGGCACGCGCTCGCGCCGTGTGCTTCCAGCGTCGCCACCTGGCAGGTGGCGACGCCGAGGCCGCTGGTTGCGATCCCCAGGTTGCGCGGCATGTGCAGGTCGATGGCGGTGAGGGGGGAGGGGATCGCGCCGGCGCTCGCGTTGACCTGGAAGCCCAGCGAGAGCGTCGTTTCCCCACCGAGCCTCTCCGGCGTCAACCCGACGTGCAGGCTTGCGCTCTGCCCGCCGTATGCTGTGGCGGGCGCGCACGCCCAGACGGCGAGCGCCATGAGCGCGAGCGCCCGTCCTCTGCTCCTGGGGGTGGGGGAGGGGCTAGTAATGAAGGCTGCCGATCGTCTGGACGGTGAGCGCGTAGCTGCGCCGGTAGTAGACGCCGAACATTTCGCCGCTGCCGTGGGCGTGGGCGTAGCGGCCGCTGCCGCCGCTGAGCGTCAGCGAGCCGCGGAAGCTGGGGCTCGTGCTGTTGGGGTTGCTGAGCCTGCCCGTGCCGTGTCCGCTGATCGACCAGCCGGGCCCGGAGATCTGGAAGCTCGCGCTGACGGTCGGTTCGCCGTCGTATGTGAAGTAGGCGCGCACCGAGCCCGGGAGCGTCCCGGTCGCGTGTCCTTCGTCGATGATCTCGTTACCGGAGCTGTGGATGTAGTGCAGGCGCCCATCGTCGCGCACGGCCAACACCCTCGCCACGTGTGCGGCAGGCGCACCGGGGCTTGCCCAGGCTGGTGCTCCCATGTTCGCGCAGCATGCTGCGAGCGCAAGCATCGTCATGCTCCTGGCCCGCTCTCTCACGGACATGACACTAACTCGTGCAAGGTGCCCTTTGTGCCGCTTGTGATTAGTACACGCAGGGCGCACCAGGGTCTATGCTCGCCCGCCGAAGCGTCTGCTGCGCTGCGAGAACTGTGCGAGTGAGGACTCCAGGTGCTCGCGGCTGAAGTCTGGCCACAGCTCGTCGCGGAAGACGAGCTCCGAGTAGGCGCACTGCCATAGCAGGAAGTTCGAGAGCCGGCGCTCGCCGCCCGTGCGGATCACGACGTCGGGATCGTGCATATCCGGGGCGTAGAGGTGCGCGCGCAGGTCCTGCTCGCCGCTGGCGCGCAGGCGAGTCGCGGCGTCGGCGATCTCGGCGCGTGCGCCGTAGTTGAAGGCGACGAACAGTGTCATGCTGCGGTTGCTCGCGGTCAGCTCCTCCGCGCACGCGATCGCGTCGGCCAACTCGGGCAGGATGCTTTCGCGCCGTCCGATGAAGCGTATGCGTATGTCGCGCTCGTGCAGCTTCGGCGCATCTCGCTTCACGCGGTGGGCCAGCAGCGAGATCAGCCCCTGGACCTCCTCGTCGGGGCGCGTCCAGTTCTCCGTCGAGAACGAGAACACGGTCAGCTCCGCGACCCCCAGCTCGAGCGCGTCGTGTGCTCGCGCGATCACCGTGTCCGCGGCGGCTTCGTGGCCCTCGCCGACGCTCAGGCCGCGGGCCTGCGCCCAGCGGGCGTTGCCGTCGCTGATGATCGCGACATAGCGGGGCGCGGCGCCGCCGTCGCGGGCGCTCTCCAAACCGAGATCGTCCACCGTCTCCACGGATCGGCCGCTCACCGCTCCCACATTAGGGTACGCCGCGCGTGTCGATGATCGTGGGCGGCGCGCCACGTCTTCCACACCACGCTCGTCAGCGCCACGAGCGGCCCGAGCGCTCCGCGCGCCGTCGCGATCAGCGGTCGTGCGTAATCGCTGCGCGCTCCCTCGGCGGTGGCGTAATAGCTCACGATCCCGGCGAGCATCGTCAGGTGAAAGGCCCCGTGCGGGACCTCCGCGCTGTCCGCCACCGCCTGGCGGGCGGCGCGCGCGAGACCCTCCGCCAGGGCGCCGTCGCTCTCGTACAGGCTCGTGAGCCCGGGCTCGCGGGCCGACAGGTCGCGTGGCCTGTCGACGACGCCGTCGAGGAGCGTCGTCACGGCGCTGATCGCCAGGTACAGCCCGTCGATCGCCTCGGCCTGTGCCGTGGTGGTGCGTTCGTCGGCGGCGGCGGCGATGACGGCGTGCAGGCCGACGACGCGGGCGGCCGATCCTGCGAGCGTCTCCTGCCAGTGAAGGGCGCCCTCGCTGCATTCCTGTGCCCACATCCGCGCCTGCTCGACACCGGCGCGGGGGATCGCGTGCACGCGCAGCTGCGCCTGCGCGCAGCGCTCGGCCCCTGCGACGAGCACCTGCGCCGTCCGCTCCGCCGCCGGCAGCTGCGCAAGCGCCGCCCTGACCGTCGCGGCGAGATCCTTCGCGTAGCCGCCGTCGGCGGGGGCGTCCTCGTCGACTCGGCCATCGCCACCGCCGGCGATGAAGGCGCCCGTGAACGGCTCGTACAGTCCCGCGTCGGCGCCCGCGTCGCTCTCGCTGACCCCGTCGAGGTAGTCGTAGAGCACCTGCAGGGCCATCATCGCGCGAGCCGCCGCGCTGCGATGCGCGCGCGGGGCCAGCGTCGCGAGCATGCCCGCCCCCTCGGCGTTCAGACGCTCATCGCGCAGCTTGCTCAGCGCCATGTCCCGCAAACGCGGGTCGCCGATCGCCTGCGCCCGGCGCTCCCATCCCGCAAGCCCTCTGCGCGCCTCGCCGGCTACGCTCACCCGGTAGCGCACGCTCGCCAGCACGAGCGCCAGCGACGCCCGGATCGTCGCTGCGCGCCCAGGCGCGCCCGACCCGTCAGGGCGACCCATGCTCAGTCGCTCTCGAGCGCGAGTTTCGGGGGTACCCGCGACGCGATCCAGCCGGGCACGGCGATGATCGCGAGCGTCCCGGCGAGCACGATCGCCAGGATCTCCAGCGGCCGGCCGCTGAGCGTCAGCGCGCTGACGGGGAACCCCGTCACCTGCCGCAGGTAGCCGTCGATCACCTGCTCGCCGTAGATCCCCGCCACGACGCCCGTCAGGCATCCGGCTGCGAGCATCAGCACCGACTCGATCAGCAGCACCCGTCGCAGCCGCGCGGCCTTGACGCCGGCCAGGCGCAGCTCGGCGAGCGAGCTGCGCCGCTGCCAGATGCTCGCGCCGAGCGCCGCGGCCATCGCGAGGATCGCGGCGAGTATGAGCAGCGCCGATATCTCGCCGAGCTGGCCGAGCCCTTCGCTTGCGGAGGCTTCGATCCGTTCGAGCCGCGCTTCCGCCGTGAGGACTTCGAGGCCGCTGCTCGCGCCCAGCTGCCGCTGCACGGCCGTGCGCACGCTCTGGACGTTCGCGCCAGGCTGGATCCGCACCCCCAGGCCCGTGGCGGCGGTGGTGTCCCAGGCGCGTTCGTACTCGCCGGTGCTCATCAGGATCGCGCCGGGTGGCCAGCCGAAGTTGGTCGTCGTCGCCGCCACCCGCAGCTGGCGCGTTCCCGTCGGCGTCGGCAGCGCGAGCTCCTGTCCGACCCGCAGGTGGCGTTCGGCGGCGATCTGCTCGGAGATCGTGACCCAGCCGCCTTCCCGTACCCGTGCCATCGCGGCTGCCTGGCTTCCGTGGAGCACCTGTCCGTCGAGCAGCCGCGGCTCGATGCTCGCCGGCCACGCGATCACCCACACGCGCCGGTTGCCGAGGTCGAGGAAGCTGCCCTGGAAGGTCGCGACGCCTGCGACACCGGGTGCCCGCGCGACGCGCCCGGCGAGGCTGTCGGGGCGGAAGTCGACGGTCGCCTGGTTGTCGTAGGGGCTGCCGACCCAGATCGGCTCGCCAACGGTGTAGTTGTGGGCGTAGCCGCGGATGCCGCGCAACAGGTCCTGGCGGGCGCCGCCGAGCGCGACGCTTCCGAACAGGGCGACTGCGCCGGTCCCGGCGAGCGCGAGCGAGCGCAGCGTCGTCGCGCGCAGCGAGCTCAGCGCGACCGGCAGCAGGGTGAGTCCTTGAAAGCGCGCGGCAACTGCGCCGGCGAGCCACAGCACGCCCGTGAACACGACCGGCACGAGCAGCACGGCGGCGAGCGCGAGCACCGCGCTTCCCACCAGCGCGAGCGACGGCCAGATCGCCACGACGACGATCATCGCCGCGACAAGCCCGAGAGCGCTCAACGCCATCCGCAGCGCCACCCTGCGGCTGACCCTGTTGCCGGGCGCGCCGCGCTCGCGGTAGACGGCGTCGAGCGCGCGTCCGCGGCGCAGGTCCGCCAGCGCGACCGTCGAGGCCAGGCACGTCGCGAGGATGCCTCCCACGAGCGCGACAACGACGGGCCGCGTTCCGATCACGGTGCCGCCACCGAGCGTGAACGCCCGTGCGAGATACGCCGACGAAGGGTGCAGCGCCCCGATCGCGAGCAGATATCCGGCGCCGATGCCAACCAGCGAGGCGGCCAGCCCCAGCACCGCCCCCTGGAGCACGACCATCTGCGCGAGCGCCGTGCGTCTGGTGCCGATCAGCCGCATGTCGGCGATCGCCTGCCTGCGCTCGGGCACCGTCAGCAGCATCGCGCAGAACGCGAACAGGAACCCCAGCAGGGCGCTGACGGCCGAGAAGAAGGCGCTCGCCTGGTTGCTTGGCCGAAGAGCCTGCTTCAGCAGCGTCACGTCCTGGTCGGCTGCCGCCACGGTCAGCGTTCCGCCGGCGACTCGCTGCAGGCCACGGCGCACCTCGGCTTCCGCTCCAGGTTGGCTCTGGACGAGGATCTGGGTCACGCGGCCTTCGAGGCCCGCGAGCTGCTGCAGCCTCGCCAGCGGCATGACCGCGACGAGCGACCGCGAGAGCACGCCGAACTCTTCGGCGCCGAGCACGGCGGAGACGCGCAGCGCGCTGGAGGCGCCGCGCATCTGCACCCTCACCCCGACGCCGTCGCCAGAGGCTGTGCTGGCACTCGCGATGCCGAGCTCGTTCGCGCTCGCCTGGCTGAGGCCGATCGCCCCCGCGGAGAGCGCGGCGATCGGCAGCGTGTGCGCCAGGCCGTCGAGCACCGCGAGGCTGACGTCCGTGCCGGCGACGTCGACGGTCACGTGCCGCCCGTCTGGCATGCGAATCGTCGCCGTCTGTTCGAGCAGCGGCGCGGCCTGCTTGACGCCGGCAAGCCCTTCGACCCTCGCGAGCAGACGTTCGCTGAAGCCGTTCTGGTCGCGCGCTCGCAGCTGCAGGGTGGCGGGCCCCACGACGGCGTGCACGAGCTGGCCGGCCGATCCGGCGATGCTGGAGCCGGCGACGGTGACCGCGAACACGAGCGCGACCGCGACCGCGACGCCCGCGCCGGCGAGCAGCTCTTGCACGCCGTGCACCCGGAGTCGACGTCGGTAGAGGTAGGCCAGGGCGCCTGGGCGCATCAGCGCCCGCGTGCGCATCGGCCTCTCGCTCAGCAGGGGGTTCACCCCCGCGCCGTGGAGGCCCGTGGGCGCGGGGCGGGCTGGCCGTCGCCGTCGTGCTCGCGGCCGGCTTCGATCAGCCTGCCGTCGCGCAGGCTGTGGCGCCTGTCTGCGATCGCCGCGGCTTCCGCGTCGTGGGTGACGAGCAGCACGCCGACATCTCGCTCCCGTGCGACCTCGCCGAGCAGCGCGACGATCTCCGCGCTGCGCGCGCTGTCGAGGTTGCCGGTCGGCTCGTCGGCGAGGATCAGCCTGGGCTCGGCCGCGAGCGCCCGTGCGACGGCGACGCGCTGGCGCTCGCCGCCTGAGAGCTCCTCGGTCAGGTGGTGCATGCGCTCGCTCAGGCCGACACGATCCAGCCACGGCCGCGCCCGACGCTGCGCCTCGCGTGCGCCGACGCCGCCGAGCATCAGCTTGAGCGCGGCGTTCTCCAGCGCGGAGACCCGCGGCAGCAGGTGGAAGCTCTGATAGACGAAGCCGACGTCGCTCAGGAGGTAGTCCGACGCCTCGTCCGCCGACAGCGAGGACAGCTCGCGGCCTTCGTAGCGGATGCTCCCGTCGTCGGGGGCGAGCAACGCGGCGATCAGCAGCAGGAGCGTCGTCTTGCCCGACCCGCTCGGGCCTTGCAGCGCGACCATCTCGCCCGCGCTGAGCTCGAGGCTGACGCCGTCGACGGCACGCACCTCCTCGCCGCCCCGGTAGCGCTTGACGACGTGATGGAGCTCCAACAGGCTCACGGGGCTATCTTCGCGACTCGCCTACGCAGGCGTCGGCTCACCCGCCCGCGCGCCCGCCTGCCGCTTCGCGCAGCGCCACGACCGGGGCGAGCTTTGGCACGAGGCTTCCCCGCAGCTGCCCGTCGCCGAGCACGAGCGTGCGGTCCGCCCCCGAGAGCCCTGTCGCCTCGCCGGTGCTCGCGAGCACGGCGATGCCCTCGTCGGCGAGCGAGCGCAGCAGCCGCAGGATCCCGTCGCGATCGGCCAGCTCGACGCCGCTCGTCGGCTCGTCGACCACCACCAGCTGGGGCTCTGCTACGAGCGTCCGCGCGAGCGCGACCCGTACGGCGTCGCCGCTGTCGAGCTCTTCGGTTGTGAGCGTGGCGCAGTGCGCGATCTCCGTCCGCTCGAGCGCGGCGTGCGCGCGCGTCCGTGCGCGTGCGGGCGCGATTCCGCGCGCCAGCAGCGTGACCGTCAGCTGCTCCACGACACGCAGGCCCTGGCCCGGTGGATGCGTCTGCTGGCAGTAGCCGATCCCTTCGCCGAGGATCTCGATGCCGTGGTCCGCCAGGTCTCTGCCGGCGAAGCGCACGACGCCTTCGTCGGGCGTCTCGATGCCGGCGGCTATCCGCAGCAGCGTCGAGCGCCCTGAGCCTCGCAGGCCCCACACCACCACGTACTCGCCGCTGTCCACCTCCAGCGAGACCTCGCGCAGCGTGGTCCGCTCGCCCATCCCTCGGGGGTAGCGCTTGCCGACCCGCTCGAGGCTGAGCAGGATCATCGTCCCCGCTGCTGGGCGTCGGCGAGAGCCTGGAACTGCTGGCGCGCGTACTGCGCCCATTCGAGCTTCGGTCCGACCGCCAGGCGGCCCTCCTCGCCCATCAGCCTGTCGACGAGCTCGCCGGCCCGCTCCCGACCATCCTTGCCGGCGGCGGCGATCGGCGTCAGGCATGCCTCTTCGAGGCATGCCTGCTCGTAGCGGTCGAGGATCTCCAGCGCCGCCTCGGGGTGACGGGACAGCGCGGCGAGCTGCTGGATGAACAGCCGCTGGCGTTGGCGGTCCTCGCAGATCTGTCCGCCCAGCCACTCGCGGTACTCGGCGACCCCGCTCTCGGTGGCGCGGTAGTGCGGCTTGGGCTGGCGGCCCTCGCGCGTGCCCGGCAGCTCTTCGATCAGCCCGCGGTCCCTGAGTGTGCCGATCGCCGTGTACACGTGCGAGACGCTGCTGAGCGCCAGCGCGTCACCGTAGGTCCGCTCGAAGCGCTGCGCCAGCTCGTAGGCGTAGCTTGAGCGGTCGATCACCAAACCGAGTAGCGCCCAGTTGACGATCGAGCGCATCGGCCCCTCGTTACGACGTCTGGCTGGCTCTACCCCCATGACTCTAGAGTAACCGATGGGGACCCTGCTGTGTCAAGCCTTGTTGCAAGCTTGCAAGGTCAGACAGTCAAGACATGACTGTCATGACGTAACTGTCATGAGGTGACTGTCGCGTTTAGAACCTTCAGATGATTGATTCCACGGCGTTAGTGCAGGGGGGGCTGGCCGGTGGCGTCGCGGTTCAGCTTCCGGGCCGCTGACCCGTCACGCCTACGAGCAGCGTCGAGGTCCGAGTGGACCCCGAGCCTGCAAGGGCTCGGCACGCCAGCGCTCACCGCGAGAGGCGTTCACCGAGCCGTGAACCGATCCGGGGTCGGCCAGCTGGAGTGACAGACCCGCATCGCTGGCGGCGATTTGACAATCGATTGTGGCGGTCGGGGCCAGACCCTCAAGGCATAGAATCTTCTAAGCCATGGCTTATCACGGGGTCTGCCGCCCCCCAGGATCAGATCCATGGAGCGAGGGGTCGTTGGGTTTGCCGGCTGGATGCCCGGGTTGGGGAGGTCCGGTGCGGTGCCTGTCAATTTGGAGAGTCACGGCGCGGCTCGGCACCTGTTTGCCCTTGTCAGCCCTGGGCCGACAGCTGTATACATGTCCGCCCCTGAAGCCGCCTACGGCGACTGCTCTCAACGGCTGCCCCACCGCATGCCTGTCCGCCGCTCGCGCAACAGCGCGAGCATCACCCCGGCTGTGACCGATGCACGCCCGGTTGGGCGTGCATCCACCCGGACGTCCGTACGCGCCGCGTGCGCGTCGCGCTCGGTCTGGCTTCTCGCGTCCGCACGGCAGTGCATCGGGATTCAACCCGGCTTTTCGCACGCGAGGCATGCACCCAAGCCGCCCCGGGACCGCGGCGTCGAGGGCAGGTCACCGACTTCACGATCTTGCTACCCCAGCCCCAATGGGTTCTGGAGTGGCAAACAACGGGCCGGCCGTTCGGCCGGCCCGGAAACCACAGAAGGGTGCGGGGCCAGGTTCACATCTCCCCGCGCACTGCACATCACGGGATCGCGATCAGCGCTCTCAGGCATGTATCGACCGGGCGCCATCGGCGCCCTGGACCAAAGGAGTGATGGAGAGTGAAACATCTAAAGATCATGGGGCTCGGCCTGGTCGCGGCCTTCGCGTTCGTCGCGCTCGCCGCGAGCAGCGCGTCGGCCGCCGGACCCGAATGGGGTCGCTGCGTAGCGCAGTCGAAAGGCCACTACGAAGACGGCAACTGCACGAAAGAAAAGTTCAAAGAATCCAAAGGCAAAAAGACCTACTCGGGCAAATACGAATGGAAGGCAGGGGCTCCCGCCACCGTCGAATGTGAAGCCAAGAAGAAAGGGAACTACCTGACGAGTGCCTGCGACACCGAGAAGGAATCGAAAGGCAAAGTCGAGGAACACAAGGGCAAATTCGAAAAGTACGGTCCGAACTTCACCGCTGCGGCCGGCGAAGGCGTCCTGAAGGCGTCGATCTACGAATGCCGCAACAGCGAAGGACGTGTTCAGGTACCGCGTAAAAACCCCGAATGCGAAGAATTCGAAAACAACATCGAAGAAATCGGTGTTGAATGCACCAGCGAGCATGCCACCGGTGAAGCAACCGGGACGGACGAAGTCGCGAACGTGTCAGTCCGCTTCAAAGGCTGCCAGCTGTTCGGCATTCCGGCGGAGACCCACGGTCTGGCTTCGGGAGAAATCCAGGTGAGCACGCTGAAGGGTAAGCTCGGGTACATCAACAAATCGGCGACTCCCGAGCCGGAAGTGGGTGTGCTGCTCGAACCGGCCGCCGGTGGCTTGTTCGCAGAATTCGAACTGGAAGAAGTCCCGCTCACCACACGCGTCGGCGTCGGCAACGCCACGGCAGGTGCGTTCTACGAACCCGAAGCGACCGGTGGCTACGACGGGGTGATCTCGCCGATCACGCCGATCAACCAAATGACCCACACATTCACACAGTCGTACAAAGCCCAGGTCACAAAGGGCGTCATTCCGACCTGCTGCGGGCTTGGGAACAAGGTGGAAAATGTTCCGAGCCACTTCGAAGGCGGACACATTGAGCTGCTTGAAACGTATCTCGAAAACACCGAAGAAAACTTCAAGGAGATGTGGTCGCCCGCTGCTCAGGAACTCACGAACACCAACACGGTAGAAGGGGAAGCCGAGATCAAAGGCTAGCCCGCTGTAAGCAGAGCTAATGGTGCGCGGGGTCTCAACGCGGGCTCCGCGCACCGCTTCTGTTGATGAGCTTTGTGGCTGACGATGGAACGGCTTATCGCTGCGATGGACGACTCGGACATACACACTCGGTTCAACGATCGAGCGGCACCCGGCCCACAGAGGTGGGCGGCGGGGCTCGCGGTCGCGGCTTGCTGCGCCCTCGCGGCACTCGCCTCGCTCGCGCTCGCGGCCGGGGCGCAAGCCGCCACCGGACACCAGTTCGTGTCGGCCATCGGGGAAGCGCCCGTCGGCCGGCCGCTCGAGCAACCCGGGGCAGTCGCGGTCGACCATGCGACCGGCGATGTGTTCGTCGCGAACCCCGGCAGGGGAGTCGTGGATGTCCTCAGCGCCAGCGGAGGCTATCTGACTAGTTTCGGGCAGGCGCTGGAAGCCTCGGCGATCGCCGTCGATGAAGCGAGCGGTGATGTGTACGTGACCGAACCCTTCCAGCAGGTGGTGCGGGTCTTCAAGCCGGATGGCTCGGGCGGTTATGGCCTGCTTTCCAGCTGGACGGGCGCGGATAACCCGAACGGCAGCTTCGGCGAAAGCGAACTGACCGGCATCGCGGTCGATAACTCGACGAGCGCGTCGGACCCGTCAGCGGGCGACGTGTACGTCGTCGAGACGGAAGACCCCGTCAGCGAACACGGCGCCGTGTACGTGTTCAAGCCCACGCCGGCGGGTCCCGAAGAAGCCCAGGAAGGCGAATTCGTTCGGGATCTGGGGGCTGGAAAGGGCGTCAAGCTCGAAGAACCCAACGGTATCGCGGTGAGCGCCGCGACCGGGACCGTATATGTCGCCGACAGCGTCAAGGGACTGATCGACCAGTTCAGTCCGTCGGGGACGCTTGAAGCCAAGCTCAGGGGCTCGGGTTCGCCGCTTGGTCCCTTCAGCGGCGGGGAAGCGGACGAAGGCAACGTAACCGCACTGGCGGTCGACGAAACGAACGGTGACCTGCTCGTCTCAGAGGAAGAACGCGACGTCGTCAGCGAGCTCAACCCGGCGGGGGAATGGGTCGGATGGATCACGAGCACCCCGAGCGGCCCATTCGGCGAAGTGGCTGGCGTGGCCGTCGGAGCATCGGGAGACGTCTACCTCGTCGACCCGGTCTCCGGGGTCGTGGACGTGTTCGGCCCGGGAGCACCCGTGCCGGACGTCTCGACGAGGCCGGCGGCGAAAGTCACCGCCACCAGCACGACGTTGAAAGGCGTCATCGACGGGGACGGCGCCCCGGCGAGCTACCACTTCGAACTGGGCGAAACCGAAGCGTACGGCGGGCTGAGCACCCAGGTCACGTCAACCAGCGGCGGCGAAGAAAACGTTCAGGCGCAGGTCACGGGCCTGAAAGCCGACACGAGGTACTACTTCCGTCTCGTAGCCAGCAACCAGAACGGCACCAGTTGCGCGGTGGGCCGATTCTTCACGACCGAAGGCGGGGAAGGCGCCGGCCAGGCCATCTCGGTGGCCTGCCAGACCCCGCCCGCCTCGATCGACGACGAGTCCACGACCGCCATCAGTGCCACGGGCGCGACCCTCCAGGCACAGATCAACCCACACGGACACAACACCACATACCAGTTCCAGTACGGCACCGAAGACTGCAGGGCGCACCCCTCGGCCTGCACGCGCACGCCGAGCAGCCCGGCCGAGATCGGTGCGGGCGAAAGCGCGGTCCAGGAGAGCGCCGAACTGAACGAGCTGAAACCGGGCACAACCTACTACTACCGCGCGCTCGCGACCAACACGCTCGGCACCACAGAAGGCATCGAACGAACCTTCAGGACCCCCCCCTCCACGGCCTTCGCCCTGCCCGACCATCGCGCGTGGGAGATGGTCACCCCACCCAACAAGCACGGCGCCGCCGTCGAAGCGCTGACGCAGAGAGGCGCACCGATCCTCGCCGCCGAAGACGGCAACGCGCTCACCTACGTCACCAGCGGCGCGATCACCGAAAACCCGGAAGGCAACCGAACGTTCGAACCCCAGCAGGTGCTCGCCACCAGGACCGCCGATGGCTGGTCCTCCCAGGACATCACGACCCCGGAAAACGAAGCGCGCGGCGCTAGGGGAGAAGCCCACGATGAGTACCAGATATTTTCCCCCGACCTCTCCCTCGCATTGCTGGAACCGCTCACCGCCGACCCCCCGCTCGGGCCCGGCGTCACCCAGAGGAGCATCTACCTGCGCGATAACCAACCGCTGGAACCGCACGGTGAACCCGAGACAGCCCTCTACCGAGGCGCGCAGGAAGACGGCGCGAAGATGTCGCCCCCCAATCCCGGCTATCTGCCGCTGCCGGGCGGGGGGAGCTTCCTGGGCGCGACGCCGGAACTCGCGAACGTCGTCTTCCAAACCGGGGAAGGCCTCTACGAGTGGTCAAACGATGAACTCAAGTTCGTGAGCGAGCTGCCCGAAGGAGGGGGGCCCGTGCCCGGAGCGACGCTCGGCTTCAACGAAGGCAGGGTCGTCTCGCACGCGATCTCAAGCGACGGCACGCGCGTCATCTGGACAAGCGCCAAAGCCAATCCCGGCCATCTGTACATGACAGACACCGCCACCGGGCAGACGCTCCAGCTCGACAGGGCACAGGGCGTGGGCGAAGCGCCGGAAGCCGCGGCGCAGTTCCAGGCCGCCTCCAGCGACGGCTCGCGTGTGTTCTTCACCGACGAACAGCGCCTTACCCCATCCGCCGAACCCGCCGAGCCGGGTGAGTCCAACATGTATGAGTGCGAAGTGCACGCGAACATCGGCGGCGAACTCGAATGCAGCCTCCGAGACCTCACCGTCGCTCTACGCCCGGGGGAAAGCGGGGCCGTACAGGGTCAGCTCCTCGGCTCCGATGAAGAAGGCAGCAGCGTCTACCTCGTTGCGGAGGGCATCCTCGCCGCCAACGAAAACGGCACTGGGGAAACAGCGCAATCCGGCGCCGATAACCTCTACGCGCTGAACTACGAAGGTGCCAGCTGGACCACGACGTTCATCGCGGAGCTCTCCACCCAGGACCGAGCGGACTGGGACCGGGAAACCGTCACGATGGCCGGCGAATACAACAGGAGCTTCCAAACCGCCCGCGTCTCACCCAATGGACGCCATCTCGCGTTCATGTCGGCCCGGAGCCTGACCGGCTACGACAACGAAGACATCTCCAGCCAGCATCCCGAAGAACGGATGGACGAGGAGGTCTACCTGTACGACGCCACGAGTGCGAGCCTCACGTGCGTCTCCTGCGATCCCACGGGCGCTCTACCCGTCGGTGTGCTCGACACCGAACACGCCGGAGAAGGCAGGGGCCTGCTCGTCGACAGGAGTCGTGTCTGGGCAGGGCACTGGCTCGCCGCGAACATTCCCGGCTGGACGGCGTCGACCACTACGAAGGCGCTGTTCCAGTCACGCTACCTCACAAACGAAGGGCGGATCTTCTTCGACAGCGCCGACGCGCTCGTGCCGCAGGTCAGCACGCCGACGCGCGAAGAGCAGGTCGGCTCCGTCACGCAGAAGGTCGGGGTCGAGAACGTCTATGAGTACGAGCCCGCCGGCGTCGGAGACTGCGAAAGCCCCACCGGAGGATGCGTGGCGCTGATCTCCTCCGGCAGCTCACCTCACGAATCGGCGTTTCTGGAAGCCAGCCCGAGCGGCGACGACGTGTTCTTCCTGACGGCCGCAGCGCTGCTGCCACAGGACACCGACACCGCCTTCGACATCTACGACGCACGCGTCTGCACCGCCCAGTCGCCCTGCCTGATCCCGCCCGCGTCCGCCCCCGCCGGCTGCGAAAGCAGCGAATCGTGCCGCCCGGCCTCGCCGCCGGTCCGAGCCCCCCTGACAGCATCGGGCAGCGCAACGTTCTCAGGGCCCGGAAACGCGACGCCCCCCAAGCAGGGGGTCAAAGCCGTCAAGGTGACCGTGAAGCCCAAGCCGCTCACCCGCGCGCAGAAGCTCGCGCTGGCGCTAAAGAGCTGCCGCACACACTACGCGCACTTCAAGCGCAAACGCCAAGCGTGCGAAGCACACGCGAGGAAGCTCTACGAACCGAGACCCAAGGGCAGGCGCACACACGCCAAGACGAGCCGTCTCCCATCCGCCCCCAGGGGCAGGCCATGAGACCCCTGCAGATGATCAGCCACCGCCGAGCGCGCCCGCGCCCCTCGTGGACCCAGCTGCTGCTAGCGCTCGTCAGCGCGGCAGCGCTCGTGCCCGCGGCATCCGCATCCGCGGCTGAACCCAGCGCCCCGTGGTGGCAGCTCGGCAGCGAAGTGGCGCCGAGCAACCTGCCACCCGAAGGCACGGGAGAAATCGTGTTGACCGTCACCGATCTCGGAGACGGGCCCGCGCTCGGCGGAAGCGGAAGCCCGGTCACCGTCACAGACACGCTGCCCGAAGGACTCACCGCAACAGGGATCGTCAAGTCGGTCCCGCAGGGCCAGCCCGAACCCACATGCAAGCTCATCACCCTGCAGTGCACCTACGAAGGCGCCATCTACCCCTACCAGCGTTTGACCGTGACGCTCAAGGTGACTGTAAAAGCAGCACCAGGCATGCTCGAAGACCATCTCACCGTCGAAGGGGGCGGCGCGCCGCGAGCCACCAGCACCCAGCAGCTCACCGTCAGCGGCGAATCGACACCGTTCGGGATACAGTCTGAGGGCTACCAGCTCGCGCCGCTGACCGTCATCGGGGAACCCGCGACGCAGGCCGGCTCACACCCCTTCCAGCTGACGAGCACCCTTGTGCTCGACCAGACCGCCGAAGGCGGGAAGCGGCTTCCCGTGGCGCTCCCGAAGGACCTGCGCTTCCAGCTGCCGCCCGGGCTGGTCGGCGACCCGAACGCCACCGAACAGTGCTCCATGGCTGAGTTCTACGCCGTCATCGGCACCACGGACCTGTGCCCGCCGAGCACGGCGGTGGGCGTCGCCACCGCGACCGTCTACGAACCCGCCAGCAACGCGATCCTCAAACCGACCGTCCCGCTGTTCAACCTCGTACCGTCCGAAGGCGAGCCTGCCAGGTTCGGCTTCGTCGTGCAGGGCAAAGTGCCGATCGTGATCGACACGTCGCTGAAGACGGGCACCGACTATGGCGTCGTCGCAGACGTGCAGAACACCACCGAGTTCGCAGGACTGCTGAGCAGCCAGGTTACGTTCTGGGGTGTTCCCGGCGACCCGCGCCACGATCAGGCTCGCGGTTGGGAATGCGTCGGTGGCGGCTCCTTCGACACAGAGCTTGAAACGAGCTGCCCCACCGAACCGCCCCCGCTGCCAGAGACCCCGCTGCTGACGCTCCCCACCGCGTGCGCCGCCGACCCGAAGGCAGAAGTCGTCTCATCCGCCGTCGAAGTGGACTCCTGGGCGCAGCCGCTCAGCCGCGTCTCAGCAGAAGAGGTGTGGTCGAACTCGCTCCGAGAACCACTTGGGTTCGCGGACTGCGGGGAACTCCCGTTCTCCCCGTCGCTGGGGGTGAGCGCCGAACGGGCCTCCGGGTCCACGCCCTCTGCGGTCGACGTGGCAGTCAGGGTGCCGCAGGCGGCAAGCACGGAACCGAATCCGGATGGGCGTGCGGAGGCCGACGTGCGCTCCACCACCGTGAGGCTCCCCGCCGGCGTGGATGTCTCACCGTCGGCGGCGAACGGGCTGCTCGCCTGCCCACAGACAGCGGAAGGCGGCGTTGAAGGGATCGGTTTCACCGGCTTTGCGAAATATCACCAGGATGAACCCGTCGCGGAAACCGCGACCTTCACGCCCACCTTCCGCTACATCAGCGAAGAAGCCGAAGGGCACACGTTGTCGCCGTCCTGTCCGGCCGCCTCGAAGGTGGGAACGGTCCGGATCCGGACGCCGTTGCTGCCCGAAGAACTCGAAGGCGGCGTGTACCTCGCGGCGCAGGACAACAATCCCTTCGGGTCGCTGCTGGCACTGTACATCGGCGCGGTGGACAAGAAGGCCGGGGTGGTCGTCAAGCTCGCCGGGCAGGTGACCCTCAATGAACAGACAGGGCAGCTCACGACGACATTCAAGAACACGCCCCAGCTGCCCTTCGAAGAACTGAAACTACACCTGTTCGGCGGACCACGAGCGTCACTTTCCACGCCGGCCGCCTGCGGCGCCTACCAGGCCGCCAGCGTGTTCAACGCCTGGTCCGGTGCCCTCGCCGAACCCGTCTCAGAACCCTCCTTGACCGTGACCAGCGGTGCGGGCGGCGGCCCGTGCACATCGGGGGCTCTGCCGTTCACGCCGGCGTTTGACGCGGAGAGCGCGAACGCGCTAGCCGGGGCGCTGTCGTCGTTCACCGTCGAACTGGAACGCCCGGACGGCGATCAGGCACTGACCGGGGTGGCGGTGCACTTGCCGCCAGGGATAGCCGCGCTGCTCTCCTCGGTGACGCCATGCGCCGAACCGCCGACCGGGGGCGAATGGGCGTGTGGGCAGGAAAGCCTGATCGGACACTCCACCGCCTGGTCAGGGCTCGGCCCGGAACCGGTCATGCTTGGCGGGGACGTGTACCTCACCACGGGCTATGATGGCGCGCCATTCGGGCTGCTGGTGAGGACCCATGCCGCCGCCGGCCCGTTCGCCCTGGGCTGGGTGAACGTGCGCTCACGGATCAACGTCGATCCCAACACGGCGGCGGTGACGATCACGACCGTCCCGGGGCCGCACAACGACGGGCTGCCGACGATGCTCAAAGGCATCCCGGTGCAGCTCAAACAGTTGAACGTCACGATCGATCGCGCTGGCTTTCAGCTGAACCCCACGAGCTGCGATCCGATGAGGATCGAAGGGACGCTGGATGGTTCGGAAGGAGCGGTCGCGGGCGTGTCCTCCCCGTTCCAGGTCGGCGGCTGCGCGAGCCTGCCGTTCCATCCCACCCTCGAAGCCTCCACGGATGGCCAGGCCAGCAAAGCCGACGGTGCTAGCCTCACTGTGAAGATCACAAGCGCCGGCCTCGGGCAGGCCAACATCCAGAAAGTCTTCCTCACGATCCCGAAGATCCTGCCCTCCCGTCTGCAGCCCACGCTGCAGCACGCCTGCCCCGAAGCGATCTTCGACGCGAACCCAGCCGGCTGCGATGAAGACTCGCTGATCGGCTACGCCACCGTCCACACCCCCATCCTGAAGAGTCCCCTCACGGGACCTGCCTATGTTGTCTCGCACGGCAGCGCGGCGTTTCCGGACATCGAGTTCGTGCTGCAGGGCGAAGGCATTACGCTCGTGCTGGACGGCAAGACCGACATCACGCACGGGGTCACCTACTCCCGTTTTGAATCGGCCCCGGACGCGCCGTTCACGAGCTTTGAAACGGTGTTGCCGACGGGCCCGCACTCGGTGCTCGCCGTCAACACCGAAGAAGCCCCGACCTACGACCTCTGCACACACGACATCACTATCCCGACGGTGATAACCGCCCAGGACGGCGCCGTGATCGAACAGTCCACAAAGCTCCAGGTCGAAGGTTGTGGAACGGTGAAGGCGTCGAGAGTCAAGCAGCTCACGCGCGCGCAGCAGCTCTCGAAAGCGCTCGCCAAGTGCCGCAGCACCTTCAGGCATTCGGGCTCGAAGCGAGCAGCCTGCGAACGAAAAGCTGACGCGAGCTACACCACCAAGGCGCTCGCCGAATGCCGTAAGGCAGACAGGCGTTCCTCCGAGAAGCGCAGGGAGTGCGAAGCGCGGGTCCGCACGGCATACGCCGCTAGGAGGGCGTCCCGTCGATGACCCTCCGCTCGGCTCGACCGCACACCCCCGACAGGGCCTCGAAGGCCAAGCAGGTAAAGGACGCCCTGAGCGTGGCGCGCGGGCCTAGCCCCGGGCGCCACACGCGACCGCGCAGCCCGGCTCTGCCGGCGGCGCTCCTGCTCGTCGCTGCGTTCGCGGGCTGCGGCTCCACCGGCAGTGGGATCGCGTCGAAGACTCCCGCCCAGGCGCTCGCTGCCGCCAGGACGGCCGCCGTGCACGCCAGCTCCGTGCACCTCGCCAGCGACCTCCACGAGGGCCGGGTCCGGTCCATGGTCGACGCGGAACTGGCCAGTAACGGCGGGCACGCACAAGTCTCTCTGCTCGGGCTCACCTATGAAGTGATCCGCATCGGGGACACCATCTACCTCAAAGGTACCCCCGCCTTCGACGCGCGGCTATCCCGTAGCATCGGCCTGCGCATCCCGCAGGGCAGGTGGCTGAAGGGGCCTGCCGACAGCGGCCCGCTCGCACGGTTCGCCGGGATCACCCAGCTCACCCGCGAGCTCATTCTGCAGCTGCGGACCGCCGGTCCGCTCACAAAGGGCACCACGACCACGATCGACGGGCAGAAGGCGATCCAGATCAAGGACTCCGGCAAACTCTACGCCGGCTCCCTCTACCTAGCCGCCGTGGGCCAACCCTACCCGCTGCAGATCGCAAGGCACGGCCGCGAGAGCGGCCAGACAACCTTCACCGGATGGAACAAGCCGGTCACGCTCACCGCGCCGGCCGACGCCGTCGAACTCCCAGGCTAGGCGCAGGGCGGCTAGGCCGAGCCAGGCTGCATTGTCCATAGACACACGAACGATCTCATACTCTCAGAACCTGGTCGCGGACAGTCGTGGTCCGGATATCAGGCGGCGCCTCCTGGATGAGCTGCCCGCGGTTGTCCGTCGCATAGGCTACGTCGGGCTCACAGTTGAGGCCCTGGTGGAGGCCGCAAACGTGAGCCGCGCATCGTTCTACCAATATTTCGTTAGCGCCGATGACTGCTTCTGGCACGCGTACCGGCGGTATGCCGACGAGCTTGTTCGAGCCGTCGAGGAAGCGGTGCGCGACGCCGAGATCCCCGCGCTCGCCGGGCTACACGCGCTGGTGGACACTGCAGCGATCAAACCTGATGTCGCGTCTTTGTTGATGCGTGAGGGACTCTCTGGGGGTGCCGAGAGAGTGGCGGAGCGCAACTCGTTGGTCTCGCGGGTCGCGCAGGCGATAACGAGCACCGGCGCATCTCGCTCGCTTGACCTTCCGGCTAGAGTCTTGACTGGCGGCGTCTTCAGATTTCTCTCAATGCGCTTGGCCGATGGCGCATCGTTTGACGGGGTGCTCGACGACCTAGAGCGCTGGGCGTGCACGTTCGCGTTCGGTCCGTCCGAGGGGTCTCGGCACGCGATGTTCGCGCCCAACGAGTCGCTGAGGCCGAATGTGGGTGACGGGCAGCGCCCACGCTGCCGTCGCCCGGTGGGGAGCCAGCGGGAGCGAATCATCATGGCAACGTCGCAGATGATCCTCGAGAAGGGCTGCCGACAGACCACGGTGTCAGACATCGTGCGGTCGGCCCGCGTGTCGCGTCGAACGTTGTACAACCTCTTCGAGCGCAAGTCCGGCGCGTTTCTCGCCGCTTACGAGGAGGCATTCCAGAAGACGCTCGCCGCATGCGCGCCTGCCTTCTTCAGTCAGCGTGACTGGCCAGAGCGCGTTTGGAGCGGCGCCGAAGCGTTCACGCTGTTCCTTGCCCGTGAGCCGTCGCTTGCGCATATCGGCTTCGTTGAGTGCTACGCGCTCGGGCCAGCGTTCGCGAGTCGAGTTCACGACACCCAACTCGCGTTCACAGTCTTCCTTGAGGACGGATACAGGCAACGCCCTGAGGCTCAACACCTCCCGCGTGCATGCTCCGATCTGACAGCCACTACTATCTTCGAGGCCGGATACCACGCTACGCTCGCGGGGCCGGCCATCAACCTAAGGGCGCTTCAGCCGCTGGCGGTCTACGTCGCCTTGACGCCGTTCATCGGCCGCAATTGCGCCGCGGAGTTCGTGCGCACCAAGGTTGCAGAAAGCCGGGCTGAGATTCGGGCGCGTCGCGACCGACGTGTCCTGCCGGTCGCCCAATGCTAGTGACCGTACGGGTCGCTACCGCAGCATCGTGCGTGGAAACTTCTTCCACGCACGATGCTGTCGGTATGTGTGCACCGCCAGGGCGGTTAGTCCTTGATCTCGACCTGACTACTCAGGAGCAGGGTCGGTTCCCCCATAAACCCGAATGGTGACCACTCTGAGGGGAACCCTTCTTGGTTTTCGACGACGGCCCATTCAAGCTCGTCGATATGTTCTCCTTCAAAGCTGTTCGGTTCCTCTTCGCCTATTGCAGACGTGCGGTATTGGAGGTCCAAGCGTTCGGTCATTTTGTTCAACAATGTGACGGTCCCGATGATCCCATCGTAGCCGCCGGTCGCTTCCGGCTTGTAGAAGGCGCCTTCAGTCGCGTTGCCGGCGCCCATGATGCAGGTGCCCGATTCATAAAGGCATGAATACGTGCTCGGTTCGAATTCAAGCAATAGGCCGACTTCGTTCTTGGCTATGTACCCCAGACGGCCTTTGCCGTGCAGCACGATGTTCGTGCCTTCGAGCTCATCGCAACGCAGATCGAGCACCACGTTTGCGACTTCACTCCGGCCCACGGCTTCCCCTGACAATGTGGATCGTTCGCAGACCGGCTCGTTTTCCTCGAACCAGGGTTCGTATTCGGCGCAGTCGGCTCGTGGCTCCCTCACTCGTCTATGTTCGCTGTTACGACATTCGTACAGCGATACGCGTCCCACTGCGTCCCATTCTCCAACTTTGAAGGTTACCGGCACGGTCTTTTCGTATTCCCCTTTTGGTTCCCCTTTTTTGTTGCCGGTGCTGGTAAGGCAAGCCGATTCGGTATATTTGCCTTTAGGGAACGCGTAGCACTGCGGTTCGGCACCGGCTATCCATTCGTACTTGCCTTTGTTATCCGGTTTGCCTTTCTTTTCGGACACGGTCTGACAGTTGGCTTCGGCGTAGGTGTACGCGGCTTTTGTGTATTCCACACAGTGACCCCATTCTGGTGCCGCAGCCTGCACGGGCGACGCGAGGAGGGCACAGGCAGAGCAGATCGGAATCAAGAGACCGGCTATGAGCTTCAAACGGCTCACGTGGATACGTCCTTTCGTAGTCGCTTCTCGTTCGTGGCGGCTAGATGGTGGAGGCTCCGATCCGGCACGAGCGTCTTGCCGATGGAGTTCGTTCCTCGTAACTCGGCCGACGGCTGCCGACTAGCTCGCTTACCGACTTGAGGCCCACAGTTTGAACAGCGATCAGCAAGACCGCTGAACGGCGTAGTACCCAACACTCGGTGCGACCCTGGCATCAGTTGGCCAGAGGCCCGCGCGACCCCTCGCTACCCGCGGAAACGGCGGTCTTCTCGGTCGCGGAGTATCAGGGTCGCGACTGGACAGAGCGTGCACGCGAGACGCGGAAGCGGCCGCCGCCGCTCGTGTCTTGGTGGCGCGCTTCGGCCCGGCGCTCCCTACACTGTTGGTACCCGCGTCCACGCGTTCTTCGTGGGCGGTGACTGCTTGGAGGGGACCACCGTGATGCTCGGACCACAGCCGAATACGTCTGGTATCAGCGGCGTTCGCCGCAGCGCCGCCGAATCGGTGATCCGTCCCGGTTGGCCCGTGATGGTTGACATCTTCTTGCGCGGCGCGTCGCTCCTGCTCGTTCGGCCATTGCGGGTGATCGTGCGGGCGTGCGTACTCGCCTTTGCGCTCCTTCTCCCTCTAACAAGCGCCGCGCTCGCTGCCGGCGACGCCAACCGGAGCGACTGCCCTCCGGGCACTGAAGCCTCGCCCGGCTTCCGCACCTTCCTCCCGGACTGCCGTGCGTACGAGCTCGTGAGCCCGCCGTACACGCAGGGTGCCACCGTGCAACTCCGCGCCGCCTCCGAGGAAGGGTCGCGCCTGATCGGTTGGAGCACTGGCGGCTTCGCTGGCGCGGAATCCTCGCTGCGCGGCGCCCAGTATGAGTTCGCCCGCACGCCGATCGGCTGGAGTGCCCAGCCGATCGATCCACCCGCGTCCGATCCCAGGTTCGCCACCTTCGAATACCTCGCGGCGAGCGCCGATCTGGCCGCCACCCTCTGGTACGGAAGCTCCGCCCGACCCCCCGAAGAAACGTCCGCCGGCGACCTTTACCTGCGGGAAGAAGGACCCGGGGGAGGAGCTAGCTTCACTGATATTGGACCTGGCGCTGACTTCGTCGGCGCGTCCAGCGATCTCGGGCACGTCTTCCTCGTCGGGACGTTCCCCGGAGACACAACCAAATCGGGACCGTCGCTGTACGAATACATAGGCGTTGGCAACACCGAACCGCGCCTCGTCGGCGTCCGCAACGAAGGCCTTCTGCACGGCAGCCCGCACGTCAACGAAGGCGCCAGGCTGGTCTCCGAATGTGGCACCGAACTCGGTTCCCCGTACGAAAACTACAACGCGATCTCCTCCGACGGCGAGACGGTGTTCTTCACCGCGCTGCACGGCAGCTGCGCCGAGCCATCGGTGAACGAACTGTATGCGCGCGTGGACGGCGAAAGGACCGTCGACATCTCAGAGCCCATTCTGCCCGCCGGCGAGCAGTGCACTTCTGTCTGCGCGTCGGCCCCTCGCAGCGAAGGCGTCTTCCAGGGCGCCTCCGCCGACGGGTCGAAGGTCTTCTTCCTCACCTCCCAGCCGCTGATCAACGACGACCGGGACACGACCCGGGACCTGTATGAGGCCGAATTGAGTGGCGGCGCGATCAGCCGTCTTACGCTCGTCTCCGAAGGCGAAACCCATGGCACCCCCGCCGCAGACGATGCCACGCCGGGGCAGGGCGCCCAGGTCCTCGGGGTCGTGCGCGACTCCGAGGACGGCTCGCACGTCTACTTCGTCGCCGAAGGCGTCTTGACCAAAGCTCCGAACAGCGAAGGCACGGCCGCCGCGCCTGGCGGACGAAACCTGTACGTCTACGACACCGAAACCGAACGGACGGCTTTCATCGGCACGCTCCAGTCACAGGCCGAAGAAGGTGGCGCCAACCTGCAGATCTGGCGGCAGGCGGATTCCCGCGCGGCGCAGGCCACGCCCAACGGCCGCTATCTGCTGTTCTCGAGCCTCGCGCACCTCACCGCCGACGACACGAGCGGCCCCCTTGTCCCGCAGCTGTTCCTCTACGACGCCGAAACCGCCCACCTGGCGCGCGTGTCGATCGGCCAGGGAGGCTTCGCGGCGGACGGCAACTCGAACAGCGCGCGCGACACGCCTTACATCAACGAACCCGATTATGGGTATGACGAAGCAACCAGGCCCACCACGACCGCCAGCTCCTCGAACCTGACGGAATCGGGCGCTGTGTTCTTCACGAGCGCAGACGGTCTGACCCCGCAGGCGCTCAGCGGGCAGAGCAACGTCTATGAGTACTCGGCCGGGGGCCTGTACCTGATCTCCGACGGCCAGGACACGACCGTCGGCAGCGAAGGGCAGAGCAGCGTTGGGCTGCTCACCGTCGCCGCCGCCGGGCAAGATGCGTTCTTCACCACCGCTAGCTCGCTCGTCCCCCAGGCCACGGGTAGTCAGGTCTCCTGGTACGACGCGCGTGCCGGGGGCGGCTTCCCCGCGCCGGTCTCGCCCGTGGAATGCGGGCAGGCCTGCCAGAGGCCGGGCTACTTCGTCCCGTCGCTCGGCGCTCCCCCCAGTACGTCCTACCTCGCTGGCGAGAACGCGACCCCGGCGGCGCTCCACGTTCAGCCGAGCGTGCAGGCCGGAGCGCTCACGCGCGCCCCGGCGCTTGCGAGCGCGCTGAGAGCGTGCCGGCACAAGCGCAGAAGCCTGCGCAAGGCATGCGAGAGGCGGGCGAGCCTGCGCTACGCGGGCAGATCGCCGAAGGCCACGAGGCGTCGGTTTCGCCCCGGCTGATGTCTGCGTGTACGCTCAGACGCTCGCGCCGGCTCACGCGCGCCGCAGCGGGGTGTTGGCCTGCGGCCCTGCTCGTGGCCGCTCTCCTGTCGGGCTCGCCCGTCCCCGCGCTGGCCGCCTCGCAGTCCGGCTGGATCGTCAGCTCGGTCGCGGAACCCACGAACTTCTCCGCCACCGACACATCCTCGACGCCGGGACACCACGGCTGCCTGGCCGAAGGCGTGAGCCAACCTCCGACGGAAGGCGGCATCTGCGACCGCTACACGGTCACCGTCACCAACGCCTCGGGCGAGCCGCTCAACGGCCCGATCACGATCGCCGACACGCTCCCCTCCGCGAGCCTGCGCGTCGCGAACGTAGAGATGCTCAACCTCGAATCCGGCCCTGAATCAGAACAGGTCAAAGGGGAAGGATTCGCCTGCAGCGCGAGCGCGGTCGCCTGCACCTATGAACGAACGATGCCGCCAGGGGACATCTTGCAGATGACCGTCAGGGTTTTCGTCGCAGAAGGCGCACCTACCGAAACGGTCGAGAACCACGCCGTGGTCGAATCCGAAGCGGCGGTTGTCGCCGCTACATCCCAGCCGGCCACGATGCCGAACACCATCGAAGGGTCCGCACCCGCGTTCGGCCTGCAGGACTTCTCCCTGCAGGCCTTTGGCCGCGGCGGCGCGGACGACTCGCTCGCGGGCGATCACCCGTACTCGCTGACCTCCACGTTCGACCTCAACAGCGTTGTTAAGCCCAACGTCGACGAATACCCGCAATCCTTCGAAGCGGTTCAGCCACTCAAGGATCTGTTCGTCGAACTTCCGGTCGGTTTCGTCGCCGACCCACTCGTGGCCTCGCACTGCCCCGAGTCGAGCCTCGTCGGCCCCGAAGACGTCTCCGGATGCCCGCCGAGCGCCCAGGTGGGCGAGATCGCCCTCAACTTCGGTGGATGGAGAACCTCCTCGATCCGGCCATCGGACATCGAGTCGGCGCTGTATGACGTCACCCCGGACGGGGGGTATCCCGCCGAGTTCGGCGCTGAGGTGTTGGGTCTGCCGCTGGTGCTCTACGGTCAGGTCGCACCTTCCCTGGACGGGTACCGGATGCGTCTGATCGCCTCCGGCATCTTGCGTGCGCCCGACGTCCCGATCGACGGTGTCACGCTGACATTTTTCGGGAACCCCGGAGAACGCGATGAAGGCGGCATCCCGCAGGCTCTGCTGACGAACCCCACAGCATGCTCGAGCCAGCCGCTGACCGCGACGATCTACGCCGACTCGTGGACCAGCCCGGGCAGGTGGGTGGAGCATGGGACGGTCCTGGGCGGCGCCAACGGCCCTGCCTCCGAACCGCTCCTGTCGAGCCCCGGGTGGGTGAGCCGGGAATCCGTCGCTTACCCGGACATAACCGAATGCGACGCTCTCCAGTTCGACCCGGTTGTCGCCGTCCAGCCGACGACGACCCAGGCGGATGAGCCCGCCGGCTACAGGGTCGACGTACAGGTGCCACAGGCGCCGAACGTCTGGCCCGACCGCGCGACGCCAGACCTCAGGAGTGCGACGGTCACTTTCCCCCCCGGCGTCTCGATCTCTCCCGCCGCGGCGGACGGGCTGCAGGGCTGCACCGAAGCGCAGCTCGCCCCGATGTCGAGCGAACCCGCTTCGTGTCCGCAGTCCTCGCAGATTGGCACGGCGACGATCTCCACGCCGCTGCTCGAGTCTCCGTTGACAGGACAGATCTTCCTGCGGACCCCCGAATGCCAGGGGTCGGCCTGTGCGACCGCCGCGGAAGAAGGTCGCATGTTCGCTCTGTTCGTCCAGGCCGAAGGCTCTGGTGTGAACGTCAAGCTGAAGGGGCAGCTGGAAGTTGGCACCGGTAGCCCGAGGAGCCTCGCGTCAGGCCTTCAGCTCGGCCAGCTGAGGGCGAGGTTCACGGAAAACGCGCAGCTTCCGCTCAGCGACCTGCACCTGCAGTTCGATGGCGGCGCCCACGCGCCGCTCGCGAACCCGCCCACCTGCGGCACGGCGACCACTAGCTTCCAGCTGACGCCGTGGAGCGCCGAAGTGCCCGAAGAACGCGACTCCTCCTTCGCCGTGGACTGGGCCGGCGAAGGCGGCGCATGCCCCGCCGTCCAACCGTTCAACCCGTCCTTCACCTCCGGGCTGTCCGACACGAACGCCGGCGAGTTCAGCCCGTTCACGCTGACCTTCTCCAGAGGTGATCGCGAACAGGATCTCTCCGCGATCACGGTGCAGACGCCGGATGGGGTGGGGGCGATGCTCGCCGGGGTTCCCGAGTGTGGGGAACCCCAGGCCGCCGCGGGCGTCTGCCCGGCGGCGAGCGAGATCGGTTCCGCGACCGTCGCGATCGGCGCGGGCCCGCAGCCCTATTGGCTGCCCCAGCCAGGCCAGCCCGAAAACCCCGTCTACTTGACCGGCCCGTATGACGGCGCCCCGTTCGGTCTGGCGATCGTGGTGCACGCGAACGCCGGCCCGTTCGACCTCGGCGATGTGGTCGTGCGCGCGAGGATCTCGATCGACCCGCGGACGGCGGCGCTGTCGATCGCGACGGGTGCGCTACCGCAGATCGTGGATGGGATCCCCCTGCGGATGCGGACCGTGAGTGTGGACATCGACCGCCCCGGCTTCATGTTCGCCCCGACCGACTGCGCGGGGCAGCAGGTCACCGCCACGATCAGCTCGGCCCAGGGCACCGCAGCGAACGTCTCGAGCCCATTCGACGTGGGCGGCTGCCAGGATCTCCCGTTCAAGCCCACGATCAGCGCCTCGACGCAGGGCAACGGCAGCTTCGCGGGCCACGGCGCCTCGCTGGAGGTGAGGATCACCGCCCCCGCCGAGGGTGCGGGGTCGAAATCTCCCGAAGCGAACCTGAAGACCGTCCACGTCCAGCTCCCGCTCTCGCTGCCGACCCGCCTGACCACGCTCCAGCACGCCTGTACCGCTGCGCAGTTTGCCTCCTCGCCAGCCGGCTGCCCGCCCTCGGCGGTCGTAGGCTCGGCGACGATCCACACCCCGACCCTGCCCGCTGCGCTCCACGGCCCGGCCTACCTGGTCTCCCACGGCGGCGCGGCCTTCCCCGACCTCGTCCTGGTCTTGCAGGGCGACGGCGTCACGATCCAGCTCACGGGGAAAACCGAAATCAAGCACGAAGTGACCTACACCCACTTCGAAGCCCTCCCCGACTCGCCGATCGAGAGCTTCGAACTGGATCTCCCCGAGGGCCCCCACAGCGTCCTGGCGGCGACAAAGGACCTCTGCAAGCGCACCAAGACCGTCACGGTCACTGAGCACGTGATCGCCCGCTCCCACGGCCGAACGCGTCACCTCACGATCAAGGTCAACGAGAAGATCCCCGCCCCCCTGAGCATGCCGACGAGGATCGAAGCCCAGAACGACGCGGTCGTCTCGCAGACGACCCAGGTGGCCATCGCCGACTGTCCGAAGTCGAAGCCGAAGTAGTAGACGAACGAGGAGTGGCTCCGACCGAGGCGCGTCGGGACAGGCCGTCTCGGTTGCGGTCAAGCTCGGCGGCGCCGAGCGCGGCAGCATCCACTGTTCTCGTCATGTCAAGTCAGCATCTGAAGGTTCTATCTCTTGGCTTGTCCGACCGGCTTCGGAACTTGATCATGTGGAACAGCGATAGCCGTGGGATCTGCTTAGCCGTCGCCGGCCTGAACGAGAAAGCGGTGGCGGTCGAGGAGTTTCCTGCGGGGCCACGGGGTGGGGCTCCTTTCTTCCCTCTCCTACCTTCGTGCCAGAGCTCTCGTTCGGTGTGCCGTGGCCGCCCCTCTCTCGGCCACGGCACACCGCCCCACGCGCGCCGCGAGGTCAAACCTGTCCGCAGCCGAGCCGCCTCGTCAACGGGTTGGACACACGGCTAGAAGATCCCGATCCGGTCCGGGGGCCAGTAGGTGAGGATCGCCTGTCCGACGATCCAGCCGGTCGGCACCGGGCCCCAGTACCTGCTGTCGTCGGAGTCGCCGCGGTTGTCGCCCATCATGAACCAGTGGCCCGCCGGGATCTTGATCGGCGTGGCGAAATTGCACTCCGCGCTGGCGCCGCACGTTTTGATGTACGGGTCATGCTCGGCGACGAAGCGGCTGGCGCCGGCGGCCTTGCTGTAGACGTGGCCTTCCCTGACGTAGATCTCATCGCCCGGCCCGGCGACGATCCGCTTGACGAAGTTGACGCTCGCCTCCCTGGGCACAGGCTGCGAGCACGCTTCCAGGCCGATCCTGATCGTGTGTGGCACCGGCCCGCAGAGCTCCTGTTCCGCGCCTTCGGGGGGGTGGAACACCGCGATCTCGCCCACGTGCGGTTCGCCGAAGTCCATGCCGATGCGGTCGACCAGCACGCGCTGCCCGATCGCGAGCGTCGGCTCCATCGAGCCGCTCGGGATGCGGTAGGGCTTGACGATGAATGCCTGGATGGCGAGCGCGAGCCCGACCGCGACGGCGACGATCACCACGAGCTCGACGAGCGAGCCGGTGCGAGATTTCGGGCGCTTCACGGGCGTTCTGAGACGCTCGCGGGTGGGCCGGCGGGCTTGGCGACGGCGTGGGCCGGCGGTGGTTCGGGTCCGAGCGGCGGGCCCACCTGTACCACGCCGACCGCGGTGCTCGTCAGCCCAAGCACCACGCTCGCGAGGATCGCGCGCCCGCCGTGCATCGACTGCTGCCAGGGAGCCCTCCTGAAAGCGCGTCCGCGGCCGGTCGGCTCAGGCTCGGCCTGCTGGCGGTGTGCGGCGTCGACCAGCGCGCCGCGCAACCCGGACATATATGTCATGAGGTCTGCTCCAAGCGCTCTCTGAGGCTGCGCAGGCCGCGGCTGACCCGCTGGCGCACGACGCTCTGGGAGCACGACAGGCTCCGCGCGAGCTCGTCGTAGCTGCGCTCCTGGATGACGCGTCCCCCGACGGCGATGCGCTGGTCGTCGGGGAGGTCCTCGAGCAGCCTCAGCGCCCCGCCGCCACAGGCTCCGAGCTCGTCGATCCGTTCGAGCGCCTCGTCGCTCAGGGTCATCGGCTCCAGGCCGAGACGTCGGCGCGCGCGGTCCTCCACCCGTCCGCGTTGCCATGTGTCGGCGAGCTCGTGCCGGGCGATTCCGAACAGCCACCCGCGCGCGGATCCAAGCTCGGTGCGAAACAGGCGCGCCGAGGAGAGCGCCGCCGCGAACACCTCGGCTGTCAGGTCGGCGGCGAGGTCGGCGCGTCGCGTCGCGCGCATGAAGAACGCGAGTAGCTCCTCCTCGAAGCGGTCGTAGAAGGCGCCGAACGCGTCCGGGTCATCGACGGTCAGCTCGAGCAGCTCAGCGTCGCTGAGCGTCGAGTAGCGAGTGGGCGTCATCAGCTACATATTCCGTCGACGCGGGATCTTGTGACAACCTGGAGATCTGGGCGTGACGCTAGGGGCTGTCGTAGGTGAAGCGCCCGACGGTGACCACTCCCGAGCGTCCACGCGCCAACTGCCCGTAGAAGAACTCGCCCGACGGTTCCGAGGATGGGATCGTGTAGAAGACCCTGCCGTGCGCGATGCCGGGGCAGGTGGGGAACAGGCTCTTGGTGTTCTCGTATCCGGAGGACAGCGTGAGCTGCACGCGTTCGCCGGCCTTGACGTTGCGCGCGAGGTCGGCGCCCGCGCCCCCGATGTTTCCCGCCGCGCAGCGTCCGCTCCTGGCCGGCTGCAGGCTCACGCTGTAGTCGCTGAGGGCGCTGCTGACGGCCACGCGCGCCGTGAAGGAGATGCGCAGCTCGACCTGGTGCGCGCCCGGGCGGCCGGGAACCGGCTGGCCGAAGATCGTGCGCACGTCGACCGGGGAGGCCAGTTCGCCGGCGCTCGGGATGCGGATCTGCGGTGTGACGTAGCCGACGGGCGGCAGGCAGTGGCGCCCGTCGCCGCTGCGATAGTCGCCGGCGCGCGTGATCGTGCATGTCTGCCCGTTCGCGTAGGCGATCCGTCGTATCGGCTGCTGCAGGGGGCGGCCGTCGAGCGTGCCGCCGCCCGCCGGCAGCGCGCCCGACCCGCCCGCTCCGACACCCAGCGCGACGACCTCCGCGGGGGTCCGTTCGACGATCAGGTAGGCGCCGTCCCTGCCGACGGTGGGGATCGTGTGCAGGCGGCCGTCGGCCGCGTAGGTGATGCTGCGGGCGTCCGGTCCCAGCAGCCCGTAGAAGATGTCGCGCGGGTCGCTCGTCGCGCAGCTCCTGCGGGCGGACCGCGAATCGAGCAGGTGGCACTGATGCGGCAGGCCGCTGGCGGACACGCCGTAGTTGCCGACCCCGAGGAACGCGTGACCACGCGCGTCCAGCAGCACACACTCGCCTTCCGCCTGACTCGCCTGCGACGGCAGCGGGTGAAAGCGCCCGTCGTCGTGAAAGGCGCCGTCCTGGCCGAGGACGCCGATGCGCCCCCCGACGAGTCGTCCCACCTGCACGCAGCCGAGGCCGCGGCTGGTCTCGTACGTACGCATCGTCCACGGAGGGCCGCCGGCGGGGTCGGGCGCGGCGATGCCCAACAGCCCTTCGGTCTTCGGGATCGCGACCCCCGCGCCGGCGTTCGCGAGGAAGCGTTCTTCGGATCTGACGGGCGAGCCGGTCTGGATCAGCTGCGTCGTCGCGTAGGCCACCGCGGCGAGCGCCAGGGCGCCGGCCACGAGCAGCAGCGCAACCGAGCCTCGCCGTGCGAGCGGGCGTCGCACGAGCGGGCGTCGTGGCGTCTGGCGGCTGGCGCTTGCGTCGGCGGCGAGGTCCCGCGCCGGCGTCGTCCTTCGCTCGGCGGCGAGCATCAGCGACTCCCGCAGCTGCGGCAGCTCGCTCATCGTGCGTAACCCGTCAACGATCGCAGCGCCCGCAGCCCGCGGCTCACGCGCTGGCGGACCACGAGCTCAGAGCAGCCGAGCTCGCGGGCGAGATCCTCGTACTCGCGCCCGTCGATCACCCGGCCTCTCACCGCCGCTCGCTGCTGCGCCGGAAGCGCATCCAGCAGCGAGAGTGAGTCCAGCGGCGCCATCGCGCCCAGCTCGTCGATGCGCTCGAGGTCTTCGTCGCTCAACACCATCGGCTCCATTCCCAGGCGCCTGCGCGCCTGCGCCTCGACTCGGCCCCGCCTCCAGCTCTGCGCCAGTTCGTGGCGGGCGATGCCGAACAGCCACGCGCGCCCGCTTCCCCGCTCAGGGCGGAAGCTGCCGAGCGACGCGAGCGCCACGGCGAACACCTCGGCGGTGAGGTCCGCCGCGCGGTCCGCATGCCCGGTGGCCCGCCGCAGGAACCCGAGCAGCGCACCCTCGTAACGGTCGTAGAACACCCCAAACGCCTGCGCGTCATCCAGCCCGATCTCCAGCAGTTCCTCATCCGAGCACCTCGACAGATCCCGTGAGCTCACTGCTCCATATTGGAGCCGGGCCGGAAGTTGTGACCGGGGTATGCTCCCGGTGATGGCGCAAAGCGATCGACACATCCCCGAGAACGCGCGCTGCTCGACCTGCGACGGAGTGGGATGGACCCCGTGGTCGCCAGAAGGCGAGGAATCGGGCGAGAGCAAATGGATCGTCTGCCGCGCGTGCATCGGCACGGGACGCACCGACCAGAAGGGGCGTAAGCGCCTCAAGCCGGCCGACGCGCCGAGCGCGTAGCGCGCGCCACGGCGCCGATGGTGAGCGCGGCGAGGCTCGCCGCACGCTGCCATGCTCACGAGCGATGACCCTGCGCGAGCTGACCCCCGCCGACTGGCCGCGCGTGCTCGAGCTGAACCTCGCCTCCGTGCAGGCGCTCAGCGAGCTCGACGAGCAGCGTCTGCGCTGGATCCTGTCGCTGGCGCACCGCGGCCTGGTCGTCGAGGATGCGGGCGAGGTGGTCGCGTTCGCGCTGGCGATCGCGTCGGGCACCGACTACGACAGCGACAACTATCGCTGGTTCACCGCCCGCTACGAGCGCTTCCTGTACCTCGACCGCATCGCCGTCGAGCAGTCGCTGCGCCGGCGCGGGGTCGGCGCCCGGCTGTATGACGCGATGGAGGCCGCCGCCGCGAGCTTCGGGCGCATGGTGTGCGAGGTCAACCTGGAGCCGCGCAACGACGTCTCGCTCGCGTTCCACGCCGCCCGCGGCTACGTCGAGGTCGGCCAGCTCGCGCACGGGCAGGAGAAGCTCGTCGCGCTGCTGAGCAAGGAGCTGGGGCAGGCGCCGCCTACGCGGTGAGGATCGTCTTGATCACGCCGCCGCGGAAGTGCTCGCCCAGCACCGCCGGGGCCTCGTCGATACCCGCCACGCGCGTGCTCACCTCCAGCGGGCGCAGCCGCGCGCTCTCCATCAGCTCGAGCACGCGCGGGATCAGCGCGCGGGCGTGCGTGCGGCCCACGTGCAGCGTCACGTTGCGCCCGTACATCAGCAGCAGCGGCACCTTCGCGCTGTGGTGCAGGCTGCCGACGCTCGAGCAGATCCCGTCGGGGGCGGTGCACGCCAGCGAGCGCCCGAGCCCGTCCAGGGTCATGTCGACGACCAGCGGCGCGGGCGCCCGGCCTCGCAGCTTGCGCGGGTCGAGCCCCTCCATGCCCAGGCGCTCGGCTTCCGCGCGCACGTGTGCGCGCGCGTCCGCCAGCACGACGCGCCGGGCGCCCAGCGCTCGCGCGACCAGGCCCGTGTACAGCGGCACGCTTCCCGGGAGCAGCGAGCGGCGGTCCGCGCTCGACACGATCAGCACCTCCGCGTCCGCGTCGCGCTCGAGCACGCTCGGCAGGTGCGGCGCGACGTGGCGGTAGGCGTCGCAGACGTTGTCCGCCACCCCGCAAGCGGCCGCCGGCTCGATCCCCGGCGGCAGCGCGACGAGCATCGCGTCGGCGTACGGCACGGCGAGCTGATCGGAGAACGCGCCGCCCCAATGCCCGCCGGCGACGCCGAAGCCGTACATCGAGATCGGCGGGACCGACGTGCAGTTGCCCGTGTGTCCGTGCCGGCACGCCGGGCACTCCCCACAGCTCACCTGAAACGGGACGATCACACGGTCGCCCGGCTTCACACTGCTGACGCGCTCGCCCACCTCCAGCACCTCCGCGACGCATTCGTGCCCGAGGTGCAGCGGCAGCGGCAGCTGCGTCGCGCCCAGCGCCAGCGCGCAGTCCAGGTCGCATGTCGACGCGGCGATCGGGTGGACGATCGCTGCGTCCGGTCCTGGCGGCGCGGGCGCGGGCGTCTCGCGCCAGCGCAGACGCCCGCCCGGCGCCGCCTGCAGCGCGCGCATGCGGCGCGTCCCAGCGGCGCCCGCGCGCCGTGTCCTGATCGCGCCCATCAACCGATCCAGGCGCTGCTCGCGGTTGCGTTCGAACGCCAGCTTCGGTGCGACCGCGCCGCTCGGGCCTAGCAGCTGCGCGTAGTGGCGCAGCCAGCCGTGAGGACGGTGGCCGTGGGCAGGCCCCGGGGTCCTGGACGCCGGGAGCTCCGTGGATCGCTGCACTCCGGGCATCAGACACGCACCTCCGACTCGTCCAGAATAGATCGATCGCTCTAGTCACGCAAAGACTAACATCGGCGCGACGATCGCGCTCGCCGCCGCAACCAAGCACACTTGCTCCATGCCGTTCTCCGGTAAAATTACGGTTCATGGGGGTACGTGATCAGCTTCGGATCGACGTGCGGCGCGAGGCCGATCGCGCGATCCTCACGCTCGTCGGCGAACTGGACATGGCCAGCTCGGAGCTGCTCGAGCAGGCGCTCGCCGCCGAGGACCTGGTGGACGAGGCGATGCTCGTGCTCGACCTGCAGCAGCTGCAGTTCATCGACTCCACCGGCCTGCGGGTGATCCTCACGACGCTCGAGCGCTGCCGCGAGCGCGGGCAGGAGTTCGCGATCACCCCCGGCTCCCAGCAGGTCCAGCGTCTGCTCAGCGTCACCGGCGTGGCCGAGCACCTGCCGACGATCGCCACGGCCGACGAAATCGTCGTCTGAGACAGCCCTGATCGAGCGGGTCTTCCGCGAGCAGTGGGGACGCGTGCTCGCCGCGCTGGTCGGCTACCTCGGCGACTTCGACCTCGCCGAGGACGCCGCCCAGGAGGCGTTCGCGATCGCCGCCGAGCGCTGGCCGCGCGAGGGCACGCCGGCCAACCCCGGTGCGTGGCTGACCGCGACCGCGCGCAACCGCGCGATCGATCGCATCCGCCGCCGGCGCACGCTCGAAGCCAAGTCGAGGCTGCTAGCCGATCCCCGCACGGGAGCGGCGCCACAGGCCAGCGAGGACGAGATGCAGGAGACGACCTTCCGCGACGAACGGCTCGAGCTGATCTTCACGTGCTGCCACCCGGCGCTCGCGACCGACGCGCAGGTCGCGCTCACGCTGCGTGCGCTGGGCGGACTGGGGACGGAGGAGATCGCGCGCGCATTCCTCGTCCCGGTGCCGACGATGGCCCAGCGCCTGGTGCGAGCCAAGCGCAAGATCCGCGACGCCGGCATCCCCTTCCGGATCCCGCCCGCGCACCTGCTGCCCGATCGCCTCGCGGCGGTGCTCGCGGTGATCTACCTGATCTTCAACGAGGGCTACGGCGGCCGCGGCGAGCTGCTCGCCAGCGAGGCGATCCGGCTGGGCGCCGCGCTCGCGGAGCTGATGCCCGACGAGCCCGAGGCGCTCGGCCTGCTCGCGCTGATGCTGCTGCACGACTCGCGCCGCGCTGCGCGCGTGCGCGACGGCGAGATCGTGCTGCTCGCCGAGCAGGACCGCGCGCTGTGGGATGCCGCGCAGATTCGCGCCGGACGGGCGGCGCTCGAGCGCGCCGTCGCGCTCGGCGGCGGCGAGGCGGCGAGCGGCGTGTACGTACTGCAGGCGGCCATCGCCGCCCACCACGTGGGCGAGCGCAGCGACTGGCCGGCGATCGTGCGGCTGTACGACCGGCTCGCCCAGCTGACGCGCTCGCCGGTCGTCGAGCTCAACCGCGCGGTCGCGCTCGCGGAGGCCGACGGTCCCGACGCGGGCCTGCGAGCGATCGAGCGTCTGGAGCTGGAGCTCGAGCTCGAGGAGTACGAGTACCTGCATGCCGCGCGCGCCGACCTGCTGCGCCGTCTCGGCCGCGGCGCCGATGCCCGCGCCGCGTACGAGCGCGCGCTCGAGCTCGTGCGCTCGGAGCCCGAGCGGCGCTTCCTGGAACGCCGCGTGCGCGAGCTGTAGGCCCCGGGCGCCGGGGCGCTGCTCAGCTGAGGCGCATGTGCACGCGCACGACGCTTCCCGCAGGCGCCGAGCGGATCTGCACCAGATCGCACAGCTGGTTGACCAGCCACACGCCGCGGCCGCTGCTCGCGTCGATGTTCGGGCGGACGCGCCCCACCAGCGGCGCCTGGATCCAGCCGGCGTCGCGCACCTCGCACAGCAGCGTCTCGCCCTCGCGCCACCAGCGCAGCATTCCGGCGCCGCCGCCGTGGCGGATGCTGTTGCTCGCGAGCTCGTCGACGGCGAGCACCAGCTCGTCGATGCGCTCGGCGGCGAGCGCGTTGGCGCTCGCCCAGCCGGCGATCGCGCGGCGCACCTCCGCCAGCTCCCCGTGCGCGAACGCCAGCTCGCGCACGGGGTCGCATGGGGCGGGGAGCGCTCCGGCGAACGGGCGCGGCGGCTCGTGCACGTGCGGGTACTCGCCGTTCTCGCGGCTGGCGCCGTCGCACGCGAGCAGCGGGTGCGTGTGCCTGGCCGCCTCGAGCACGTGGTCGTCGAGGCCGTCGAGGTCGTACGGGCACAGCAGGTGCCATCCGGGGCCGCCGGCGAAGGCGAGGTTCAGCAGCGCCTCGTGGCGTTCGCACTCGCCCAGCTCGGCGGCGCTGCGCCCCGGCCACACCGCTTCACCGATCCCCACCGCCGCACCGGACGCCGCGCCGCTCTCGCCCGCGTGCTCCCGCGCGAAGTCGCGCCACACCGGCATGAGTCGCGCGGGGTTGCACCCGAGCTGGGACATCGCGGTGAAGCGCACCCGCTCGGCCTCATCGCCGAGCGCCTCGGCCAGCGCCGCCACGCGTGCGGGCGCGACCGCCACGAGCACGCCGGCGTCGGCCGCCAGCGCGCTCCGCACGAGCGCGAGCGTTCCCTGCACGAATCCGCGATCGCCGTCCGCGTAGAACAGCGCCTCGTGGCGGAACGCCACGCACGCCGTCGGCGACGCGCACGTCGTCGCGTCAGCTGCCTGCGACGCTGCGCTCGGCGCGATGGCGTCGGGCTGGACCATTCGCGCCTGCGCTACCAACGGTCATACACCTCGCTTCGTCGTGGGCCTCCTCGCGCACACGGGCGCGAGCCGTCGATGAAGATCGTTTCCTACAGGTCTAAAGCCGGGATGCCCGGATTCGTACAACGGCAAACGTCGGCGTTCTCCGCGGACCACGTCGGAGCCATGCACGTTTAGACCGCTGAGAAGCGGGCATGTAAGGCCCTGCAGTGTTGTCCCCCGCGAGCGGGAGCCGCATCCCCCGGCGGCCCTCGCCAAGTTCGAGGGGTGACACGGCGGCATGCCGGCACGGCCCTGCCTCCCGGCGTCTGCCTGCCGGCATGCCGCCCTCTCTCAGCGGCTGTCCGCGCGCTCGTCGACGAGGCTCAACTCGAGCGTCCCGCCGGCGTGCAGCGGCCCGACACGCAGCTCGAGGCTGCGGGGCGCGATCGTCACGCCGACGTCGAGCTGGGTGCCGCTGAACGACTCGCCGGCGCCCGTCGCGAGCTCGTCGGCGAGCAGCTGGACGTCGGCGATGCGGTCGGTGGAGAAGTACGCGCGCGCGGCGAGCGCGCTGAGCACGCGCGGCAGCACGGCGCGCGCGACCGCGTTGGGCGCGAGCTGCAGCTCGATCGTGCCCGACGGCGAGTCGCGGATCGCCGCCGACGCGCGCCCTGAGCCGTCGACGGGCTCCAGCGCGCGGGCCTTCGGTACGTCGAACTCCATGCGCACCTCCGTCCCGCCGCCGGCACGGTCGACGAGCTCGGCGTGGCGGGTGAGCGCGCGGATCACCGGGATGCCCATGCCGGCGTGAGCGTCGTCGGGCTCGGGCTCGCGCGGGCGGATGCCGCCGCCGCGGTCGCGCACGACGACCGCGATCGCGCCGGGGAGAGCGGACACGTCGACCTCCAGCGGTCCCTCCTCGCCGCCGTAGGCGTGCATGACGACGTTGTTGCACGCCTCGGTGACCGCGGTGTTGAGGTCGTTCGTCTCGATCGGGTCGAGCCCGAGACTGGCGGCGACGCCGGTCAGCGCCTGGCGCACGACCAGCACGTTCTCCGCGCTGCCGGGGAGGCTCAGGCGGACGTTGGGGGTATCGGCCATCGAGCAGCTGCGGTGCTGCTGTCAGCCGGCGTGCGTGAGCGTGCGCAGCTGCTCCACCGAGCGGCGGAGCAGGCGCGAGACCTGCATCTGGGAGATGCCCACGCGCTGAGCGATCTCCGTCTGCGTGAGATCGTCGACGAAGCGCATCTGCAGGATCAGGCGCTCGCGCGGCGGGATGTGCTTGAGCACGGCGGTGAGCGTCGCGTCGAGCTCGACGAGCTCGTAGCGCTCGTCGTCGCGGCCAAGCGACTCGCCGTAGGTGACCGCCTCGCCGTCGGCGCTCGGTCGCGACGCGTCGAGCGAGAGCGTGTCGTAGGCCTGCACCGCCTGCAGCGCGTCGATCACGGCCTCGATGTCCAGCTCGAGGTACTCGGCGAGCTGGTTGACGGTCGGCGCGCGTCCGTTGCGATTGGCCAGGCGATCCCGCGCGTCGCGCACCTTCAGGGCGCGTTCCTGCGAGCCGCGCGGGACGTGCACGGCCCAGCCGGAGTCGCGGAAGTAGCGGCGCATCTCGCCGAGGATCGTCGGCACGGCGAACGACGCGAACGGGTGGCCGCGATCGGCGTCGTAGCGGTCCAGGGCCTTCAGAAGGCCGAGCGAGGCGACCTGCAGCAGGTCCTCGAACGGCTCGGACGAACGTCCATAGCGCCTGGCCAGCCCGCGCGCCAGCGGCATGTGCAGGCGCACGAGCGCCTCGCGCGCGGCGGGGTCGCCATCGCGCTGCCAGCGGCGGAACAAGTCCCGCGAGTCATCTGTGCCCGCGGAAACGCGGGGCATCGACGATGTCGGGTTGGCCGCTGTGGAAGGCATCTACCGACTCCTCCTGCTCGCGAGTGGCGCGACCCCCTGCGAGTCGCCACATCTCATCCCAAATACTACCCCGTTCGGCGCACCCCTAAGCCCCGACGACGGCCTCGACCGGCGCTGGAGCGACGGCGGGCCCGATGGTGTCGCCCTCCGCGGCGCCTCCGGCGGGCGGCGGCGTGGCGGCGACCGCGCGGTTGCGTCCGGCGCGCTTGGCGGCGTACAGGGCGATGTCGGCGGCCTTGAACATCGGCTCGTAGTCGACGTGCTCGCCGTGGGCGGCGCTGACGCCGAGCGAGATCGTGATCGGGATGCCGGCGGGCGCGGTCTGCTCGACGGCCGCGCGCAGCCGCTCGGCGACGTCGAGGCCGGCGGCGAGATCGACGCCCGGCAGGACCACGAGGAACTCCTCGCCGCCGAGCCGGTACACGAGCTCGAACGAGCGCAGCTGCTTGCGCAGCGCGTAGGCGATGTCGCGCAGCACCGCGTCGCCGCAGTCGTGGCCGTGCTCGTCGTTGACCGCCTTGAAGTTGTCGACGTCGCACAGCACCAGGCACACGGGCTGGTGGGTCACCCCGGCCTGCACCGACAGCTCGGCGAAGCGCGGCGCGAGCGCGTGGCGGTTGAGCAGGCCGGTGAGCGGGTCGAGGATCGCCTCGCCGCGGTGGTGCAGCTCGGCGGCCTGCAGCGCGAGCACGATCGAAACCACCGCCGCCAGCAGCGCGAGCGTGGCGATCACCGGCACGGGGTCGTGGATCGTCGCGGCGGTGTCGATGCCGAGCGTGGCGGCGAGGATCACCAGCACAGTCAGCGTCAGCCCCGCGATCACCACCTGCGCGCGAAAGCGCGCGGCGGTCATCGCCGCGGGCAGCACCAGCCATGGCAGCGCCGGGCTGCTGGGTCCGCCGCTGAGCGCGACGCCGGCGGCGATCAGCAGCAGCGTGATCACGATCGCCCACGCGCTCACCCGCTCGGGCCTCGCGCTGGTGCTCATGCGGCGGTCGACGTTGACGAAGTTCGCGGCCGACAGCGCGAGCAGGATGAACGTCCACCAGCCCAGCCACGGCGCCGCGAGCAGCAGCGCGGCGCCGATCGCGCCGGTTCCGACCATGCGTATGGTGCGAGCCCGTGCATTCGCGTCGACCACGCGACTGCGGTCCAGATCTGTCGGACATAGCCAGGATTCGCCTTGCATAACGCCGCTTTCGGCTGCGCGGGCGGGCTGCTTGAGGGCAGGACGGCCCGCTCAGACACATGCACAGCTACGACGATTGTCTGTATCGGTGCAGACGATCGTCAGTGACGGGCTATCGGCGTTGTTCGCAGGATCGGCATTTTCGGGCCGAATATGCCAGGACGATTTCTAGAAGGATGCCCGGTCCGGTGGTGGTTCTCGCGTCGTGAGGTCCTGTGCTGGTACGTCTGCGGCGCTTATGGCCAGTCGATCCGTCCGGACAGCTGAGCGGGCCCGAGGTCGATCAGGCTGCTGCGCTCGATCGGCTGGTACTCGCCGTCCTCGAGCCCGAGCCAGTCGACAGTGCGCTTCTCCGGATCGAGGATCAAGACCTCGTCCACCTCGTGGGCGGCGAAGAACGGGAGCTTCTGCCATCTCTCGTCGTCGGGTGAGACGATCTCGACCACGAGCGCGGCTGTGTGCAGCCAGACGCCCTTGGCGCCGGGACGGTGCAGACCGCCGTCGGGCACGCGGAAGTCGTCTACGGAGTCACCCAGGTTGAACTCGCCCATCGCCGCCACCAAGCCGGCGCTGCGCGCGAGCGGCCCGAGGATCTCGGCCAGCTGCTGGGCGATCCGCGCGTGCTCGTAGCTCGGGGCGGGGACCATGTGCAGCACGCCCTCCCAGACCTCGTCGAGACGGTCCAGGCCGGAGGCTCGCCGACGCTCCTTGAGCGCCTCCAGCTCATAGGCGTACGGGTCCAGCACCAGCGTGGCCATGACGCAAGGATAGTCGCTCGGTGTCTGATCCCGGCGGGCCGTCGGTCGCGCCAGTTGCCTCCGACGCTCAGTCGATCGACCCTGGTTCCGCTACCCACACGCTGTTGATGCCCATCGCCGTGCAGAGGATGTCGAAGTGGCGATCGTAGTGCAGCACTCCCGCGCCACGCTCGGCGGCTGCCGCGGCGATCAGGTAGTCGGCGGCTGGCAGCCGCCGCTCGCCGCGTAGCTCGCGTGATGCGCCGAGGGCTGCCTCGCCCGCGCTGCGTGTCACGGGCGCCGTGGGCAGGGCGGCCAGGGTTCGATCGAGGGTGGCGAAGTGCTCCTCGTCGCGGGCCGCTGCGAGCAGCTCCAGCGCGACGACTGGGCACACCGCGAGGCGCCTGGCCCGCGCCGTTGCGCGCCAGCGATCGAGGACTACCTCATGGCGTTGGCGGTTCCAGGCCGAGGTGTCGAATACGAGCAGTCCACCGGAGCCGTAGGGCTCGGCCTCAGCGGGTGGCATGCAGGCGCTCGGAGACGGCGAAGTCGTATCCGTCGTCCTCGCCGGTGGCGATCCGGTCGAGGTGCTCCAGAGCGTCGTGCAGTGCTCCTCGTTCCGCGCGGATCGCCTCGGCGCCGCGGATCGCGAGGTCCCGGACCGCGCGAGAGCGCGGCTCCGTGCCGCCGAGCTCGGCGAGCGCGGCGCTCAGCTCGGTGTCGAGAGTCACCTGTATGCGGGGCTTGGTAGACGCCACCCAGCGAGTGTACCATCAAGGTGGTACAGGTGCTCTCGACTCGGCTGCTTGAGGAGAGTCGCTGTGACCCACGTCGAGTTGCCGCAATATGGCACCGGATGGTGCCGTCATATGGCACCTACGGGCGCAATCCTCCAGCACCGAACGGGGCGAGCTAGGCTCAACCCCGACATGCCGACCCCCCGCGAGCCGCTTCCGAGCGTGCAGGAGATCCTCGCCGCCCGCACCGGCGAGGAGATGGCGCTCAACGACCGCCACCTGAACCCGCAGATGGGGCGGATCGTGCGCACGCTCGGGTTCGACAAGGTGTGGAGCGGTGGGGAGGGAGCGCACCTGATCGACGCCGACGGCGAGCGCTACCTGGACCTGTTCGGCGGCTACGGCGTGTTCGCGATCGGGCGCAGCCACCCGGAGGCGATCGCGGCGATCGAGCAGGTGCTGGCGGCGCGCACCGGCAACCTGCCGCAGCTGGGCGTGACGCTGCTCAGCGGCGTGCTCGCGGAGCAGCTGCTCGCGCGCGCGCCCGGCAGCGTCGCGGCGATGGTGCCCGCGAACACCGGCACCGAGTCCGTCGAGGCGGCGATCAAGATCGCGCGCGCCGCCACGGGACGTCCGCGCGTGCTGTACGCCGAGCATGCCTTTCACGGGCTGACGCTCGGCTCGCTGTCGCTCAACGGCGGCGTCGAGTTCCGCGAGGGCTTCGGGCCGCTGCTGCCCGGCTGCGACCCCGTCGGCTTCGGCGATCTCGACGCGCTGCGGCGCGAGCTCGAACGCGGCGACGTCGCCGCGTTCGTCGTCGAGCCGATCCAGGGCAAGGGCGTCAACATCCCGGCGCCCGACCATCTCCCGGCGGCGCAGCGGCTGTGCCGCGAGGCGGGCGCGCTGTTCGTGTGCGACGAGGTGCAGACGGGGATCGGGCGCACCGGGCGCTTCCTCGCGCTCGAGCACTGGGACCTGCAGCCCGACATGGTCTGCGTCGCCAAGGCGCTGTCCGGCGGCTTCGTGCCGATCGGCGCCGTGCTCGTCTCGCGCGCAGCCTTCGATCGCGTGTTCGACGGCATGGAGCGCGCCGTCCGCCACGGCTCCACGTTCGGCGGCAACGATCTCGCCGCCGCCGCGGCGCTCGCCACGCTGCGCGTGCTCGAGCGCGAGGACCTCGTCGGCCGCGCCGAGCGCATGGGCGCGCTTTTGCTCGAGCTGACCACGCCGCTGGTCGAGCGCTTCGAGGTCGTCAGAGACGTGCGCGGGATGGGGCTGATGTGGGCGATCGAATTCGGCCCGCCCGCCGGCGCCGGCGCGCGGCGCCTGTGGGAGCGGGTCGAGCGCCGCCAGCCGGGCCTGTTCTCACAGCTGGTCACCGTGCCGCTGTTCCACGAGCACCACATCTTCTGCCAGGTAGCCGGCCATCACATGAACGTGATCAAGGCGCTGCCCGCGCTCACGATCGAGGAGTCGGAGATTCGTCGCTTCGCCGCCGCGCTGGAACAGACGATCGCCGCCGCCGAGCGCTACCCGGCGGCGCTCGCGCGCTTCGGCTTGCGCACCGGCCTGCGCGCCGTCGGCGTCGGGCGCTAGTCCGCAGCGGGCTGCGGCCCGTCCTATCCGCGGCGGCGCGCAGCCCCATCCGCGGCCGGCGTTCACAGCTCCGCTCCAGCGCCCGCGGCTCGCGCCGCTAGCCTAAGCGACCGTGCTCGTAACCAGAGATGACATCCGCAACGTCGCGATCGTCGCGCACGTCGACCACGGCAAGACGACGCTCGTCGACGCCATGCTGTGGCAGTCGGGCGCGTTTCGCGCCGGCCAGGACGTCGCCACGCGCGTGCTCGACTCGATGGACCTCGAGCGCGAGAAGGGCATCACGATCCTCGCCAAGAACACCTCGCTGCGCTACAGGGACGTCAAGCTGAACATCATCGACACCCCCGGGCACGCCGACTTCGGCGGCGAGGTCGAGCGCGGGCTGACGATGGTCGACGGCGTGCTGCTGCTCGTCGACGCCTCCGAGGGGCCGCTGCCGCAGACGCGCTTCGTGCTGCGCAAGGCGCTGGAGGCGAAGCTGCCCGTGATCCTGGTCGTCAACAAGGTCGACCGCCCCGACGCGCGCGTCGCCGAGGTCGTCGACGAGGTCTACGAGCTGTTCCTCGACCTCGACGCCGACGAGCACCAGATCGAGTTCCCGATCGTCTACTGCAACGCAAAGGCTGGCGTGGCCTCGTTGCGCTACGACCCCGGGCATCCGATTGAAGAGGAAAATCTCGCGCCGCTGCTCGACCTGCTGCTCGAGCACATCCCCGCGCCGACATACGACCCCGAGCACCCGCTGCAGGCGCTCGTCACCAACCTCGACGCCTCCCCGTATGTCGGGCGGCTCGCCATCTGCCGCGTGCGCCACGGGAACATCCGCAAGGGCCAGCAGATCGCGTGGTGCCGCGCCGACGGCTCGATCCAGCGCGCGACGGTCGCCGAGCTGTACGTCACCGACGCGCTCGACCGCGTCGACGCGCCCGAAGCCGGCCCCGGGGAGATCATCGCCGTCGCCGGCATCGCCGAGGTCACGATCGGCGAGACGCTCGCCGACCTCGGCGACCCGCGGCCGCTGCCCGTGATCACCGTCGACGAGCCCGCCATGTCGATCACGCTCGGCGTCAACACCTCGCCGCTGGCCGGCAAAGACGGCGACAAGATCACCGCCCGCCAGATCCGCGCGCGCCTGGATCAGGAGCTCGTCGGAAACGTCTCGCTGCGCGTCAAGGACACCGAGCGGCCGGACACCTACGAGGTCCAGGGGCGCGGGGAGCTGCAGCTGGCGGTGCTCGTCGAGATGATGCGCAGGGAGGGCTTCGAGCTGACCGTCGGGCAGCCGCACGTCGTCGAGCGCGAGATCGACGGCAAGCGCAACGAGCCCGTCGAGCGCCTGTCCGTCGACGTCCCCGAGGAGCACGTCGGCACGGTCACCCAGCTGCTCGCAGCGCGCAAGGGGCGCATGGAGCACATGACCAACCACGGCACCGGCTGGGTGCGCATGGACTACCTCGTGCCCGCCCGCGGGCTGATCGGCTTCCGCACGCAGTTCCTCACCGAGACGCGCGGCACCGGGATCATGCACCACGTCTTCGACCGCTGGGAGCCGTGGGCGGGGGAGCTGCTCACGCGCACCAGCGGCGTGCTCGTCGCCGACCGCCGCGGCGAGACCGTCACCTTCTCGCTGTTCACCCTGCAGGAACGCGGCTCGCTGTTCGTCGGCCCCGGCGAGGAGGTCTACGAAGGCATGATCATCGGCGAGAACGCGCGCTCGGAGGACCTCGACGTCAACCCCGTCAAGGAGAAGCACCTGACCAACATGCGCTCCTCCACCGCCGACGTGCTCGTGCGCCTGGACGCCCACCGCAAACTCACGCTCGACGAGGCGCTCGAGTTCGTGCGCGAGGACGAGGCCGTCGAGGTGACGCCCTCCTCCGTGCGCATGCGCAAGGTCGTCCTCTCCAAGGTCGAGCGGCTGAAGGCGATGCGCACGGCGCGCAAATGAGCGCCCGCTCACTCGAAGGCGCGCGCGGCGGGCTGGCGCGACACCGGCAGGGTGTAGGACGGTAGGGTACCGCCGATGATCGCAACCACAAGAGCCCTCTTCACCACCAGGATCGCCGTCTGCGCCGTGTCGCTCGCCTGCGCCGCGCTGATGCTCGCCGCGGGCGCCGCCGGCGCCGCGAGCACACCCAACTACCAGCCCGAGAGCTTCACGACCTACGAACAGCAGCTCGCCGGCGGCCAGATCCGGGCCGTCACCGTCAACAAGAAACTGCGCTCCCTGCGCATCACGCTCAAGGACGGCAGCTACGCGCTCGCGAAATATGGGCCCAAGGAAGAGCCCAAGACCGTCGCCGCGCTGGAAGCCAAGCACGTCCCCGTGACGATCCTGACGCCCACGGAAGCCGCCAAACAGGCGACCAAAAAAACCGTCCACCACAAACTGCGCTACATCGCCGGCGGCATCCTGATCCTCGTCATCCTCATCGTCGGCGGCGTGCTGTACGTCAATCGCAAACGCCAGAGCGAAAGCGAATAGCTTCTGCGAGATAGCCGTGCGGCTGACGCCGCGCGCCGGGGCGAACGAGGTCGTCGGCGAGCGCGACGGCGCGCTGCTCGTGCGCGTCACCGCGCCGCCCGTCGACGGGCGCGCCAACGACGCGCTCTGCCGCCTGATCGCCAAGCGTGCGCGAGTCGGCGTGCGCAGCGTGTCCGTCGTCCGCGGCGCCGGCGCGCGCGAGAAGGTCGTCCGCGTCGAGGGGATCGGGCTGGCGGAGCTGCGCGCGGCGCTCGGGCTCTCCGGCTGAGCCCGGCCTTCCCGCGTCGACGCCGGATCGCCCCGGCTGAGCACGCCCGGATCTCCCGGCAAGACTAAGAACGAGACTCAGTCTTATGATAGGTTGGCGCGGTGCCGCATTCCGGCGCCGCCGATCGGCGACCGCCCGACCGACGACCGGCCCCCCGAGATCCAACTGCCAAAGGAGCCTTCCAGATGAAGCACGAGCATTCGGCCCGACGTCTCCGCATCGTCGCCGCCTCGATCCTTGCCGCGCTCTGCGCGCTCATCGCCGGCTGCGGCGGCGGCTCCGGTGTCACCGCCGGCGGCGCGATCGTCGCGGTCGGCGCAGAGAACGAGTACGCGAACGTGATCGAACAGGTCGGCGGCCGCTACGTGAAGGTGTCGGCGATCGAGAGCAACCCGAACACCGATCCGCACACGTTCGAAGCGAGCCCCAGCGTAGCGGAGACGGTCAGCGCAGCGACTCTGCTGATCGAAAACGGGGTTGGGTATGACACGTGGATGGAAAAGATCGAGTCGGCGTCGCCGAGCTCTTCGCGGAAGGTCATCAACGTCCAGAAGCTGCTCGGTCTCCCGGATTCCACCCCGAACCCGCATCTTTGGTACAAACCGGAAACGATGCCGGCCGTCGCGAAGGCGCTGGTGAGCGACCTGTCGGCGCTGCAGCCGGCGCACGCGGCGTATTTCCAGGAAAACGCCAAGAAGTTCGAAGAAGCGTTGAAGCCGTGGTACGCGGCGATCGCGAAGTTCAAGGCTGCCTACCCGGGCACGCCGGTCGCGACGACCGAGCCAGTCGGCGACTACATGCTCGAAGCCACCGAGACGAAGAACATGACGCCGTTCACGCTGCAGGCCGCGATCATGAACGGGACTGACCCGGCGCCGCAGGATGTGACGCTGCAGAACGGCCTGGTCACGGGGCACAAGGTCAAGGTGTTCGTCTACAACCAGCAGGTGACCGACTCGCTGACCAACTCCTTCAGGGAACTGGCGCTCAAGGAAGGCATCCCGGTGGTTGGCGTGTACGAGACGATGCCGGTCCCCGGCTACGACTACCAGTCGTGGATGCTCGCCGAGGTCCAGGCACTGGAAAAGGCCGTGAAGGAAAGAGTCTCCACGCAGAAGCTCGTGCCATGAACGAGGCGCCGCCCGCCGCCGAGAGCCAGGAGATCCTCCAGGTCGACGGCGTCTGCGTGCGGCTGTCCGGCCGCACGATCCTCGATCGGGTCAGCTTTCAGATCGCGCCGGGTGAGTTCACGGGCCTGATCGGCTCGAACGGGGCGGGCAAGACGACGCTGTTCCGGGTGATCCTCGGTCTGCAGGCGGCGAGCGCGGGACGCGTGCTTGTTGGCGGGCCCGCCCACCCCCGCGAGCACGCACGCCGCCATGGCTTGATCGGCTACGTGCCGCAGAAGTTCCTGTTCGACCCGGATGTTCCGCTGCGCGCGCGCGATCTCGTGGGGCTCGGCATCGACGCGCACCGTCTGGGGGTGCCACGGCCCTCCCGGAGCAGGCGGGCGCTCGTCGAGGAGATGCTGCACGCGGTAGACGCCGAGCGCTTCGCCGACACGCGCGTCGGCAAGCTCTCCGGTGGGGAGCAGCAGCGCATCCTGATCGCACACGCGCTTATCGGCCGGCCACGGCTGCTGCTCCTCGATGAGCCGCTCGCGAACCTCGACCTGGGCAGCGCCCACGAAGTCGTGGCGCTGCTCGCACGTATTGTCCGCGAGCAGAAGATCGCGGTGCTGATCTCCGCACACGAGATCAACCCGCTGTTGCCGGTCATGGACCGCATCGTCTACCTCGCCGCCGGGCGCGCCGTCAGCGGAACCACCGAGGAGGTCGTCCGCCCCGATGTCCTCAGCGAGCTCTATGGCCACCATGTCGATGTGCTGCACGTCCACGGTCGCGTACTGATCGTCGCCGGCGCCGGCGAGGACACCGACCTAGCCGGCCACGAGGGTGTCTTCCCTCGATCCGAGGTCCTGTCGTGAGCCACTTCCTGTACCCGGTCTTCGCCTCTGGGTTCTTCGAAAGCGAAGCCGTGCACATCGCCCTCGCCGTGGGGGCGCTCGTCGCGATCGTCACCGGCGTGGTCGGGGTGTTCACGGTCATGCGCGGCCAGTCCTTCGCGGGCGAGGCATTCGGCGACCTGGGGACCACGGGCGGCGCGGGCGCGTATCTCGTCGGCGTCGGACCGCTGTGGGGGTTCGTGCTGGGCAACGTGATTGCCGCGGGCGCGATGGAAGCGATCGGCGTGCAACGCGCCCGCGGGCGCGATCTGGCCACCGGGATCGTGCTTGGCGCCGGGCTCGGGCTCGCGGCCCTATTCCTGCATCTGTACACGACCGGCCACAGCGCCACCGGAGCAACCGTCACGATCCTCTTCGGCTCGGTGTTTGCGATCTCCAGCACGACAATCCCGCTGATCGTGCTACTTGGCGCGATTGTGCTGGCGATCACGCTCACGATCTACCGTCCGCTGCTGCTCAGCTCCGTGAACGCCGAGATGGCATCGGCCCGCGGAATCCCCGTGCGGCTCGTCGGCGTGCTCTACCTGCTCGCGCTCGCGCTCGCGGCGGCGCTCGCGGCAATCACGATCGGGACGATCCTCTCGACAGCTCTGATCGTCGGGCCGGCAGCGAGCGCGCTGCGGATCACCAGACGCCCGCTTACCGCGCTACTGACGGCGGCGGGCATCGGGGTCGGCGCCATGTGGCTCGGCATCGTCCTCGCCTACGACAGCTACCACTGGCCGCCGCACGGCACCATCTGGCCCGTGAGCTTCTTCGTCGTGACGCTCGTGTTCATCACCTACCTGCTATCTGGGCTCCCCGAAGCCAGGCGCCGCCGGCGAGCAGACCGGACCCCGTCCGCCTCGCTGGTGACGCAGCCGGCGACGCCGAGCTAGCGGGCGCACAACATGTTCTCCGGTTTCATGGTCAACGCTTGGGAGGTCGCGAGCATCGTCGCGGTAGTCGCTGGGATCGTGGGGTTCTTCACGGTCATGCGCGGATCGGCGTTCGCCGCGCACGCGATCCCCAACGGGTCCTTCGCCGGCGCCGCCGGCGCCATCCTGATCGGCGCCTCCACGCTCATCGGGCTCGGGGTCTTCTCGCTCGGCGGCGCTATGACGATCGGCCTGCTCGGCCGCAAAGGACGCCACGACGTCGCAACCGCCCTTACGCTCGTAGCGATGCTCGCCCTCGGGGCGCTGTTCTTGAGCTTCAGCGTCGAGTACGCCCCCGAGGTCTACTCGCTGCTGTTCGGCGAGGTCCTCGGCATCAGCCCCAACGAGATCGCACCGACGGCGATCCTCGGCGCCCTGTGCATCATCGCTGTCGCCATCCTCTACCGGCCGCTGATGCTCTCCTCCCTCCTCCCCGAGGTAGGAGAGGCACGCGGCATCAGCGGCTTGCGCATGGAGATGCTGTTCCTCGCGGTCCTCGCCCTGACAACGACGATGACCGTACCGGTCGTCGGGACACTGCTGATCTTCAGCCTGATGATCGGCGCACCGGCAGCCGCCCGCTCATTCACCGACCGGCCGCTCGTGGCGATGGGTCTATCGGTGGCAATCGCCCTGCTGACTGTGTGGGTCGCGATCGCCGCCTCCTACGAAACGAACTACCCCGTCGGGTTCTTCGTCGGCGCCGGCAGCGCCACGTCCTACACAATCGGGCGAGTTTGCGCCGCGTGGCGAAACCAAAGGACAGCCGGCCTACCATCGGTGACATGACTGCCGACGCTTCACAGGAGTGGGTGCAGCAAGCCGAGCTCGCGCTGGCGGCCGCGGGGCGCAAGCGCGGCGGCGCCAGGCGCGCGCTGCTGGAGCTGCTCGCCGGCCAGGAGTGCGCGCTGACGGCGCTGGAGATCGAGGACGCGCTGCGCGCGCGCTCGTCGCGGCCGGTGAGCCGCGCGAGCGTCTACCGGATCCTCGACGAGCTGGAGGCGCTCGCGCTGGTGCAGCGCGTGGAGACCGGCCAGGCGATGGTCCGCTACGAGCGCGTGTGCGAGCACGAGCAGCACCACCACCATCTCGTGTGCGACCAGTGCGGCCTGGTGATGCCGTTCTCCGACGCGGGCCTGGAGCGCGCGATCGACTCGCTCAGCGAGCGCGTGCCGCTGGCCGTCTCAGAGCACGAGATCGTGCTGCACGGCGCGTGCAGGGACTGCGCGGCCTGAGAACCGCATCGCCCCGTCCTCGACGGCGCCGAAGCGGAGGCTGAGGATGTCGCGCGGATAGTTCTGGTACAGGCGCCAGGGCGGCTTCGATCCCTGCTTGGGGAACTGGTCGATCGCGCGCTGCACGTAGCTGGAGGAGAAGTCGATCATCGGCTGGCGCTCGATCGTGGGGTCGCTGTCGTCGGGCGTGCACACGTCGTGTCCGCACGCGTCCATGTGGTTGAGCAGGCGGCAGACGTATTCGCAGGTGAGGTCGCACTTGAGCGTCCACGAGGCGTTGGTGTAGCCGATCGCGAACGCCATGTTGGGCACGCCGCCGAGCATCATGCCCCTGTAGCTGGTCGTCTGCGGCAGCTCGACCGCCCGCCCGTCCACCGACATCTCGATCCCGCCGAGCGCGAGCATGTTCAGGCCGGTGGCGGTGACGACCACGTCGGCCTCGAGCTCGGCCCCGGAGGCGAGCGCCAGCCCGTTCTCGGTGAACGTCTCGATCCGGTCTGTGACCACGGAGGCGCGCCCGGAGCCGATCGCCTCGAACAGGTCGCCGTCGGGCACCAGGCACATGCGCTGGTCCCACGGGTCATAGCTCGGCTTGAAGTGGGTGTCGATGTCGTAGCCGGCGGGAAGCTGGCGCTCCACGCCCCTGCGGATCAGCCGCTTGATCAGCGCGGGCCGGCGTCGGCTGAGCTGATAGAGCAGCGTCGCGAGCAGCACGTTCTTCCAGCGCACGAGCGGATATGCGACGTTCGCGGGAAGCGCGCGGCGCAGGGCGCCGGCGATCGGATCGACGCCTGGCAGCGACAGCACGTAGCTCGGCGAGCGCTGCAGCATCGTCACGTGCGCCGCGCGCCCGGCCATCGCCGGCACGAGCGTCACGGCGGTCGCGCCGCTGCCGATCACGACCACGCGCTTGCCCGTGTAGTCGATGTCCTCGCTCCAGTGCTGGGGGTGCACGATGCGCCCGGCGAAACGCTCGGTTCCCGGGAAGTCCGGGGTGTAGCCCTCGTCGTAGCGGTAGTAGCCGCTGCACAGGAGCAGGAAGGAGCAGCTCATCTCGACCGTCTCGCCGGTGTCGCCGCGCTGCGCGTGCACGCGCCAGCGCGCGTCGGGGCTCGAGAACTCGGCGCTGAGCACGCGATGCTGGAAGCGGATGTTGCGGTCGATGCCGCCGTCGCGGGCGGTCTCGCGCACGTAGTCGAGGATCGCGGGCCCGTCGGCGATCGCGTGGGCGTCCTTCCAAGGGCGGAAGCGGTAGCCGAGCGTGTACATGTCCGAGTCCGAGCGGATCCCCGGGTAGCGGAACAGATCCCACGTGCCGCCGATCGCCTCGCGCGCCTCGAGGATCGCGTAGGTCTTCTGCGGGCAGTTGGCCTGCAGGTGGTGGGCGGCGCCGATGCCGGACAGGCCGGCGCCGACGATCAGCACGTCAACGTGTTCGAGCGACATGGTCGGCGGTCAGTGTACGGTGGCTGACATGCCCCGGGCGAGCTCCCACGTAAGCGACGGCCCGGTGATCGCCGTCAGCGGGCTGCGCAAGTCCTACGGCGAGCACGAGGTCGTGCGCGGGATCGACGTGGAGGTCCATCACGGGGAGATCTTCGCGTTTCTCGGCCCCAACGGGGCGGGCAAGACGACGACGGTGGAGATCCTCGAGGGCTACCGCTCGCGCAGCGGCGGCGAGGTGAGCGTGCTGGGCGTGGACCCCGCTGCGGCGGACGGCGGCTGGCGCTCGCGGATCGGCCTGGTGCTGCAGTCGTGCACGATGCCCGCCGAGCTGACCGTCCGCGAGCTCGTCGAGCTGTACGCGGGCTACTACCCGCACCCGCGAGGAGCGGCGGAGACGATCGAGCTGGTGGGCCTGTCCGACAGCCGCGACGTGCGCGCCAGCCAGCTCTCCGGCGGGCAGCTGCGGCGCCTGGACGTGGCGCTGGCGCTGATCGGCGATCCGGAGCTGGTGTTCCTCGACGAGCCGACGACCGGCTTCGACCCGGGCGCGCGCCACCACGCGTGGGAGGTGATCGCGAACCTGCGCGAGCTCGGCAAGACGATCTTCCTGACCACCCACTACATGGACGAGGCGCAGACGCTCGCCGACCACGTGGCGGTGATCGTCGCGGGGGAGATCGTCGCCGAAGGCACCCCCGCGACGCTCGGCGGACGCGACCGCGAGCTGAGCGACGTCTCGTTCTCCCTGCCGGCGGGCGTCGCTGTGACGGAGCTGCCGGGAGAGCTGGCGTCGGCCGCGCAGCTGCGCGAGGACGGCCGCGTGCACCTCAGCGTGCGCGAGCCCGCGCGCTCGCTTCACGCGCTGGCTGGATGGGCGCTGGAGCGGGGCGACGATCTGAGCGACCTGACGGTCGGGCGCCCGACGCTCGAGGACATCTACCTGCGGCTGACCGGCGGGCGGGAGCAGCCGGAATGAGCCGCCGGCGCGTGTTCGCGCACCAGTTCCGCTCGGACCTCGAGCGCTTCTGGCGCAATCCGCAGTCGCGCTATTTCACGCTGCTGATGCCGATCGTCTTCCTCGTGATCTTCGCGACGATCTTCAAAGGCACGACGATCGCCGACGGCCGGCGGATCGGCATCACCACCTTCTACGTGCCGGGGATCATGGCGCTCGGGATCATCTCGGCGTCGTTCGTCAACCTCACGCAGACGATCGTCACCCAGCGCGAGAACGGCGAGTACAAGCGCCTGCGCGGCACGCCGCTGCCCACCGGCATCATGATCGGCAGCCGCGCGGCCGTCGGCGTGGTGGTCGCAGTCGCGATGTCGGCGCTGCTGCTGCTGATCGGCAAGCTCGCCTACGACGTGCGCGTCCCCCACTCGACGATGCTCGGGCTGGTCGTGACCGTCGTCCTCGGCGCCGCGGCCTTCTCGTGCGTCGCGTTCGCGATCTCCACGCGCATCGCGAACGCCGAAGCCGCCGCGCCCGCGATCAACATCACCGTGCTGCCGCTGTACTTCATCTCCGGCGTGTTCGTCCCCGAAAGCCAGATCCCGAGGTTCCTGCGCGACATCGCGACGGTCTTTCCGATCCGCCACCTCGCCGACGCGCTAAGGGGGACGGTCATCCAGACGCGCGGAACCGGCATCGCCACCACCGACCTGCTCGTGATCGTCGCCTGGGGCGTCGTCGCGCTGCTGGTCGCCTCGCGCACGTTCGAGTGGTCGCCGCGGGGTGGGTGAGGCGTCGGAGTCGGCGTGACCGTGTTCGGCAGGTGTCGGATCACTGCCAAAGGCCGGAGAGTGGCACGGCCCAGATCCGATCGCCTATGGACAGGGTGTGCTCTCCTGAGTAGATGACGATGCCCGCCTTGAAGCGTGCACCGAGCTTGTCGTGCAGCAGACGCAGCCCGCGTGTGTCTGAGGCGGTGACGGTGGCTGCGGACTTCGCCTCGACCCCAACGATGTCACCGGATACCGACTCGATCACAAGATCGACCTCGCGCTTGTCGGTGTCGCGGTAGAAGAACAGCTCGACGTGGGTGGCGCTCCATGTTGCTTGCTTGACGAGCTCCATCAACACAAAAGTCTCGAACAGCATGCCCGAGATGGAGCCCTGATCGGGCGCCGAGTAGCGGGATGCGTCGACGCCAACGAGCGCGGCGGCCATGCCCGTGTCGGCGAGCAGCAGCTTGGGCGTCTTGACTTGCCGGGAACCCAGGTTGGTCGAGAATGGACGCAGTCGATACAGCAGGAACAGCTGCCTCAGCAGCTCCGCGTGGGCCTTTACCGTCTTCTCGTCGAGCGAGAGCTCGCGTCCGAGCGCCGCGTAGTTGACCATCCCGCTCGTGCGTGCCGCCAGCAGCCTCAGCAACTGCTCGAGCTTCGAGGGGTCGATTCGCACCTCGCCGATCTCGGGTAGATCGCGGCCGAGGATCGTCTGCACGTAGGATCGGAAGTAGCGTGCGCGCTGGCGTGGGGTGCGGAGACGCGCGTCGGAAAAGCCCCCCGCGAGAACTACCTCGGCACTCGCCGCGCGACCCTTCGCTGCGCCGTTGATCTGCGGCGGGCTTTCATCGAGCAGCGCATCGATGATTGAGGCTGGTCTGCCTGCGATCTCAGCCTGCGACAGCGGCCAGAGGTTCACGTACTCCACGCGGCCGGGCAGCGCGTCGGCGACGACTCGTGCCGTGATCAGGTCGGCTGAGCCGGTAAGCAGGAACTGACCAGGTCTCCGATCGCGATCCAGGATCTGCTTGATCGCGAGCATCAGCTCTGGCGCCCGCTGGACCTCGTCGATCACCGCCGGACGTGTGAGCGACAGTGCGAACCCGTCTGGGTCGGCGCGGGCCGCGGCGCGCAGAGCGTCGTCATCGAGGCTGAAGTAATTCGGGACGATGCCCGCTGTCTGCAACTGTTTGGCAAGCGTGCTCTTGCCCGCCTGCCGCGGACCAATGATCGCAGCAGCGCGGCTCACGCTGAGAATGTCGCGCAGCTCGTGCTCGATGCCTCGACTGATCAACGCCATGCGCTGCCCGCCCGAACGGTCAACACGGCTGACCACATCGGAGTAGCATATCCGACCGATCCGGAATAGATCGTCTGACCAAAGCGGATTAGATAGAATGAAAGCATGAAGGCCACCTCCCAAACGCCGCTGCTGTCGGTCGGCCACGAGCAGGAGTGGGCTGAGATCAACCGCGAAGAGGCCGAGCAGCTGCGCGCCAGCAACATGGCGCTGACACCCGCCCAGCGGCTCGAGGTCGGCCAGCGGCTTTCACAGCAGGCGGTCGCCCTGCTGGCCGCCTCGATACGCAGCGGTCATGTCCCTAGACGAGCTCTCTGGTCCTGACCTCGCCGGTGTCGTAGCCGACGCCGACGCGGTCGGGCTCGACTACGTGGTGATCGGAGGATTCAGCGTGATCTATCACGGTCACGTTCGTGCCACCAAGGACAGCGATCTGCTCGTCCCGGACGGGGTAGATGCGGACGCTGCCGTGCTGCGCTTTCTCGAGCGGGTGGAAGGGAGGCGTTTGCGCGATGGCAAGGTTCTGACCGCCGCAGACGTCGCCAGCGCGCAACATCTTCGTATCAACAGTCGTCGCGGCATCGTCGACCTGTTGCGCGGCGGTCTGCCACCGCTCGACTTCGACACGGTTGCTGCGCGGGCTGAAACCGTCGAGTTTCTCGGCCAGACGGTGCGGATCGCGAGCCTGCCGAGCGTGGTGGGCTTCAAGCGCCTCGCGCACCGTCCCGACCCTGACCGCAGCGATCTGCGCAACCTCGAAGCGATTCACGGGCCGCTCCCGATCGAGCCGATCCCCGGTCTCGATGACGTCGCAGCGCCGGCCGACGAGAGCTGAGCCGCATCCCGTGCAACCGCCACCGGCCGCCCCCACAGATAGCTGAGCACGCAGCCGAGCGCGAACACGGCCACCACCAGCAGCACTGGGCCGGAGTCCTCGACGAGCGCGCCGACGATGCCGGCGGCCAGCCCGCCGGTGAGCGCGGCGAGCCAGGCGGGGTCGCCGCCGACGGGGGCGAGCAGGCGGCTGCGCAACCGCACGCCGATGCCCACGGCCAGGAGCGCGACGGCGGTCGCGACGGGCATCGCCGCGTTGCGCAGCTCGTCCCAGGCGGCGGTGTAGCGGCGGACGACGATGTCGCGCACGTCGCCCGCCGAGCGGGCGTGCAGGATGCTGCCGGTGAAGTGGCCGGAGCCGTGCGCGGTGGCGAGGTCGATCGCCGCCAACCCGACGAGCGCGACGACGGGGCTGGCGAGCACGATCAGCGCGCGCCTGCGCGTCAGCGCGCCGGGCGCGAGCATGACGGCGGCGACTGCGAAGCCGAAGCTCACGAGGATCACGCCGCCGACGCCGGCGCCGATCCGCGCCGAGCCCTCGACGATGGCCAGCACCACGCCGGCACACGTCATCGCGAGCGCCGCGCGGCGGCCGCGCGCGGCCGGATACAGCGCGGCGGCGACGGCCGCGAGCACCAGCACCGCGATTCCGGACTTGAGCTCGTTGCCGATGCCGTAGAAGCGCGCGCCGAGGATCGGGTCGGGGCCGAGCAGCGAGCGCATCAACAGCTGCGTGCCCGCCAGCGCGTCGGCGGTGAGCGCGACGATCGCGACGAGTGCGGGGGCCAGCGGCGCGCGCGGCCATGGCAGCAGCGCGTCGGTGAGCGCGCCGAGCGCCATGCACGCGAGCGCGATCGTGACGTACTCGACCGCGGCGCTCGGCTCGAGCGCCGCGGGCATCAGGACGACGACCGGCGCCCACAGCACGCCGAGCGCGCCGGCGCGCAGCGCCCACGCGCGCGCCCGTAGCCACGGCGCCGCGGCGATCAGCAGCAGCGCCCACGCGATCAGCAGGAACGCGAGCGCCTTCAGCCGCCGCCCGGAGATCGCGCGCAGCCGCGCCATCAACCCCCGCAGGCTGGCCGAGCGCAGCTGCCCGTCCGTCTGCATCCGCTCGCCGCGCATGTCCGCGGGGATCGCCACGCCGAGGTGCGCGAGGATCGTCGGCGCCACGTCGACCGACACGACCAGACCCCGCTCGCGGGTGCTCTGGGAGCTGAGCTCCATGGCGCCTGTGCGCGCGGGTCCGCTCGCACCGGCCGACCCAGCTGCGCCGGAGCGCCCGCTCGCGCCGGCGAGGCCGCAGGCGGCAGTCCACAGCAGCTCGCCGCTCTGCCCGTCCGCCGCGCGCTGCACCACGATGAGCAGCTCGCGCGCGGCGCGCCCTTCGCTTAGCGCGAGCAGGTCCGCGCGGCCGCCTTGGCCGCCGGGCAGATCCGCCACGACCAGCCGCCTGCGCGCGCGCAGCGCGGCGATGCGCGCCAGCAGCGTGGACGCCGGCCCGAGCGACACCGCCGCCACGCGCCCGGAGCGGTCGGCGGCGGCGACGGCGTCGAGCTCGCCGCCGCCGGCGATCCCCACGAAGCCGGCGCCGCCGGGGACCTCGCTGGCCAGCAGGCCCGGTCGCAGCAACTGCGGCGCGTCTTCCGCGCGCCTGCTGGCGGCCCCCCAGCCTTCGATCGCACCTGCGCCGGCCGTCGCCCCCAGCGACAGCGCCGGCGGGTGGGCGTGGGGGTAGGCAGAGGTGGCCACGCGCGCACCCTGGGTGATGTCGAGCAGCAGCTGCGCGGCCGAGTACTGGCCCTGGGCGGCGGACATGATCCCCACCGACAGCCCGGGCACGCCCGCCAGCTCACGCTCGCCGGCGGGTAGGAACACGAGCAGCGCAGACGTCCGGCCGCCTGCGCCTGCGCCGGCCATCTCCACGGAGGCCGCCCCGGCGGCGGGCGGCCTGGCGCCGAACGCGACCACCCACAGCAGCAGGGCGAGCGCCGTCGCCCAACGGGCTGGGCTCAGCCCTCCGCTCCCTCTGTCGCGACGCTCCTGCGCCCGCGTGCGCCGGCGCCAGCGGGCGTCGTGCCGGCGCCCTGCTCCTGCTTGGCCTCGTCGGCTTCCCGGTGCAGCGTCCCCTCTACGTTCAGCCGCGGCAGCACCCGGTCCAGCCGGGCGGGCAGCAGCCAGGTGACCCTGCCGATGATGTCCAGCGTCGCCGGCAGCAGCAGGCAGCGCACGACCAGCGCGTCGAGGAACACGGCGCTGGCGAGGCTCAGGCCGAACTCCTTGATGATGCGGTCTTCGCCGAGCATGAACGACAGGAACACGCAGACCATGATCGCCGCGGCCGCGGTCACCACGCGTCCGGTCAGCGCGAGACCCTCGGCGACGGCGCGCGAGCTGTCGCGCGTGTGCGTCCAGCGCTCGTGCATGCGCGAGACGAGGAACACCTCGTAGTCCATCGACAGCCCGAACACGATCGCGAACAGCATCACGGGGATGAACGACTCGATCGGCCCCTGCTGCGTGCCCATCAGGCTCCCCAGCCAGCCCCACTGGAAGATCGCGACGATCACGCCCAACGACGCGCCGATGCTGAGCAGGTTCATCACCGCCGCCTGCAGCGGTATCACCAGCGAGCGGAAGACGATCAGCAGCAGCAGCGCCGACAGCAGCACGACCACGCCGATGAACAGCGGCAGCTTGTGGCCGAGTGTGGTCGCGAAGTCGACCGCCCCGGCGGTCACGCCGCCGACGTACACGGTCATCCCCGTGCGTGCCTCCAGCGGCGGGATCACGTGTTCGCGCAGGCGCGAGACCAGCTGGGTGGTCGCGTAGGCCTGCGGCGAGGAGCGCGGGTAGACGGTGATCGTGGCCACCTCTTGGTTGGGGCTCGTTTTCGCGGGCGCCACCGACACGACGCCGGGCGTCGCCGCGATCGCCGTGCGCAGCCGTTCGACGGATCTCGCGCCGCCGCCTGCAGGCGTCGTCAGCAGCACGCCGTTTTCGGCGGCTTCCCGCTTCGGGTTGGGAACCTTTGCGACGACCAGCAGCGGCCCGTTGAAGCCTTCGCCGAAGCCCTGCGCGAGCAGCTCGTAGGCCTTGTGGGTCGTCTGGCCGGCGGGGTCGTTGGAGGCGTCGCTGGAGCCGAGACGCAGCGCGGTGGCGGGCGCGGCGATCAGCAGCATGGTCAGCGCGGCGACGGTCGCGATCGTCTTCGGGCGCCGGTGCACGAACGCGCTCCAGCGCAGCCACGCCGCGCCGGCGCCGGCCGACCCCGCAGCAGCGGCGGCCCCGGCGACGTCGCCGGCCTGCTGCGCGGCGCGCACGCGGGCGCGCGCCCTGCGCCCGCCCGCGGCCACCCGCGCGCCCGCGATCGTCAACAGGGCCGGCAGCAGCGTCAGCGAGGCGAGCATCACCAGCAGCACGCCGATCGACGCGGAGATCGCCACGCCGTAGAGGAAGTCGACGCCGAGCAGCATCATGCCCAGCAGCGCGATCACGACCGTCGATCCCGCGAACAGGACCGCACGCCCGGCGGTGTCGATCGCCTGCACGACCGACTCGCGCGCGTTCTGGAACGTCGGCCCGGGCGTGGCGTAGGCCTCGCGGAAGCGGGTGAGGATGAACAGCGCGTAGTCGATCCCGACGCCCAGCCCGATCATGGCGGCGAGCTCGGAGGAGAAGTTGGGGGTGTCGACCACGTGCGTGAACAGCGCGATCGCCCCGAGCCCGGTGCCGAGGCCGAACAGCGCAGTGACGATCGGCAGGCCCATCGCGATCAGCGAGCCGAACGTCAGCAGCAGCACGACGATCGCAGCCAGCAGGCCGACGGCGGTGGACACGCCGAAGCCGACCTGCTCGGTGGCCTCGATCGCCTGTCCGCCGAGCTCCACGTCGAGCCCCGGCCGCGCGTAGGAGCGCGCCACCGCCACGACGCGTTCGGGCGCGCTCTTGGGCAGCAGGTTGGCTTTCTCGTCGAACACCACCGTCGCGAACGCGATCTTCCTGCTGGCGGAGACCGACTTGCCCGCGGAGGGACCCGCGTACGGGCTGATCACGCTCGTCACGTGCGGCAGCGCCCTGACCTTGGCGAACATCGCGCTCATGCGCGTGCGCACCGCCGCTTCCAGGACGTTGCCGGAGCTGACCTCGTAGACGATCGTGTCGCGGTCGCCCGCCTGCGCGGGGAAGCTGCGCTGAAGCAGGTCGGCGGCGCGCTGGGCGTCGGAGTTGGGCAGCGTGAAGTTGTTGGAGTAGCTCGTGCCGGCGGACTGCGCGAACGCGTTGACGGCGAGCAGCAGCAGCACCCAGCCGATCACGACGTACTTGCGATGCGTGGTGGACCAGCGCGCGAGCTTGAGCATGGGGTGCCCCCTAGCGTAGCCGCTGGTCCCGCGCTACCTATACTCCCGCCGGCGATCCCGGCGGAGAGGGGTCCGCGAGACCTCGTTGATCAGGCGACACCCGTGAACGACCAAGAACTCGAAGATCGGATCGCCGCATTCCCCAGCTGGCACTACATGTTCGAGTTCGAGGGTGGGGTGCGAACGCCGGTCCCGTGGCCGGGTCAGATCAATCGCCACCGCCAGCGCCGCCGCTACTTCTTCGACCCGCTGCTGGGTTTGATGGGTGGCACGCTGAGCGGCCACCGCGTGCTCGACCTCGGTTGCAACGCGGGCCTGTGGTCGTTGAGCGCGATCGAGTCGGGCGCCGATTTCGTGCTCGGCATCGACGCCAATCAGACCTACCTCGACCAGGCCGAGCTGGTGTTCGAGGCCAAGGCGGTCGAGCGCTCGCGCTACAGCTTCGTGCGGGGCAACATCTTCGAGCAGCGGCTCGAGGGGCAGTTCGACGTGGTGCTCTGCCTGGGGATCATGGAAGTCAGCGCCAAGCCGCTGGAGCTGTTCGAGCTGATGTGCGGCGCGGGCGCCGAGGTGATCGTCATCGACACCGTGATCTCAACCGCGCGCTCGAGCTTCTTCGAGGTCGCAAAGCTCCACGAGCCGCGCAACCGGGTCGATCACGAGCTCGTGCTGCTGCCGACGTTCCAGGCGGTCGTCGAGCTCGCGGCGGAGTTCGGCTTCGCGACCGTTCCGCTCGCGCAGAACATGACCGACTACACCGGCATGGACGACTACCGCGAACACCGCCGGCAGGCGTTCATCTGCGCGGCGGGGGAGAGATCCCTCGCCGGGCTGGCGCGCGCCACCCCGCCGCGGCCGGCGCTCGTGCGCTGGCTCGAACAGGGCTCAGCGCGGCTCGGCGGACGTCGCGGGCGCTGACGCGTGCGCGGCGGGCTGCAGGCGCGAGAGGGTCCGCGTCCACGGCAGCTGCAAGAGGCCTGAGAGGCTCCTCAGTGCGGGCGCCGGGCGGCGCGCCTGGCGTTTGAGGGCCACCTCCTCCGCGCCGATCAGGCGGTTGCCGTGGATCGCAAGGCCGGTCTTCAGCGAGTCCAGGTCTGGGATCGGCGCCGTCGAGTCGCTGTGGTCGAGGATCTGGCGCAGCACGCTCTCGGGCGCTGCGACGAAGTCCTCGTAGTGCACGAGGATCCGCCGCTCGGGCGGCTGGCGCAGGAAGACGGACAGCGACAGCGCATGCGTCAGCCACAGGTCGAGGTTGGTCTTGATCGTCATCGACGCGCGCTTCGCGGTGTCGTGACGGTTGACCATGCGGCCGATCGACTCGACGACCGGCGTCGGGTCGCGCACGAGGAAGATCAGATAGAGGTCGATGCCCTCGATCTGCTGGAGCTCGCGGGCCCGCAGCGGAAAGTGCGAGGTGTCGACGATGTGCGTCGCTCCCGCCACATCGGCGATCGCCCGGAAGAGCTCCTCGGCGACGCGGCGGTAGCGCGGGCGCAGGCGCCGCTTCTCGCGCCACTCGCGAACGCGGAACAGCGCGAACGAGCGCTCCAGCAACCTCTGTGACTGGCCTCCGTAGAGCTCGTCCGCCTCGGGGAGGCGCCTGCGCACGCTCGCCCAGAAGCGCGTGCGCTCGAGCCCGCCGAGCACCGGCAGCCCGGAGCGGCCGAGGTAGTTCTGCAGCTCGCCGGAGAAGAAGATGCCCGCGCAGTTGCCGAGCGTCACGCCGAGGATCGTGCTGCCGCTGTGCCCGGAGCCCATCACGTAGATCACCTTGGGCTTCTGCGCCGAGGCCGGCCTAACATCGGCGGAGGACGACTGCGCCGCCTGCTCGGCGGGCGCATCCCGGGCTGGAGGCTCGCTCATGTCGTGGGACCGAGGCTTGCGCTGACGGGCTGGCGCGGGGTCGGCATGCCGATCGTCGGTCGCATCCGCGAGAGCACCGCGCGCCACGGCAGTTGAAGCAGTGACGTGACGAGCGAGGTCTGCTGCGGCCTGCCCTCGTTTCGCTCGAGGGCGACCACCTCCGATCTGACCAGTCGATTGCCCTGGAACGGCACGCCGGTGCGCAGCCTGGCGAGGTCGGGTGTGCTCGCGGGAGCGCCCGCCCGCTCCAGGATCTGCTCGACGACGGCCTGCGGATCGGCGAGGAACTCCTCGTGGCGCACGAACAGGCGCTGATCGCGCGGGTGGCGCAGGAAGGTCGACACCGAGAGCAGATAGGTCAACCACAGGTACAGGTTGGTGGTGAGCGCTCCGAACCTGCGCTCGACGACGTCGTCGCGGCCCAGGGACGCGACGACGCTGTGCGGGTTGCGGACCACGAACATCAGGAACAGGTCGACCCCCGCCAGATGCTGCAGCTCTCTGGCGCGCAACGGGTAGTGCGAGGTGTCCACCACGTAGGCGACCCCGGCGACGTGCGCGACCGCGCGGTACAGCTCTTCGGCGACCTGCCGGTAGCGCCGGCGCATGCGCCGGCGTGCGGGCCAGTTGCGCGGCTTAAACAGCGCCGAGGAGCGCTCCATGCGGCTTGCCCGCCCGCCGAAGAGATCGCTCGCGTCGACCTGCTCGCGAACCTCGTTCCAGAAGCGCTCGCGCTCGGCGCCCGGCAGCGGCGAGCGGCCCGCTTTGCCGAGCCATTTCTCCAGCTCGCCCGCGAAGAAGACGCCGTCGCAGTTGCCGAGCGTGACGCCGAGAATCGTGCTGCCGCTGCGCCCGGCGCCCATCACGTAGATCACCTTGGGCCGGGCGACGGGCGGAGAAGCCGGCTGCGGCATTATGCGCGCAGTCTCGCAGATCGTCTGCGGGGAGGGCAGTATCGGCGACCGCACGAGCCCAGCGTGTGCGGCTGTTGTCAGTCCGCGGAGAAGATCTCCAGCGTGCCCGTGAGCTGGTGCGCGTTGGCGTTGCCCTCGGGCTCGACGACGTGCCCGTCGACGACGATCGGGCTGTTCCAGTGGCCCGCTTCGCCGCTCAGCTTGGCGATCGGCCGCGGCGAGGAGGGCAGGTAGACGTCGATGCCTCCGGCCGACGGGTCGTACACGTAGAGCAGGCCGCCGGCCAGCACGGGGCTCGTTCCCGGCGTGTCGGCTTCCCAAGCCCGGTACAGCCGCCCGCCGCGCAGGACGTATGCGGCGGTCGCGTGTTCGTCTGCCACGAACACCGTCGTGCGCCCGTCGTGGCGCCAGACGGCGGGAGCGGTGAACAGCTCTCCGCCTCCCGGTATCGGCAGTCGCTGGACTTCCCCGCCGAGCGGGTGCAGGCGCGCGCGGGAGGGAGGATGCCCGTCCAGGCGCGAGCGCACGAGCACGCGCATGATGCCGTCCTTGCCCGCGAGCACGACGCGGTTTTCGCCGAGCAGCGCCGGGGCGCTCGAGCCGAGGTCGATGTCGCCGGTGTTGAGTTCTTCCTGGTTGGTCGGCGTGAAGGACTGGCGCAGCGTGAGGCCGGGGAAGTTGAGCTCCAGCACGCTGTCGCCGAAGTTGGTCGTGCCGTTCCAGGGGCCGTTGCCGGTGTCGATCAGGATGCGCCCGCTGCCCGGCTCGACGACGGGTCCGCCGCGCGAGAGGATCGCCGAGTCGCTGGCGGAGCAGGTGCTGGGGACCTGCAGTTCGCGGCGGTTCGCGCACAGCGTGTTGAACACCTTCAGGAGCCGCCCGCTGGAGCGGTCGATGAGGACCACGTGGCCCTGGTAGGGCGGTGCGTCGCCGTCGTAGCCGCTGGTTGCGGCGACGATGTCGGGGCCGTCGATGTTGAGCGCGGCGCCGAGCTTCTCGTGGACCGGTTCGAGCGTGACCCGCACGGGCCAGGAGCCGCCGGCTTCCTCGCTGCCGTCGGCGAGCGAGAGCTTGTGGATCAGCCCGTTCGGCGAGGCGGCGTACACGAACAGGCCGTCCGGGTCGGCGACGGGCGTCGCGACGGTGATCTGCGCGCTGCCCGCCCACCTGCCATAGCCGGGGGGCGTGAACGTCCACAGGATCCTGCCGCTGTCGGCGTCGATCGCGATCGTCTTGCCGTACGTGGTCGTGACGACGATCACGTCGTGCACGGCGCCGTCCACGGACATGCCGTGCAGGTAGATCGGCGACGAGTCGACGGTCCCGGGCAGCGCGACGGTGATGTGGTGCAGGTGAGCGACGTTGGCGCTCGTGATGCCGGTCGCGAGCTCGCTGACGTCGCTGCGCTGCGGATCGAGCCCGAACTCGGGCCAGTCGAGCAGCTCGCCGCCGGAGGCGGACGTGGCGGCGGGGATCGCGGCGACGCCGACGGTCGGCGTGGAGACATCGGCCGGCGCGGCGCTGCCGCAGGCGCCCAGCAGCGCGCACGTCGTCAGGACGAGTCCCAGGCTCTTCGGGCGGCGGGCGCGCATCCGGTCAGGTTCTAGCGCATCCTCCGGTAGGCTGACGAGCATGGCCAAGACGCCACAGGTCGGCGAAGAGGCGCCGGACTTCGAGCTGGAGGGCACGGACGGGCGCTTCAAGCTCTCCGACCATCGCGGCGAGCGCGTGGTGTTGCTGTTCTATCCGGGTGATAACACCCCCGTCTGCACGAAACAGTTCTGCTCCTACCGCGACCGCGGCGGCGACTTCGCGGCGCTGGACGCCACCGTCGTGGGGATCTCATCGCAGGACCTCGCCTCGCATGAGGCGTTCGCCGCCAAATACTCGCTCAACGTGCCGCTGCTGGCGGACGTCGAGAAGGACGCGGCCCGCAAGTACTCCGCCGTGAACGCTCTGGGCGTCAAGCGCGCGGTGATCGTGATCGACGAGCAGGGCATCGTGCGCCATCGCCACGACCACCTGCTCGGGCTCGACTACCAGTCGGTCGACGAGCTGAAGTCCGTGCTGGACGCGCTGCCGAGCGCCGCGTAGTCAGCGCCCCGCGCCCAGCGGAGCCGCCTCCAGCTCCCCGGCGGGTCGCTCGGCGTTGGCGCGTGCGGCGTACAGCTCGGCGAGCTCCAGCTGGAGGTTGCGCGGACGAGGGTGGGTGGGATCCGAATCCTGCGAGCGCCGGTGCCAGGCGCCGTCGGCGTCGAGGTCCCAGGAGCTCTGGTTGTCGGCGAAGCCGCGTTCGAGCGTGTCGAGCAGCTCCGCGCGCAGCTCGGCGGACTCGATCGGCACGGCCAGCTCGACGCGGTGGTCGAGGTTGCGCGGCATCAGGTCGGCTGAGGCGATGTAGATCGTGTGCTCGCCGTCGCGTTCGAAGGCGTAGATGCGCGAGTGCTCGAGCAGCCGCCCGACGATCGAGACGACCCTGATGTTCTCGGAGATGCCCGGCAGGCCCGGGCGCAGGCAGCAGATGCCGCGCACGTTCAGGTCCACGCGCACGCCCGCGCGCGAGGCGGCGTACAGCGCGCGGATACAGCGGCCGTCGACGAGCGAGTTCATCTTCATCTCGATCCGCGCGGGGTGCTCCTCGGAGTGGGCGGCGATCGTGCGCTCGATCTGGTCGATGATGCCCTCGCGCAGGTGGTCGGGGGCCATCAGCACCTTGCGGTAGTGCAGCGGGCGCCCGTAGCCGGTGAGGTAGTTGAACATGTCGGCGACGTCGGCGCCGATCTGCTCGTCGGTGGTGAACAGGCCGAAGTCCGTGTACAGCCGCGCGGTTGCCGAGTGGTAGTTGCCGGTGCCGATGTGCACGTAGTTGCGCACGCCGTCGCCCTCGCGGCGGACCACGAGCACGCACTTGGCGTGGGTCTTCAGCGCCGGCTGGCCGTAGACGACGTGCACGCCGGCCTCCTCCAGCGTTTTGGCCCAGTGGATGTTCATGCGCTCGTCGAAGCGCGCCTGCAGCTCCACCAGCGCCACCGCCTGCTTGCCGCGCTCGGTGGCGTCGATCAGGGCGGGCACGAGCGGCGAGTCGTCGCTCGTGCGGTAGACGGTCTGCTTGATCGCGAGCACGTTCGGATCGGCGACCGCCTGCTCGACGAAGCGCTCGACGGAGGTCGAGAACGACACGTACGGGTGGTGCACGAGCAGGTCGCCTTCGCGCATCGCGCCGAGCACGTCCGGGCGCTCGCCCTCGCGGCGCAGCAGCCGCGGATGCGTGATGCCGACGACGGGCTCCTCGCGCAGCTCCGCATGGCCGGGAAGGCGCACGATCTGCCACAGCGCACCCATGTCGAGCAGTCCGTCGACGGGATAGACCTCCTCCTCCTGCACGCCCAAGAGGCCTTCGAGCGACTCGCGCAGCTGCTCGGAGCAGTGCGCACCGACCTCCACGCGCACGACCTCGCCGAAGCGCCGGCGGCGCAACTCGTCCTCGACCGCCTGCAGCAGGTCGGCGGCGTCGTCGGAGACCTCGAGGTCGGCGTCGCGGGTGACGCGGAAGACGTCGTAGTCGGCGATCTCCATGCCCGGGAACAGCGCGTCGAGGTGGTTGGCGATCACGTCCTCCAGCGGCACCAGCAGCGCGGGCTCGGGCGCGGGCTGCTTGAGCGTGACGAACCGCGGCAGGATCTCGGTGGGAACCTTCACGCGCGCGAACACCGTCTGCTCGCTGATCGGGTCGCGCACGAGCACCGCGAGGCTGAGCGACAGGTTGGAGATGTACGGGAACGGGCGCCCGGGCGCCACCGCCAGCGGCGTCAGCGCCGGAAAGATCGCCTTCTGGAAGTGCCGGGCGAGCTCCGCGCGACGATCGTCGTCGAGGTCGCGCACGCCCACCACGCGGATGTCCTGGGCGGCCAGCGCCGGGCGCAGCCTGCCTTCGAAGCAGTCGGTCAGCCGCCGGCTCTGGCCGAGCACGCGCTCGCGGATCAGCGCGATCGTCTCAGAGGGGATCAGCCCGTCCTGGGTGGGGTTCTCGACGCCCGCGTCGATCTGGTCGCGCAGGCCGGCGACGCGCACCATGTAGTACTCGTCGAGGTTGGTCGTGTAGATCGCGCAGAACTTGACGCGCTCGAGCAGCGGCACGCGCTCGTCCTCGGCGAGCTGCAGCACGCGGTCGTTGAAGTCGAGCCAGGAGAGCTCGCGGTTGAGGTACAGCGACGGATCCTGCAGCGACATGTCCGTGCCGCCGTCGGGGGCGGCGGTCAGGACCGCGGCCCGATCGTTGCCACTGTGTCTGCGATCGCCATCCATACGCCCCTCAAGCTACCGCACCGCTGCGTGCGAGCGAACTGATCCGAGCGGCGTGCGGCAAGCGTCTTCGTCGGGTCAGTCGATCTCCACGACGAAGTCCCAGGAGACGATCGCGTGGCGCCCTTCGGGCTTCCACAGCAGGCCGCCGTCGCCCGTCGGGATGACGTCGTGCATCCTCAGCGACACGGTCCTGCCGGGGAGCACCCGGGTCGGCAGCGGCCCGCCGCCGACGGCCGTGATCGCCGGGTGGCGAACGGTGCCGCGCTCGTCCACCAGCGCGAACGCGCCGGCGCTGATCGGGACCACGCCCGAGGCGTGCGAGAGCGTCAGGACGAACGTGGCGGGACTCGCTGGCGGCACGGGGAACCTCCCGTCCTCGGGAACCTTCGGGCCGACCACCATGGCCAGCACATGCCCGCCCGCGAGGTTGACCTGGACCGTGTTGCCCTGGATGGCGAGCACCGGTTTGCGCAGGCTGGCCTGCAGCACTTCGTTGGGGTTGAACGTCGACTTGGGCAGCCAGCTTGGAAGGCCGCCGTATTTCGCCGCCGTGCCGCCTGAGCCGCTGCCTGCGAGCGCTGTCACGAGAGCCGCTGCCGCCAGGAGCGCGAGCAGCCCGCCCCCGATGGCGAGAGCGCGTCGGGAGCCGGGCCCGTGGGCCCGGCTCCTTCCGCTCGGCGCCGACTGCGGCGGGGACACGGCGTTCGCGGCCGCGAACGGGGTGTTACCCGTCGCGCCCTCGCCGCCGATGCCGTCAGCCGACGCACGCATCACGGCTTTTTGCCTTCAAACCCCTTGGGGTTGTTGAAGACGTCTGTGCCGAACGGCTCGAGACCGGGCTGCGCGGCGTAGCCGATGTGACCTTTGCCGTCGAGGCCGGGTGAGGCGCTCTTCACGTTGAAGAGATCCTCCATCGTGCGCAGCCAGCTGTAGTGGTTGTAGTAGACGTTGCTGACCGTGCCCGGGTAGATGTATGGGCTGATCAGCACGCTGCCGGTGTCACCACCACCCGTGGTCGGGTCATCCGCATCGAACAGCGGGTCGGTCGTCGAGGTGCGCGCTCCAAGCACCACCGAGGTGACCGCTTCCGTCGTTTTCAACGCTTCACCGGACGCGTTCACGAGTGTGAACGAGCCTTCGTCCACGAAGCCGCCTGCCTGGTTCGGTTTGGTCGCCGTCACGGGTGTGTCTGTGACCTTGCCGACGAACGCGCCGACGGGGATGCCCGCGCCGGTCACAGCGCGACCGGCGTCGGTCGCCACGATCGAGTTGTCGGCGATCGTGCTCGCGCCTTCAGGCGCCGACGCCGTCTCTTTGGCGGCACCCGGGCTGTGGCTTCCGCCACCCAGGATGCAGACGTTGGAGGGCTGCGACGGGACCGTCTGTTCGACGCACGAGCTCGGCCGGTCGATGTAGGCGTTGTCGCCTGGACCGGGGTAGAGCTCTTCACCGGCGGGGTTCTTGGCCAGCGGGGTGTTGGGGCCCGTCGGCTCGAAGCCCACGCTCTGCCCGAACAGCGTCTCACCGGCGCTGTCGGTCTGGATCGAGGTGGCCGCGGTCGCGGGCACTTCGGTCGAGTTGGAGAAGCTGTTGCCGGTGTAGGTGAAGGGCGGGAAGCCCTCGTCGAAGGTGACGTCGATGAGGCCGCCTTCCTTGAACGCCGGAGATTCCTCGATCTCGGGAATCACGTGCTCGAGGAACAGGTCCGCCGAGTACAGGCCGCCGGTGTAGTTGATCGGCGCCTTCGCCGTGTACGGGTTTTCGAATCCGCCCGACAGGTTGTTGCCGTGGCACACGGCGTCGTGTCCGTCGCTGCAGTTGTTGGGCGAGATCCAGCTGAAGGCCGGGGTCGTCGCCGCGCTCTGCAGGTCGTGGTAGAGCCCGTTCGTTTCGCTGAACAGGTTCGCGATGTGCTGTTCGTTGCAGTCCCCGGCGGCCCTGATCGATTCAAACCACGGGAACGGGAAGTGCTTGGGCACATACTGATCAGTGCCGTTCGCGCTGCCCGGGTTGGGCTGGGAGGCGCTGCCCGTCGGACCAGGTTCTGCGTATGGAGCGCCGCAGTATTCGACTCCGGCGTCGTGCGCAGGTCCGCTTTCGTCGGGGTTGCCCAGGTCCTGCGCGTAGCCCTTCCAGCTCACGCCGGCCGCGTCGAGCTGGTTGAACAGCGTCGGCACGTTCTTCGGGTATACGCAACCGTTCGTGCCGGCTGCCGCGTTCGGGCCCTCGGTCGAGACGACCTGACCGTAGTTGGGGTTCGTGGTCAGTTTGCCCTGAAGGTTCACGGACCCTGTGAATTTGTCGTAGTAGGGACAGTCCGCCTGCGTGTCCGGCTGGGTCGCCTGACCGCTCACCATCGAGACGTAGTTGTCTAGGCTGAAGTGGCCCGTGCCGAAGTAGTTCTTCAGCAGGACGCCCTGCGACGGCAGGGTTTTCCAGAGATAGGTGTTGTTGTTCAGCCCCGTGAAGCTCGCGTCGTAGGACTTGTTCTCCAGGATGATCAGCCAGACGTGTTTGATCTTGCCGGGCTTGAGGCCGACTTTGTCGGCGGCGGCGACCGCCTTGGCGGGGCTCGACGAGCTGCTCGCCGAGACCACCGGCACCGCGGCCAGGGCCCCGGCCGCCACGACGGCGGTTGCTATGGCGCCTCTGCGGCGAACCAGGCGCGCAAGGCGTCCCGGGGGCTTCACATTCTTGTCTCGCATGACCGACTCATCTCCTTTGAGCACGTGATGTCCGTGGGTCTACTGAACCTCGCGGGCAGTCTTGTGCTGGCCCTGAGCGTCTCGGTGTCGATTCGGTGACCGAGTGGTGAAAAAGTCGAGACCACGCGACGCAGGGGCGCTGCGACGGGGCGTCCAGTAATGTTCACCGGATGAGTTGGCAATGGCCAGCAGGGGCCGCGTGCGGATTTCTGATCGCGCTCGTGACGACCCCCGCGGGCGTCTCGGGCGCGGTCCTGCTGCTGCCGGTGCAGCTGAGCGTGCTGCGCGTACCCAGCCCTGCCGTCACGCCGACCAACCTGATCTTCAACGTGGTCGCGGTGCCAGGCGGGCTGCTGCGCTTCTGGCACGAGCGGCGGCTGTTCAACTCGCTGAGCGTCCTGTTGATAGCGGGCACGCTTCCGGGTGTCATCGCCGGCGCGTTCATCCGCGTTGAGTACCTGTCGGGAGGACGCGCGTTCATGTTCATCGCCGCCGGCGTGCTGCTGCCGCTCGGCCTGTGGCTCCTGCTCGGCTCGCAACGAGTCGCTCCCACTCGGCCTGAGCCGGGCCGGCGCGGGCGCGGCCTGATCTCGCTGCTCGCCGTGGCGGTCGGCGTCGTCGGCGGCATCTACGGCATCGGCGGCGGCTCGCTGCTCGCCCCGGTCCTGATCGCCTACGGGTTCTCCGCGTACGAGGTCGCGCCGGCGACGCTGCTAGCGACGTTCCTGACGTCGATCGCCGGCATCGGGACCTTCGAGGTGCTGCAGCTCACGCGCGGCGGGAACGTCGCACCCGAGTGGATCCTTGGCATGTCGATGGGTCTGGGGGGCTTCGCGGGCAGCTACGCAGGCGCGCGCTTGCAGAGTCGCCTGCCCGAGGCCTCGCTGCGACGCCTGCTCGGGCTGATCGCGTGCGTCGTCGCCGCGCGCTACACCCAGACCGCCATCCAGCAGTCACCGCGCCAGCGCCCCGTTCACGCGTCCGCGAGGTAGCGCCCGCCTATCCCGTTTTCGGGAGACACGTTCGCGCTCCCCTTCGTACAGCCCGGCTGGCGCCGGTCACCACAGCTGCCGTCTCTCAGAGAGTGTCAAGCGGCACGCCGATGATGTTCAGCCGCCGTGTCAGGCCGTCGAGGGCGAAGCCCCGCAGCTCCTCGGCCGAGGCGCCGAGGACGGAGGTGTCCGCTCCCGCGGGCGGCGTCAGCGACTGCGCGACCGCGGGCAGCAGCTCGCGCAGGGTCGTGCGGACGACATCGCCGGCCGCGCCGTCGGCGGCGATGGCCTGACGCAGGTACCAGATGCCGTAGCCGATGTGACGGTGCTCGTCATGATGGATCTTGGTGTAGCCGGCGACGAATCCCGGCAGCAGGCCCTCGCGCTCCATGAAGCCGGTGGCGAACTCGAACGTCGTCAACCCGAGCGTCGCCTCGAGGATGAGGTGGTAGATCGTCACGAACGCGACCTTCGCGGCGACGTCGCCGGGGTTGGCGAGGAGTCGCTCGTGGGCCGCGACGAGCTTCTCGTCGAAGATCGTCCTGAACGCCGGCGAGACCTGCTCGCGGGCGCGCTCCACATGCGCGGCGATCAGCGCGGGCTCGGCGACGACCTCGTCCTGGAAGCGGGCGTAGAACTGCATGTGCCTGGCCTCGTCCACCTGCTGGGTGGCCAGGTAGGTGATTTCCTCCTCGCTGCCGTCGGCGCCGACCAGGCCGGAGAACTTGGTCGTGATGCGCTCCTCGGCCACCATCAGCGAGCCGAGGACGAACGACACCAGCGAGCGGTCCTCCATCGCCGCCCACTGATCGCGGTCGCTCGACAGGTCGATGTCCCATGGGCTCCACTGGCTCTCCTCCCAGTGGCGGTACAGCGTCTGCGGGTCGTGCAGGTGCAGCTCGTGCGGGGCGGCGCTCATGTCAGCCATGCGGATAGCTCCTTCAGCGCGTCGGGGATGACGTAGTAGTAGGCCCACAGGCCCTTGCGCTCGGAGTCCACGATGCCGGCGTCGCGTAGCTTCTTGAGGTGGTGGGAGAGCGTCGGCTGGGAGATGTCGAACAGCGGCACCAGCTCGCAGACGCAGACCTTGCCGGCGTGCTTGCGCAAGACGTCCACCAGCTGCAGGCGGATCGGGTCGCCGAGCGCCTTCGCGACCTCTGCCATCCGTAGCGCGTGATCGCGCGCGACGTCGGGGTAGACGACCGGCTCGCAGCAGCGCTCGCCGGCGGCACGCTTCTGCTTGGGGGCCAGCTCCAGATCGACAGGCATCTATCTACTTATATCAATAACAATCACGTCTGTCGATGTATTACCATCCGCGCCGTGAGCACAGACGCGGTCGCGGTCATCACCGACATCCACGGCAACCTGCCCGCCCTGCGAGCGGCGCTCGAGCGGATCGAGCAGCTGGGCATCGAGAGCGTGTTCTGCGGCGGCGACCTGGTGGGCTACGGCCCGCATCCCGACGAGGTCTGCGCGCTGATCTCAGAGCGCGAGATCCCGACGATCTACGGCAACTACGACTACGCGATCGGCCGCGAGGAAGAGGACTGCGGCTGCGCGTACGTCACCCAGCACGACCGCGAGCTCGGGCGGCTGTCGGTGGATTGGACGCTGGCGCATACGAGCCTGGAGTCGAAGGGCTTCATGCGCGGCCTGCCGTTCGATCTGCGCTTCCCGGTCGGCGACGTCGACGTGCACCTGGTCCACGGCTCGCCGCGGAAAGTCAACGAGTACCTGTTCGAGGACAAGCCGGCAAGCCTGTACGAGCGGCTCGCCGCAGCCGAGCGCGATCCCGTCCTCCTCTTCGGACACACCCACAAGCCGTGGGTCCGCGTCTACGGCGGGGTGCTGTTCGTCAACTGCGGCTCGGTCGGCAAGCCCAAGGACGGCGACCGCCGTGGCGCCTTCGCCGTGCTCCGGGCAGCCGGCGGCGGCGTGGACGTGAGCATCGAGCGTGTGGACTACGACGCCGAGGGCGTCGCTGCTGAGGTTCGTGCGGCCGGACTGCCGGACGAGCTCGCCGACAAGCTCGTGACCGCGAGATGAGCCAGCCGCTGCCGCGACGCCTGCTCGCGGAGTACGTCGGCTCGGCGTTCCTCGCCGCGCTCGTGATCGGCTCGGGCATCGCCGCTCAGCGCCTCTCCCCGGGCGACGTCGGGCTCGAGCTGTTCGAGAACGCCGCGGCCACCGGCGCGGGATTGTTCGCGATCATCCTCATGTTCGGCCCGGTCTCCGGCGGGCACTTCAACCCGGTCGTCTCGTTCCTCGACGCGAGCTTCGGCGGCATGCGCTGGCGCGAGGCGACCGCGTATGCGCCCGCCCAGATCGCCGGCTGCGTCACGGGCGCGATCGTCGCGAACGCGATGTTCGCGCAGGCGCTGGTGACGATCTCCACGAAGCACCGCGCGTCGAGCGCGCACGTGTTCGCAGAGGTCGTCGCGACGCTCGGCCTGATGCTCGTGATCTTCTCGCTCACCCGCACCAAACGCGGCGCGACGGCGCCCGCGGCGGTCGGCGCGTACATCGGCGCCGCGTACTTCTTCACGAGCTCCACGAGCTTTGCGAACCCGGCGATCAGCGTCGGACGCATGTTCTCCAACACCTTCGCCGGGATCGCGCCGGCATCCGTGCCGGGATACGTCGGCGCACAGATCGTCGGCGGCTTCGCGGCGATCGCGCTGCTGCGGGCGCTCTACCCCGACGTGACGGCGGCGGAGGCCGCCGAGGTGGTGCTCCCGCACGGCGAGGCGATCCCAGATGCAGCGTCCGGCGTCGTTTGACCCGAAAAGTCCTCAATTTGCGCGAGACGCTACCCTCCACCCGAGAGGAATGGCTCGTCAGCTATGGCTACTTCGTCACGCGGAGGCCGAGCCGCATGGCACACGCACGGACGCCGCGCGCCGCTTGACCGAGCGGGGGCGCCAGCAGGCGCTTGCCGCCGGCGTGGCGATCCGGCGTCTGCATGGAGCGTTCGACGTCGTGCTGTTCAGCCCGCGGGTGCGAGCGCGTCAGACGGCTGAGCTGGCGGCGGAGGGCTGGACCGAGGAGCAGCAGGAGCGGCTGGCGGTCCATGAGCCGCTTGCGGGCGGCTTCGAAGCGGCGCAGGCGCTGGAGGCGATCGCCGCCGTGCCGGCCGACGGGCGCCTGCTGCTGGTGGGGCACGAGCCGGATCTGTCGCGCATCGTCGGGGAACTCACCGGCGCGCGGGCGGATGTCAAGAAGGGCGGTCTGGCGATCGTGCGGCTAGAGAGCGCCGGCGGTGAGCTCGTCGCCCTCCTGCGGCCCCGCGAGCTCGGCCTGATCGCCGATGCGGCCGTCAAGGTCGTCGGCTCCCCAGTCGGCGGGGAGTGACGAGGGCACGTCGTTCGGGTCGACGATCTCGACCGATTCCGCCGCGAAGCGGTAGCCGATGCCGAAGTGGGTGTGGATGTAGCGCCAGCTGGGGGAGGCCTTCTCGAGCTTCTGGCGCAGCTTGCGCACGAACACGTCGACCGAGCGGTCGCCGCGCACCATCGTGTAGCCCCACAGGCGCGAGTAGATCTCCTCGCGCTCGAGCACGCGTCCCTCGGCGGCGGCGAGCAGCTCGATCAGCTCGAACTCGCGCCTGGTCAGGTCGATGCTGCGCTCGCCGACGAACGCCTGGAAGCGGTCGGAGCGGATCTCGACCTCGCCGGCCGTGATCGGCGCCGTCTCGGTCCGGCTGGCGCTGCGCCGGCGGCGGCGCACGACGCTCTGCACGCGGGCGATGACTTCCTCTGGGTGGCACGGCTTGGTGATCCAGTCGTCGGCGCCGAGGCGCAGGCCGCGCACCCGCTGGGCGACGGTGGAAGGACCGGTGCACACGACGATCCCGAGCTCGGGCAGCGCCTCGCACAACCGCTCCAGCCAGCCCCACGCCTGTGGCCCGAGCACCGCAAGGTCGACGACCAGCGCGCTCAGGCGCATCGAGACGACCGCGTCGGCCGGTACGGGGCTCGCGAGCACGCGGTGCTCCCATCCGAGCCGATCCAGGCGCTTGCTGAGCACCTGGATGAAGCCGCTGTCGCGGTCCAGGACGGCGATCCGGAGGGACCCCGCGGCGGCGCCTGTGCCGTCCGGTGCCGTCGATGCGCCCCCCGCGCCTCCGGCGCTCACGCTTGCGCTCATCGCGGCGCAGTGTAAGCCATGAGAGGGACGCGCGCACGCTCTGCAAGGCGATGTAACAGGATGTTCACAGGCTGCCGATCGCTATTTGCGGGGGCTCTGAGGGGGCGTGAGCGCCGTGAAGGCGGGGTCCCGCCCGGGGCTCAGCTGGCCTGCGTGCCCGGCGGCTGCGGGGCTCGCGGCACTGGCGGGCGCGGTGCGGGGAACTCCCGGAACAGGCCGGTCACCACGAACGCGACCTGCTCGCCGATGTCGACGGCGTTGTCGCCGATCCGCTCGAGCGCGCGCGCGACGAGCGTCATGTGCATCGCCCACTCGCGCGTGTCGGGGTCGTCGCCGATCTCGATCGCCAGGCGGAAGATCTCGCGGTTGAGGCGGTTGATCTCGCGGTCCTGGCGCACCAGGTCTTCGGCCAGGCCGACGTCGCGCGCGGCGAACGCGGCCTTCGACTGGACGACCTCCGAGCGCGCGAAAGCGCCCATCTTGGCGAGCGCGTCGAGCATTTCGCGGTGCACGGGCGGCTCATATCCGGATAGCGGGATCAGCTTGGCGATGTTCACGCACTGGTCGCCCATGCGCTCGATGTGCTTGATCATGTGCAGCAGCGCGGCCACCAGCCGCAGGTCGCCCGCCACGGGCGCCTGCAGCGCGAGCAGCGAGAGGATGCCCTGGTGCACCTCCAGGTAGCGCCCGTCGACGCGGTCGTCGTCGGCGATCACCATCTGCGCCAGCTCGACGTCCTGATGCTGCAGCGCCTCGAGCACGCGGTCGAGCTGCTCCACGATCAGGTCCAGGCCGCCGAGCGCGTTGGCCTCGAGCTGCTGCAGCTGGGCCTGGAAGTGCGCGCGGCCCTGCGCGTGTGCCTCGTCGGACGCGGCGGGCGTTCCGTGGCGCTCGGTGGCCGTGCCGGCTCGCAAGCCCGCCGGTGGGTGCTCGTCGCTAGCCGAACTTCCCGGTGACATATTCCTCGGTTCGCGAGTCGCTGGGTTTGGTGAAGATCTCCTGCGTCGGGCCGATCTCCACGAGCCGGCCGTCGAGCATGAACGCCGTGCGGTCGGCGACGCGGGCGGCCTGCTGCATGTTGTGCGTGACGATCACGATCGTCACGCGCCGCTTGAGCTCCTCGATCAGCTCCTCGATCTTCAGCGTCGCGATCGGGTCCAGGGCCGAGCACGGCTCGTCCATCAGGATCACCTCGGGGTCGACCGCCAGCGAGCGCGCGATGCACAAGCGCTGCTGCTGGCCGCCCGACAGCCCCGCGCCGGGCTCGTCCAGGCGGTCGGCGACCTCGTCCCACAGGCCCGCGCCGCGCAGCGCCGCCTCGACCTTGGCGCGTATGTCTCCGCGGCGCGAGCTCAGCCGCGGCCCGGCGGCGACGTTGTCGAAGATCGACATGGTCGGGAACGGGTTGGGCTTCTGGAAGACCATGCCGACCGCGCGGCGCACCGCGACGACGTCGACCGACGGGTCGTACACGTCGAGATCCTCGAGCAGCACCCGTCCCTCGGCCCGCGCTCCGGGGATCTCCTCGTGCATGCGGTTGATGCAGCGGACCATCGTCGACTTGCCGCATCCCGACGGGCCGATGATCGCGGTCACCTCGTTCGCGCGGAATTCGAGGTCGACGCCCTTGACCTGTTCGGCGCTGCCGTAGAAGGCGCGCAGCTGCTCGAGCCTGACGCTCAGGCCGGGCTTGGCTTGGAGGCTCGCCTCGCCGCCCGCCGGCGCTCGATCCGCGAGGGCGCCCGTGGTCATCGGAGATCTCTGCTTGGTGTCATGCAAGGCGACTCCTTCGCGCGATCAGGCGAGCGATGAGATTGAGGAGCAGGATCATCACGACCAGGGTGAGCGCAGCTCCCCAGGCGCGATTGACGACGGCCGTCGTGGGGGAGGTGACGTCCTTGTAGATTTGCACAGGCAGCGAGTTCATGAACCCACCCAGGTTGAAGTTGGTCTTCAGCGTGGCGGCCGCCGTGAACAGCAGCGGCGCCGTCTCGCCGGCCGCGCGGGCGACCGCGAGCAGCACGCCGGTGACCATCCCCGGCAGCGCGGTCGGCAGCACGATGCTGAAGATCACCCGCCAGCGCGGCGCGCCGAGCGCGAGCGCCGACTCGCGCAGCGCCGCCGGCACGAGCAGCAGGATCACCTCGGCCGAGCGGATGACGACGGGGAGCATCAGCAGCGAGAGCGCGATCGAGCCCTTGTAGCCGGCGTAGGTGCTGCCGGTGCCGACGACCAGGACGATGTACACGAACAGGCCGAACACGATCGAGGGAACGCCGGTGAGCACGTCGACGAAGAACCGCACCGTGTTCGCGAACCAGCTGTTCTTGCCGTACTCGACCAGCCAGACCGCCACGCCGATGCCGATCGGCACGGCGATCGCGGAGGCGAGCGCGACGATCTCGACCGTGCCGAGGATCGCGCTCTTGATGCCGCCGATGCTCGAGCTCCCGAAGAACGTGTTGCCCGTCGGGTCGGTCGTGAAGAAGCTCGTGCTCCACGCGCCGAGCCCCTTGCGCAGCAGGTAGTAGACGATCAGCACGAGCGGAACGAGCGCGATCGCGGTGCCGGTGAGGACGCCCACTCGCGCGAGCCGGTCCTTGCGCTGGCGCGCCGGGCTGACGGCGAAGCGCGCCAGCCGATCGGCGGATGCGCGCTGGGGGCTCATGCGCCGGCCGCCGCGTCGGCGAGCAGCGTCACGTCGCCGCCGGGCTCCTCGCCGGCGGAGCCCGACCGTGTCCCGCGCGCCGCGCGCATGACGAGCAGTCGCGCGACCCCGTTGACGAGCAGCGTCAGCACGAACAGCACCAGCCCGGCGGCGAACAGGGCCGAGCGGTGCAGGCCCTGGGCTTCGCCGAACTCGTTGGCGATCGCCGCCGCGAGGCTGTATCCCTGGGCGAACAGGTGGTGGCCCAGCCGGGGGGCGTCGCCGATCAGGATCGTCACCGCGATCGTCTCGCCGATCGCCCGGCCGAGCCCGAGCATCGCGCCGCCGACGATCCCCGAGCGGCAGTACGGCAGCACCGCCAGGCGGATCATCTCCCAGCGCGTGGCTCCGAGCCCCAGCGCCGCCTCCTTCTGGTCGGCCGGCACGGTCGCCATCACCTCGCGGCTGATCGCGCTGACGATCGGCAGGATCATGATCGCGAGCACGAGCCCGGTGATGAAGTAGTTGGGGATCGTCACGAGGCCGCCGCCGATGAACGGGATGAACGACAGGCGGTCGGCGAGCCACTGCTCGGCGCCCTGCAGCTTCGGCGCGAGGAAGAAGATGCCCCACAGCCCGTACACGACCGACGGCACCGCCGCCAGCAGCTCGACGAGCATCGTCAGCGGCGCGCGCAGCCGCAGCGGGCACAGCTCGGTCGCGTACACGGCCGCGGCAACGGCCACGGGCACGCCGATCAGCAGCGCCAGCGCGGAGGTGATCAGCGTCCCGACGAGGAGCGGCAGCGCGCCGAAGTGTTCGGCGCCGACGTTCCAGTCGTTGCCGAACACGAAGCTCGGCACGCCTTCCTTGGCGAACGCCGGGCGGGCTTCGCCGACGAGACGGACGAAGAAGTAGACGATCAGCGCGAGGATCAGCCCCGCGAGCGCCGTCAGCCCGTACTTGAGCGCCCGATCCGGTAGTCGAGCCAGTGGTGACCGCGAGAGAAGCCCGCGGTCACCACGTGGAATCGATGCTGCCTCCACGGCCACCTGTCTAGCGCAAACGCGGCCGTGGTGTCACGGTCAGCCGATCGCCGTGCCGTTGCACTGCAGGCCCGCGAGCGCTTCCTTGGACTTCGCGAGGATCGCGGAGGGCAGCGCTGCGTAGTCGGCCTTCGACAGGATCGTCTGTCCTTCGCCGAGGCCGTATTCGAGGAACTTGACGACGCCCTTGGCGGCCGCTTCGCCGCCGGGGATGCCGGCCTTGCAGAGGTCCTTGTTGACGACCACGAACGTCTGCGAGGTGATCGGGTACGCCTGTGCGCCGGGCGGGTCGCTGATCTTGATGCCCAGGTTGGCGGGCACGGTGACGCCTTCGGCGGCGGCGCTGGTCGAGGCGAGCGTCGGCGCGACGAAGTTGCCGGCCTTGTTCTTGACGGAGGCGTACGTGAATTCGTGCTCGAGCGCGTACGCCTGCTCGACGTAGCCGACCGCTCCGGTCGTCTGCTGGACGCCGCCGGCGACGCCGGCGTTGCCCTTCTCGCCAGTCCCCGTCGGCCACTGCACGGTCTTGCCTTCGCCGACCTTGCTCTTCCATTCGGGGTCGACCTTCGAGAGGAAGCCGGTGAAGCCGTCGGTCGTGCCCGAGGAGTCGGAGCGGTGGATCACCGTGATCGGCGTGCTGGGGAGGCTGATGCCGGGGTTCAGCGCCTTGATCTCGGGGTCGTTCCACGTCTTGACCTTGCCGAGGTAGATGTCGGCGATCGTCTTGCCGTCGAGCTTCAGGCCGGACTTGACGCCGGGCAGGTTGTAGGAGACGGTGATCGCGCCCAGGAACATCGGGATCTGGACCGCGGGGCTGCCGTTCTTGGCGATCGCTTCTTCGTCGGCGGGCTTCAGCGGCGGGTCGCTGGCGCCGAAGTCGACGGTTTTGCTCTCGAGCGAGGTGATGCCGGCGCCCGAGCCGACGGCCTGGTAGTTGACGGTCAAGCTCTTGGACAGCGACGAGCCCCACTGTTCGTACACGGGGGCGGCGAACGTCGAGCCGGCGCCGGAGATCGTCGCGGAGCTGGAGCTGGAGGTCGTCGCGGTGGTGCTGGCGGTGCTGCTCGAGCTACTCGACGTACTGGAGCTTCCGCATGCGGCAAGGCCGAACGCGAGTATCGCGCAACCTGCGAGCGCGCCCATCTTGTGCTTGATCACTACGTCTCCTCTGGCTGGATTGTCGTTTGGCGTGCAACCTGGGGCACGCGCCTCTCCGCCTGCCGGCGTACCCGCAGCCAGTCTCTTCAACCGCCGGTGGCCTCCATGTGAACATTTCGTGAAGGCTGGGGCTGAAATCGGTATCCGAAACCGGGATGTGTGTGGATGAAGCGCCTATCGGGCAGCGCCGTCTCGAGCTTGCTGCGGAGCTTGCTGACGTACACGTCGACGGAGCGGTCTCCCGCCCGCAGGGTGCCGCCCCAGACGCTCGTGTAGAGCTCCTCGCGCGTTATGATCGCACCGAGGCGTCTGGCCATCGCGACGAGCAGTTCGAACTCGCGCACTGATAGCGTGAGTGCCCGCCCGGTGGCGAGCACCAGCCCTTCCTCGAGCCTGATCTCGAGCTCACCGGCATAGAGGACGTCCGTTGGGATGTCCGTGCTCTCCGGAAAGGCCGCCACGACGCGTAGCGTCGCAGCCCGCCACGCCAACGGCGTTGCAAACTCGTGATCTAACCGTGAAAAAGTCGTGAAAGCCCTGGCCGTGGTGGTGCGTGGCAATATGCTCGCCGGATGAGCTTCCTGCGCCCTGGGATCGATGCCGCGCTGATGGACCTGGTCGAAGAGTCCGGGCGCAACGTGCAGCGCTGCGGCCTGCTGTTGCACGACCTGCTCAAGGAGTATCCCGAGCGCGCGACGCTGGCGCAGGACCTGAAGGTGTGCGAGCAGGAAGGCGATCGCATCACGCACGACATCATCCACCGGCTGGCCGGGCGCGGGCGCGTGCGCGCTCCGTTCAGCGCCGGCGACGGTTATCAGCTGGCGACGGCGCTCGACGACATCGTCGACCACTCCGAGCAGGTGGCCGCGCAGCTCGGGCTGTACGGCGTCGAGGCGCCGATGGAGCAGGCGGTCGAGTTCACGGAGGTGCTGGTCGGCGCGGGCGAGCAGATCGCGCAGGCGCTGCGCTGCCTGCGCACGGGCACCGAGCTGGGACCGCATCTGGTCGAGATCCACCGCCTGGAGAACGAGGGCGATCGCCTGCAGCGCGACGGCGTCGCGTCGCTGTTCGCGGGGGGCATCGACCCGATGGTGGTGATCCGCTGGAAGGACATCTTCGAGTCGCTGGAGGCGGCCGTGGACGCGTGCGAGACGGTCGCGCACGTGCTCGAGGGGATCACGCTGAAGCAGCGCCGGCGAGGGCGCTGAAGCCGCGTCTCGCGGCGCCGTCAGAACGCTTCTTGCTGCGCTTCGGATTGGTTGCGGGCCCGTCCGCAGAGGGGTGTTTTCACAACCCGTTCACATTCCGCATGTTGTGGACTTGCAATGTGAACAATTCTTCTGTAAAAAGCGTTCTTCAATTGTCCTGTTTGAGGATCGGAGTTGTGGGGTATGGAAACTTCCGCGCGTTCTCGTCTTCGCGTGCAGCGAGCAGTCAGCGGGGCGGCGCCAGGGAATGGCGGTGCTTCGAGGGCTGCGCGGCCTGGGGCGGTGCAGGAGCTTCGCGACGGCTCTGAGGCATGGTCTCCCGAGGGGGAGCGGCTCGCGCCGCTGCGAGTCGCGATCCTGGACCGCGACTCGGGCTTCTTGGTGGTGCTCGCCAAGCGCCTGGAGCGGCTCGGTTGGAAACACCGTGTCCTATCGACGCGGGTGTCGAGCAAGACGCTCGCGTCGATGGAGGCGGACGTGCTGATCGTCGACATCGCGATCCTCGGCGCCCGGCGCTGGAAGTGGCTGGCGCGCCTGTGCGAACAGCGCCCGGACGTGCGGGTGATCGTGTGCACGGGCTCCTCGACGGTCGCCGAACGCGTGTGCGCGCTGCGACTGGGCGCCGATGACTGGCTGAGCAAGCCGTGCCATCCGGAGGAGCTGATCGCGCGCGTCGAGGTGGTCACCGCGCACCGCCGCCGGCCCGAGCCGCGCGACCTGGAGCCGGTGACCGTCGGCGAGGTCGAGATCCGCCCGGACCAGTACCAGGCGTTCGTGCACGGGCGCAGCCTGCGCCTGACCCGGCGCGAGTACCAGCTGATCGAACTCCTGTCGCGCGCGGACGGCGAGGTGCTCGCCCGCGAGGACATCTACGAATGCCTGTGGGGCGGCGAGATGATCCGCAACGACCGCTCGGTCGACGTGTTCGTGCACAAGCTGCGCCGCAAGCTGGAGCGCGCGTCGCCGCGCTGGCGCTACGTCCACACCCACTTCGGGATCGGCTACAGGCTCGCGGGCGAGCTCGTCGACGGCGCACCCGTGCACGAGCTGCCGATCGCCGACGAGCAGTCCGTGGCGCCGCTGGCGGCCTGAGCGGCCGCGTCAGCCCTGCGTGGTGGCGGGCGCGCTGACTTCCAGCTGCGCGCCGCTGGGGTTGCCGACGAAGAACACCTGGAAGGGCGTCGACGCGCCGGCGCCGGCCTGCGCCAGCACGGCGCGCCCGGCGGCGACGATCCTGCCGGACCGCCGCGCGACGGCGTCGACGACGAGTTCCTGCTGGGCGACGGACGAGTGGTTGACGACGTCGCCTTCGGCCTGGGCTTCGGACAGATGCGTGCCCTGCACGCTGAGCCGCGGGATCGCGCCGCTGGCCGGCGCGCCTTCTCCGACCTCGGCGCTGACGCTCGCCGGAACGCCGCTGCCCTGCACCTGATCGTCTATCCACGTCACCACGTCGTGCGCCGGCAGCAGCGCGATGGACAGGAGCGTCGGCGAGAGTCCGGGCGTGGCGTTTGTATATATGGAGGCGCCGCGCGCGTTCCTGACGGTGATGCGGATGGGGACGTCGCGCAGCGATGTGCTCGAGGTGTTGCGCAGGCTGACGATCGCCGCGTTGCCTTCGGTGCCGTGCACGGCGGCCGTCGCGAGCACCCTGACCCTGGTGCTCGGGCGCGTGATCGTCAGCGCCCGCTGGGCCAGCTCCCTGCGCTGCACGGCTTGGCGTTCCTGCTGCTTGGCGGCCTTTTCCAGCTTGGCGCTGCGTTCCTGGTTGGACTCGCAGGCGGTGAGCGTGAGCGCCACCAGCGCGAGCGCCGCCAGCCTCACCCGAAGGCCCCGCTGATGTAGTCGCGGGTGCGCTGCTCGGAGGGGCGGTCGAAGACCTGCTCGCTGGTCCCGTACTCGACGAGCTCGCCGAGGTGCATGAACGCGACGTGGTCGGCCACGCGAAAGGCCTGCTGCAGGTTGTGCGTGACGATCACGATCGCCACGCTCTCGCGCAGCTCCACGATCAGCTCCTCGATCGTCGCGGTGGAGATCGGGTCCAGCGCCGAGCACGGCTCGTCCAGCAGCAGCACCTCGGGGTTGGCGGCGAGCGCGCGCGCGATGCACAGCCGCTGCTGCTGACCGCCGGAGAGCCGCAGCGCCGAGCGCTCCAGGTCGCCGGCGACCTCGTCGTAGAGGCCGGCGCGGTGCAGCGCCTCGGCGACCGCGTGCTCGATCTCAGGGCTCCGTCGCCGCCGCCGGCCGCCGCGCGCCGGACGCTCGGCGAGCGCGTAGGCGACGTTGTCGAAGATGCTCATCGGGAAGGGGTTGGGCTGCTGGAAGACCATCGTCACGCGCCGGCGCAGGTCGTTGACCTCGAGCTCGTGGATGTCCTGGCCGTCGAGCGTGATCTGCCCGCTGCGCGCCGCGCCGGCGGTGATCTCGGTGAGGCGGTTGAGCGAGCGCAGCAGCGTCGTCTTGCCCGAGCCCGATGCGCCGATCATCGCCAGCACCTCGCCCTCGCGCACCGGCAGGCTGACGTCGCGCACGACCCAGTTCTCGCCGTAGGCCAGCCACACCGACTCGATGCTCATGCGCTGGCGCACGTGCGCCGCTGGGGTCCTGGCCGTGCGCAGCCGTGTGACCGCCGCCGCCGGCGCTGCGGGCGCGGAGCCGTTGGCGATGGGCCGCGGGGGGGCCACGTAGGGGTCGCGGTCGACCGCTATCCGCCGCACGGGCGGCGGCATCATCGGGTCCACGGTGTCTCCTCGGCCCCGGTCATCGCCAGTTCAGCCTCGACGAGTAGGGGATCAGTCGGAAGGCCCGGTTCAGCAGACCTCCGTCCCTGTCACCGCCGCCGCCGGTCAGCATCGTCACGATCCCGTTGAGGGCGAGCACGATCAGCAACAGCACGAAGGCGGCCGCGTAGGCCTTCTGCGGCGAGCCGCCTTCGCCGGCAGGAGAGTTGGTGTAGATGTAGCTGGTCAGCGTCGAACCCGTACCGCGCAGCGTGCTGATCACCGGGACGTGGCCGACGCCCTCGTTGGTCAGCGTCAGCCCGAGCACGAGCGTGATGATCGCCGTGTCGCCGATGATCCTGCCCAGCCCGAGCGCGGTGCCGCTGGCGATCTCGGGACGGATCGCGGGGAGCAGCACGCGGCGGATCGTCGTCGAGCGGGTTCGGCCGAGCGCGTAGGAGGCCTCGCGCAGGCGATCGGGCAGCTGGGCGAGCGCCTCACGCGTGGAGGCCACGACCAGCGGCAGCGCGAGAGCGGCCATCACCGCGCCCGCGGCGAAGAACGATTTGCCGGAGACGGCTCCGCCGGCGTCGGTGTCGGAGAGGAAGCCGAGGAAGGGCTGGACGAAGATGATCAGCGCGAAGATCGCCAGCACCACGCTGGGCACGCCGGCGATCATCTCGATCGCCGACTCCACCGCCCGCGCGAGCCACGACGGGCGCCTGTACTCCGAGAGCCAGGTGGCGATCGCCACGCCGGTGGGGGCCGCGATCGCGATTCCGACCACGGCGACGATCAGGGTTCCCACGAGCGGGTCGAGGAAGCCGCCGCTGCGACTCTGCTTGATTTCGTCCGCGGGCGATTCCACGAACATGCTCGGCCGCAGGTAGGAGATCCCCTTCACAAGCATGAACAGCACGATCCCCAGCGCGATCAGGCACAGGCCGATGCCGACGGCCCAGCACAGCCAGTAGCCGATGCGGTCCGCCAGCGGCCAAGAGCTCGTGCGCTCGCGCGGAGGGCGGGCGATCGCGCTGCCGCTGGGCGGTCTCGGTGCGAGCTCGGCGGTGGACATCACGCGCGGACCCCGTAGCGCTTGAACTGCTGCTTGGCGGCCCAGCCAGCCAGCGAGAGCATCGCCGCGGATATGAGCAGCACCGCGCCGATCGCGTAGATCGTGTGGGCGAGCGCGGGGATCGTCAGGCCTTCGGCGTTCTGCAGGATCGTCGCCGCCAGCGGGCGCACGGGCTCGAAGAAGAACGTGAGTCCATCCAGCAGGTTGGGGGCGAAGCCCCGACCACCCGAGAGCATCGAGAGCATGACCGCCTCGCCGAGCGCCCGGGCGGTCGCCAGCACGGTGGCGGCGACGATCGCGGGACGTGCGGTGCGCAGCGACACGCGCCAGATCGTGCGCCAGCGGTTGACCCCCAGCGCGAGCGAGCCTTCACGCCAGCTCGCCGGGACCGAGGCGAGCGCGCCCGCGCTGATCGAGACCATGATCGGCAGGATCATCACGGTCAGCACCAGCGAGGCGGTCATCACGTCGGCGCCGCTCAGCTGCACCACGTAGCCCACGGATGCCTTGCGCGCGTTGCTGATCCAGTGGTTGTCGATGTACGGGGCGATCACGAGGATCCCGATCAGTCCGTAGATCACCGACGGCACGCCCGCGAGCAGCCGAATCACCGGGTCCAGGATCCGCCGCACCGCGGGCGGCGCGAACTCGGTCAGGAAGATCGCGGCCAGCGTCGAGACGACGAGCGCGATCAGCACCGCCGAGACGGTCGTGAGCAGCGTGCCCCAGATCAGCGGCCAGGCGCGGAAGTAGAGGATCGAGTGCCCCGGCAGCGCCTTGCTTTCGGCCATCGCGCGCAGTTGCGATTCGATGTCGCCGCCGGGCCCGAACCAGCTGAGCCCGTTGTTCGAGAACGACGGCCACGCTTTGACCAGCACGGTGACGAGCATCGCGCCGATGAGCGCGAGCGTGGCCACCGCCAGCGCGCCGAGCGTGCGCTCGACGCGCTGGTCGGTCCTTCCCGTGGCCCAGCGGCGTATGCGGCGCGGGCCGCGGGAAGGCGCTGCTGTCAGTGGATCGCGATCCACTCGGAGCTGACGATCTTGCGCACTGTCAGGTTGCCGGGCTTGGTGACCCAGTCGATGAACTTGATCGCCTGCGGTGAGGTGCCGACCTTTTTCGTGACCATCCAGAAGTTGCGCACGCCTCCGTACTGGCCCGACTTGGCGTTCGGCAGCGTGCACGGGATGCCCTGGTAGTCGACGGTGTGGACGCCCCCGTTGAGCGTCGCGGCGAACGACACGAATCCGATCGCGCTCCTGTCGGCTCCCACCGCGTTGACCTCCAGGCCCTCGGAGCTCTCCTGAGTCGCGCTCGGCGAGATCTTCAGAGCTTCGCCCAGGAAGATGTTCTGAAAGGCGTCCTGCGTACCGGAGACGTTTTCGCGGTCGAACAGGTCGATCGGGCCGGTGAGGGTCGAGCCTGGAACCTGGCTCCAGTTGCGCATGTCGCCGGTGAAGATCTCCTGAACCGTTTCCTGGGTGAGGTTGGGCAGCGGGTTGGCGGTGTTCGTGATCACGCAGACGCCGTCGCGGGCGATCTTGCTGAACACCAGGCCTGTCGGGTCGACCCCCGGTATCGGATCCCGCGAGGCGTCGCCGATGTCAGCCCTGCCCGCGGCCACGTCGTCGATGCCGATGTCCGTCTGGCCTCCCTCCACCTTGGGCGTGGGGATCTTGGGATAGGCCTTGTGGTAGGCCGTTGCCAGTTTTTCCACGAGCGGCAGCATCGAGGTCGAGCCGGCGATGACCAGGCGCTTGCTTGCAATCGCGCTCGCCGGCGTGATCAGCGCCAGTGCGAGGATCGCGGAGAGGACGATGGTGCGGTGCTTGGGGGTGCGGTGCGCGCGCACAGTTGTTGCTCCTTTACGGTCGGAAGTGTGTACGGCTCAGTGGGCGTCGCAGACGCTCGGATGGCGGAAACAGATCGAGGTACGAATCGATGCGGTATGCGCGATGGGCGTCACCCGCGGGAAGAGTGTCGCTCGCGCTCCCACTTGGTGTTTCGTTTTTGTGAACGTCGCGCGACGGTCCGATTGTTTACTTCTTGTGAACGTCGATTGGGGTCATGTGTCGTTTTTGTGAACGCCATTGCTTTTCCGCTCGTCTCGTGTGACGCTGGCGGCGGGTCCGATCGGCGCTGCGATCGATGGCTGCCTCTGTGCGTCGCGGCGCCCCTCGACGAACCCGCTCTCTTGCCATGACCGACGACGATCCGACCCCAATCCAGCCCCCCGCCGGAAACGGCACAGGCTCTGCGAGCAACGGCTCCGGCTCCGCGCGCGCGGGTCAGGCCGCGGTGCGCTCGGGCCTGGCCCATCGCCGCAACCCGCTGCTCGTGCGCCTCGGCGAGATCGGCACGGGTCTCAGCCGGGTCATCCTGCGCGATCCGGTCTCGACGTTCCTGCTCGTCGCCTCGATCGCGCTAGCGGTCGCCTTCGCGACGCTGCTGGGCAGCATCAAGCCGAGCAGCTCGGGCACGCAGGTGCCGATCAGCGCGGTGGAGGCGCTAGCCAAGCAGCGCGACATCGCCACCGCGGTGCTGCTCGATCACGACAGCCGTGTCGAGGTGAGCACGACCACCAAAGCCCCGCCCATATCGGCGAGCGGGACGGTGCCCGCTCCGACCACGAGCACCACGATCGTCAAGGGCAAGAACGGCAAGCCGCACACGGTGACCACCGTCCTCGAGCCAGTGGGCGCCGGAGTCGTCAGGAGCCTGTGGGCCGCGTATCCGGCCTCGGGGGCGCAGACCCAGCAGCTGCTGAAGGAACTCTCCGCCAGCGGCGCGACCGTGTCGGTCGAGCAGCAGTCGAACAAGGGCACCGAGGCGATCATCGTCCAGTTCCTGATCCCGATCCTGCTGCTCGTGTGCCTGTTCTCGCTGTTCACGCGGATGGGCGCCGACGGTGGCGCGGGCGGGATCGCCGGCTTCTCACAGTTCACGGGCAAGGGCCGCAAGAAGGGCAAGGGCACACGCGACAAGGTCACGTTCGCCGACGTCGCCGGCGCCGGCGAAGCGCTGGCCGAGCTACGCGAGATCCGCGACTACCTGGCCGATCCGAGCAAGTACCTGGCCGTGGGCGCGGCGGCCCCCAAGGGCGTGCTGCTGGTCGGTCCCCCGGGCACCGGCAAGACGCTGCTGGCCAAGGCGGTCGCGGGCGAAGCCGACGCGTCCTTCTTCACCGTGTCGGGCTCCGACTTCGTCGAGTCGCTCGTGGGCGTCGGCGCCGCCCGTGTGCGCGACCTGTTCCGCAAGGCGCGCAAGGCCTCGCCGGCGATCATCTTCATCGACGAGCTCGACGCCGCCGGGCGCAAGCGCGGCGCCGGCATCGGCCAGGGCAACGACGAGCGCGAGCAGACGCTCAACCAGATCCTCGTCGAGATGGACGGCTTCGCGGGCGACGGCGGCCTCGTCGTGATGGGCGCTACCAACCGCCCGGACATCCTCGACCCGGCGCTGCTGCGCCCAGGGCGCTTCGACCGCCAGGTTGTGATCGACGTGCCGGACGTGCACGGGCGCCTGGAGATCCTGCGTCTGCATGGCGGCAAGCGACCGCTGGCGCCGGACGCTTCGCTGGAGGAGGTGGCGCGCCAGACTCCCGGCTTCAGCGGCGCCGAGCTCGCGAACGTGATCAACGAGGCCGCGCTGCTCAGCGTGCGCGACGGGCGTGGGCAGATCGACGCGAAGACCCTCGAGGAGGCGATCGACCGAGTCGTCGCCGGTCCGGCCAAGCACCACATCCTCAGCGAGCAGGAGCGCTGGCTGATCGCGATCCACGAGTCCTCGCACGCCGTCGTGACCGAGGCGCTGGGGCACACCACCTCGACGCGCAAGCTTTCGATCGTCGCGCGCGGGCGCCAGCTTGGGATAGCCGCGCACATGCTCTCCGACCGCGACCAGACGATCATGAGCAAGCCCGACCTGCAGAGCCAGCTGATCGTGATCACCGCCGGCCTCGCGGGCGAGCGGATCGCGTTCGGCCACACCTCCACGAGCGTCAACGACGATCTGCACGCAGCCACCACGCTCGCGCGCAGCATGGTGACCTCATTCGGCATGTCCGAGGCGCTCGGACTGGTGACGATCGGCGAGAAGGGCGGCGAGGTGTTCCTCGGCGCTTCGCTCCAGGACCTCGGCTCGGTCGGACCGGAGACGCTCAACCTGATCGACAACGAGGTCGAGCGGCTCGTCGGCGACGCCGAGGCGCGCGCCTCGGTGATCCTCGACCGCAACTGGAGCACGGTCGAGGAGACGGCTGCGGCGCTGCTCGAGCAGGAGACGCTCTCGGGAGTGGCGCTCGACGCCGTGCTCTCGACGGTCAGGGAGGTCACGCTGGACGAACTGCGCGACGTGCGCAGAGCCGCGCCGGGACGCGATCCCAAGCAAGCGCAATGAGGCGGCGCCTGCCTTCGCCGGCGATGGTCGTGGCGCTGGCGGCGCTCGTGTTCTCCACGACCGGGCTGGCCGACGCCGCGCGCCACGCGGTGATCAGCGCGTTCGACGGCCATCCGATCAGCACCAAGCCATACGCCGGGGGTGTGCTGCTGCTCGGCAGGAACAGAAAGTTCCCGGCCTCGGCGATTCCGACCGTCAGGGACGCCGCCCGGGTCGATGGCAAGACCGCCGAAGAGCTCGCCGGCACATGCCCGGCGGACACCGTCGACCTGGGCACGTGGTGCCTGGACTCGGCGCCGTATCCGGTCACCAGCGCGGAGGCCGGCAAGAACGACTTCATCTGGGCGAGCAAAGCGTGCGAGGCACAGGGCGGCTGGCTGCCGAGCGCCTCGGAGCTCGTCGGCGCGGCCGAACGCGTGAAGCTCGAGTCGACGATCAACGACAGCCAGGACACGGCAACGATCAACCTCGATCCGAGCCGAGGCCTGAAAGACGAACGCGAGATGAGCTCGACGCTGGTGACCACCGAGGCCGGGCCGGCGGCCGCCGGCTCGGAGGGCGTCAGCGAAGGCGCGACCGGCGACCCCCGTCAGGGAGGGGCCAACCCGATCCCGATCGCGGCCAACCCGGAACCCGAATCGCTCCAGTACGTGACCGTCTACGACAACCACAACCAGGGTGGCTTCGCAGGCTCGCAGCCCGTCAGGGAAGCCCAGAACTTTCGCTGTGCGTTCAACCCGACGCCCGGGGCCCAGAGCAAGCCGGAAGAATGAGAGTCCTCACCAGGGCGCTCGGACCGCTCGCCGCGATCGCGTTCGCGGCCCACGTCCAGCTGGCTGGCGCAGTGATCTTGCCGGCGGTGACGATCGACGGTCCGAGCCAGGAAATCGTGGGCTTCGGCGGCGTGGCGATGGCTGAAGACGGCACCGGCGGGCTCGTGTACCTCAAGCGCGTCGACGGCATTGCGCATGTGTTCGTCTCGCGCTACGTCGCCGGACATTGGCTGGCGCCGATACGGGTCGACACCGAAGAGCCGTTCGCCGGGAGCTGGCCGCGCATTGGCGCGGCCGACGGGGGTGAGCTCGTCGTCGTCTGGGCGACTCCGTTCGCGTCGGAAGACGAGCAGCCGGTCGACGAGCTGCTCGGCGCCACCCTCGGCCCCGGCGCCTCTCGGTTCGGCCCGGCGATGATCGTCGACCGCGACATCCGCCGGGGGATCGGCACCAGCCCCGACCTCGCGCTGAGCTCGACCGGTCAGGCTGACGTCGTCTACCGCGTCGTCAAAGAAATGGAACAAGGCGGTCCCGCGGTGCTGCATCTCGGCGACGTCGACGAGGAAGTGCGCGTGGCGCATTTCGACGGCGAACGATGGTCGGCGCTGGGAGCGGTCAACCACGACCCGGGGATCGCGATGCGACCGCCCACGGAAGCCAACGCGCCGCAGATCGCGATCGGCCCGACCGGCAATGGCGTCGTCGTCTGGCAGGAGCCCGAAATCGGCGGCGTCGCACGCATCTGGGCCCGTCGTCTGTTCGGGTCCAGCGTCGACTACGTGATGCCGGTCAGCGCCACGACCTTCTCCGGGGCGCCGCTCGAAGAAGACGCCGACGCTCCAAGCGTCGCGTTCACGCGGCTGGGTCAGGCGGAGGTCGCCTACCGGCAGGCAGCCGGGCCTGGTTCGCCACTGCCGGGACCGCGGATATTCGTGAACGATCTGCCCAACGGCGAAGCGGCGAGCGGCGACGAGTTCCTTGGCGCGAGCCTCGCCGATCCGGCGGAATCGGGTGGCAGGACGGCCTCGGTGGGGCGGCCGAGCGTCGACATCGACGAAAAGGAATCTCTGCGCGTGCTGTATGACAGCAACGGCACACCGCGCGTGGTCGAGGGCAACGACCTCGGGCTGTCGGGCACGCTTTCGCTGGGTCCCGCGTTTGTGGGATCGACGCTTGAGCCGGCCGACGAACTGCCCTCCGCGAGCGTCATGAACCCCGAAGGGGGAGGCATCTCGGCGTGGCCCAGCGCCGACCCGCAGGGACATTCGGCGGTGGCTGTGCGCGAGGACTTCCCCAGCGGCGCGGTGCAGACCGCGCTGGTGAGCGGCGGCGCGGGAGGCCCGATCAGCGAACTGGCCGTCGGGCGCTCGGGCCTGGGCGATGGGCTCGTCGCCTTCCAGCAGGGGCCGCTCGGCGATGCCGCGATCGTAGCCGCGCAGGTGACCGCGCCGCCGGACACGTTCGTGGTCAACGTCCCGAAAGGGTGGATCAAGCCCGCACGGGCGCAAATCTCTTGGCTGCCGGCTGGCAGCGCGGACGGGCCGCTGAGCTACACGGTCGTGCTGGACGGTCACCGCCTGGCCACGCCCGCCGGCGCGCTGGCGCTAGCGATCGATCCCCGCGAGCTCGGCGACGGCATCCACGAGGTCCAGGTACTCGCGACCGACGCCTTTGGACAGTCCACGCTGACACCGCCCTCGAAACTGAAGATCGACGGCCAGCCGCCCCTCGTCAAGATCACGAGCGGGAGTGGCGGCTACGGGGTGAGCGTGCGCGTGAGCGACTCCGAGTCGGGCATCGACGTGCACGCCGTTCGCGTTAGCTTCGGTGACGGCACGACGGCGAGCGGGCGCAAGCTGTTCCAGCACCGCTACGCCCGCGCCGGCGTCTACACCGTCGTGGTCCAGGTGCGCGACAACCTCGGCAATCGCGGCGTCGTTCGCAGGCTGGTGAGCGTGCGATGAGGCATCGCGGCATGCTTGCGGCATTGGCGGTCCTGGCGGTGGCGCTGGCGGTATGCGCCCCGGCTGGAGCCGACGTGTTCAAGGCGATCGGGATGGCCTCCGACGGCTTCCTCGAAGGGGGTGGCGCGCTGCAGCAGGCGCTCTACGCGCACGACCCGGCCATCTCCGGCAACGGCGAATACGTCGCGTTCGACGGTTACTTCGCGGGGCTAGCGGGCGTCTGGCGGCGCGATCTGAAGACCGGCGAAGTGCAACCGGTGGCGGTCGGCGCGGAGCTGGCGGGCAGCGAAACCTGCGTCGCCCGCGAATCCTCGCATCAACCGTGCGACGCGGAGCTGCCCTCGATCAGCGAAAACGGCCAATACGTGACGTTCACGACGAACGCGCGGCTGGCCCCTCACGACGACACCAACAACGGGCCGGACGTGTACGTGCGCAACATGGATCTCCCGGAATCCCAGTCCTGCCAGGCGGCCGAAGAAGAAGATGCACGCGAACTGGACCAGCGCTGCGCGTTTACGCTCGTCTCGGCGGTCAACGGGGAAGACAGGGGCCTGGAATACGAAGACTCGGGCTCGAGCGAGTACGGAGCGGTCGCCAGCGGTCGCTCGGCGATCAGCGCCAGCGGCCAGGAGGTGGTGTTCGTGACGACGGCCGTCTCCGACCTCGCCGGGCCGAAAACGCCCGCGCTGCAGGTCGCCGTCCGCAACCTGATCACCAACGAAACGGAGCTCGTGAGCGTCGAATACGACCCCAGCACGGACCAGGCGATTCCGGGCGCGCCCGTGTCGGCGACGGAAGGCGGTGCCACATATGGCGCCGTCTACGACTCCGGGGGAGCCAACGACCCGCCGACGTTTCCCTTCAACAACCGCGCCTATGGCATCGCCGCCGGCGTCGGGGCCTCGATCAGCGCCGACGGAACGACGGTCGCGTGGATGGGGCAGACGATCTACAAGCAGGCCCGGATGCTTCCGGGCGAAGACAGGCCGCGCTACTCCGAGCCGCTGTGGCGGCGCATCGCCGACGGGCCGCTGGCTTCCACCAGACGAGTGACCGGGGGCTCCGAACCCGAAAGCTCGACATGCGTCGCGAGTGGCGAGACCGAACTGGGCGGTCTGCAGGCGCAGCTGTCGAGCCCGTGCCACGGGCCTTTTGCCGTGGAACCCGTGGACGGTGTGTGGGCGGGGACGATCGGTGACCCCGTCCCGCAGCTCAGCTCCGACGGCTACACGGTCGCGTTCCTGGCGACCGCACAGCTGGTTTCGCTCGGCGTCGACTTCGGCCGCAGCGCGGAAGGGGAAGCGGATGACCTGTACGTGGCGAACATGCACGAAGGCCTTTCCCGTGAGGAAGCGCTGCGACCGTTGACCGCGCTCGCCAGCGGCAAGGAAGCCCAGATAGCCCCCGACGGGGCGATTCTCGACGTGGGCATCTCCGCCCACGCCACCCAGGTCGCGTTCACGACGCAGCGCACCGAGTTCCCGCTCGACGGCTTCACCTACGTCAGCGACCCCGCGGCGGTGCCCGGCATGGCGGAACTGTTCGACATCGATCTCGACGACGACACGCTCACGCGCGTCACACACGGCTACGAAGGCGGCGCCAGCGAACGGCCCCACAAAGAAGTCCTCGCTGGCAAGGAAGACCAGTATGAAATCCGCAGCGACGGCGCGCTGTCGCCCTCCTTCTCAGAAGACGGAGACATCCTCGCGTTCTCCTCCACCGCCTCCAACCTCGTCTACGGAGACGGCAACACGCCCGGCAGGGAACCGATCAGCGGATCCGCCGACGGCAGCGACGCGTTCTTCGTCCCGCGTGAAGTCTTCTCATCGGCGCCTGCCGAAACGTATGTCTCCAGCGCGCCGCCCAGCCCGCTGCTCGGTCCCGAATGGCGCCTGGGGGTGACCGCGCTCTCGCTCGCGAACGGGAGCGTGCGGCTGTATGTGGAGACGCCGGGCGCCGGCAGCGTGAGCGCGTCCGCGCAGGGAGCTGTGGCAAGTGCTGCGTCGCACTCCGCCAGAGCCGCTCGGCGCCGACGCCCGCGCGCCAAGCGCGCCAGTGCGCGTGTGGCCGTCGTCGAGCGCGTGCTCGCCGCGGCGAAGGCGACGAGCGCCTCGAGCGAAGGCGGCCTCGTGGAGCTCACCCTGACGCTTGCTCCGAGCTATCGTGCGCTCGCGAGCGGCTCCGGCGGTCTGTCCGGCACCGTCAGCGTCGTCTTCACCGCGCCCGGACACCCGACGCTGCGTCAGAGCATCGTCGTGTCCTTCCTCAGCAAGGCCAAGGTTTCTCGCGCGCGGGCCTCTAGGCGGGCGACTGCGAAGGCGAGGCGCGGGAGATGAGCGTTACGCGGATCGTTCCCATGCTGCTCGGCGTCGCGCTCGCGCTCGCGATCGTGCTCGCCGGCGGACCGCTGGTCCCCACCGCCGGCGCGGCACCGCTGGAATGGCGACTCGAACAACCGGAACCGCCGCCTCCGCCCCCGGGGGTGGAGGGCTCTGAAGTCTGCCAGAACGGCGAACCTACGAACTGCCACCGTACACCCGTCGGCCTCGGCCGGATCGGCGACATCGAGTTCCTGAAGCCCAACCTGGGTCTGCTTGTCACGGCCGGCAACGGCAGCACGGTGCTGCCGGGTGTCTGGGTCTACAACGGTGCCGGGTGGCACGAGCTCGCGAGCGTGTGCGGCGCGACCGACGGACGGATCGCATGGGCCGGGCCGCGCGAATTCTGGACGATCTCCGACGGCCGCCCGGGTCAGGCTGCGAATGGCCAGGGAGACCTGCCGCCGCTCGAAGATGACACGCTGTGTCACTTTGCCTACAACGAAAACAGCAAGAAGCTGGAAGTCGTGGGCTCTTACGCCGCGCCGGCCTTCCAGGCGAGCTCGTATCAGCCGATGCACGCAGCCGCGTGCGCGAGTTCGACTGACTGCTGGTTCGCCGGCGCGCCGCTGCCGGAACCGGAGCCGGGCGCCTTCCACCTGCACTGGAACGGGAGCTCGCTGGAAGCAGAACCCAACACGAGCGTCGAAAGCGTGCAGGACATGCGCATCTTCGAAGGCAGGCTCTACGAGAGCATCCAGCTGCCGCTGGAAGAACCGACGCGCTTCGGGGAGTCGGAAACCGAAATCCTGCACCCATCGGTCCTGCAGGAAATCTCCACCGAAGAAAAACCCGTGCACGTCTTCGAAGCGCTGCACCCCAAGTCAGCGGGAGCTCAGCGTCTGCCCCAGTACGCCTCCCATTTCGGGCGCCAGTCGTTTCCGCAGGCGCTCGGCTTCCTGCACCTGTCCGCCGACGAAGACTCGCTGTGGGCCGCCGCCGGCCCGCTCGAAACGCCGCCCAAGGGATCGGAACCGGCCGAGCTGACCGTGCTGCGCGACATCGGCGGCGTCTGGACGCAGGTGCTGGGCCCAGCGGAAACGGGGGAAGAGGAACCCAGCGAAAGCGTCGAGGTCGACCCGCCGAACCTGGAAAACGAGGACGTCAGCGCGCTTGCCGCCGAGCCCGGCACGGCCAGCGCGTGGCTGGCGCTCGACACCGAGACCGATCTGAAAAGCCCGAACGCCACGGCGCCGGCGAAGGTCGTGAGCGTGACCGCCGAGGGGGCCCTCTCCGAAGAACAGGTGCCATCCGAAAAACAGCGCACGGAAGGCATCGGCGACAAGGGCGCCGCCTACAGGATCGTCTGCCCGGCGCATAACGACTGCTGGATGGCCACGACGCAGGGCTGGCTCTTCCATCTCAGCGAAGAAGCCAGTCCCTCGCTGCCGGTGGAAACCGACCCGGCGTTCAACGGCGAAGCGATCACGTTTCGCCCGCACGACCAAGGGCTCCCGCAGGAACTATCAGACGCGCTGATCAGCGAAGCTCCGCAGGAAGAAACGCCGCCGCCGCCCGCCTTGCTCAAGGCGGTCACCCCCAACATCTTCGCGACCGTGGCCTTGCCGCTGCTCTCCCACGTGCGCACGCGCCTGGTTCACGGCAGCACGCTCGAACTGAGCTTCCACCTCGCGGTCAAGGCGCGCGTGCGGCTGGTCGCCAAGCGCTACGCGAGCATCGTCGCGAGCACGCCCATGCGCACCCTGAACGCCGGCAAGCACAGCCTGCAGTTGCGGCTCAATCCGCACCGCTGGCCGACGAAGCTTGCTCTGCAGACCCACGCGCTCGCGCCGCTGCCGACGACCTCGACCCGCAGCAGCGGCGTCGAAACGGTCAGCACCTCGCTGGCGTTCCCCAGGGCGCTGGGAATCTCGGGCTGGGGACCGTCGCTTTGAGACTCGTCCGCTCGATCGCGAGCCGGTCGCGCCGGCGGTTGCTGAGCGTGGGCGCGCTCGTCGCTGGTGCGCTGGCGCTCGCGCTGACCGGGGCGCTGCCGGGGCCCGGCGGCACCCCGCGGGCTGCGGCCCGCGCCGGCGCCGGAGAACCGTTCGTCTACACCGACGACTCCGTACCGGCCAGGGAAGTGACAATGATCGGCGCCACCCCCGACGAAGCCGGCGGCGGCACGTACGAGACCTGGGGCGTCGGGAACGTCGCCTCGGCGCCCGCGCTCGTGCGCTACGCCGCCGGAAGCGGGTGGTCGCTCGGTCCGGGGCTGCAGGATGAAGCAGGCGAACCGCTCACCGGTTTCAAGCTCGACGAGCCCGGCGCGGCGCTCAGCAGCACCGCCGGCCCCAGCACGCTCGCCGGCCAGATGACCGCCGACGGCGCTGGCGTGCTTGCCGGCGAAGTCGCTAAAAAGCAGGTGCTGCTCGTGCGCGAGCCCAACAACCCGGCGAACCCGTTCCGCGAGACCAAGCCCGTCCCGGAAGTGGTGATGGAGCCGGGCGACCGGCTGTTCGGCTTCCAACGCGCCCCGCTGATCGTCCCGCTCGACGAAGCCGGTGGGCAGGCGGGCGCGCTGGTGGTCCCCGTGGAGGAACTCCACTCCGGCTTCGAAGAAGACGTCCTGCACTGGAACAACGCGACCGGTGAATGGACCAGAGAGAAGATCGAACTGCCCAGCGGCGCGAGCTTCGCGGAATTTCGCGTCCTCGGGATCGGCGCCAGCTCGCCCGGCAATGCGTGGCTGCTCGGCGAGCTCTCGAGCGCGGGCAGCGTGGCGCTGTTCCACCGCCAGCTCAAAGCCGGCGAAGCCAGCTGGCAGCCGGTGGCGCTGAAGTCCGGCGGCGAACCGGGAGAACCGCTGGCCATCGGCGACGAACAGGTCACGATCCCCGAAGCCGACAGGGAACGCGTCCAGACCCAGGTCCTGACCGTCACCAGCCAGGGAGTGTGGATCGACGGGGAACGCCCGGAGCGGGAAGCCTCGGCGACGCTCTTCTTCCAGCCCGAAGGCGGACCCGCGATGACCAGCTGGTGCACGGCCGGACGGCCCCTGTCGGGAAGCACCGAATGCGAACACTCGCTGCCGGAAGCGCTGCCCACCGGCCCGTCCCGCAGCATCGCGTGGGCCGGCGCGTCGAAGTTCGGCGAACGGGTGATCACCGGGCTCGCGGAAGGAGTCAGCCTGCGCCTGGAAGGCGAACAGTTCAAGTTCGTGCTCGCGCTCGGGGGAGGAGCGAGCTCCAGCGTCGGGGCGACCTACGGGGCCGCGTTCTCCAATCCGCGCGAGGGTTGGCTCGGCAACTCCCAGCTGCCGGTCCACCTGACCGGCGAAGAAGAGCAGAGCCGCCTGACGCCGTGGCAGACGTCGTTCCGCCACGCGTTGATCGCTATCGCACCGCATCCGGCGGAACCGGAAAAGCCCGTGGGATCGCTCTCCAGCGAAGCGCTTGCGGTAGGCGATCTGGGGGAGGTCGCGCGCTTCAAGCCCGGCCAGGGATGGGTCCCGGAAAGCCTGCTCGGCGCCGGCGGCAAACGAGAGCTGCCGCAGCTGCGCGCGGTCGCCTGGCCGACCGCGAACCGTGCCTACGCCGTCGGCAACGTGCGACCGGGAACGCCCGAAGAAAGTCAAATGTGGCTGTGGCGCGGCGAAACGGGCCTGTGGGAACCGGACCCCGCGACGCCCTACAACTTCCGCGGCAACCTGCTGGGCATCGCCTTCGAAGCCGGCAACCCGACGCGCGGCTATGCGGTCGGCGAGAGCGGGGTGCTGCTCGGATACGGCAAGACCTGGACCCAGGAACCGTACCCGGCGGAATCGCCGTGCACGCCCAGGGAAGCGAAGGACGCCGAAGAATCCGAACGGTGCGCATCGTGGGCGGATGCGAGCTTCACATCGGTGGCGTTCGCCGGCGCGGAAGCGATCGTCGCCTACCGGATCCTGCCCCAGCGTGACACCGACCAGTACAGGGGGGGGTTGATCGTCAACGACGGTTCCGGATGGCACGTAGACGCGGGCGCCGCACAGGTCATGGGCTCCAACGTGCCGTGGGCGGTCGCCGGTCTGGAAGACGGAGGCGCCGCCTTCGGCGCCTCGGGCATGGTGTACGAGCGCGAAAGCTCGGGCGCGGCTTGGCGGGCGACCCCGACGCCGTTCCCGGGCGGCGGCGAACCCGGGACGCTCGCGCCGTTCCGCGAAAACGGCGCGCTGCGCGTGGTCGCGGCCGGCAGCGTCCCCGACACGTTCGAAGTCGAACACGCCGCCGAAGCGCCCCCCGGGCTGCCGGCCACCAAAATCGAACCCTACTCGCTCCTCTCGAACGTCGAACGGGGCGTGCTGCGTCAGACGGCGGGTGGATGGCAGGACGAGGAGCCCGAACTCAACGACGTCAAAGAACCCGCCGGTCACTGGAGCTTCTACGACATGGTCTACGAGCCCGACCCCGTGTCAGCCGTGCTCGTCGGTCCGACGGGCTCACAGGGTTGGGCCGTGGGCGGATTCGTCGAACGCCAGGAACGGCTCGACACGGCCGACATCGAGCGCTACCCGGCCGAAGGCACGCCGCCGCTCGGGAGGGAAACTTCGCAGGTCGTCATCGAACACCCCGAACACAAGGCGGTCTTCGCGATCGGCGGCAACGCGCAATGCGCGAGTCCGTGCGCGGCCCGTGCCAACGCCGACATCGGCCCGGACACGTGGCTGTCCTCGGCGCTCCAGCACGCGGACATACCGGGGGTGAGGGCGTTCCTGTACACGGGGCCCCGCCTGGTCAACGCCCACGCGATCAACGGGCCGAAAACGGGAGCCGATCAGATCGACTACAACCTCGAACTCGAACGCTACGCCCAGCTCCTGGCGAGCAGCCCGGTCCCCGCGTACGCGGTGGGTACTCCGACCGACCGCGACGAAGGCGCCGAGCTCGCGCAGGACAAGCCGTTCGCCTCGTTCCCCAAGGAACCGTTGGGGGGCGAACCGTCGGCCCGAGAAGCGCTCACACCCGCCGGCACGCCGCCGCCGTGCGGCGCGGGCGCCGAAGAATGTCAGCTCGCCTACTCCTTCGAATCGAAGGGTTCGGGCGGAACGGTCAGGGTGATCGTTCTCGACAACAGCTCGGAAGACGCCGAAGTCGACCAGCAGCAGCGGGAATGGGTTGTTAAGGAACTCGAAGCGGCCAAGAGCGCCAGCCAGCCGGCGATCGTCGTCGGCTATGCGGATCTGCACGCCCCCAACCACCCGGAAGCCCACAAGCTCGAAGAAGCGCTTTTCCACGGCGGCGCCTCCGCCTACTTCTTCGACTCGCCCGAAGAGAACGTCCACGAGACGCTTGAGGGCAACGTGCCGGCCTACGGCTCGGGCACGCTCGGCTACGTCAACTACCAGCAGGAAACGAGCGGCGCCTTCCTCGGCGATAGCGGCTTCCTGCTGGCCGAAGTCGAAGTCGCGACGAGGAACACGAAAACCAACGTCGCGCAGGTCAAGGCCCGACTGATCCCCAACATCGGGGAACTGGCGCTGGAAGTCAAACAGGGAACGCTGCTGCGCCGCAGCCACCCGGCTCTGTTCGAAGCGCTCGCCAGGCGCCCGCGCGCGGGCAACCGGTCGGCCGGAGGCGGGGCGCCGGCGCCCGAAACCAACCCCTACATCCAGATCCCGTACACGTGCGTCGGCGCGGCATGCGCGAGCGGGCTCACCAACGAAGGCTCGCCCCCCGAATACAGCTTCACGTCCTCGAACGAAGAAGTCGGTGGTTTCGTCAAGCAGGATCTCGCGGTCGGCAAGGAAACGGTGGCGCTCCAGGCCAACGGCGAACCCGAACGCGAACCCAAGACCGGCTCCAAATCGGGGCTCTTTTGCGCGTACAACCCAGGTACCACGACCGTGACGATCAACGCGGGAGGACTGGCCGCGTCGCTGCAGGTGACGGTTCAGGCCGGAAGCGCCGAGCAGCCGTGCGGCACCGTGCCCGTCACCAAGCAGCCACCCGCGCAGCAGAACGCGGCCCCGGCGGTGCCGCCGCCGGCACCCGCGCCCGCGCCCGCGCCCGCGCCCGCGGCGGCACCGGTGCCTCTGCCCGCGCCCCCGGCACCTCCGGTTCCGGCTCCCCCGCCGGCGCGGCCCGTGCCGACGCTGATACCGCCGTTCTTCGCGCCGCAGGTGACGCCCGCGTTCGTGCCCCCGTTCGTGCCGCCGCCGGTTCCGACCCCGGCGCGTCCGACGCCGCCGAGCGGAACCTCGGCCGTCGAGGCGGTCGAGCGCGAAGAAGAGGAGGAGTCCGCGACCGAGTCTGTGGCCAACCAGGCGACCGCCTACCGTGCGCCCGAACACGAGCCCTCGCCCGTATACGTGCTCGGGATCGTGCTGCTCGCGGCGTTCGCCGGAGCCTCGGTGCGTCGCCGTCCGCGCCGCGGGCGGCGCGAGATACGCGTCGCGCCGGCGACCATCTCCACCATGCGCACACAGTGGCGTCTGGGCTCGCTCCGCGGACCGCGCGACCGGCGCTGATCTTCACAGCTTTAACACATCTGACGACCGGCCCGCAACGGGCGCGAACGCGGCTCGCGCAGACAACGCCTACGGGACTGGATCGTGTGCGCAATCCCGATGTAAAGGTCTGGTGAAGCGGTGTTGCATGGCACCGGCGGGTATGCGACCGTGACCTCGATCCCATAATCGATAGACCGGAGCACGATGCCGAATTTCCGACGCGCCCGCTGGTTCCTGCCGTCAGCCCTCATGAGCCTGCTGCTCGTGGGAGCGCTCTCGAGCGCGTCGGCGTGGGCTGCCGGCGGCTACGGCGAACTGCTGCGCTTCCCGGGCACTGGCACCGGCTCCACGAAGGGTCACGCGCTCGAACTCCAGGAAGAAACGCATGCGTTCGGGGTCGATCCGGAAACCGGCAGCATCTATGTCGGCGACGAAAAAGAAGAACTCAGCGAAGAATTTCGGATCCAGAAGTACAGCTCGGCCGGGGCGTTCGAAGGCGGTGTGATCATCGAACCGAACGAAAAGGGCAAGAAAGAACTGCCTGAAGGCATCGCGGCTGTCTCTGACATCGAGGGGATCGCGGTCGCGCCGAAAGAAGAACGCATCTATGCGCTGGTCACCTACACGCGCTCCTCGACAGACAGCATCGATCCGAGCACGACGGTCGCAGGCGTCCTGTACGCGTTCAAGACGAAACCCATCACCAACTCCAAAGGCAAGCTCGAACTCGTCTCCGCCACCGCCAACGAAGAAGGCGTGCTCGCGTCGGGTGCGGCGCTTGAGGCAAACTCCGAAACCGCTGGGCAGGCGCTGCTCAGGCCCTCCGGGATCGCGTATGACCCGAAGACCAAAGAAGTGCTGATCCTCGGCCAGGTCGACGAGGGCGCGTCGGGCACGCGGGTGGCGATCGACCGCGTGACGAACGCAGGCACGCTCAACAAAACCTACATCGACCCCAACGCGGAATCGGCGCCCAACTCGCCGGTCGTCTCCGCAAGCGGCCGTGTCTACTTCCAGAACAGCGAAGAGATCAAGGAGATCCCGTCGAGCTTCGAATCGGCTCCCAAGACCGTCTTCCTTTTGAAAGAGCCGGAAGGCTTCCTTCCCGGCCCGTTCAAGGGAGAAATCCTCTCGTTCGGCAGTGAAAGCCAGGAAGGAGGCGGCCTCGCGATCTTCCCCGAAGGCGAAAGCGAAGGCCGGCTCGTCACCTACGCGCAGGACCTCGAAATGGAAGAAGACGGGGTCATCGGACACAATGGCGAAGAAAACGACGCCGCGCTGACCTTCAAATACGCCGAAGGCCCGGACGAACAGGTCACCGTGTCCGACTCGGGTTGGACGGCCGGGGCACCTGGCTCAGGCGTCGCCAAGGGCGATCCTAAACCTTGCGAAATAGGCTTCGAAGGAACGTATCCCGAGGTTGCCGTCGGCCCCAACAACACCGTCCTAGTGCTCGCTCCGAGTCGGGACGAAGTGATCAAGTTCGGCGAATCGGGCACGGGCTGCCCGACGGCGAGGCTGATCGGCGGCGTGGAAGCGACGCTCGACGGAAAACCGGTGGCGGAACCGAGCACCGCGAACAAGGTCACGCTCGAGGCGAAGGTGCTCGACGCGAACGTGCTGAGCACGACGTGGAAGTTCGGCGACGGCGGCGCCGAAGAAACGGTGCAGGTCCCGGCGGGAGAGCAGACGCAGACCGCCGAAGTCCCGCACAAATTCGCCACGGGCGGGAAACTAAAAGTCGAAGCGATCATCCACACCGACGATCTGGCGACACCGGAACTGAAAGTCACGACCGAAGTCACCGTCAACGAACCGCCGAAGCTCGTCAAACAGCCGCTGAGCCAGATGAAGAAGGCCGGCGAAAACGCGACGTTCGAAGCCGAGGCGGAAGGCATCCCGCGCCCGACGATCGTGTGGGAACTCTCCACCGACGAAGGCAAAGAATTCAAACCGATCACTGGCGGCGAAACGAAAACCAGCGGGAACACGATCACGGGCGTCCTCACCGTCACGGGTGTCACGCACGCGCAGAACAAGGACGAGTACCGCGCCAAGTTCACGAACGCTGCTTCCTCAGAAGGCGTGACGAGCAATCCCGCGACGCTGGAAGTCGAACCAGCGCCGGAAAAACCAGAAGTCACGAAAGAGCCCTCGAGTAAATCGGTGGCCGAAGGCGAAAGCGCGAGCTTCGAAGCGGGCGCCAAAGGCTTCCCGACGCCCACCGTCCAGTGGGAAGTAAACGCCGGCGGCACGTGGTCCAAGATCGAAGGGGCGACGGGGGATACCCTGACGCTCTCGAGCACCACGACGGCTGAGAGCGGCTACGAGTACAGGGCCAAGTTCAAAAACTCGGCTGGCGAAGCGGAAACCGCCGCGGCGACGTTGACGGTCAAAGCGAAAGAAACCGGCGGCGGCGGTGGCGGCAACGGTGGCGGCGGCAATGGCGGCGGCGGCACGGGCGGGGGTGGCTCTGGCGGTGGCGGCGGTTCAGGCGGAGTGCTCCCCACCAAGGAAACGGGCTCGCCGGCGGCCACGGTGGCGGGATCGTCCCTGACCGCGAGCTCATCGGGTGCCGTGGTCGTCAAGGTGAGCTGCCCGACCGGGGTGACGTCGTGCACGGGGACGGTGACGCTGCGCACGCTCAAAGCCGTCGTCGCGCGGGTCGCGGGCCGTGCCGAGCAGGCCAGGGCGAAGGCCTCGATCCTGACGCTTGCGACGGGCTCGTTCTCCGTGGCCGGCGGTCAGGTCAAGTCGATCACGCTGCATCTGTCGGCCGCCGCGCGCAAGCTGCTCGCACATGCGCACGTGCTCGCAGCGCGCGCTACGCTCGTCGCGCGCGACCCGGAAGGGACGTCCAACACGGCGCAGTCGATCGTCACGCTGCGCCCCGCCAAGCGCAAGTAGCGCCGCTGAAGCAAGAATCGTAAATGCCCGCCGGCCACGGATGGCGGCGGGCATTCGCGGTCCCGTGCGACCCGCCCTGCGGCGGGTCAGACATCCGTGTTCCCAGAATCGTAACATCGGCAGAACATCGACGTAACCTCGTGAACGTCTGCAGAAGCGAAGGTGCACGTGTGGGACCGGTTGTCTCGCGCGTACGCAATGGAATCTGCAAACACTCACGGAGGTAGCTACACAATGGGTCTATTCTCTGCGCGCCGCACAGTAGCGGCGTGCGCTCTTTCCGCCGCTGCGGCGGCGGCGTTCATGGTGCCTGGCGCCGCGAGCGCTGCCACCCAGTGCTCGGGCTCGAACATCGTTGTGGCGGGCTCGACGCTGCAGAAACTCGCTCAGAAAGAAATCTGGCAGCCTGACTTCAACACGTCAGCTAACGCGACGGCGTGCAACGGGTCCCAGGGGAGCGGCGGGAAACCGACACTCTCCTACGAATCGATCGGCAGCGGCGCGGGGCTGGAAGACTGGGGCTTCAACGGTCACGCGTTCGAAGCTGGCCGGGTAGCGGTCGTGTCGACCGACGAACCGGTGAACCCGGCCGAGAAAGCCGAAATCGAAAAAAACGAGACCAAAGTAGTTGCCAACACGGTCCAGAGCATCCCGGTGCTGCAGGCTGCGGTGGCGGTCATCGTGAACCTGCCGGCCAACTGCACGGCCTCGAACACGATCAAAAAAAACCCGTGGCCTGGGCGCCTCGTCCTGTCTAACGAGACGCTGCAGAAGATCTGGATCGGGGCAATCTCGAAGTGGAGCGAAATCACCGAAGAAGGCGACAAACTGTCGGGTGCGGGTTGTGAACCGGCGACGCCGATCACGCGTGTCGCGCGCCTCGACGGGTCGGGTACGACGCACGTCTTCAAGAAGTACCTCGACCTGATCAACGGAGAAAAGTTCGAAACCGAAAAAGGCGAACTGAAGAACTGGCAGGAAATCTCCGAAGGCACCGAAAACACGACGTGGCCGAAAGCCGCGAACGTCGTCAAGCCGGCCAAAACCGGCGGTGGCGCGCTCGTCTCGAAGGTCGCTGAAACACCGAGCAGCATCGGCTACGCCAACCTGGCTGACGCCCGTTCCAACGGTGGCTTCAGCAAAACGGGGATCGGTGGCCCCGGCACCGCCAAATTCTGGACTCCGGTCCAGAACAACGGCACCGTGGCGAAAGCGAAATTCGCCGACCCGTCCACGGACGGCGACACCGAACCGCTGGCGAACGCCAACTGCTTCGACACGAAGTACACGAACGGCACCGGCACGAAGTTCCCGCCGAAGCTGACCTCGGACACGTGGAACGAAGTGACGACGGCCACGAAGGAGAAGAACTACCCGATCTGCGGGCTGACCTATGACATGGTCTTCAGCTCGTACTCGGACTACCCGGGCACGAACGAAGCAGAGGAAACGACCGCGAAGAACTTCCTCGACTTCGTGCTGGCGACGGAAGGCCCCGAACCGGGTCAGTCGCTGATCGTGAACCACGACTACGAACCGCTACCGACGAAGCTCCTCAAAGAGGCACGCGCAGGCGTCTAGCTCGACGCTCGCACAGGCGGCCATCAAGCGGCCGTCCTCTTAGCAGGCGATAGCAGTTCGCGCAGTACCGGCCGGGCCGCCCCAAGGAAGGGGCGGCCCGGCCGTCGTATGTCTGGAGGCGATTGAGAACACCGGCTGGGCCTACCGCCATGCCCATCGAGCTCGTTCACAAGACCGCGACATGTTCACCGGAGACGTGAGGAATACTCCGCGCTGGAGAAGAGAGCGGAACGCCAGGGCATGCAATCGCACAACTAGGAGGTTCCAGTAATGAGGTTTTTCAGCGCACGCCGATCCATACCGGTGTGCATCTTGGCGGCCGTGTTCTCGGTTGCCCTGGTAACGGTCGGCGCCGCTGGCGCCTCGGCTGCGACGCAGTGCTCCGGCGCGAGCATCACCGGACAGGGCGCGGCAGTGATGAAGATCGCGGAGCAGAGCGTGTGGGGCCCCGGCTTCCACACCTCTACGAACGCCGCCGCCTGCAGCGGCACGCAGGGCAGCGGCGGCCTGCCGGAAGTGCATTACACGTCCTCCTCCAGCGGCGTCGGGCTGGAATCATGGGGCGTCAAAAAAGGCGTGGCGAGCTTCGCGTCGACGAACGCGTTCATCGGCACCGAGGAACCGCCGAACCCGACGGACAAAACAGAAATCGAAGCCAACGAGACGACGGTCGTCGCGAACACGCTGCAGACGATCCCGGTGGCGCAGGAGTCGATCGTCGTGATCGTGCACCTGCCGACCGGCTGCACCGCGTCGAACACGATCAAGAAAAACCCGTTCCCCGGGCGCCTCGTGATCGGCAACCCGACGCTGCAGAAGATCTTCCTCGGGACGATCACCACGTGGGGCGAAATCACGGACAGCGGCGACACGCTGTCGCCGTCGAGCTGCAACAGCGACTCGATCACCCGGGTGGTTCGTCTGGACTCTGCGGGCTCGACGCACATCCTCAAGAAGTACCTGGACCTGATCAACTCGGCGCAGTTCGAAACCGAATCGGCGACGAAAGAAAGCTGGGGCGAACTCGCCGAAGGCTCGGGTAACACCGTGTGGCCGAAAGCCGCGATCAGCGTCCTCAGGCCGGCCAAAACCGGCGACAGCGCGCTGGTCTCCAAGGTCGCCGAAACACCGGGCAGCATCGGCTACGCGGGTCTCGCCGACGCGCGCGCCAACAGCGCGTTCGTGCCGGCCACCGGCGGTCCGGGGACGTCGACGTTCTGGGTGCCGATCGAAAACAACGGCACGGGGGTAGCCAAGCCGAAGTACGCCGACCCCTCGACGGACGGCGAGTCCGCGACCACTGCAAACGCCAACTGCTTCGACGTCAAGTTCACGAACGGCAGCGGCACGAAGTTCCCGCCCAAGCTGACGTCGGACACGTGGAACGAAGTGACGACGGCGACGAAGGAGAAGAACTACCCGATCTGCGGGCTCACGTACGAGCTCGCGCTGAGCGACTACCAGGCGTACCCGCTCGGAACGGAATCGGAGGCGACCACCGTCAACAACTACCTGCTCTTCCAACTCAACACGGAAGCCAACGGCGGGCAGGCGGAGATCCCCAACCACGACTACGAACCGCTTCCCGCGAAGCTGATCAAAGAGGCGACCGCGGGCGCGAAACTCGTCGGCTAGCGACGAGTTCCGCGGGACTTCGAGCTGGAGAGTAGACGCCGGTCCCAGGCCGGGGCCGCCCGATGGATGGGCGGCCCCAGCCTGCTTCTCGAGGCGTGGACGGGGGGCGACCACTGCGGCGGTGAGCCGCCACGCTTGATTCATAGACGCAAGCATTCGCGTGTATCACGGCTCGAGCGGCCTCTGCGAGACCTTGTGCTCGCGCCCCCTCGCGCTTATCATGAGATTCTGCGCGAGGATCACGAAATCTCGACATCTGTTGAGGTCATGGGGCCCAGAATCTTGGATCGATGCCGGCAAGCAAGGAGGCGATGGAGGAGATGAGCGTCGAGTCCGGAGACCTATTCGGAGCCGACGTCCCCTGGGCGCACCCGTCGCTTGGTGTTTCGCGTGGGTTTTTGGGGTTGGGTGGGCGTCGTCGTGTGTGGTTGGGTGGGATTGCTGAGGTTCGGGGGCCGGCGGCGTGTTTGCGGCGGGATGCGTTGTTTCGGCGGTTGT